>JAABUT010001904.1_pt1 | contig 21891 bp, 32 predicted proteins | sample 5559281 | NCBI WGS metagenome assembly JAABUT01 (sample SAMN10711880, study PRJNA513359) | rock metagenome | isolation source: Antarctica rocks | place: Antarctica: Victoria Land, Ricker Hills nord | collected 2016-01-04
CACCCCACGCGAAATCCGTCGCTGCCTCAAGCGCTACCTCGCCCGCCAGATCTACCGCCACCTCAACGCCGCCACCGCCACACAATCGGCGGCTTGACATACATAGGAGATTCAACGGCCGCCTCGAGCACCTCCGCGGCTCCGCCCTCGGGTTCCGCAACCTCACCAACTACATCGCCAGATCACTGCTCGAGAGCGGCGGCTTTAGACCCCGACTACACCCTGGATTGTGAAGAACCAGGAAACGCCCCCCTATCGAAAAAGGCTCCGGACGGGTCATCTGCAACAGCCCTGGTCACGGGCTTGCTGGCGACGCAGATAGTGTCGGTGGTGGTTCGGTTAATGGGACGGGTGACCGCACGTTCAGCGGACGTGCCTCGCCTGCATTGGCTTGTGGGCGCCGCGCGTCGCGCGGACGCCGGCGAACCGTTCGCTGGAGCTGATCCGCCGTCACCGTTTCTGGTCGCTGTTGGCCTCTGCCGCCGAAGCACCGATGAGTTCTGTGGTGTGCAGCGGTCTACACAGTCACATTCGCTACAGCGAGGAGTTGACTGATCATGACCGAGGCGACCCAAAGGGGTATCACCGGCATCGGCACCGTGGCAGTGCCGGTTACCGACCAGGACCGTGCTGTGGAGTTCTACGTCGAGCGGCTCGGATTCGACAAGCATATGGACGCCCCCGTCGAGCAGCTCGGCGGGGGCTGGATCACGGTCGCACCACCGGGCTCGACGACGACGATCGCCCTGATCCCCGCGAGCGAGGGCGTTCCCGCTGGCGGGGAGACGGGCATCCGACTCACCACCGGTAACGCCGCCGCTCTGCACGACGATTTACGCCGGCGTGCGGTCGAGGTTGGTGAGTTGCTGCAGTGGCCGGGCGTCCCGCCGATGTTTACGCTGCGTGATCCGGACGGCAATGGTCTGGTGATCGTCGGGTGACACCGAGGCGGCGCACATTTTCGCGCCGCCGGACAACACACCCACCCAGACATGTGGAAGGAGAGCACGGTGAGCAGCACAGACAGCAACACACGATCCCGCGACAAGCGAGGGGTGTTGGACCACGACTTCACCGCCGTTCTGCAGAAGAGCCCGAAACCAGGAGGCTGGACCTACGTCGTGATGATCGGTTCGGCCGAGTTCTTCGGCACCCGCGGCCTCGTCAAGATCAACGGGACCATCGACGACCACCCCTTCCAAAGTTCCTTCATGGCCCTGGGCGATGGCACCCACAAGCTGCCGGTGAAGGCCGGCCTCCGCCAGGCGATCGGCAAGAACCCCGGCGACACGGTCTCGATCCACCTCGACGAGCGCCTCAGCTAGATCAGGTTCCGCTGGGCGATCGACTTACGGAACAAGATCGGCTAGGCAGCAGATGACCTGCCCGATGTGCCGCTGACCGTTCGCCTTTCGGTGATCACGCCAGACCTCCGTCTGTCGGGTTCGCCGGGCACCTACGCCTATCAAAGGGCCCGGCTGGTCCCCGCGTCGTCAGCTGTGGACACCCATCGGGGCCGCGCGGCATGATTGAGGCACACCGACGGCTGGAGAAGCCCATGCACGTCATCCGCGTGACGACCGACCTCACGGTGCCCGACATCGAGGAAGCGAGGGCTTTCTACGCGGACTACCTCGGGCTCGATGGGGAGGACATGGGCCTCGACTGGGTCACCCGCTTCGTCGTGCCCAGCTCCGGGGAGCACATCCAGCTCGTCTCGCGGGACGCGACGGCGCACGAGAACCCCCTGCTCACCGTCAAGGTCGACGACGTCGACGACGCCTACGCGGCGGCCCGTCGACGCGGCTACGAGGTCGTTCACCCCTTTGACCACGGAGCCGTGGGGTATCCGCCGGTTCTTCGTCCGCGCGCCCGACGGGACGGTGCTTAACATCGCCCAGCACCGCGACCCTTAGCATCGCTCAGCACCGCGAGCGAGGCGGCGCGACGGTCCCACCCCTCCCCGCCGGCCCTGTCCTGGCAACCGCCCCCCGTTCCGCGACCGGATCAAGGCCATCACCCGCTTCCTCGACCAGGACTCACCGGCATCGTCGGACTCGACGACAGGCTCGGCCGAAGGCAACACGGACCGGTTGAGGATCGCTCGGCGGGGCTGGCGCTCTCGGCGTTATGCATCGGCGGCATGCTGTGGCGGGCGACGATGGCCGGGAGCGAGCAGGACCGTCGGCTGCTGGCCCAGTGGGCCAGCAGCTGCGCTCAGCGCGTGCTGCCGATGTTTGAGGTGCAGCACCCGATCGACGCAAGGCCTCGGGAGGCCCTGGAGACGGCACGTGCCTGGGTACGCGGTGAGGTGAGCGTGGGCCAAGCACGCGAAGTCGCGTTCGCGGCTCGCGGCGCCGCCCGCGCAGCGGCGGACCCAGCAGCGCGCGCCGCCGCCCGCTCTGCCGGGCAAGCGGTCGCCACCGCTCACATGGCCGGACACAGCCCGTCACGCCGCGGACTATGCACTGACGGCCGTCCGCCTCGCACCGTCCGGCGACAACGAGGCAGTCGAGCGAGAGCGGACGTGGCAGACCGAGGCACTGCCCGATGCCGGGCGTCAACTCGCCACCGGAGCCTGACCAACTCAGCCTCGGCCCTGCCCGGATGCGGATCCCCAATTGGGACTGCTTCTTCGGTCTCGGCCCGACTTGGCATCGGTGGAGTAGTTCTCTAGAGTTGCTCTCTATGATGAAGCGGGTGGCGACAGCCGACCGGATTGCGGAGGCGGCTCTGCGTCTGTTCACGGTGCACGGCTACGCGGGCGCATCGATGGAGCAGGTGCGCCGTGAGGCCGGGGTGTCCAACGGCAGCCTGTACCACCACTTTCCTTCCCGGGCCGATCTCGCGGCGCGGCTGCTCGTGGAGGGCATGGGGCGGTCCCAGCAGGTCGTGCTGAATGTGTTGGATGACGCCAGCGACGGGGAGCAGGGCGTGCGGGACGTGGTGCACGCGCAGCTGGGCTGGGTGCAGGAGCACGCCGAGCTGGCTCAACTGCTCTATGGCGACTTGCCCGATGAGGTGCTGCTGGCGGCTGAGCCGGCCTTTGGTGAGCAGAATCGGCATTACGTGGACGTCGTCGGCGGCTGGCTGCGGGCGCAAGACGCACACGGCACCCTGGTGCGGGTTCCGTTCGGGGTGGCTCATGCGCTGTGGCTGGGACCGGGCCAGGAGTTCGCCCGACACTGGTTGCGCGGCCGCTCCAAACTTGCCCCTACCGAGGTCGCCGACGCCCTGGCCGAGGGCGCTTGGGCCGCGCTGGCGATGCGGTGAGCACCCCCGAGGGGTTCACCCCCTACGCCCGGTCCAGCCGTTACCTCGACCTCATCGGCCCGTTGTATGCGGCCGTGGGCGACCCGGCGGTGGTCGGGCTGCGCATCGACGAGCGGCACACCAACGCCCGCGGCTTTCTGCACGCCGGGGTGCTGGTCGCGGTCGCCGACGTGCTGATGGGCCACACCGCGCACCGCGCCAGCCCGCCGGGCACCGGTCTGGTCACCGCCTCGCTCACCACCGACTTCCCCGGCTCCGCGCAGCTCGGCGACTGGGTGACCGGCGCCGCGACGATCCGTCGGGTCGGCCGCAAGCTTGCGTTCACCACCTGCGAGTTCACCGCGAACGGCCGACTGGTGCTCGCCGCCAGCGGCGTCTTCGCCACCACCGCCGGAAAGGACTCCCCATGACCACCAGCGAGAAAGGCTTCCGCCAAGACATCGCCGACGCGGTACTCCGCCTGCCCGTCGCCGCCGCGTTCGGCCTCACCTTCACCGCCCTCGCCGACGGACGCGCCCAAACCGAGTTGGCTTGGCGACCCGAGCACTCCCACACCCCCGGCGCCTTCCAGGCCAACCCGATCGCCGCGCTGGCCGATTTCACCGGCGTCGCCGCCGGTGTCACGCTGCTCCCCCCGGGCAGCACGGCCGCCACCATCGACTACACCGCCAAGTTCCTCACCGAGGCCCGCGGCGACCACCTCGTTGCCCGCGCCCGCGTCCTGCGCCCCGGCACCACCCTCACCGTCGCCGCAGCCGACATCTTCGTCGTACGCGATGGAACGGAGACGCTGTGCGCCGCCGCACTCGTCACCATGCGCAACATCATCAACAATGCGCGCGCGGCGGACGCTGCCTGACGGCCCTCGCCCCCTACACACGCCACCTTCGTGCTGCTCTACATCCTCAGCATCGTCTCCTTACGTCCGCGTCCGCGGGATCACCATCCGATCGACCCTCAACCTGGCACTGCTGCTCATCTTCGTCCCCAGCCTCGCCCAGTCCGGCTGGCGATCAGCCGTCGCCGGGAGGCGCCTCGTCGTCGCCCTCGTCGCCAGCACGACCCGGTCACACCGGAAAGGGACGCGGGACGTGGCCGGGTGAGCCGATAGACGCTGCAACGGGTGATCGCGCACGGTCACCCTCACGGCCCGGGAGAGCGACAGCGATCGGCGCGGGTGTCCCCGGTATACGATGGCTCAGCGGGCACTCGTTCATGGGAAATCGGCTTCATCCGGGCGGATCGACAGCTCAGCGGTCAGTAAGTCCTGCACGCGCTGCCAGGCGTCGTTGGTCGCTGTGGGGTCGTAGTTGGCTCGCCGGTCGCTGAGGAATCCGTGGGCCACGCCGGGGTAGGTGATGATTTCGTGGCGCACGCCGGCAGCCTGGAGTGCGTCGGCGATCTGGCGTCGGTGTTCTGGTGGGACGACCTGGTCGTGTTCGCCGACGAGGATGAGCAGGCGACCGGTGATCTGTGGTGTGCGGGTGAGGGTCGGCTCGGGGCGGCCGAGTGGGATGTCGGTGGTGGGGAGCCAGCCGCCGTAGACGACGGCGACGGCGGGCAGGTCGAACTCGGTGGCCGCGAGGTAGGCGACGTGGCCGCCGACGCTGAGCCCGACCATGCCCACGGCTGCGCTGCCGTCCGCGTGGAGGCGGTCGATGGCGGCGGCGATGTCCCGAAGTACTTGCTCGCGGGTCTGCTGGTGCAGCAGTTGGAAACCGCGTTCGCGCCCGGCGGCGTCTTCGGCCAGCTCCACTCCGGTTGCGGTGCGGTGATACAGATCAGGGGCCAGGGCGACGAACCCGCCGACGGCCAACTGCTCGCAGAACTCGCGGACATGGGCGCTGACCCCGAACAGCTCCATGCCGATCACGACGCCGGGGAACGGCCCGGGGCCGGTGGGACGGGCGACGTAGCCGCCCATGGTCGTCCCGTCATCGACGGCGATCTCGACGGTGTGGGTGAGGATGTCCTTCGCGGCGGTCATGCTGGCGCTCCGGTGGTCCTGGTGGTGTGGTGGGCGGCGAAAGAGTGCCGGTCGCCGGCCCACGCCGAGCGAGGTGCCACCGCGTGCAGCCGGTCGAGGTCGGCGGGCGTGAGGTCGACGTCGGCGGCTGCAGCGTTCTCCTCCACGCGCTGGGCCTGTTTGGTGCCGGGGATGGGAACGACGTCCTCGCCTTGGGCGAGCAGCCACGCCAGGGCGAGCTGCCCGGGTGTCACGCCCCGTTGAGCGGCCAAAGCCTGCACCTCGGCGAGGATCGCCTGGTTGCGGTGAGCGTTGTCGCCGTGGAAGCGCGGGTCGCCGCGGCGTAGGTCGTCGGTGCCGAAGCCGTCCGCGGTGGCCGCGGACAGCGTGCCGGTGAGGAAGCCGCGGCCGAGCGGGCTGTAGGGGACCAGGCCGACGCCGAGGTGCCGGGCGGCCGGAAGCACGTCGTCTTCGATCTCTCGCCACCACAGCGACCACTCCGACTGCAACACGGCGATCGGGTGGGTCGTCACGGCGCGTTCGAGGTCCTCGACGCTGGCCTCGGACAGGCCCAGGTGCCGCACCTTGCCCTCGTGAACCAGTTCGGCCATCGCGCCGACGGACTCCTGTACTACCTGCACCGGGTCGACCCGGTGCAGGTAGTACAGGTCCAGGTGCTCGACGCCGAGCCGGGCCAGCGACGCCTCGCAGTAGCCGCGGATACGGTCGGGGTGGGCATCGACGTGCACGCCGTGCTCGTCGCGGACGATGCCGACCTTGCTGGCCAGCACCACCTGGTCGCGTCGGCCGGTGATCGCCCGACCGATCAACTGCTCGTTGTGGCCGGCGCCGTAGCTCATCGCGGTGTCCAGCAGGGTCACGCCGACCTCGATCGCCCGGTGCACGGTGGCGATGGACTGCTCGTCGTCGGCCGGACCGTAGGCCTGGGACAGGCCCATGCAGCCCAGCCCGAGCGCGGACACGGTGAGGCCTTGCCGGCCCAGGGTTCTCGTCTTCATAGGCATAACGCTAGGCCGGGCTTAAAGTGGTATCCATAGCCTGCTGTTGCTGGTATTGGGAGTGCCACGATGACTGCTGTCGACCGTCCGGCCGCCGCGCCCGCACCCGGTGCGAACGGCACTTCTAGTCGGGCCCGGGAACTCGCGGACCTGCTGCGCTCCCGCCGAGAACGACTGCAACCCGCCGACGTCGGGCTGTCCGCCGGTGCCCGCCGCCGGACCCGCGGCCTACGGCGGGAAGAGGTCGCCCAGCTCGCGGCGATCTCCACCACCTACTACACGTTCCTCGAGCAGGGCCGCGACGTACACCCGTCCCGGCAGGTCCTCGACGCCCTGGCCCGGGCGCTGCGGCTCGCTCCCGCCGAACGGGCACACCTGTACGAACTCGCCCACGGCCACCAGCCGCCGGACGCGCGCCAACCTGACGAGGTCCTCGCCCCGGCGGTGGCCGCGCTCGTCGACCGACTCGATCCGCATCCGACCTACGTCACCGGGCGTCGCTTCGACGTGCTCGCCGCCAACCGGGCCGCGCGGGCGCTGTGGACCGACTGGTCCTTGCTGCCACCGCAGGAACGCAACATGCTGTGGTGGATGTTCACCGCCCCGGTGGCGCGGACAACCCTGATCCAGTGGGAGGCCGAGGCCTCCGCGTTGCTCGCCCGGTTTCGCGCAGCCGCTGATCGACACCCTGACGAACCGGAGTTCGCCGCCCTCATCCAGCGACTACAAGCCGCCAGCGCCGAGGCCAGAGCTTGGTGGCCGCGCCACGACGTGGTCGCGCTCAGCTCCGGCACCAAACGACTGCACCATCCCCTCCTCGGCGACCTGGATCTGCAGTACGTCGTACTCCAGGTTGCCGACGACCCCGAACAGAAACTTGTCACCTTCACCGCCGACGGCCCCCACCAGCAGCGCATCGCGCAACTGATCGCGAATCGCGAGAAATAGCTGAACGCCCCGGATCCGCACGCACGCAAGCGGATCGTCAAACGACGCAGCTTCGTCAGGTCACCGCGGCGCAAGGATGTCGGTGATACTGCTCTTGTGCAGAGCTCCAATGCGGTCCGCGCGGCGTTCACCGATCCGGACGAGTTTTGGAGCTCTCCGCTGTACTGCCACTTGTCCGGTGTGGTGGCCGGTGATCGGTATCTGGTCGGATTGGCCGCGCACACCCGCGACGGACAGGTCCCGACGTTCGCCTTCTTCGGCGCCGTGCATGCGTTGCTGCTTGCCGGTGTCGAGCACCCGTTGGCCGATTACTACCCGTCGCTGCGGGGCGATGGCGTGCTGCCGCCGGCCGGCGCAGGACCGGCGCTGCTGTCCTTCGCGCGCCGTTACGAGTCCGCCATTGTCGACATTGTCTCCACCCGGCTGGTGCAGACGAACCAGGTACGGCGAGCACTGGGGTTGCGGCTCGCCCTGGCCGCGATCGCACCGTCTGTCGACAGCCGACCAGCGCATCTGCTTGAGGTTGGCAGCAGCGCCGGGTTGTTGCTGCGCCACGCGCGCTACAGGTACCGCCTGGGTGGGCGGCAGTTCGGCGACCGGGCCTCACCGGTGCAGCTGGTGACCAAATGGCGCAGTGCGCAGCCGCCGCCGGACCTCGACGCCATCCCGGTCATCGCCTCGACGTGCGGGGTCGACCTGCACCCGCTCGACCCGTCGGTCGATGCCGACCGACGGTGGCTCGAGGCGCTCATCTGGCCGGAGGACCGCGACAAGGCAGCCCTGCTGCACGACGCGCTTGCGCTCGCCGCCTCCGTGCCGGTCAACGTCGTCGCTGGGGATGCTGAAGACGTCTGTCCCGCGTGGTCGGCGCGGATCCCCGCCGGTGAGACCCGCATCGTCTTTCACTGCGCAACTCGCATGCACGTACCGGTTGATCGACGTGCGAGCTTTGATCGCGCCATCGACGAAATCGGCCACGACGGGCCGCTCTATCGCATCGCTATCGAAGGTGACGGCATCCAGATCGCCGAACCAGGTGAGGCTGCAACCCGTCGATTCGAGGTCGACGGGCATCTGGAGTGGGCCGCCCCAACACCGGCCGACGACTAGCACAACGGCGCGGCAGGCGTTCGCCGTAGGGTCCGTCGCCGAACGGCCGGCGCTTGTGTCGGACGAGGATCCCCCAAGCGAATCGCGGTCAGTCGAGAAACCTCACGCCGTGACGATGCGTGATTGTTGCCGGGTCGACGCCGTTGCCGAGGTCGTCGAAAAAGTCCTCGATCCCGCCGGGGACGGCGAAGATGAGCTTGCGCGCCGGGCCGTGGATGACGTCGTAGCTGTGCGGGACACCGCGGGGTAGGAACACGAAGTCGCCGGCCGCAGCCGACCATTCCTGCTCACCGCAGTGAATGCGGTACTGACCGTCGAGGATGTAGAAGGCCTCGTCGACCGCCTCGTGCACGTGCCGGGGAACGTGATCACCGGCTGGGGCGTGGCTGAGGAGAAGGCTGAACGCGCCACCGGTCTCAGCCGCGGACGCGAGCAGAGAACCCCCGGCGCCCGGAACCGGCCGACCGCCTCCCGCGGCCACGACAAAACCCGATCCGGTCACCGCGCCACGCTACGGTGGCGACCCGGGCGAGGTTGCGTACCCACCGGATCGGTTACCGCAGCTCATCCCAACGCCTGACCCATGAGCAGTGCGACTGCCTCGCGGGCACAGCCCCAAGACAGGGTCACCCCGCTGCCACCGTGCCCGTAGTTGTGCACGCACCGAGCGTTGCCGACCTGTTCGACCTCCAGCCGCACACTGGGCCTCCCCGGACGTAGTCCTACCTGGTGCCCGCGGACTTGTGCAGCCCGCAGCCGCGGTTCGACCTCGATGCAGCGGCGCAGGATCTCCTCGGCGAGGACGGGGGACGGCGCCAGGGTCTCGTCGTCCTCGACCGCGGTGCTGCCCAAGACGACATGGTCGGGGTAGGGCCAGTACGCCGTCCACGCCGGCCGGAACGGGGCTTCGATGAAGAACTCCTCCAGCCCGGGGTTGTCGACGATGACCTGCTGGCCGCGCACCGGGCGCACCGCAGGGTCCGGGACGAGCTCGCGGGCACCGAGCCCTGCACAGTTGGCCAGCAACGGTGCCTGTGCGGCCAGCTCGGCCAGCGAGTCCGCCTCGGCCAGCTCGATTTGCCCACCGGCGGCGGCCAACCGCCGGACGAGGTAGTCGAGATAGACCGGCATGTCCACCAACGGCAGGGTCATCCAGAAACCAGCGGCGAAGCCCGCCGGCAACTCGTCCGGCGGGCACAGTGGCACGCCAGGCGGCAGCGGACCGGCCTGTCGGCTCACCAACCGACCGCGGCGCAGGGCCACCCCGGTGTCCCCGACGTCGGCCAGCGCGGTGAACTCCTCGATACCGACCCGCTCACGAATCCCGACCGAATCATCGGCGGGCGCGAAGCTTGGCCCGATCATCGCCGAGGCCACTGCAGAGGTCGTCGCCGAGGGAGCTGCACGAGTGCGCAGCTGCACCTGCAACCCCTCCTCGGCCAGACACACCCCCATGGACAACCCGATGACACCAGCCCCGACCACGATGACGTCCGGCCGCCGTTCACCCATCCCGCCGGCTCCTCTCACAGCACCCGAGCGCCATGACCGGCGCCGATCACTCTCACTCCACTACGTCGTCCGACGACGCACGACTCCGACGCCTCCCGCTATATCTGGTGAGGATCGGCCAGCGACACAGGTGGGCCGTCGGGACTGTGGATCCGGGCCGTCAGCGGGGCGCCGATGATCCTCGGGCAGCCTGCCCGTTTGCCCTGGAGCTGGCCAGGGCTGGGCAGCAGACCAGAGAACTGATTCGACGGTGTCGGGGCTGATCGAGTCGGTGTCGAGGGTGAGGGGACGCTCGAGGGAGCGACGGCCCCAGATGGTGAGCAGTCGGTTGGCTGCGTCGGTGCTCACGAGGGCGTCGCCGTTGGCGGGGCCGTCGTCGATGATGTGGAAGCGGGCGCCGTGCGGGGTGTGTTCGTAGACCGCCACACCCTGTGCTGGGGTTGCATCGGCTGGTGACCAGTGAACGTATCGGAGGCCCGCCTGCACCCGATCGAGAACGCTGCCAGGGCGTCAAACGACTGTGGCGATCACCTCCGCGCCGTGCTGCAGGCTGGTCGTTAATGGGCTGCTCACGGCAGGATCGCTGCCACCGCACGGCCGCGAAATCGAGTTAGGGTCGCCTTATATTAAAGTGCGCTATCCATTTCACTGCCCGGCGCACGTTTGGCTTGCGGAACCACTGCAGGCTGTGAGCCGCACGCCACGCTCAACAGTCGGCCCCCGCCACGGTGTCAGGCGGGACGTGTCCATCTTTGACTCCGGAAGCGTTGACGTACTTGCTATTTGGCTGGGTGCCGGTGACTGGTAATTCAGCCACCACGCCACCAGCGTGCTCCGGCGAGACGGTAGCTCAGCAGATGCGGGCAGTGAAATGGATAGCCCACATACTAAATACAAGGGCTCTTGTCTCATTTTGGCTGCATCTCGACACATGTCGGGATGCAGTGAAGATTGATCGCCACCCTGGGGTGCGGATTGAACAAATCAGCCGTCTCGGCGACCGTGTTCAATCTTGGCCGCATCAGGCGTGCTGGTCTTGACAGCCAGCGCGGAAGGGTGCCGGCCCCGCCGGATGCGGATCCGATGCGCTAACCGATCTTGCGCTGCTCCACTTTGACCAGTGTGCCAGGAAACGCCCCCCTATCGAAAAAGGCTCCGGACAGGTCATCTGCAACAGCCCTGGTCACGGGCTTGTTGGCGACGCAGATGGTGTCGGTGATGGTTCCTCGTGCGGTACGTCGTGATGCGAACACCCTCCGGGCGTCTTGGGACGCACCGGCGCGCAGTCGGCTTCTGCCCAACCGGGGAACTGCGAGACCGAGGTCGGGGTCAGGTGGTGATCACGTCGTCGGTGGTGGCGTTTCGCAGGGCGTCGAGCAGCTCGGCGAAGGCCTGCTCGTAGGGGGCCGTCGTTATCGACAAGACGAGGATGCCCCGTCCCATGTCTTCGACGGCGGTGAACTCCACGTCTGTGCCACCGGCATTGGGGTGGACCACCACCTGGAAGTGGATCGGCAGACGGGACCGGCCTGTTTTCATGAAGACGCCGAAGATCCGGAAGGCGATTCTGGAGCCAAGTGTCGCGGTGAGTCCATCGGAGTCCCGGGTGCGGAGCCGGCCGTGGTGCTGTGCGGTGAAGGCCGTGGCGGTGTCCAGGACCGAGCCGGGTGCTTGCGGGGACTGCCACCGTGCCTGCTGCCGATAGAAGGGCCGACCCTTCCACCCCGGGTTCCAGCCTCGCTCGGCCAGCTGTTGGTTGGTTTGCATCTGTTCCCGGACCAGGGATCGGACACGAGGGCGATCCCAGCCCTGACCGCCCGGTTCGTCGTCGCCGGTGGGTAGTTGCCCGGCCAGCCGCTGCGCGAAGACCTCGGCCGGCCCGAAGGCTTCCGGGGGATCTTCCCCGCTGTCGAGCAGGTGGCTTTCCATCTCGGCTAGCACGTCCGCACGTCGCTGCGGGGTGACGCCGAGAGCCTGCAGGGCGCCCTCCACCTCGCGGAGGTAGGGATCAACATTCATGACGACTCCTTTCGGTCAGCAAGCAAGGTGTTGGTGCTCTCGGTGAAGGCCCGCCACGCCTGGCTCTGGGACCACAGAAAGTCGGCGCCCACCTCGGTGAGGGAGTAGTACTTGCGCCCGGGCCCGTGCTCCCCGGCCCGCCATTGGGCCACGACCAGTCCCGCCTGCTCCAGGCGGCCCAGGACCGGGTACAGCGTGCCTCCCTTGACCTGGCCGAGACCGGAAGTCTCCAGCCGCTGGATCAACCCGTAGCCGTGTCCCTCGCCATCAACGAGCGCGCCGAGCACGCACAGGTCCAGCACCCCACGCAGCCACTGTCCGCGGCGATCGGCCTTCATCACTGGATGGTACATCTATCTAGATGGTATTGCTACCTACTGTCAGATCTTGGCCGGCTCGCTGAGCGATCCCTATGCGGTCGAGCGAGCTGGGCGTGCCCGGACTTTCTTTGACACCATCGGCCCATGGGCGCGGTCACGGCGGAGGAGTTGGAGGGGCTGCGCGGCCGGTTGAGGTCGTTCTGCTACCAGATGGTGGGCTCACCGTTCGATGCTGAGGATGCCGTCCAAGACGTCCTGGAACGGGCCTGGCGCGCCCGTGAGCAGTACGACGAGGCCCGGGCCAGCCTGGCCACCTGGTGTTTCCGGATCGCCCGTAACGTCTGCATCGATCGGCTCCGCGAGACCGGGCGCCGGCCACTTCCGCGGGACCTGCAGGAACCCGGGATCGACGTCGGCGCCCCGCTGGTCCCGGCGCTGGACGTGCCGTGGCTGATGCCGGCGCCGGCCGGCTGGTCCGGCGGTTCGGTGGTGGAGGAGGTCGCGGAGCGCTCCGGTGAGGTTCGGTTCGCGGTCACCGCGCTGCTGCAGTCGCTGCCCGCAACCCAGCGCGGTGCCTTCACGCTGCGCGAGGTGCTCGGCTTCTCCGCCGCGGACACCGCGGCCGTGCTCGACACCACGGTGCCCGCGGTCAACTCCGCCCTGCAGCGGGCGCGGGCCACCCTCCGCGACGGCGCGCCAACGGCCAGGGCCGTCGACCGCGACCGCGACCGCGGTACGCCGCAGCCATCGAGGGTGGCGAGGTGCAGACGCTGGTCTCCCTGGTCTCGGCCGACGTGGTCCTGGAGATGCCCCCGGTGCGGGCGTGGTCGCGCGGCGTGGAGCAGTACCGCGACTTCATGACCCACCTGTTCTGCTGGCGCGACACCGACTGGGCGACCCGCCTGGTGGAGGCCGGCGGCCAGCCCGGCCTCCTGCTGTACGCCGTCGACGACGGCCGCTGCGTCCCGCACACGCTGCAGCTGTTCGCGGCCGACGAGAGCGGGGCGATCGACCACGTCCTGGTCTACCGCGACGACCGGCTGTTCGCACTGTTCGAGGAGCAAACTTCGCCGGGGCGATGAGTTTCGGCGCGCTCATCCGTAGATGGCGGTGACCTCTCGTCGCACTTCACGGAAGGAGCGCCCCCATGGGACGCTTGATCGTCACCGCGTTCACCACTCTCGACGGCGTCGTCGAGGACCCCGACGGTTCGGACGGGACCCCGTTCGGCGGCTGGGCCATGCGGCACGGCCCGCAGGCCGTCGCCGGCGACAACTTCCGTCTGGGTCCGATCCTCGAGCACGGCACGCTGCTGTTCGGGCGTCGGACCTGGGACCACTTCCGGACCCTGTGGCCCCACCGCGACGACCCGTTCTCCCAGGCGATGAACGCCGCTACCAAAGCCGTGGTTACCCACCGGCCCGTGGACGAGGCTGAGTGGGCACACTCCCGCGCGATCGACGCGTCGCTGGCCGAGTGGGTACGACGCGAGGTCGCCACCACCGACATCGTGGTGATCGGCAGCAGCTCGGTCGCGGCCGAGCTGGCCGATCAGGGGCTGGTCGAGGAATACCGGCTGCTGACCTTCCCGACTGTCCTCGGTGCCGGTCGTGGGGTGTTCCGGGGTCGCCGTGAGCTGACGCTGCTCTCCAGCGAACACGTCGGGCCCGCGGTCCTCACCGTGCTCGCCCCGGAGCCGCAGGCGCAGTTGTGATCAGGTTCCTCATCACCTACGACATCCCGCACGATCCGGCGGCGTTCGACCGCCACTACCGCGAGGTGCATCAGCCGCTGACGGCTCGCCTGCCGGGCATCCTCAGCTACACGGTGAGCCTGGCGCCGCGGGTGGTCCGCGGGTCGGCCTACCACGAGGTCGTGGAACTCACCTGGCCGGATTGGGACGCCGTCGACCGGGCCTTCGCCTCCCCAGAGGGCCGCGCCGCGGCCGCCGACATGGCCAACCTCGACGCGCCGACCCGCAGCTGCCTCTACGAAGTGCCCGACATCCCGGGCCGCTGAGCGAAGCGGCAGACGAGCCGACACGGCTTCAGTCTGCGTCTCCCCGGCGGTGCCGCAACGACCACCCGCAAGCGGCACCTGCCAGCGGGTGATCTCGCCCGACCGAGGCGTCCGCGCTGACATCGGCGGCCCGTGTCAGTAGCCGATCGCGCTGCGGGACACGCTGACTTGCGTCCGGATGGCGTTCCTAGCACCAGCCGCCGGGATCCAGCTTGCTAATGCGTACGGGATAACGTACGCTGCGGGTGGAGGTGGAAGCCATGAGTGCCGTAAGTGCAACATCGGCCCGGTCGAACCTGTACAGGCTGATCGACCAAGTAAACGAGGAGTCTCAGCCGCTGACCATCACCGGGCAGCGGGGCAACGCGGTGCTGATCGGCGAGGCCGACTGGCAGGCGATCCAGGAGACGCTGTTCCTGGAGTCGGTTCCAGGATTTGCCGAGTCGATCCGTCAGGCGCGGGCCGAGGGTATTGAGGCCGCCTCGGCCGAACTCGACTGGTGAGTGACTGGACGCTGGTCTACTCGCGCCAGGCGCAGAAGGATGCGAAACGGCTCGCGTCGTCGGGCTTGAAGCAGCGGGCCGAACGGCTCTTTGACGTGCTCGCCGAGGACCCGTTCGGTACACCTCCACGGTACGAGAAGCTTGTTGGTGACCTGGCGGGCTGCTACTCGCGACGCATCAACATCCAGCATCGGCTTGTCTACGAGGTCTTCCCCGATCGCCACGTCGTGCATGTCCTGCGGATGTGGACCCACTACGAGTAGCCGTCGCCAGGCGTCGCTCGTGAACCCGCCCCGTAGCGCGCGATCCCCCTTACGACGCCACAAGACCGCAGAGTTCCGCGCTGCGTGCCCACAGGCGTTCGGCGGCGGCGGTGTTGTGGGACAGGGCCGAGGACTTCGCAGGCCGGCAGCGGGAGAAGTACTGCCCGGTGACGGTGTCGACGTTGGGTGAGCCGGCGAGGTAGAGGCTGGTCCTGGCTCCCTTGGCTGCGGAGGAGCCGATGAGCTTGGTGGCGCGATCGAAGACGGCACCGTGCCCGGTCTGCTCGCGGCCGAGGTTGGTCTTGAGCGGCCAGCCGGGATGCAGCGCGTTGGCTGTGACGCTCGTGTCGGCCCAACGGCGAGCGAGTTCGTTGGTGAACAGCACGTTCAACAGCTTGGTCAGGTTGTATGTCGCGGCCGCGCTGTAGTCGTGTTCGGCTTGCAGGTCATCCCAGGGAATGTCGTTGACCCGGTTGTGCATGTAGGAGCTGACTGTCACCACCCGCGAGCTCGGCGTGGCCTGCAGCAGCGGCGCCAGCAGGTCTGTTAGCAGGAACGGGGCGAGGTGATTGACCGCCAGTGTGGCCTCGATGCCGTCCACGGTGACCCGCCGAGTGCTGTTGACCGCTGCAGCGTTGTGGATGAGCACGTCGAGGCGGTCGTGGCCCTGGCGGACCTGGCCTGCCAGCGCCCTCACATCGCCTTGGCAGGCCAGGTCTCCGATGAGCAGCTCGACACTGCCCGCTGCCCGCGTGGACTGAATCTCCGCGGCCACCTCGGCACCGCGCACGCGGTCACGGGCCACCAGGAGCACGGTCGCGCCCGACTGGGCCAGCCCCTGGGCGGTCTCCCGGCCGATGCCGCTGGTCGCGCCGGTGACAAGGCAGACGCGTCCGCGAAGGTCATAGATCCGTTGAGCAGCCATCGGCACTCCTCGCTTGCAGGTAGGTGTCACTATTCACGTGAACCATGTTGGCCATGTAGCATGACGAATATGTCTGCTGAACGCAAGCCTTCGCCAAGCACGCCGCCGGGTCTGGTCGAGCCCGCCGGCCTGGAGGCCAGCACCGGCTACCTGTTGGCCCGCGTGGGCAGCGACTCACGCCGACGCTGGGCGCGCACCCTGCTCGAGGAAGACCTCACCCCGCATCACTACAGCGCGCTGATCGCCCTGGATCAGCTCGGTGCCATGTCCCAACAGCAGCTCAGCCACCTGGTCGGCATCGATCCCCGCAACGCTGTACCGGTGATCGACCAGCTCCAGACCCGCGGCCTGCTCGCCCGCAACCCCGACCCCACTGACCGCCGCCGCCATGCGGTCACACTCACCGCCACCGGAGGAAGGGTGCTCACCCGGCTTCGCCACGCCGCCGACGAAGCCGAAGAACGCCTGCTCACGCCGCTCAGCACGACCGAGCGACGGGCGTTACACGCGCTGCTCACCAAACTGTTCGCAGCTGGCGGCACGGTCTAGTGCTGCTCCGCAAGGTGACGCCGCGCGGGTCGCGACGTTTTCCCGTCGGCTCGCGGCGCACTTTCCTGCGGACGGTGGCTCAACGGCGGCTCAGTAGCCCGTGGATCACCGGCGCACGTAACGCTGCTCGGACAGGCCGGTATCGGGGTCCTGTGTGGCGATGGTCCTCCAGCTGACAACGCCGGCCACCGCGTTGTCAGCTTCCGCGAGTGCGATCTGGCGTGCTCCGGTCAGCAGCCGCTCACGCCAGCGCAGCTCGCGGTCGGCGTAGCTGACTCGGTCGAGGTAGTCCTGGGGGACGACCCCGCGGTAGGCCTCTCGCCAGCAGTCAGTCTGGAACCTGGCGATGCCAGCCACGTCGGCCAGCAACGCTGCACGCACTTGAGCGACCCCGGGCGTGCTCGGCCTCTCACTCGTCACGGCGCCATACTCGCCGACAGCGGAGTGTCCCGCTTGTCGATCGCCAAGTGGTCAGCGGTGGTCGTGGAAGAAGGTGCGGATGTCGTCGGTGAGTAGTTCGGGTTCTTCCAGGGCGGCGAAGTGGCCGCCACGGTCTGGGACGTCGACCCAGTGGGTGATGGTGTTCTCGGTTTCGGCGTAGCGCCGGATGCCGACGTCGTGGGCGAACACGATCGCCCCGGTTGCCACGCCGGAGGGCTCTTTGGGTGTGCCCCAGGCGTTGGCTTGGGCGTAGCCGACGTAGGCGGCGGACCCGGCGGTGCGGGTGAGCCAGTAGATCATCACGTTGGTCAGCAAGCGGTCGCGGTCGACGATCTGGTCGGGCAGCGTGCTGCGCGGGTGGGTCCATTCGCGGAACTTGTCGATGATCCAGGCGAGCTGCCCGGCCGGGGAGTCGACCAGCCCGGCCGCGAGGGTCTGCGGGCGGGTGGACTGGATCGCGATGTAGCCGAACTCCTCGCGCATGAAGGCCTCGACGCGCTCCAGGCGGTCTCGCTTGCCATCGCGGTGGGGCTGCGCAGCGCGGCGCTGTCCGGAATCGCCGGCGTTGACGAGACCGCCGTGCAGGCCATGGCCAAGCTGGAACAGGTGCTGCCCTCCCGGCTGCGGCATCGCGTCCACACGCTGCTGTCCACGATCGTGGCCATGACCGGTCCCGGGCCGACATTCGACGTCGACGTCCTGCTCGCAGTCGCCGCCGCTGTCCGCGACACCCAGCAACTACGCGTCGACTACCGCCGCCACGACGGCACGCCGGGCCGACGCGTCCTCGAACCGCACCGCATCGTGCACGCCGGACGACGCTGGTATCTGCTGGCCTGGGACGTCGACCGCGCGGACTGGCGCACGTTTCGCCTCGACCGACTCACCCCACGCACGCCGACCGGTCCGCGGTTCAGCCCACGACCGGCGCCCGACCCGGACATCGCCGGCTACACCTCCCGTGGCATTACCACCGACGCCTACCGCTATCGCAGTCACATCACCGTGCATGCACCAGCTGCAGTCGTCGCCGAGCGGATCGGGCCCGCCGTAGGTGTCGTGACACCGATCGACGAGAACAGCTGCGAACTTGTCAGCGGGTCGAATTCCCTCGACGAGCTCGCCCTGTGGGTTGGACTGCTCGGCGAAGAACTCACCATCCACGAACCAGCCGAACTGCGCGAGCACATGGCCACCCTCGGCACGCGCCTTCTCCGGGCTGCTGACGCGCCCAGAGAACGGACCGCTCCACGCTCGGTCCCCTAGTGTCGCGTGTTTGAAGTTGTTTTACGGTGGGCTTTCGCGAGGATGTCGTCGGCTGTTTTGGTCCAGATGAACGGGGTGCAGCGGGTGTTCCAGCCGTCGATGAAGTTTTCGATGGCGGTGATGAGGTCTTTGACGCTGGTGAAGGTGCCGCGTCGGATGGCTTGGCGGGTGATGATGCCGAAGAGGATTTCGACCATGTTCATCCACGATCCCGAGGTCGGGGTGAAGTGCATGGTGACCCGCGGATTCTTGGCGAGCCAGGTTTTGACCTTGGGGTGTTTGTGGGTGGCGTAGTTGTCGGCGACCACGTGCAGGCGCACCCGGGGGTAGGCCTTGGCTACCAGCTTGAGGAAGTCCAGGAACTCGGCGTGGGTGTGTCGCTGGTAGCAGGCGTCGGTCACTGTGCCCGTGGCGACCTCCAGTGCCGCGAACAGGCTCGTGGTGCCGTGGCGGAGGTAGTCGTGGGTGGCCTTCTCGGGCAGGCCGGGGCGTATCGGCAGGATCGGAGCGGGCGGTCGAGCGCCTGGATCTGGGTTTTCTCGTCGATGCAGACCACGACCGCCTTTTCCGGCGGGTTCAGATACAAGCCGACGACGTCGCGGACCTTGGCATCCAGCTCGGGGTCGGTGGAGAACTTGAACGTCTCCCGCTTCCACGGCTTCAGATCATGTTCCCGCCAGATGCGGGCGACCGAGGCGAAGGAAATCCCCAGGTGTGTGCCCAGCAACCGGGCCGACCAGTGCGTCACCCCCAACGATTGCGGCGGGGCCGCCAACGTGGCCACCACGACCGCCAGGTCATCGATCACCGGCGGACGACCCGACCGATCAAGATCACCGAGCCCCGCGATGCCGGAGCGCTCATAGCGGCCACGCCAGAACAGCACTGTGGGCCGCGACACCCCGACCCGGCGACCGATCTCCGCGTTCGACACACCCTCAGCAGCGAGCAAAACGATCCGGGCGCGTCGGGCCACCCCAGCACCCGCCGTCGAGCACCGCAACACCGTTCTCAATCTCGACTCATCACCGGGACGCAACACAATCGGCGCAGCAACAGACATACCCGATTGTTCCAAAAGCTAACTGTAAAGTCACTTACGACACGCGACACTAGGTGGGCCGAACCCACTGACAACCCTCGCCGAATGGGGAGCCTGTTCCGGTCACCGATGGGTCAGCGAGCAGGCGGCATTCAGCGGTTACGAGGCGAGCATCTTCTGGATCGCTTGCCGAGAGACGCCGACTTCTCGGGCGAGGTCGGACTGTGAGAAGCCGACCTGGAGAAGGCTCTCCATGATCTGCCGTCGTTCGGCCGAGAACTGTCGGGCGATCCGTGTGTGCTCTATTGCTTGGGCGCGGACTTCTCTCAAACGTTCGAGGGCTGCTTCGTGATTCGTCTCGCCAGCGTTATTCATGCACCCATCATGTCAACCATGGTTGTCGTTCGTCAACCATGGTTGTCGTTCGTCAACCCTGGTTGTCGCGGGCCGCTAGCCGATCCCTGACCGGCAATCGAGGGACCCCCCTGCGGGGAGTCCAAGCACATCCGATTCTGCATACCAAACGGTTTACATCGCGAGGTAGACTGCGGTGATGACCACACAGATCGCCATCCGTCTCGACGACCGCGAGCTCGCGGCCCTCGATGCTGAGGTCGCCGACGGCCGTGCTGCTACCCGCTCCGAGGCCGTCCGCCACGGGATCGCCCGCCTCCAGCGAGATCAGCGTTATCGCGGGGAAGAGGCCATCCTCATCGACCTTGCCCGGCGGGGCGAGCCGATCTATCCAGATCTCGACGGTGTGCTCGACCTGCCGCATCCCGCGTTGGACTGATGCGCACCATCGCGTCGGTACAACTGGACAAGCGTCGACCAGCACTGATCTTGACACGGCGGTCCAAGCTCCCTCTGCTGACCTGGTTGACCGTGGCGCCGATCACCAGCACCATCCGGGGGATCACCAGCGAAGTTGCGGTCGGGCCACGAAACGGGCTGGACCACGACAGCGTCGTCAGCTGCGACAACATCACCACGGTGCGAATGAGTGCCGTCGGCGACACGATCGGCCTGCTGTTCGACGACCAGGAACCCGCACTGGCCCGCGCGATCAGCGACGCCTTCGAACTCGACCTGATGCCCGAATAAGCCCGACCGGTCGACGACTTGCGGTTCAATAAGGCCCACCGGGCCGTCTCGGTCGAGGATCGTTTAATGGCTTACCTACTACCGCCAGCTTGCGGCGAGCCAGCGACGTCGGCTGCGACGTCGGCGAAGGTGCCGTCCAGCTTGAACAAGCTGAACCCTTGTTGGTCGCACTGCCGCCGTACGTCAGGGTTGGTGTCCTCGACGGAGCGTGCTCTCGTGAAGCGCCAGTCGGCTTCGACGTATCCGGGCGGCATCTGCGCCCCGGAGAGGAAGACCAGCCGCCACGCCGGTGCTGCCCGGTGGACGTGGAAGCGGTACGGGACCGGTTGCTGATCGTTCGGCACGGGCTGAGTCTGCCGCGGGGACCGCGCTGGTCAATGGAGGATCCTCAACCGGACGGGATGACGCCTCCGGTTGAGTGAGTCTGTTGGCCTTGGCCCTCGAGCGGGTCGTGGTGGGGTGATGTCATGTCGCTGCGACGCGGAGCACAAGCTCCACCGCTGGCTGGTAGCGGCGGGTGATGCTGCCCTGCTCCTCGTGGGGCTGGTGGAGCAGATCGGTGATCGCGCGGAAGAGCAACGCCCGCAAGAGGACTGCGCATCGTCGGCGTCCCACCCCAGGGACTCGGTCAGCTGGTCACTGGCGCCCTCCCGGACCAGCGCATCGGCGACCACGACAGCCGTACCAAATCGTGCAGGCCGCCAGTAGGGGGACACGTCGATGATCAGCGGCGGCAGCTCGGGGTGGAAAAGGACGTTGCCTGCGAGGTCGCCGTGGACGAGCTGCGAGCGCGCCGGGATGGCCCGCTGCGCCGCGACGGTCTCCTGGATCAGGCTGTTCTGACCGATAGCCGCAGGCAGGGGCAGCTCGTCCCACGCGAGGCGGTCGGCGACGGCCCACCGGTCGGTGCGACCGGCCAGGAACGCCGGTCTCGTCGCTTGCTGGATGCTCTTGTGGAAGATGTCCGCGACCCGGACGATGTCTAGCCACCGGCCGGGCTGGTGCATGCCGGGTCGGTAGCGCCAGGCCGTCCATCCCGCGACGGACCAGGACCCGTCCCGCGCGCGCAGCGGCGGGGAGACCCGGAAGTCTCGCCGCCCGTCTAGGCGTGACAGCACGTCGCTGACCCACCGGAGGAAGTCCTGGCCTGGCGAGGGCTTGAGCACGACCTCGCCGAGGCGCCAGGTTCCTCCTTGCCCGCCGGGCAGACGCTCGGCAGCGCCTACGAGACCGAACGCCTCGAGCACTCCCGGCGGCGGACCCGATCCTGGTTCCGTCACACCCCCAGGATGACACCGCCCCGGAGCACGATGGTTGAGCGGACATTCACCATGAGCACCCGGGTGAGGAGCATCGTCTGGTCGGCCTGTCCCGGCATTGGTCAGCGGCCCGATGGTCCGTTGACATTTACTTGTCTTTCTAAGTTAACATGCTAACATTAGGCGCATGGATAGCGGGTTGAGCGTGGATCTGCACCGGCTGACGGCGCGGATGGATCGGGCGGCCGATCGTTTCCTGAGCGAGGCGTACGGGATCTCTTACCGGCGGTTTCTCACCCTGTTGCTGGTGGGTGAGTTCGGTGTGCCCACCCAGCGGGCACTGGCCGAGGCCT
>JAABUT010001905.1_pt1 | contig 21889 bp, 17 predicted proteins | sample 5559281 | NCBI WGS metagenome assembly JAABUT01 (sample SAMN10711880, study PRJNA513359) | rock metagenome | isolation source: Antarctica rocks | place: Antarctica: Victoria Land, Ricker Hills nord | collected 2016-01-04
GGCGGTGCGCACCAGCAGGACGTTGCCGGCGAACAGCACCAGTGCCGCGAGGGCGAGGAGGTCTCCCATCAGTGCGCGCGCTGCGCCGTCAGCAGGATCGCCGACGAGTCCTCCTGGTGCCGGTGCGCGGCCGCCGCGCCGACGTCCACCGGCAGGTGCACTCGCGAGAGAACTTCTGGAAAGCAGAGACTCACGTCGCCGGCTGGGCGGCCACGGCAGCGTCGTAGTGCGAATCGAGGTAGCACTGCGCGATCTCGTCGCTCGTGGCAAGCCAGACGTCGTCGGCGGAGGCGATCTCTGCGAGGATCCGGTCCAGGTACTTGAGCCGGAAGGGCAGCCCGGTGATGAACGGGTGGACCGCCAGCGCCATCACCTGGCCCGTCGTGCCGCCCGCCTCGTACAGCCCCTCGAACTGGTCCATCACCAGGCGGTAGAAGTCGTCCCCCGACAGGTTGCGGCCGACGAACAACGGGATGTCGTTGACCTCGATGGAGTACGGCAGCGAGATCATGCGGGCCCCCGGGACCCGCAGCGGGAACGGCTGGTCGTCGCAGCACCAGTCGCAGACGTACGTCAGCCCCAGCTCGGCGAGCAGCCGCGGGGTGGCGAAGGTCTCCGTGAGTGCCGGGCCCAGCCAGCCCTGCGGCGCGCGGCCCGTCCCCTGGGTCAGAGTCGTGACGATGTCGGTGAGGAAGCTGCGCTCCTCGTCCTCGGACATCCCGGTCTGCAGCATCGAGTTGTTCCTGCCGTGCGCCAGCCAGGCCCAGTCGCGCTCGTTGCCGGCTTCGATGACGCGGGGATAGCGCTCGCAGACATCCGAGTTGAGCAGCACGCTGCCGCGAACGCCGTGCCGGTCCATCACGTCGGTCATGCGCCACAGGCCCACGCGCGGGCCGTAGTCACGCCAGCCGAAGTTCAGCGGATCGGGCGCGAGAACGGCAGTACCCGGGAACAGGCTGGTGGAGGGCTTGTCGACCTCGTAGTGTTCGATGTTCAGGCCGAGCCAGAAGGCCACCTTCGCGCCGTTCGGCCAGGAGATCGTGGGTCGGTCCACGATCGGCCAGTAGTCGTAGAGGCTGTTGTCCATACGTATCCCCTTCAGGTCTGGGCGAATTGCGTGAGCACGTCTTGGACGGACACCACGTCGGCGTACTTGGCCTGGAGGTCGAACAGGCTCTGCTCGTGCGCCGCGGCCGCCCGGTCCCCCACCGCCTCCCGGACCACCATCGGACGCAGCCCGTTCTGCACCGCGTCAACGGCGGTCGCGCGCACGCAGCCGCTGGTCGTGCAGCCGGTGATGACCAGGGTGTCGACCCGCAGGACGTTCAGCCGGGTGAGCAGGTCGGTGCCGAAGAACGCCGAGGCGTACTTCTTGAACAAGACCGGCTCTTCCGGTCGGCGGCCGAGCCGCGGGTCCACCTCCACCTCGGGCGTGCCCGCCCGCAGCGTCATGACGCCGCTCATCTTGGCCGCCCACATGCCGGCATCCCGCAAGTCGCGGTCGTCGTAAGCGACGGAGGTGTAGAGCACCGGGACAGCAGCCTGCCGGGCCGCCCCGACGACCCGCGACGTCTGCTCGAGCACGTCCTCGAGCGGCGCGCCCAGCGGCATCTGCGGGTCGGTGAAGGCGCGCACCAGGTCGATGACCACGACCGCCGGCGTGCTGCCGAAGCCGATGGTGCCGCCGAACCCTCGCGAGGCGAAGAACTCGTCGACATCTGCCATGAAGGACTCCTGCTCGTTGCTGTCTCGGACCCGGGACCCCCGGTCCCCCTCCAGCGAGGCAGGACCGGGGATCCATGTGCGGCGAGCCGTCAGCCGGCGACGTAGCTGTCGCCCACCGGGACCACCTCGGTGTGGAAAGCCGTCGCGCACTGCGGGCAAATGTACTGCCGGAACACCACGTCGGCGTCGACGAAGGCCCGCGAGTCGGTCCAGATGTGCGGACCCGCGGCGTCGGCCGTCGTCTCGTAGTACGGCAGCCGCGAGACGTAGTCCGTTGGACCGCCCTCCAACGGCTGGTCGCAGTGCGCGCAGACCAAGCTCCCGTCCTCCTGGCGGAGCACGTTCTCGTTGAGCCGTCGGCCGGATGTGTTCACCGGACCTCCTTCGCGAGCTCCCGGCGGCGGTCCTTGAGGCCGCGCCGGTGCTCCTCGGTTGCGGTCAGGTCAGCCGTGCCGTCCGGTGAGAGCACAACTCCGTAGATGGACCGGGCGCTTTCCTGCGTCACCCGGAACTCCGCGACGTCGTACGCCACCCTGGCCGGGTCGCGCAGCAACGGGTCGCCGTAGCCGCCACCGGACTGCCAGGACATGTAGTGCACGTCGTCGGGCCACAGCAGCAGCTCGTCCTCGCAGGCCAGCACCTGGTGGTCGCCCCGGATCTCGTCCAGCGACGTGGGGATGCGTCCCTGCGCGAACAGCTCGCGGACGTTCGAGGAGCGCACCGCGAGGTCGGCCTGGCTGCTCCCGGGGTAACCACCGGCCAGTCCCGGGTTCATCGGAATCGACTTGCCCGAGCCGGAGACGACCTGCAGCATCGGCGAGGCGGTGTCGTGCGGCACGAAGCACAGCGAGGCCGTCACCCCACCACGGAACTGGCCCGGGCCTCCGCTGTCGACCTCCTCGCGGCGCCACAGGTAGAGCATCGGCAACATGAACTCGTTCATCTCGACGTCGGGCATCTTGCCCATCGGGATGAGCAGTAGGCCGGCAGTGTCGACCCCGTCGTGGTCGTTGCCTGCGCCGAAGCCAGCCCCCATCGAGTCGGTGATCATCGTGGCGAAGGGGTTGCCACGCTGGTCGAGCCCGGCCATGACGCACAGGTCCCATGTCCCGCAGCACACCGACTGGACGTCCTTGTTGTGCTCCACGGACGTGTCGAGCATCTTGGACAGGCACTCGGTCACGGCGTTGGTGGTCGCCCATGCCGACGCCACCGATCCCTTGCCCACCCCCGACGGGAAGGTGGCGTTGTTGAGCGTGCCCTCCTCCGTCTTGAAGGTGAGGCACCGGCGCAGTCCGCCGGCCGCCCAGGGGATGTCGCCGCAGAGCACCGGCAGCACCGCTGACATGACCCCGCCGTACAGCCCCGTGAAGGTGCAGTTGATCATGCCGGACTGCGGTCCGGTGCCGGTGAAGTCGAACTCCAGGTCCGTGCCGCGCTTGGTCAACGTGCACACGATGGGATGCACGCCGCGGTCGTCCTTCATGGACTGCTCCTGGTAGCTCACCGCTCGCCAGCTGCCGTCCTCAATCTTCTCCAGCTTGGCGCGCAGCCGATTCTCCGCGTCATCGAGCTGGCGCTGCATGGCCGCCTTGACCGTCGTGGCGCTGTAGCGGTCGACGAGCTGGCGGATGCGCTCGTGCCCCACCATGTTCGCCCCGAACTTCGCGCGCAGGTCCAGTGCGACGAGCTTGGGCACGCGCGAGCGGCGCAGGTAGACGTCCTCCACGTCCTGTCGGAGCTGGTACTTCTCGGCGATCTTGACTGGGGGCGTCGGCAGCGACTCCCAGAACACGTCCTCGGCGCGGGGCGTCCAGCTGCCCGGTGACACGCCGCCGAGGTCGGCCTGGTGGGCGACCGCGCAGGTCCACGCGAACAGCTCACCGTTGTGGAACAAGGGGGCGAACAGCGCGACGTCGTTCTGGTGCAGCCCCCCACCGACCCACGGGTCGTTGCACAGGAACATGTCGCCTTCGTGGATGCCGGGGTTGACCGACCGGTGCTCCAGGATCCATTTGATGGCCAGGTCCGTGGAGGCGACCAGCTCGGTGTTGTAGGGGCCCACCTGGACGACATCGCCTACCTCGTCGGTGATGGCGACGTCGAAGTCGTTGCAGTCGGTGACGACCAGCGACCCGGACATGGCCTTGAGGGCCTGTCCCATCATGTCGGTGATCGCCCACAGGCGGTGGCGGATCACCTCGTAGGTCAGGGCGTCCATCTTCTCGACGGCCTCGAGGGTCCCGCGGTGCAGGACGAGCGATTCGGGCAGCGAGGCGAGCACTTCGTCCGCGCTGCGGATCCGGCTGGCGAAGACCTCCGAGCCAGGTACCTGCATGAAGGGCATGACATCTCCTACTGGTAGCGGATGACGAGGTTGCCGAGCTGGTCCACGGTTGCCGACGTGTTGGGCGGGATGACCACCGTCGTCGTGGGGGCCTCCACGATGGCCGGGCCTTCGATCGTGTCGTCGCGGCCGAGGGCCCGGTAGTCGTAGACCGCCACCTCCTGCCACCCGGCGCGCAGGTCGAGCATCGCCCGACGGTGCTCCTTCGCCTGGGGCGGCCCGTTGCCCGCGCCGGCGGCCAGGGTCGGCAGCTCCGGCTTGAACGGCAGCTGGCCGGTGCCGAAGACCCGGTAGGTGATGAACTGCACCCCCGCCTCGCGGAAGCCGCTGCCCTCGCCGAACAGGTTCGCGTAGCGCGCCTCGAAGTCGTGCGACACCTGGAGCACGGCGTCGTCGTCGAGGGAGCCGCCCTGCACCGGGGTGGAGACCTCGAAGATCTGCATCGTGTACCGGGCGTCGATCTCCCGGCTCGTCGACACGTTCTGGAAGTCGACGCGCTGCTCGTTGAGCCGGCGCAGGACCTCCTCCTCGAGCGAGCCGAGGTTGCGCTCGACGCGAGAGGCGTCGACCGGGAAGTTCGCCGGGTCCGACAGCTCGGCCGACAGGACGACGTCCGAGGTCGCCAGGCCGTACGCCGAGAACGTCGCCGCGGTCTGGCCCAGCGGGACCACGATCTCCTGCACCCCGAGGTCGGCGCCGTAGGCCGCGCAGTGCACAGGGCCCGCACCCCCGAAGGCGTACATCACGAAGTCGCGCGGGTCGTGCCCGGCCCCCACGACTACCGAGCGGACGAGGTCGGCGGTCTGCGAGTTCTGGATCTCGAACACGGCGGCGGCCGCCTCCTCGGCGGTCATGCCGAGCGGGTCGCCGATGGCGGTCCTGAGGGCGTTGCGGGCCAGCTCGACGTCGAGCTTCTTCTCCCCACCCAGGAAGAAGTCGGGGTTCAGGATCCCGAGCACCAGGTTGGCGTCCGAGACCGTCGGCTCCGTTCCGCCCTGGCCGTAGCAGGCAGGGCCGGGCGAGGCGCCGGCGCTGCGCGGCCCGACGCGCAGGTTGCCGCCCTCGTCGAGCCACGCGATGGCGCCACCCCCGCTGCCGATCGTGGCGACCTTCATCATCGGCACGGTGATCTGGTACTGGTTAAGCGTCGTCGTCGAGTCGAAGACGGGCTCCCCGTCCACGACGAGGCCGACGAGGAACGTGGTGCCGCCGACGTCGGTCGAGATGATGTTCTTGTGCCCGAGCTGCTGACCGAGCGTCCGGGCACCGATCACCCCGCCGGTCAGCACCGAGCCGATGGTGGTGATGGCGTACGCCGGCGCCTCGTGGGCGGAGACGCTTCCGCCTGACCCCTGCATCACCAGCAGCGGGCCCGTCAGCCCGCGTTCGGCCAGCTGTGCGGACAGCGGGTTGAGGTAGTCGCGAAGGGTCGGGCCGATCTGGGTGCTCATGACCGTGGTCGCGCTGCGGGGGTACTCGCGGATACGCGGGCTGATCTCGCTCGAGAGCGCCACGTACATGTCGGGCGCGACCTCGTGCACCAGCTCGCGGACCCGGCGCTCGTGGGCCGGGTTGCGGAACGACCACAGCAGCGAGACCGCGATCGCCTCGACGCCGTCGTCGACCAGCTCGCGGATCGCGGCGCGGGTCGCCTCCTCGTCCAGCTGCACAATGACGGCGCCCTTGTAGTCGATCCGCTCGACGACCTCCTTGACGCGCCGCTTGGGCACAAGGGGCTTGGGCTTGCGCGTAGAGGTGATGTCCTGGATCTCCTCGGGGCTCAGTCCGGCATAGCGGCCCTCGAGGTTCATGATGTAGATCGAGTCGCGGTGGCCATGGGTGGTGAGGAAGCCGACCTGTGCGACGTCGCCGGTGACGAGGGCGTTGAGCGACGCCGTCGTCCCGTGGCAGATGTATGCGGTGTCGGCCAGCAGGTCGCCGACCTCCATCCCGATCGTCTCCGCGAGCGCGTCGATCGAGCTGAGCACCCCGTTGGCGAACTCCGGCGGCGTGGAAGGCACCTTCGCCGAGTAGACATGGCCGCTGTCGTCCGCGGCGAAGGCGTCGGTGAACGTCCCCCCGACGTCGATCCCGATGATGTGTGGCACGCGTCCGTCCTCCAGATGGGCGAAAAGAACTGGGCCCGAGCGGGGTCCAGGTCGAGCAGCAGCGACAGCGGGCAGGGTCAGGGAAGAATGACGGGCTTGATCTCGCGCATCGACTCCATGCCGTCGAGCGCCTCCCCGACCTGGTCGAGGGAGAAGCGCGACCCGAGCAGGTCGCCGAACGAGAAGCGGTCCCCGTGGTCCTTGAGGAAGGTGAGCGCCCGGTAGTAGTGCGAGACGTCACCGCTCATGGTGCCGGCCACGGTGAGCTGGCGCAGGTTGAAGCTGGTCGGGCGGATCTCCACCGGCCGCGATTCCGAGGCGCCGAGGACCAGGTAGCGGCCGCCCCGGCGGACCAGGTCCATGCCCTCCACGAACGCCGCGTTCGCGCCACTGCACTCCACGACGAGGTCGGCACCCCGGCCGTCCGTGGCCTCAAGGATCTGCTCCTTGCGCGCGGCGGCGTCGCTGGCCAGCACGTCGAGGACGACGTCGGCGCCCCAGCGCCGGGCGATGTCGAGCCGCGCCTGCGGCGCGCCGATCATGATGGTCTGCCGGGCGCCCGACTGGATGGCGAAGGCAAGGGCGTAGAGGCCGACCGGGCCGCTGCCTTGCACCACCACGGTCTCGTGCGTCTCGATCCGCCCGATCTTCTCGTAGCCATGGATGATCGTGCGGAAGGCGCAGGTGGCGGACGCGGCCACCGCCGGGTCCAGGCCCTCCGGCACCTTCACGATGCTGCAGGGCGGCATCACATACGCGTACTCCGAGAAGCCGCCGGTGATGTACGGCGCCTTGTCCGCGGGACCCCAGCCGTACATCCGCGCGTTCTCGCATGCGGTGGGCTGCTTGGCGACCGTGCACCAGTAGCAGGAGCCGCACCAGGCGTAGGACCACGCGACGAGGTCGCCCTCTGCGAGCGGTCGGTTCAGCGCGTCGACCTTCCGCTCACTGCCGAGCCCGGCGATCCGGCCCACGATCTCGTGGCCCGGCACCAGCGGAAGCTTGGACAGGCCGGCAGCGGCGTACTCCCCCCGCCAGATGTGGACGTCGGTGCCGCACATGGTGCTTGCCTCGACCCGCACGATGGCGGCCTTGGGTTCAGGGTCCGGGATCGGCAACGACCGCACCTCCAGCGGCTTCTCATAGTCCACGAGCACCGCGGCCTGCGTCTGCTTCGGCCTCGACATTGGTCGCTCTCCCATCACCGGAGCGCGATGTTGACGGTCTTGGACTGCGTGTAGCTGCTGAGCTCCTCGATGCCCTCTTCCGAGTCCGTGCCGCTGTTCTTGTGGCCGGAGAAGGGAGCGCCAAGGAAGTGGGTGCCCGAGCCGTTGACCCAGACGTAGCCCGTGTCGAGCCGGTCCGCGACCGACAGGGCGGTCTGCAGGTCCTGCGTCCACACCGCGCCGGTGAGGCCGTACGGGACGTCGTTGGCCTGGGCCACCACGTCGTCCAGGTCGCTCCACCGCAGCACCGACAGGACAGGGCCGAAGATCTCCTCGCGGGCGATGCGCATGGACATGTCCACGTCGGCGAAGACCGTCGGCTCGACAAAGAAGCCGTCCGCCAGCTCCGAGGCGGCAGGCCGGCCGCCGCCGGTGACCAGCCGGGCGCCGTCCTCGAGGCCCTTGGCGATGTAGGACGTCACCTTGTCGAACTGCGCCTGCGAGACCAGACACCCCATCTCGGTGTCGGCGTCGAGCGGGTGGCCGATCCGGATGGACCGCAGCCGGCGGACCAACCGCTGGAGGACCTCGTCGTGGATCGACTCGTGCAGGAACAGCCGGGTGGTGGACCCGCACGACTGGCCCTGGCACCAATGACAGTTCATGCCGAACGCGGCACCCTCGACGACGGCGTCGAGGTCGGCGTCGGCGCAGACGATCATGGCGTTCTTGCCGCCGAGCTCCAGGCTGACGTGCTTGACGGCCACCTCCGCGGCCGCCGCCTGTACGCGCTGGCCGGTCTCGACGCTCCCGATGAGGGCGATCCGCTTCACCTCCGGGTGGCGGACGAGAGCGTCACCCGTCACGGCGCCTGTGCCGCTGAGGATGTTGACAACTCCGGCGGGGAAGATCTCCTGGAGCAGCTCGGCCATGAGCAGGGACGACAGCGGAGCCTGGTCGGGGACCTTGAGCAGCAGCGTGTTGCCGGTGACGAGCGGCGCACCGAGCTTGGCGGCGGCGAACAGGATGGGATGGTTGTAGGGGATGATCCGGCCGACGACGCCGTAGGGCTCCCGTCGGGTCAGCAGCCAGCTGCGCGACATCGACGGCAGCGTCTCGCCCTTGATCTCGAACGCGACGCCGGTCTGGTACTCCAGCCACCTCGCCGCCAGTGCGACGTCGCCCGTCATCGCCGTGACGGGGTTCCCGACGTCGGCGGCGTCGAGCAGCCCGAACTCCCGCGAGCGCTCGAGCAGGCGGGCGGCGAACTGACGGATCAGCGCGACGCGCCCGGTGAGCGGGGTGTCCCGCCATGCGGGGAAGGCGGCCTTCGCCGCCTGAACCGCCGCCTCGACGTCCTCCGGTCCGGCCAGGGGCACGTTCGCCAGGAACGAGCCGTCGTACGGCGCCCTCGTCTCCATGGTCTGACCCGACCGGGCACCCACCAACTCTCCGCCGATGAGCATCCGCCAGTCCCGCTTCAGCAGGACCTGGAGCTCGGCGCTGCTGTCGTTGACAGATGCGGACATGCGCTCTCCATCTCGTCTGACGTCCGATCGGGGCGTCGGTCCGGCCGCTGGGCAGGTCTCGCCGAGCCGGACGGTACGGCCCCTCGGCCGTGAAATCTAGATGTCGGACAGTTATCTGGTTGAATTTTTGACGGTCATGGGCAAGGTCAGGCGCGAGTGATCGAGAACAAGGACCTCGCGTTGTCCAACAGCACCTTTTGTCGCACCTCGGCGTCGATCGGCAGATCGTCGAACTCGGCCAGCCAGCGCTCGGGAGTGATGACCGGCCAGTCCGACCCGAATAGCACACGGTCGGAGAGCATCCGGTTGACGTGCTGGACGAGCTGCGGCGGGAAGTACCTCGGCGCCCATCCGGACAGGTCGAGGTAGACGTTGCCCTTGTGGCGCGCCATGGCCAGCTGCTCGTCCTGCCAAGGCCACCCGGGGTGCGCCGAGATCAGCGTCAGGTCGGGGTGGTCGGCCGCGATGTCGTCCAGGTACGGGATGGGTGCCGTGTACTTCAGCTTGAAGCCGAGGCCGCCCCGCACGCCCGCCCCGTTGCCCATCATGCCGGTGTGGAACAGGCAGACCAGGCCGAGCTCCGCCGCGAGCGCCCAGAGCGGCTCGAAGCGATGCTCGTTCGCGTAGAAGTGCTGCCGACCCGGGTTGAATTTCAGGCCCTGCAGCCCGAGGTCCTTGATCCGCCGGACCTCGTCGAGCGCGAGCCGGCCCATCCACGGGTCGACCCCGCCGAAGCCGAGGAAGGTGTCGGGGTGCTCCCGGACCGCTCGGGCGATGTGGTCGTTGGGCACCGGCGGCAGGCCGGAGGAGGTCGAGTCGTCCGACGCCAGCAGGACCGCCATCATCTCGCGGCCGCGGTAGGCGTCGGCCAGCTCCGACAGCGGGACCGGCGGCAGCTCGCGGCCGAAGTAGCGGCTCATGGCGCCCTTGCGGCCGCCCCCCATCGAGGCGAGCGACGCCTCGTCCCACGGGTGCACGTGGCAGTCGATGGCCTTCAGCGTCACGACGTCTCCCTCAAGGTCCCGGTGCGGTGGAGCAGGCCGAGCTCGGCCAGCACGTCGTCGGTGTCCTGTCCGAGCAGGGGCGGCGCGGCGAGGCCCGCCCAGGGCGTGCCGGAGAAGCGCACTGGCGGGGCGACGGTCACGACGTCGCCCTCGCTCGGGTGCGCCAGCGAGAGCTCGAGGCCGAGGTGGCGCGCCTGCGGCTCCTGGAACACCTCGGCGATGGTGTTGACCCGAGCGTGCGGCACGTCGTGCTGGGTGAGCACGCGCTGCCAGTCCGAGCTGGACCGGCGCACGAACTCCTCGGCGAGCACCTCGTGCAGCTCCTCGAAGTGCTCGATCCGCGCGGCGCGGGTCGCGAAGCGGGGGTCCTCGGCCAGCTCGGGGCGGCCCACCGCCGCGACGAGCCCGCGCCAGAATTTCGCGGGAGAGGAAAGGTGGAGGGTCATGACCCGCCCGTCCGCGCAGCCGAGCGCGTACGACTGGCTGATGCTGGGCCGGCGGCGCGGACCGCCCGGGTCGCCGGTGCGGTGCCACATCGACGCCTCCGAGCCGAGGAAGGCCGCGACGGCGGCGAACATCGAGACGTCGACCTGCTGGCCCACGCCGGACCGCTCCCGGGCGTGCAGGGCCGCCAGGACCGCGTACGCCGCCGTGAGCCCGGCGATGCCGTCGGCCATCGCCGGCCCCACGACCTGTGGGTGGTCGCGGTCCAGCGTCTGGCCGAGCAGCCCGCCGAGCGCCTGGCCCACCGTGTCGTAGACAGGCCGCTGGGCGTCCGGCCCGCCCTGCCCGAACCCGGAGACGGAGCAGTAGACGATCCGGTCGTTCCACTCCCGGACGGCGTCGTAGCCCAGGCCCAGCCGCGCCATCACGCCCGGCCGGGAGTTCTCCACCAGGACGTCGGCGCGACTGACGAGGCGGCGGACCGCCTCGCGGCCGGCGTCGTCGCGCAGGTCGAGCAGCACGCTGCGCTTGTTGCGGTTGTAGGCGATGAAGTGCGGGCTGTACGCACCGCCTGCGAAGGACCGGAACGGGTCGCCACCGTCCGGCGCCTCTACCTTGACGACGTCCGCGCCCAGGTCGGCGAGCAGCTGCCCGGCGTACGGGCCCGCGATGAAGCTCGCCAGCTCCACGACGCGTACACCCGCCAGCGGCCCCGACGCAGACGTCGCGGTCATCCGGCGCCTACCGGTCCCTGGCGCTCGATCAGCACATTGCCCGTCGCGGTGACCGTGGCCAGCCACCCCGGGTTGACCGCATAGACGGTGTCCTCGGTGTCGATCAGTGATGGGCCCTCGGCCGTGTTGCCGGGGACCATGTCCTCCAGCCGGACGATCGGAGTGGCCACCGCGGACGCCTCGACGGACCAGCGCACGTCGCGGACGGCGTGCGGCCGGGCCCGGAGCGGAAGGCTCTGCGCCTCGGACGGCGTCCAGGTCGTCATCGGGGCGCGCAGGTCGAGGACCACCTCGCGCAGCAGCGCCGTGCCCGCGCCCCCGGCCGCCCGGTCCAGTGCCTCGTCGACGCCGCCGGCCCCGTCGACGCCCACCTCGCGGCGCTCCCCGTCGATGTCGAGGACAAGGGACAGCGATCCGGTGGTGTCGCCGGGGCCGAAGCCCTCGCCCTGCATGTCCAGCGCGCCCTGTCCGTGCAGGGCCGTGACCGCGCCCCCGACCGTGGCGGCGGCCGCCGCGTCGGGCAGCGACAGGAACAAGCTGCGGCTGTAGCGGTGCCAGACGTCGACCGTCGACGAGCCGAAAGCGCTGAAGACAGACCCGTGCGGGAAGCCGACGACCCGCCGGATGCCGACCTGCTCGGCGATGTCGCAGCCGTGCAGCGGTCCGCCGCCACCGAAGGCAAACAACGTGTAGGCGGCGGGGTCGACGCCGGTGGCCTCCAGCCGCGTCCGCACCTCGGTCGCCATGGCCCTGTTGACCTCGGCCCGCACCATCGCGGCGACGGTGTGCGGATCAAGGCCGAGCGGGTCGCCGATCCGGCGCCGGACGACGGTCGCGGCCCGCTCGCGGTCCAGGCGCATTCGGCCGCCCAGGAAGCCCTCGGGGTCGAGCAGGCCGAGCAGGAGGTTGGCGTCGGTCACCGTGGGGCGCTGGCCGCCCTTCCCGTAGCAGACCGGGCCCGGGGTCGAGCCGGCGCTGTCGGGTCCGACGGTGAGCTGCCCGTCCACGAGGGCTGCGATGCTGCCACCACCCGCGCCGATTGAGTCCGTCGCTATGACCGGCACCGCGATGCGCATCCCGGCGACCTCGGGGTCGAGGACGACAGCGGGCTCGCGCCCGTCGAGGACCGCGACGTCCAGGCTGGTCCCACCCATGTCGGCGGTCACGACGTGCACCAGGCTCATCTGGCGCGCGGTCACCGCGGCGCCGCGCACGGCCACTGCCGGCCCGCTGCTCAGCGTCTGCACGGCGACCGTCTTCGCCACCCGGGCGGAGCCGCCCGCGGCGTGCACGACCAGCAGCGGCCGGCGCATGCCCTGCGCCCGGGCCAGGTCCTCGGCGCGGTAGAGCCCACGCGACAGGTCGCCGTGCAGGTAGGCGTTGAGCAGGACAGTGTTGGTGCGGATGTGGTCGTCGTCGCTGCTCGTCACCTCGTGGGCCAGCTGCAGGGGCACGGAGCGCAGGTAGTGAACGGGGTAGCGCTCTCGCACCAGGTCGCGCACCCGGCGCTCGTGCTCGGGGTTGCGCCAGCCGTTGCGCAGGCTCACCGCGATCATCCGGACGCCCAGCGCGACCAGCTCGCGCACTGCAGTGAGAACCTGCTCCGCGGACGGCTCGGTGAGGGCGCGCCCGTCGGCGTCGACTTCCTCGTCGACGCCTCGCACGAGCGCGGGGTCCAGGAACAGGTGCTCGGGCCGGTCCCCGTCGGCGTCCGCGTAGAGCGTGCGCTCGGCGCCGGCCGTCACCAGGAGGGCGACCTTCGGGCCCCGGCGCTGCAGAAGCGTGTTCGTGCCTAGCGTCGTTGACAGCCGCACCACCTGGGTCTGGTCGAGGAAGTCCGGGAGCCGGTGGTGGAAGGCGGCGGCGCCACGGCTCAGGCAGCCGAGGAAGCACTCGGTCAGGTCGTGCGGCGTGGTGAGCACCTTCGCGCGGTGGGCGACGGAGCCGTCGGTGAAGAAGCCGTCGGTGAAGGTGCCACCGACGTCGATGTCCGCGGTGTAGCGCACCCCACGCGCAGGCCCGACGGCCAGGCCGGTCACCGTCGCACTCCTCGCGGTGCATTGCCCAGCAGGTCGATCCACGCGGTCACGGTCCCGGGGTCGGCGTCGGCCGGCACCTCTCCGCTGGTGAGCAGCAGGCCGTGCCGCCCGCTCCAGCGGCCGGCGTCGTCCTGCGGTAGCCGGCGCAGCAGTTCCGCGGGCAGCACGTCGGCCGTGCCAAGCGCGAGGTCGACCGGCCCCGCCGGTGCCGCTGCCGAAGGCGCCAGCAGGATGCTGCCGACCGAGTAGTAGCGGCAGATGTTGGCGAGCTCCGCGAGCGTCCCGGCAGCCACGGCCTCGTCGCTGCCGGGCCGCTCGGCCAGCAGCACCCCGGCCGCGCCCGCCTCGGCGTAGCGGCGGGCCATCACCGCGTACAGCTCGGGCACGCCGTCGAGCGAGCCACCGAGCAGGGCGGCGAGCGTCGCCGGGCCGGTGAGCACCCCGAGGACCTGCGCCGAGCCGCGCAGCTCGCTGCTCAGCCGGGCCACGACGTCGACCGCCGCGGCCAGCAGCTCGCTGTCGGCCGTGCCGGCCGACAGCGGGGCGTCCACGGCCTGGCCCGGTGCCGGCAGGCCGAGGCCGTCGCGGGCCAGGGGGGCACCCGGCGCCTCCACCTCTAGGCCCAGCTGGAAATGGTTGACGACAAGCGGCAGCCCGAACAGGTCCTGCGCGCTCCGCAGCACGAACGCGGCGGTGGCCGGGTCCTCCAGCAGCTCCTGCACCGGCACCTGCTCGAGGCGGGCGGCGAGCCGGTAGACGATCGGGGCGGCGAGGGCCGGCCCGGTCCCGCGCAGCACGGCACTCGGGCCGCTCACCGGAACAGTCCCCAGAACGGCTGGGTGTAGGACTCGACGTTCGGCTCGGGCCACGACCCGTAGTAGGTGAGCTTGTCCTCGGTCGGCCGCAACTGGGACCACTCGGTCATGAAGGCGTCGAAGGGCCGGCCCGCAGCCTTGCGCTCCTCGCGGGCCCGCCGACGCTCCTCGGCCGTAGCCTCGAGGTCGGCTTTGAGCAGCTCCTGGTCGTAGACGACCCGGTAGACCTCGCGGGCGACCTGGCCGGAGATGACCCGGTCCCGCAGGTCGTCCATCACGGAGTCGGGGTCGCGCTCCAGCACGTCGCCGTAGCCGCCGCCGCCGCCCGCGCTGTCGATGAACAGGTCGCCCTCGGCGAAGCTCTCGGTCGGCTTGCTGGAGTAGTCGAAGTGGTACTCGCCGTCGAGTGGCCGCTCATGGGCCAGGTTGTACTGCGTCAGCAGCACGTCCTTCGCGCCGGTCCGCATCTGGCGGAACACGTCCGCGCCGCGGACGACGAACCGGGGATTGGGCGGCCCGGCATAGCCGCCGAAGATCCCCGGGTTGTGGCTGAGGCGGTCGCTGGCGCCGCGGGTGGTCAGCTGGCAGCCGCCTCGCGGCGCCGCGCTGATCTCGACAGAGGGCACGCCGCCGCGGTAGCGGCCGAAGCCGTGGAAGTCCTTGTCGATGGTCCGCGCGAGTGTCACCACGGGCAGCCGGGTATCGGACTCCTCGATCTCACCGGCGTCGGTGACGGAGGCCCAGAAGAACCCGCTGGCGTGCTCCCCGTCGAGGTCGAACCGCGCGCCCTGACCTGCGAGGTTCTGGGTGCCGGTGAAGTTCGCCGTGCGGTAGCCGTAGCTGTTGGTCCCGGAGTAGACGTAGATCATCAGGTTCCGGGAGAACGGCGCGGAGACCGACAGCCGGTGCTCGCTGTCGAAGAGCATCTTGGAGCCGATCACGTGCAGGTTCTGGACGTTCATCGCCGAGATGGTGGTGCCCTCCCCGTGGGCGACCTCCGCTCCGCAGTTTGCGACCGACGGTCCCTCCACGAGCACCTTGATCGGCTCGAGCAGCCCGATGTTGGGGGTCAGCCCTCGGAAGAAGTAGGTGAACAGGTAGACGCCCATCGAGGCGCGCATCAAGTGCCAGGTGCAGTGCTGCGGTCCCTTGTGGTTCTCCGGTGAGACACCCTGGTTGAGGACGACCATCTCGTCGCCCTGCTTGATCACCGTCGTGGGCAGCCGCACCAGCCCGCTCTCCTGCCCGACGCCGTCGTTGAACAGCACCGAGCGGTAGATGCCATCATTCAGGCGGCTGATGCGCTGGCGGGCCAGGTCGCTGCTGACCTCGAGGATCTTGCGCAGGGCGCCGGCGACCTCGGCGGCCCCGCGGCGCTCACACTCCCGCAGCACGCGGTCGCGGATCCGCTTGCAAGTGGCCACCCGCGCCTTGAGGTCGCTGGCGAAGACGAACGGGTTGCGTACCGAGTTGAGCATGAAGTCCAAGATGTCCCGGCGCAGCTCCCACCCGTCGGCGATCCGCATCCCGTGGACGTGCAGCCCCTCCTCCCAGCGTGTCGTGGCGGTGGGGCTGAAGCCGCCGGGCGAGATCGAGCCGCACTCGCCCTGGTGACCGCCGACCTCCGCCCAGCCCACGAGCACGCCGTGGTGGAAGATCGGCGCGGTGACGAACATGTCGAAGGTGTGGACCCCGCCGCAGGTGGGGTCGTTGAAGAAGTAGACGTCGCCGTCCCGCAGTCCGACGGTGGGGTCGTCGAGGTAGTACTCCATGACGTACTTGACCTGCCCGTAGTTCAGCAGGGTGTGGAAGAAGATGCCGGTGGCGACGACGGCCGGGTCGCCCTCCGCGGTGAAGACGCTGGCATTCATGTCGCCCGTGATGATCCCCTCGGAGATCGACAACGCCATATAGACGTCGCGCGCCTCCTCCACGATCGACGTCATCTTGTGCTGGAAGACCTCCAGCTCGAGGGGCGAGATCCTCGCCATCCCCTCGAGCTCGAGCTCGGACGGCGGCTCGATGCCCCTGGTCAGCAGGCTCGGGTCCCGCCCGGGCGCCTTCCCGTAGGGATGCCGGTCGTAGACCAGCCCGTCGTGCAGGGCGATCCGGTCCATCAGCGAGCCCATTACTCCGCCTTCCCGCGCTCGAGCCAGCCGACTCGGTTGTCGTCCAGCCGGTAGGACCACCCCGGTGGCACCACGCACACCGTGTCCGTGCTCTCCACCAGCGCCGGCCCGGCGACGACGTGACCGCTGGGCAGCCGGTCGCGGCGGTGGACCGGTGTGTCCCGCTCGCCGTGCTCGAAGCCCCAGTAGGCGGCGCGGTGCCCGACGGGCTCGGGATCCGGGTCCAGCACCGGGCCCGACAACCCGTTGCCTGCGGGCCGCGCGACGTCACCGATCGCGCTGAGCCGCAGGCCGAGAACCTCGACGCCGGCCTCCAGGAACACGGCTCCCTTGCCGTAGGCGTCGCCGTACGCCCACACGAAGCGCCCGACGAGCTCCTCGACCTGGGACAAACAGCTGATTGCCTCGACGGGCAGCCCGATCGGCAGCGTATGCCGCTGCTGGCCGAAGCGGAGCAGCACCTCGAGCTCGAACCTGAGACCGGCGAGGTCGAACCCCTCCTCCTGCATGTCCCGGCGGGCCTCGTCCAGCAGCAGCTCGACCGCAGCATTCAGGGGCTCGATCGCTTCCCGACGGTAGGTCCCGCCGTCGGCGGAGGAGAGAAGGATGTCGACGTGGGTGCGCTCGTAGGTCTGCGTGATGTTCAGGCTCAGGGTGCCGAAGGCGCCACCGACGCTGCCGAAGTTGAAGGTGGCGACGCGGGAGACGTCGGCGGCGTCGCAGAACCCCGCGACGTGCACGGGGCCGGCGCCGCCGTAGGCGAAGGCAACGAAGTCGCGGGGGTCCAGGCCCGACATCTGCGCCGCGATCCGGTAGATCTCCTGGCCCATCGTCGCGTCGACCAGCCGCTTGATGCTCCAGGCCGCCGCGTACGGCGAGATGCCCAGCGGCTTGGCGACGTGGTCGACGATCGCCGCCTCCGCCCGGTCGCGGTCCAGGCGCACCCGGCCGCCGAGGAAGTAGTCAGGGTCGATGTAGCCGAGCGCGACGTCGGCGTCGGTCACCGTCGGGGCGTCGCCGCCGCGGGCGTAGCAGGCGGGGCCGGGCAGTGAGTGGGCACTTTGTGGGCCGACCTTGAGGATGCCGTCCTGCAGGTACGCAATGCTGCCACCGCCGGCTCCGATCGACCAGTGGGCGACGAGAGGGACCTGGACGCGCCAGCGGTCGATGATCGGGTCGTACTCGTAGGTGCGCTCGTGCCCCTCGAGGACCAGCCCCAGGTCGAAGCTGGTGCCCCCCATGTCGGTGAGGAAGACGTTCGGCAGCTGGTACTGCTCGGCGATGGACGCTGCGCCGATGATCCCGGACACCGGGCCGCTGCCGAACAGGTGGATCGGCCTGGTGCGCGAGGCCGAGGAGCTGCCGCCCGTGCACTTGGCGATAAGCAGGGGCGCCGCGTAGCCCCCCTCGCGCAGGTCGTCCTGCAGCGCGACCAGGTGCTCCTCAGTCTCCAGCCGCAGGAACGCGTCGAGGATGCAGGTCATGGTCCGGCGGTACTCACCCATCTGCGGGCTGACCTCGGAGGACAGGAACACCGGCATGTGCCCCAGGTACACCTCGGGGTACTGCGCCCGGATGAGTTCTCGGATGCGCTGCTCGTGCGCGGAGTTGGCGTAGGAGTAGAGGAGCACGACGACGAAGCCGCGGACGCCTTGGTCGACCAGGCGCTGGACCTGCTCCATCACCTCCTCGTCGCGCAGCGGCAGGACGACTTCACCGCGGCTGTCCATGCGCTCGTGGACGCCCACGACCATGTGCCGGGGTACCAGCGCCTGCGGCCGGACCGCTCGGCCGCGGTCGTACCGCGCCTCCACGGCGAGCCCGTCCGCCCAGTTGCGACCCCGCCCGATGAGCAGGGTGTCCTCGAAGCCGTGCGTAGTGATCAGCCCCAGCACCGGGCCTTTGTGCTCCACCAGCGCGTTGGTGCCGACGGTCGTGGAGTAGATCATCGACTCGGTGGTCGCCAGTAGTCCCTTGGCCGACAGGCCAAGACCCCGAGCAACCTCCTCCAGGGCGTTGTGCACGCCGACCCGGAGGTCATACGCGGTCGTGTCGGCCTTGCCGTGGCTGGTCGTCCCGTCCCGCGAGACCACGATGTCGGTGAAGGTGCCGCCGACGTCGATGCCGATGCGCGCCCGGCCGGTCACGCCTGCGGGCCCGTCTGCCCGGAGACACGACCGGCACCGGTGTGGTTGCGCTCGAACTCGTCGAGGTCGAGCTCGATGTCCCACGTCAGCGGGTGCCCCGGAGGCAGGTACTCGTTCTCGACCATGGTCCCGCAGCCGGGGCAGTAGAACTCGACGAGCCGGACCCACTCCGGGTCGAAGGAGAAGCTGAACTCCTCGCCGGGCGCAATCACCGGGTGCACCTCCCGGGGGTCGCGGTGGGTGATGAGGCAGCCCTCCTTGTAGGACCGCTCGGCCGGCCCGAGGTCGTGCTCGCACCGGTTGCAGGCCCACCGCCGCTCGGGGAGCGCGATGTCGAGGTACTCCGTGAGCTGCACCTTCATCGCGCTGTCGCTCCTGTCCGAGTGGGAGATGCGGGAAGGCCGTCCTGGGCGACCGGCTGCCCGAGGTGACGGGAGATGCGCGCCGCCGCCTCGACGACGGCCGGTGCGGCGGCCTCGACGAGCTCGGGCAGGGACATCTCGGCCACGGCCACTGCGACGTTGACGGCCGCCGCGGGGCGGCCGTCGAAGCGCCTGACCGAAGCCGCGAGGGACCGCAGGCCGAGTGCTGTCTCCTCGTCATTGACGGCGTAGCCGGACGTCCGTACGTCCTCGAGCTGGGCCTCGAGCGCGGACGGCGACGTCAGGGTGCGGGGTGTCCAGGCGTCCAGCGGCTGGGCACGCAGCAGCGCCCCACTCTCGGCGACGGGCAGTGCCGCGAGCATCGCCTTGCCCATCGAGCCGCAGTGCGCCGGGATCCTGCTGCCGACCTGAACGTGGACGTTGACGCTGGTCCTGCGCTGGCTGATGCGCTCGATGTACACGGCGTCCCTGCCGTCCAGCACGCACAGGCTCACGCTCGCCCGGTCGAACTGCTCGGCGAGGGCGCGCATGTAGGGCAGCGCGAGCTGCCGGACGTCGAGCCTCGCGAGGGTGGCGAAGCCGAGGTCCAGGATTCGCAGGCCCAGGGAGTAGGCCCGCGTGGCCGGGTCCTGCGTGAGGTAGCCGCAGTCTACGAGTGCGCGGGCGAGCCGGTGCACGGTCGCCTTGTCGAGGCCGGAGAGGATGGCCAGCTCCGTCAGGCCCAGCGGCCCCTGCGACTGGCCGAGGTAGGACAGCAGACCGAGCCCTCGGCGCAGCGATCCTGCTGTTTCGGCCCGGTTCACATACCGATCCGGAGGATCAGTTCTGACCACGGACCGAAACCTATGGCCGGCCCCCACCGTTGACAAGTCCTTCAACGATGGAAATGTTCAAATGTGAAGCGTCCGGTCGGGGGACGCGGCGACGACGGAGGTCGCGACGTTGATGACCGATGCGGCACCTGGCTCCTGGGGCGGGTCCGCCGGGGGCGCGGCCGCCGAGGTGCGGGCGATGGTCCTCGTCGACCGGAGCACGCTCGTCCCGCAGCGCTTCCCCCGTCCGCGGCTCGGTGCCGACGACGGCCTGCTGCACGTGGAGCTGGCCGGCATCTGCCACACCGACGTCGACATCCGGTCCGGCTCCTTCGCCTCGCCGCTGCCGCTGGTGATGGGGCATGAGATCGTGGGCGTGATCGAGGACGTCGGGGAGCGCGCCGCCCGGCGATGGGGCGTGCGGCCCGGGGACCGGGTGGCCGTGGAGCCCATGGCCGGCTGCGGCTCGTGTCGGTACTGCGTCTCGGGCGACAACCGGTTCTGCGAGCTCGCGATCGGCTACGGCACCTCGACGTCGTGCGACGCTGCCCCGCACCTGTTCGGCGCCTACGCGTCGAGCATGTACCTCGCCCCCGGGTCGCTCGTACACCGGCTGCCGGCGGGGATGTCCGCCGAGAGCGGGATGCTGTGCACGGTGGCTATCTCGAACGGCGTGCAGTGGACCCTGGCCCGGGGCGGCGCACGGCAGGGTGACCACGTCGTGGTGCAGGGCGTCGGCCCAATCGGGCTGTGCTGCGTGGCCGCGGCCCGGGTGGCCGGAGCCAGCAAGGTGGTGGCGACCGGGCTGTCCCGCGACGCGCTGGGCCTCCAGCTGGCCCGGTCCTTCGGTGCGGACGTCGCGGTGGCCGTCGACGAGGAGGACGTGCTCGACGTGGTCGTGCGGGCCACGTCCGGCGAGCTCGCCGACGTCGTGGTCGACACGACAGGCAGCCCGCAAGCCGTGCGCACCTCGCTCGACCTGGTCCGGAGGACAGGGACAGTGGTGAGCGCCGGGGTGACGGGCAAGGACACGCAGACGCCACTGCCGCTGGACCTGCTGCTGCGCAAGGAGATCCGGCTCCAGGGCGTGTTCAGCTTCAACAGCGACGCCGTGCGGCGGGCTCTCGTGCTCGCGCAGAGCGGCTCGTTCCCGTTCGAGCAACTCATCACGCACCGCTTCCCGCTCTCCCAGGCCGCGCAAGCCCTCGACGTCGTCGACGACACCGCGCTCGGTGACCGCCTCAAGGTCGTGCTCGTCCCGACGACCGACGAGTGAAGCCCAGCGGGCTCCGCCGCCACGGAGCCCGTCCACGAGATGGAGAGGCAGGGCCTGCAGCGTGGTAAACGTGATGGTCACCGGCGGTCTTGGTGTCAACGGGTCGGCCGTGACGCGCAAGCTGCTGGAACGGGGACACTTGCCGGTCGTCCTAGAGAACCGGCAGGACCGCTCGCTGACCCTGGACCTGCCGGACGACGTCCCCGTGGTGGAGGCCGACGTCCTGGACCTGCCGGCCCTGGTCCGAGCAGCGCGCGAGCACTCCGTGGAGCGGGTCGTCCACATGGCGGCGCTCATGCCGGGCCAGGCGCAGGCCGATCCCGTGCTGGGCTTCCAGGTCAACGCGCTGGGGGCTGTCAACGTCTTTGAGATGGCCCGGCAGGTCGGTATGCGGCGCGTTGTGTTCACCAGCTCGAAGGCGGCGTACGGCGAGATCAGGGACGCCGAGAACAGACACCCGGTGTACCGGCCGCTGCGCGAGGACGCCCCCTGCAACCCAGTCCTGATCTACGACGTCTGCAAGGTCGCGGCGGAGGGCATGGGCCGTAACTACCGGCGCGACCACGGCCTCGAGGTCGCGTCCCTGAGGTTCGGAACGATCTACGGACCGGGCAAGCTCGTGCGCCACGGCAAGGTCTCCATCCTCAGCCAGATAATCGAGAACGGCATGGCGGGCGTGACGACCACGGTCCCGCAGGGCGGCGACCAGCGCGACGACATGGTCTACGTCGAGGACGTGGCCGAGGGCGTCGTGCGCGCTGTGCTCGCCGAGCGGCTGGCACACGACACCTACAACATCGGCAGCGGTCGGGGCTCGACGCTGCACGACCTCGCCGACGCGGTGCGCGAGAGCTTCCCTGGTGCGCGGATCGACGTCGGTCCCGGGCTCGACTACCTGCAGATGGGCGTGGACTACTACTCCGTCTTCGACATCTCGCGTGCCCGGCAGGACTTCGGCTACGAGCCGGCGTACTCGCTGGCCGACGGGGTGCGGCACTACGTCGAGACCATGCTGCGGCTCGGTCTCGAGCCGCAGGCGGGCTGACGGCTCACGCTCCGGAGCTGATCGCCTTGGCAGTCGCGCAAGCACGAGGAGCTGCTGAAGGCGCTGCCCGCGCGACGGTTCCGCCGAGTGATGCTGCAGCACCTCGACTCGGTCGAGCAGATCTTCCGAGCCTGCATGTCGGCGTCCTGACGCCTGGACGTGGAGCTGTCCGAGACCGACGACGAC
>JAABUT010001906.1_pt1 | contig 21878 bp, 25 predicted proteins | sample 5559281 | NCBI WGS metagenome assembly JAABUT01 (sample SAMN10711880, study PRJNA513359) | rock metagenome | isolation source: Antarctica rocks | place: Antarctica: Victoria Land, Ricker Hills nord | collected 2016-01-04
AGCGTCCTGGACAGCGCGAACACGGCGCTATGCTCGACGGGTCGGGAAGATGCACTCCATCTCAGGGCATACGGGGGCGTCTCCAACCCCTCATCAAGCGCTTGACGGCAGGTAGGAAGTCCCATCTCCATCGTGTTGACGTGCACGTCGCAGGAGCCGTCACCATCCTCATCGCAGGCGTATTCGCCGCTTCCATGGCAGACCGTCTTGTGCCGGTAGCCCCAGGCTGGCAGGCGAGCGTAGATGCTATACTCGTCCGTGTGGACGAGGGTGCCGGGGGCGACAGCGGCGGTGATGACCGGCTTGATCGTGGCCTGCTGCACATTGGCCAGCATGCGCAGCACCACTTGGCTGCCGCGCTGGATCAGCCCGAGGATGGGCGGCTTGTCCTTCGCCAACGTGCCGCGTCCCGGCGCGCCTGCCAGCTTGTGACGGCGTCCGAGCCGCCCTGTTTGGCCACTGCCGCGGGCTGCCCCTTGTGCCCGGCCACAACGTAGACCTCGTCAATCTCGACTTCGCCCGTCAGCTCCACTGCCGGCGTCTTGGCTGCCAGCCCGCGGCGAAGCTGCTCCGTCATGACCTGTACGTCCAGAGCGCAGAAGCCCAGCTCGCCTGCGATTTGCCGGTTCGAGAGGTTCTGTAGCGCGACAGGTCTGATGGCAGGTCGTGTTGCCTCATCCAAAAATGCTCCCGAGACGCCGGGAGTTGTCGCAGCCAAATGCACCCTGGTTTCTTAGCCCGCTTGCCGCTGCCAAACCATCCCGTGTCACAGATGATGCTCGTTCGGACGTGCCGGTCAGCGCGGTAGCCGACCCACCCGCCGGGGCTGGCAGGAGGGTGAGGTAGCCCTTCAGTCTACGACCGTAGAGCATGGCCCTATTGCGTTACGTGACAGATTGCAGCGGGGTTGGCGAGGCGACGGATGCCTGCTCGTCACTCGCAGCCGGTCCAAACACCAACGTGTGCGCAACCTCCCGTCGCCACCCCTTAAGGCGGCGCTGCAATGTTCGCAGTTGCCCGTCCGGATACACGCCGGGGTGCTCACCCTGCAGCCGCTCAAGCAGCTCGCGCGCTGTCCGCCACGGCTCGGCCTCAAACCATCCGCGCACCTGCGCCGACACCGCCTCAAGAGGGTCCGGGCATCGGCGGCAATACGGGGCGACTCTCTTCTTCGGCTTGGCTGTCGGACGCACCTCGCCGTCCTGCCACGACGTTCGCAGGCCAAGCAGAAACTGCGCCAGCGTCGGCGCACTCGGCGCCGACGCTTCGCCTGTCGCCGGCCGATCCGCGATCTCAACGAGCTGCTGCTGGGCCAGACGGATCTCGCTCAACAGCCGAACCGGGTCCAGGGTGGCGTGCAGAGCGTTCACCCGGTGCCGCACCTCATCGCTGGTGCGCGGATCGGCCATCAGCCGCTGGTAGGGTGTGGCCGGTGCATGGTAGCGCTTCGTCACCTTCGCTCCGTTGCGCACCTTCCCAGCCAACTTGAACGACGGCTGGAAAAAGTTCACGAAAAGGCGAACCGACATATAGAGCCGCCCCAACGTCGCCGTCGTCTCAAGGCCTACGTAGCGCCGGTAGCTTGCGATGCGACGGACAACAGCACCGTTCTTCTGCTCGACCCATGCCTGGTCGTTCTTGCGATACTGCCGGCAGCGCGTGAACTCAATGCCAGCCTCCTTGCAGTACTCCAGCCCGTTGAACGCTTCCGGCGCTCAACCGTTCATGAACACGCTGTCGTTGTCTGTATCGAACCCGAGCAAGGGAAACGGCAGCCGCTTGCGCACCTCGGTCAGCAGCGTTTGCTCGCGCACCAGCAGCGGCGCGCACTCCGTCTACCCCGTCGCAATGTCCGTCAGCGTCAGCGTCTGCACGAAGCTGCCTTCCGCCGTCGGCCCGCTATGCGCCACCAGGTCAGACTCCATGAACCCCGGCTCCGGGTCGTTCCAGTCAGCAAACGTGCGGACCGGCACGCTGCGCCGCACTCCGGCCGAAGGCGGCGCCCGCCGTCGCGTCCTTCCTCCCGCTTGCCCCCTGACCTCACGCAGCGCCCGGTCGATGGTCGCAGCGCTCATCGCCAGCAAGCCGCCACGCACGTCTGGCGCCAGTTGAAGATGCCCATGCCGCTCCATCGCGTCGATCAGCAGCGGCACCAACGGCACCAGCCGCTTGCCGCACACCCGGTCCGACGCTTCCCAGACAACGATCAGCGCCTCGCGCACCGCCACGTCATATACCCGCGGCCCTGGCGGCGAGCCAGACTGCCGGCTCGGCGCCCCACCGCGAAGCAGCCGCACCGCATGCTTGCGGTGCAAACCCGTCACCGCCGCGAACTCGTCCAGGATGCGCCCCCGTTCCACCCGGCTGGCCCGGCCATAACGCTCCGACACCGCCCTCACCAACTCGTCCCGTGTTGCCATGCTGATCCGCCTCATGCCTGTCTCCGCCGAACCCCGGCCGGGAGCATCTTAGGTGAGGCAACGGCTCTGCACTCGGAAGCATTCCAGGTGAGGCAATGCGACCTCAGCCGGCAAGGCATGGTGACCTGTCGCGACCTGCTACACCTGCGCGATGGCCGGCGCGTGGTGGTGCCGGGGATCGTGCTGGTGCGGCAGCGGCCCGGTTCGGCCAAGAGCGTCATGTTCATCACCGTCGAGGACGAGACGGGCGTGGCCAACCTGATCCTCTGGCCCGCCCGCTACGCGGCGCAGCGCCGGCTGGTGCTGTCGGCCACCATGCTGGCCTGCCACGGCCGGGTGCAGCGCGAGGGCGAGGTGGTGCACGTCATCGCCGACCGCCTGGAGGACCTGACCGACCTGCTGCTGGGCGTGGGCACCCGGGATTCGGTCGACTGACCCATGTGGACGCGACTGCGGCGGGGGGATGGCGATGACGTTCACGTCCGGTTCACCCGCGCCCACATGGGCGCGACATCGCGTCCTACTCATGCGTCCTGACGCAGATCGGGTTGTCCGCGCCCGCGTGGGCGCGACACCTACAAGGTCGAGATTCCGCTGATCGTCACCGAGTTACCCGCGCCCGCGTGGGCGCGACTTGCGGTCGCGGTTCTTCGGCAACCCGAGGACCAAGTTATCCGCGCCCGCGTGGGTGCGACGATAGCGGCGTCAGGGCTAGCGAGGCGATAGTCGAGTTATCCGCGCCCGTGTGGGCGCGACTGTGGAGGATGCGTCGCACGGCGATGTGTCCACGAGTTATCCGCGCCCGCGTGGGCGCGACTCTTGGTGAAGTGATCTGCTTTGATTGACTAAAGAGCATCATCAGACCTCAACCAACCTAGAGGTGTCAATGAAGTCCGATCATACTGACGAGTTCGGCCCTTGTCCCCATGAGATCGACCTGCATGGGCGAAACGCAGGGTTCTTCCCGTCCCGTCCAATAGGGCGGGGACGCTCTTTCGTCGGAAACCACTTTCTGCGGGTGTTCCGCATCTCCGATCCTCTCCCATAGATCGACCGGCATGGTCCGTGCCGGACGGCCGTTACCCAGCACCAGACCCGTGAGTGCCGCATCATCCACAACCATCACCTCGACCCCCGTGGTCCGACCGTATCCGGTGCGTCCCATCCCACCGATGCTTGGGGCTCGGGAGGCCAGTTCCGACACCGCGCCAGGGTCGCCCCGTCCCGTGAACCAGACGGCACGGACGCCACTGAGGCAAGAATACGGCGTCAGCTGGTTCCGTTCCAAGCTCATAGCGCCTATGATGCGGTCCTCCTTCGGAAGCGCCTTGACCACCGCTGTGGGCACCGCATCCTTGCGGACATGCTTTAGGCGGACCTGCTGGCCATAGACGGGACCGAACGGCCCGACCTCAAGCATCGCGGCGGAACCTTGCCAGACGCCCTCGTAGCGCTTGAGCGGTATGTCGTCCCATTGCCCGCCCGCTGTGGCGGCGAGCGAACAGAGCAGGCCATCGAGGTGGAGCAGCCGCTGCAGGGCAATCGGCGTGGCGATGCCCATCCGCAGCGCGAAGGATGCGCTCACAGGCTCGCCCTCCCGCCTTTCGCCGCGGTCCGGTCCGACGTGCGCGTCGCCCGCGGCCTTCCGCTCCGCCCATTGGCCTGCGTTTCCGGACGCCCCACGCCCTCGTGCGCCACGCCGATCGCCGCCGCGTCCGGGTCGTGCCCGAACCGCGCACGGAACCGCTCGGGTATGGCGGCCAGCATCGCTGCATTAGCGCTGCGGTGGGACATTAGGCCCGTATCTTCAGTTACACTCTCCGGGATCGGCATCCGGGGGTCGGCGAACCACACCGTGGCCTCGTCGTTGGTTCCACGGATCGCCCGGCCGATCCCTTGGGAGAGCTTGCACAGGACGTCGCTCATCGCCCCGGCCATCCCACCTTCCGGGCCGGATTCGCGCGGCCGGAACGGCAACCGAGGTATCACGAGGTTCTGCACGAGGCCAGGCAAGTCGGCGCCCACCCAAGCGGCCGGGGTCAGCAGGCAGCATTCGGACGTCCGCCGGTACTCGGCGAGCACGTCCTTCAGCGACCGCCCCTGGGCATGCGCAAGGCACCCCGGCACCAGCGGCGCCAGGCGGAGCACGTCCGCGTAGGCGGGCACCAGCACCAGCGTGCGCCCTTTCCTCGCCGAGGAGTCCCGTCGCGCCGCAGCGATGACCTCGGCCGCGTACGCAACCGCCTCTGGGTCCATCCGATCACCGTCGTCGAGCCTCGGGACCGGAGCCCTGGGGTCGGCGAACCTGACCCGCATGCGCCCGAAGTCGGTCGGCTGCACGATCCTCGCCAAGTCCGCCAGCACGTTGCCGTCCGAGGGCGACGCGCCGGTCGCGATCTCGATCCCCTTCCACCTCGACTGCTCGCCGAAGCCCGGGGTCGCCAGCGTCGCCGACGTCAGCACAACGGTCATCGCGAGTGGCTCGACCCCCTCCGCGGTCGTCCACAGGCGCTTCATGATCCGGCCCGGTGCCTGCGCGGCGACGCCGATCGAGGGAGCGCCCTCAACCCGAGACGTCGTCCACCTGGCCGACCAGAAATCGCTGTTGCGCTTGATCGCATCCTGGATTCGCCGCAGGTCCTCTGCCTGCGACGCCATGGCGTCCACCGCAGCTGCCATGTGACTGCGGCGCCGGCTCGCCGCCGTGTGGATTGCGTCCATCCCGTCCGTGACTTTCCGCATCATCGACAGCACGTCGCCATCCGCCGCGACGGCTACCTTCAGGTCCTTGCCCTGCGGCGCCATGGCGGCGAGCGCCTCGACGTCCACCAGCGCGGCGGTGGCCAGGCCGCACAGGTCTTCCCCGTTGCGCACCTGCCGGGCGGCGGCGAGCACATTTTGGATGCTCCGGAGCATGGACGCCACCGAAGCCTTAACCAACGAGACCGAAGCGGCGGCGCCAGCCCATTGGTCCGCTTCGTCGACCACGAGCGAGTCGAACGGGTCCTCGGCCGACCCGAAGAGGGACCGGCGCGCCAGGGCGAGGGCCGTGTATGCATGCGTGGTGACCAATATGTCTGCCCCGCCGGCAAGCCTGCGGCCGAGCGCGTGAACCGCCTTCTCGTCGGCCGGCGAACTCCGCAGCAGGCATACGTCCTCCCGGGCGAGGTCGATCCCGTGTGCCTCCTCGATCCTGTCAAGCAGGCAGGCCTCCACCAGCGCCCCGCACGCTTCGTCAGTCCGGTCTGCCTCCATCGCCTCGGATGCCTCCTCGACGGCCTTCGATGCTTCTGCAGCAATGGCTAAGTAAGGTTCCCAGGCCCGCCGCGGCAGGCCGTCCCCACGCATCAGGTTGCCGGTGGAGAGCGCCCTGGACGGGGAGATGTAGTGCGAACGGCCCCGCATGTGTGCCAGCCGGAGGGTGTGCCCGGTCAGTGCCGATGCCACCGCAAGGGCAACCCGGCCATCACGGCGCATGATCTGGTCGCCCAGTGCGATCGTGTACGTGGACACCAGGACCTTGGACCGTGCCTGTGCCGCATGGATGGCGCAGGGCACGAGATAGCCCAGCGTCTTGCCGACGCCGGTCCCCGCCTCGATCGTCAGTATCCCCGTCCGGCCCGGCGCCTGGCGGCGCAGCGCCTCGGCAATGGCCCCCGCGTACTCCCGCTGCGCGGCGCGCGGGAGATAGGGAGCCCCCTGCCCCTGGTACGCCCGTTCGACCGCGCCACCCTCGCCCCACGGGTCGCCGGGTGCGCGGCGCGTGCCCTCGCCGGTTCCCGCCGTCATCTCGCCGCCTTCTTGCCCGCGCCGGCTTCCACCGGGCTGAAAATGCCCGTCGCCTCCCGCAGCCTTCCCTCCATGGTCCGCCACGCCTCTATGGCGCCCTGGACGTCCGGGTCCCCGGTCTCGACGGCCGCGCCCTCGCCGGCGATGTGCACGGCACCCGCCGGCCTCCATGCCCGGTCCCGCCGCAACCCGGCGCCGGACAGCAGCTCGATCAGGTACTCGCCGCGCAGGAGGCCGTAACCCGTGGTCCGGCCGCCGCCGATGCGCGGGGCCAGGTTCCACGCTTCCAGCGCAGCGAGCAGCAGGCCGATCTCTTCCGGGCTGCCCTCCTCCACCACCAGGCCGTGGTCGTAAACAGTGCCCACCGGCGCTGCGGGCTTGACCGGGATCGGGCGCTGCACGGAATGCTGGAAGTCCGGCATCGCCTTCATCCGCGCGAGGTCCTCTTCCGCGGTCACAAGGGCGGCCTCAAGCGGCTTCAAGTCGACACCTGGCGTCCGCCTCGCCCTACCGAGGATGCGCTTGGCATCGTCCACGCGCCTACCCGCCTCGGAGGCCTCGGAGACCATGACGCTCTGCCTGGACCACAGCTCCCGGTCTGCCGCTCCGAGCAGGTCGCCGAACTCCGGGGTCGTGGTGAGGCCGTCCCGCCTGGTGCCCTCCGGCAACCCGGTGCCCTCCGTCCCGGAGGCGTTCAACACCGGCTGCGCCAGGGCGTGCTGAACGATGAGCTTGCCCGTCATCCGCGGCGTCGCCGCGCCGAACAGGCTCAGGATCGGCTCAGTCGGCCGCAGCCTCGCGTCCGCGCCAATCTCCTGCTTGTCGGCGGTGAAGCCGATGCCTCCGGCCGTCTGCCGGTAGAACCCCGCGAGGGAGACGGTGAGTTCCGCCCCGTTCGCGCTGGCGGCATCGACGCACAGCGCATAAGCCTTCTGCCGCAGGAGGCCCTTGATGGTCTCGCCGGGGATCGCGTACGTGCGCACCAGCGACTGGTCGCGCACGACGTTCATGGTCAGCGGCACATCACCCTGCTCGGGCCGGGTGATGAAGATGGGCGACACCGCCGTCAGCGTACCCGAGAGTCGCATGGTCAGCATATCGCGGTTCCTTCGTTGTCGTTCGTATCGGCGCCGCCGGGCGTCTCGGCCAGGCCGAGCGCTTCCAGCACGAAGCGCGCCTCGGGCGATCCCGGCGGGGGCAGGCGGCGGAAGTCCGCGGCAGTGACAGCGTTTCCGGCGCGCAGGCGCAGCAGCGCCTCCTGGTCGCGTTCGCGCTCCTTGTCGGTCTTGTAGTCGGTCCCGCCCGCCAGCCGCTGCCTCAGGTGCAGCATGTCCCTGGCAGCCTTGGCGTCCAGCCGGCGGAGCACCTGCAGCACCGCCTCAAAGTAAGGCCGGTCGAGCACACACGCGCCATTCCCGTTCAGCACGATCCGGCTGGGGTCCGTTGTGATGCGGATCGGGTGCCCGGCGGACTTCTGGAACGCCACGGCGACGAACGGCGCCGGGGGCGGGCTGAGCAGCAGGTCCATCTTCGCCTTCGTGATCGACCCCGGACCCCCGTATCTGACCTCCAGGCCCGGCGGGATGGCTGCGTCCGGAACCAGGTTCGTGACGAGCAGGGCGCAGTTCGGTCCCACGACCGCGAAGTGTCCACCGCTGAGGTTCGTCTTGCCAGGTCCTCCTCCCGGCGCGAGCGGCTCGGCCGCCGAGGTACGGGCACGGCGCTTGCGGGTGATGGTCTGCTGCGCGAGGCAGACTGCCATCTTGGAGTCGTTCATCCACAAAGGTACGTACAGTCCGCCGCAGACCGAGCACGGGGCATCCCTCGGCGCTGGTTCGAACCCCGGCCACCGCGCGAAGTACCGCCCCGCGAACTCGAAGAACATCCGCCGGCCGGGCTCGGCGCAGGCGTCGCCGGCGGGGTATCGGTCCAGATCCTCGCTCAAGGTCCACTCCTTCCGTCCACGGTCGGCAGGAATGCCCCGTAACCGAATGCCTTCTGGGGACCGACCCCCCTCAACAGCCATGCTTCTAGGCCGGCTGGATCGAGCACCGTCATGGCGACGGTCGCCTCGACGACCGGTATGACCCCCTGCTGCACCCTCGCATCGCACCTCTCGCGGGAGATTTTGCGCAGCACCCGCCTGCTGGCGAAGCCGTCAATCACCACGGCGTCGATGCTGGCAGACGGCATGACATCGACGAGCCGCTCGCGAAGCCACGCTTCGTAGGCTGCGGCGGGATCGGTCCTGCCCGCCGCGGCGTCACGGGTCACGCGCGGGTTGCGTCGCAACGCGATGAACCTGCCCGCGAACGAGACCGGCTGGTCGCGTTCGACTGTGAACTCGCGGTGCCCCATGTAGGCGTTGGTCCCGTCGCGCAAGGGCGGCGAGCCCCGCCATCCGGTGATACGGCTGCCCTCCCGCAGCGTGGTCGCCCGCCAGGGCCTACAGGCAACGCCGTGCTTGTCGGTCATCCAGGTCTTCAGGCAGTAGTCGATGTCCGAGGCAACCAAGGGATCGACCGTCATCGTGACGTCGACCGCCGCCTTCGTCTTCAGGGACAGCTCCGTCAGGTAGATCATCCGCAGCTGCCCCCTTCCTCCTGGACGCCGCCGTGTCGTGTCCGACCACTTGCCTCGACCTGCATCGCGATCCCGTCAGGGACTTGTCGTCTTCGGGTTAGACAAGAGCGATTTGCTCTCCCAACTTGTCCATAGGGGACGGCCCGTCGTTCAGCTCGCCCCTCTACTCCGCTGTCTTCTGCATGTAGCCGTTCTGCTGCAACCATTCCGTCAAGACCTTCTCGATCAGCGATGCCACCGTACGGTGGTCATCCTTCGCCGCCTTCTCAGCAGCTTCCTTGAGGTCGGGCTCGACCCTAACGCCTATGCTAGCAGTGCGTGCCATTGTTTAATAATATCCATCATTGACAGTTAAAAACTATCATACGACATTGATAGTGTTTAACCATCATTGTTAGCAGATTGCCAGCACTGGAAGCAACTATGGCCCACCGCACCAACACCCTCCGCGTCATCCCGATGTTCCAGCCAGCATCGGTGCTGGCCCGGGTGCAGCACCCGACGCAGCATCCAGCACCGCCCGTCATGGTCCGCCCTGCCGCCCACGCCTACCATGTCCCGGATGCCAGCGAGTTGGCACAGGCAGTGCTGCAGAATGCCCAAGCTGGGTTGCGCGAACCAGTGCGGGTACATGACTTCGCGCGCCGGGAGATTGGCCAGGCTAACCGCGGCATTTTCTGCAACCACATCATTAAGAACATCACGGCCGAGCGCCGCCGCGCCCTGCGCAGCGCCGCGTTCCTGCCGCTCAACAAGTGCCGCGATCAGCTCAGTCAAGCCGGGCGCCGAGTTGCCGCCGCATAGGCCGCGCTGGCAGCGACGGCGCCGGCTGACCTATTCGCAGCGGGGTGATCCGATCCCCGCTGCGCTGGGCAGCCGGCGATTTTCCGTATTTGTGGTCGTGCGCTGTTCTGTAAAAACGTAAAAGCGGATTTGCGATGATCTTGTCCATCCTCAATCAGAAGCGGGGCGTTGAGAAGATGACCCTGGCAGTCCATGTCGCCACTGCTGTTGCGCGCCAGGACGCCCGCGTGCTCCCAGTGGACGCTGATCCCATGGAAGCGCCCTCGACTGATTAGTCGTGCACGCCTCTGGTCCTTTGTTCCCGGTCATCGGTCTGCCCAAGGCAATTCTGCATCGAGAGCCGCCCACGCTTGCCGCCGGCTATGACCAAGTCGTGACCGATCGCCCGCCTTGCATCCAGTCGGTGCGGGCCGCGCTGTCTGCCTCCAGAGAGGTCGGATAGGGAGTGGCGGTGCGCTTAAGCAGTAGGCGGCTTCCCCGGCCCGTTGCTTCTCCGTATTTGTGGTTTTACGACGTTCTGTAAAAACGTAAAGACGGATTTGCGATGACCTTGTCCATCCTCAATTAGAAGGGGGCCAGAACTGACGAACTGAGCTTCTGGTACGCATAAGCGGACAAAGCTGGAACAGGGTAGTTTGGAATCTCAGGCGGGCCGGGCATTTTGGGCTGTTTGCCTAGTTGGTGGTGCGCGGGCGGTTTGACGGGAGTCACCTGATTTGCGTCAGCCTCGGAGTGGCGCCCAAACGCCTCTGTTTGTGGCCTGAAATCTACACGGCAAACCCTGTCGGAATGAAGCATGATACGGAAACCTGCCCGATGAGGTTTTCCGCACATGCTAGTCGGCTACATGCGCGTCTCGACCGACAGCGATCGCCAGGTGCTCGACCTACAGCGCGACGCGCTCCTGTCCGCCGGCGTCGACGAACGTCACCTGTTCGAGGACCGGGCTAGCGGCAGCCGAGGTGATCGTGCCGGCCTCGGCAAAGCCCTCGCCTTCATCAAGTCTGGCGACTGCCTGGTCGTTTGGAAACTCGATCGGCTGGGCCGGTCCCTGCTGCATCTCCTCACCACGGTGACCGAACTCAAGACCCGCGGCATCGTCTTCCGCTCGCTGACCGAGCAGATGGACACCACCACGCCGCAAGGCGAGTTCCTGTTCCACATCTTCGGCGCCCTGGCGCAGTTCGAGCGGTCGCTGATCCAGGAGCGGGTGCAAGCCGGGCTTGCGGCAGCTCGCCGTCGTGGGCGACGTGGCGGCCGGCCCACCTCCGTCGATGCCGAGAAGCTTTCCGCGGTGATGGCCGCGCTTGACGGCGGCGCCACCAAGGCCGCGGTCTGCCGCACGTTTGGCATCAAGCGCAGCACGTTGATCGACTCGCTCGCCCGGATCGGCTGGTCTGCCGAGACCAAGGTCCAGGAGGCATGAGTGGCGCGACGGCAACGATTGAGTGACATCCAGATTGCGGAGTTGTTTGATCCTCCGACAGATCAGCGCGAACTGGTTCGCCACTTCACCTTGTCTGCCGCCGACCTCGCATCGGTCCAGCGCTGCCGCGGCGACCACAACCGCCTCGGCCACGCGCTCATGCTCTGCTACCTGCGTTTCCCCGGCCGTGCGCTGCGCGCCGGCGAGCGGCCACCGCCGGCGCTGCTGGCCTTCGTCGCGGAGCAGGTCGAGGTTCCGCCGGACGCGATCAACGACTACCTCGCCGCCGAGCGGAGCCGCCAGCGTCAGTCTGTTGAATGCCAGGAGCAGCTTGGGCTCCGGCCGTTTGGCACCCGTGCGGCCGCTGAGCTGGTCGACGGGCTGCTGGCGCAAGCGATCGAGAACGACCGCCTCGCCGACCTGGCCGCACTGGTGATGGAGACCTGCCGCCAGCGTCGGATTGTCACTCCGTCGCCCGTGGCACTCGAGCGGTTTTGCGCCGAGCTTCGCTACCGGGCGCGCCGGGAAGCGCATCGCCGGCTGACCGATGGCCTATCCGCCGATCAGCGCAAGCGCCTCGACACGCTGACGCACCGCCGCGAGGACACCGGCCAGAGCTGGCTGACCTGGCTGCAGCAGATGCCGCAGGCCGCCAAGCCCGCCGCCATGCTGGGCCTAATTGAGCGGCTGGAGCATGTGCGCGGGATCGGCATTACGCCCGGCCGCGGCCATCTCGTCCATCAGGCGCGCCTGGTGCAACTCGCGCGCGAGGCCGGCCGCACCACGGTTCAGCATGTCGCGGGCTACGAGCGGCAGCGGCGGCACGCGATACTGGTCGCCATCAGTCTTGGCACCTCCGCGAGCCTGACCGATGCGGCCATCGATCTGTTCGACCGGCTGATCGGCGCGATGTTCCGCAAGGCCGAGGGGCGGCAGGCCCGCGCCTTCCAGGCCGATGCCCGCGCCATCAACGATAAGGTCCGCCTGTATGCTCGCGTCGGCGCTGCGCTGATTGCCGCCCGCGCTGGCAAGCAGGACGCCTTTGACGCGATCATCGCGGTCGTGTCTTGGGAGCGGTTCTGCACGATGGTCGCCGAAGCCGAGGCGCTGGCCCGGCCGGAGGAATTCAATGCCTACCAGAATGTGGGCGAGCACTACGCCGGCATCCGGCGCTGGTCGCCTGCGTTCCTCGACGCGTTCGAGTTCGAGAGCGTGCCGGCGTGCGCCTCGCTGATGCGCGCCATCGCGGTGCTGCGCGAGGCGAACCATGCAGGCAGGTCCACCCTGCCGAAATCCGCACCGATCGGGTTCGTCCGGCAGTGCTGGGCAGCACTGGTGATGCCCGAAGGCGCCATCGACTGGCGCCACTACGGACTCTGCGCCCTGTCGGAACTGCGCGACCGGCTGCAAGCCGGCGATGTCTGGGTGACAGGCAGCCGGCAATACCGCTCCTTCGAGGAGCGGCTGATCTCGGTGCAGACGCTGCAGGAGATGCAGCAGGCCGGCACCCTTCCGATCGCCGTCGAGGCGGACTTCGAGGCCTTCATCGCCAGCCGCAGCACCAGGCTGGACGAGCGGCTGGCCGTGGTCGATGTCCCCGCCAGGGAGGGGGCGCTGCCGGACGTGACCATCAACGGCGGCGTGCTGAAGATCGCGCCGATCGAGAAATCAACGCCGCCCGAGGCTGAGGCGCTGGCCGTACGGCTGTATGCCATGCTGCCGCGCGTCCGCATCACCGACCTGCTGGCCGAGGTGGCGCGCTGGACGCTGTTCCCCGACTGCTTCACCCACCTGCGCACTGGCGAGGCCCGCGGCCGACACTCGCATCCTGATGGCGGGGCTACTCGCCGACGGGCTCAACCTCGGCCTGACCCGCATGGCGGAAGCCTCCAGTGTCGCGAGCCTCAGCCAGCTCGCCTGGACGTCCGACTGGCACATCCGCAAGGAAACCTACGCTTTGGCGCTGCGGCGCCTGGTGAACCAGCAGCGGCAGGAGCCGTTCGCCGCACGCTTTGGCGACGGCACCGCCTCGTCGTCCGATGGCCAGTTCTTTCCGGCCGCCAGCTTCGGCCGCGACGCGAGCCGCCTCAACACCCATTACGGCCGCAAGCCGGGTTCAAGGCCTACACTCACTTGTCGGACCGCTTCGGACCGTTCTTCACCAAGCTGATCGCCGCCACAGCCAGCGAGGTACTGCACGTGCTGGACGCGCTGCTCTACCACCAGAGCGAGGTCTCGACGCGCCGGCACCACACCGATGGCGGGGGCGAGTCTGACCATGTCTTTGCCCTGTGCACGTTGCTGGGTTTCCAGTTCGCGCCGCGCATCCTGGACCTGAAGCACCGGCGGCTCTACAGCTTTGCCAAGCCCTCCGCCTACCCGGCGCTGGAGCCGATGATCGCCGGACGGATCAACGTAGCCCTGATCCGTGCCCACTGGTCGGAGATCCTGCGCATCATCGCCTCCATCCGCACCGGCACGGTGACGGCGTCGCTCATCATGCGCCAGCTTGTAGCCTACCCGCGCCAGAACGGCGTCGCCGCGGCGCTGCGCGAGCTGGGACGGCTGGAGCGCACGCTGTTCACGCTCGACTGGATCGACAATCCCGAGCTGCGGCGCGCAACCGGCCAGGAACTCAACAAGGGCGAGACCCGCAACAGCCTGGCACGGGCTGTCTTCCTCCACCGCCTCGGCCAGATCCGCGACCGCACCTATGAGAACCAGCAGCACCGTGCTTCCGGCCTCAACCTGCTCGTCACCGCGATTATCTTGTGGAACACCCGCTACCTCGAACGCGCTGTCGCCGCCCTGCGCCAGGCTGAGGAGGTGCCCGATCACCTGCTGGCCCATCTCTCGCCGCTCGGATGGGAGCACGTGAACCTGACCGGCGACTACATCTGGGCCGCTCACCACACCATGTCGGAAAATATCGACGGAATGAGGGCGCTGCGCCTGCCGCCCGACACCTTCGCCAAAGCCGCCTGATGTTCCTGATCTGTCCGCTTATGCGTACCAGAAGGGCGTTTCGTCAGTTCCGGCCAGCCACTCGTCCACTGAGGGCGGCATCAAAAAGCCAGTGTCGCGGTAGATCAGGCGGAAGTTGCTCATGCGGAAAGTGTCCGGGCGGGGAGGCAGGCGAACCGATCCACCAATCCTACAGCCTGCATCCGCGTCGCGTTAAGTCCGACAGGCTGCTAGGGGGTCACGTCAGCCAACCGAGGACTGGCGGTTTTGTTGAGGAGTGGGCTTCTGAACAGTATAACCTTCCGGTTGCTATGTGCCACGCTGTATATGGGATCCAGCTCAATAGCCCGGTCCAATGCAGCCACCGCCTCCTTGCGACGATTGAGACGATACAGAGCCATGCCTAGGTCGTTATAGATTGGCGCCAAGCGGGGCAAGCATTGTGCGGCGCGTTGTAAAAGTGCCGCAGCAGCCCTCAGCCATCCCCTCATTTTTGACTTGCGCGCCTCGTCCTCAGGTAGCCGTGACCTTACCAGGACTTTGGATCAGCCGCGTACGGAGCGCAGTCGCACGATACCACTGTGCCGGTCCAGGAGACGACGGCCTGTAGGCTCATACAATCCACTGATTCCAAATGGAAAAAACGAGGGGATAGCTGAGGCAGCAGCCTCGTCGTCGCCCTGGCGAGCGCGAAGTTGGCCAAGAAGCAATAGACTACCGCCGTCGTCAGGGCTTTGGGCTAAGTGACGCAAGATGACCGCCTCGGCTTCCACCTCGTTAGTACCATCGGCCAGTATCACTGCGAGCATGCCCAGGGCGCCCGCATGGCCTGGATGCTGATCCAAGATCTCCCGATAGAGGGCTTCAGCCTCTGCCTGTTGATGATCAACATGGCGATCCAGGGCGCTTTGCCATAAGGACTCAAGATGGCGTTTGTACATGAACAAACCCTCGGATAGTGGCCGGCAGTCTTCAGAGACAATGCAGTCTTGAAATCGGGGTGGCGCCTGCTCTTTTCGGAAAAGACGGCATATGTGTGGAAAACATCTTATCGGCTAGCGCAGCTTCGTCACAGTCGACATCATTTCGTCGCTGGCCGTGATCACCTTGCTGTTCATTTCGTATGCACGCTGGGCGGCGATCAAATTCGTCATCTCGCTGACCACGTTCACGTTGGACGTCTCCACGAAGCCCTGCATCACGCTGCCGAACACCGGCGCGCCCGGGACGCCGGCAACGGCCGAGCCGCTGGCCGCAGTCTGCATGAAGAGGTTGCCGCCTGATGCCTCGAGCCCTGCGTCGTTGGGGAACTGGGCCAACTGGATTTGCCCGACGTTCTGCTGTGCCACCTGGCCGGCGACCGTCGCCTGCACCTCGCCGTTGGCGTTGATGGTGACGTCGGTCGCGTTCGCCGGGATAGTGATGCCGGGCTGGACGACATAGCCATCGGCGGTGACGATCGTGCCGTTCGGCGACAAAGCTAGCGTGCCGTCGCGCGTGTAGGCCGTCTCGCCGGAGGGCAAGGTGATTTGGAGAAAGCCGTTGCCGCGGATGGCCAGGTCGAACTTGTTTGACGTCTGCTGCAGGTTGCCCTGCTCGTTGATGCGGTAGACCGCCGCGGTCTTGACGCCCAGGCCGACTTGCGCGCCGGACGGGACGACGGTGCCAGTGTCGCTACTGGTCGATCCGACACGGCGCAAATTCTGGTACAGCAGGTCCTGGAACTCCACGCGCTGCCGCTTGTAGCCGGTGGTATTCATGTTCGCGATGTTGTTCGAGATGACCTCGACGTTGGTCTGCTGTGCCTGCATGCCGGTGCTAGCCGCCATTATTCATCAGGCCGGAGCGACCCCGGGCAGAGACAGGCGTTTCTCGCGTGTTGGTTGTGCGGGCGTGCGGGATCGTTGCCACCTCGGGGGTGGCATGCTGTCGGCGCGATACGGCGGCGTTGGGGGTTGGCGGAAGCGGGTGACGTTGGGGCACGCTGCCCCGCCCTTCAGCTGATCAGACGCGGCATGCGGCCGAGGACGAGGGCCAGGATGGATTGGCACGGGGTGTTGCTGGGCAGGTGCAGCTTGACCTGGGTTTTCAGCTCGACGACGCGCACGGCCAGCTTGATCAGGCGCAGGCGCAGCGTGTCGAACTGGAGGGTGCGCCACGATGAGCGGCGCGGCATCAGCGTGCGCAGGCTCCACAGGAGCCAATAGGCGCCGGCGTGCAGAAACAGGCGGACCTGGTTGGCGGTGGCCTGTGTGCACGAGGTGCGGTCGGCGGCGAGGTGACGCTTCCAGCTTTTGATATGATTTTCCGCTTGGCCCCTCTGGCAATACCGCCGTTCGTAGAGGGTGCGGGCCGACCCACTGGGCAGGCTGGTGACGATGAAGCGCGTGTCCACGCCGTCGGGCCCGGCCTCGACGCGGGCGATGATGCGCTCGACCCGGTCCCAGCTTGCGGCGCCGTCGTAGAACTCGGTGAAGCGGCGGAGCTTGGTGCTGCCGTCCGAGGCGGCGAAGCGCATGGCGGTGCTGGCTTCCAGGCGCTCGACATGACGGCGCAGCGTGCTGGTGGGTGCGACGCCGAGCAGGTAGTCAACGCGGTTCGCCCGGCACCAGCTCAACACCTCGGGGCCACAATAGTGGCTGTCGGCCCGCAGCAGGATCTCGACCCGGGGCCAGTTGGAACGGATCTGGCGCAGCAGGCGGCGCAGGAAAGCCCGGACCTCGCGCCCAGACGGCCGCTTGGCTGGACGCAGCACGGCGGTGACGAAGCGACCCTCGCCGTCGAACACCACGATGGGCTGGAAGCCGTATTCGTCGTGATGCGCGTTGAACAAACGCATCTGCTGCCCGCCATGCACGGCGTCGAACGTGTCATCCACGTCCAGCACGATCCGGCGCGGCACCTGGCGGAACGACGAGCAATACAGGTCGACCATCGTTTGGCCCATGCGCAGCAGCGTGCGCGTGTCGGGCAGGTTCTCCAGGCGCGAAATCGTCGGCTGCGAGCACAACGCCGTCTCGCCTTCAAGCCGCGCCATGGCGAGCTTGAACATCGGGTCCGTGCGCAGCCGGTCGGCATCGTTGCCGTCCTCGTAGCCGGCCGCGATCATCAGCAGGCGAAAGCGGATGATCTCGTCAAGCCCGTGCACGACGCGGTCCGGATCACGCGGGTCCGCGATGCACGCCGCCAAGCGTCCGGCCACGTCGAGGCGACGCTCCACCTCGCGCAGCACCAGCAACCCACCATCGGAGGAAAGGTGGCCGCCGTCGAAGCGGGCGATCACGGGCTTGCCGCCAACGGGTGACAGGCCGGGAAGTGCACGAGTAGGTTCAACCTTGGCGGGCATGGTGCTCCGGATCCGTAGAATTGGTCTCAAGAACCACATTCTACGCTGGATCAAGAGCTTGTACTATGCCCGCCAACCCTCATGAATTTTTCAGGCTAGCAATATCCAATGAACGCATAGGCTAGGTCTCCATAACGCGTCACTCGACGAATGACGTTGTTGGGGTGGTCAACCAGTCGTTATCCGTTAACCCTTAGCGTTTGCTATAAAATAACCGATCCATCTTGGAAGACTAAACTATTGAAATCGCGCATTATTATATTATGTGGCGACGTTGTTACGTTATGACGCCCCCTTACCACGACCTATACGGTCGATTGCGGATTGCTCGCGCTCGGCCTCTCTGTCGACGAATTCTGAAGCAGTCTTGTAGCTTCCAATCGCTGACGTCAGAGCCGTAATCTGGGAGATCGCTTGGATATTGGCACCCTCGACCATACCCTGGCTTACGGTGGAGTTCGTGGCGTCCCGAGGAGCCTGGTTGGTGGTGAACAAAGAATTGCCCTCCGCCTGCAATGCTTGCTGGTCATCGAACTGAACAACGCGCAGCTTTCCAATCTGGCCGGCTTCGGAGCTGACTGTCCCGTCACCAGCGATAACGATGCTGCCGACGTCTGGGGGAACGCTTATCGGGCGGCTGTCGATCCCGAGCACTGGGTTGCCACCCACGTCCACGATCTCCCCGCCTGCAGACAATGAGAAACGCCCAGCGCGCGTATATCGCTCGCCGTGAGACGTATTTACAGCAAAGAAACCGTCACCCTGTAGCGCGATGTCCAAGGGGTTTCCAGTCTTGTTCATCTGGCCTTGGCTGAAATCACGCCACGTCCCTCGGTCCTGCACCATCTGTACAGTTCTGCCGCCCGGCACAGGAGTGACACCCTTCTGTTGTACTAGGTAGTCGGAGAACACGACGGACTCCCCCTTAAAACCCGGGGTTCCCGTATTGGCTATGTTGTTCGCTCGGACCTCGAGGGCCCGCTGGTCGACTATCATCCTTGATAATGCGACATATCCTGCGCTGCTCACTATACGTCTCCATCCTTACAGCGGGATACGCCGGACCGATGGGAACTCCATATAGTCGGCGGAACGGAAATGAGGCGGTGCCATCGTAAATTTGTCCGGATGTGAGACCTCCTTGGCAGCGTCTGCGATGAGGCGTGTCTTGGTGGTAGCGCAGGTGCCTACGTGAGCTATGCTGGAGCCTGCGTGACGCCGTGATCAGGCAGCGTTCCGTGCTGGCGTATCAGTGACCTCGACGTCGTTGCGGAACGTGGCGCCCTGGACGACCTTGGGCAACTGGTTCTCGCCCTTCAGCCGGCGCCAGGTCTTGGCCGCCGCCATCACCAGCTTGAACACCATCAGCCGGGCCGTGTCTTGCGACAGCGCGCTCTTGGTCTGCGCGGTGCGGTGCCTGACCGTGGCGAACACGCTCTCGATCGGGTTGGACGTCCGCACAGGTTTGATGAGTGGAGTTTCTGCCTGACGGCGGCCAGGATGGCGGCGGAACAGGAGAGACAATGAGCAAGCGATCACGCCGGAATCACACGCCGGCCTTCAAGGCGAAGGTTGCCTTGGCAGACGTGAAGGGCGAGAAGACGCTGGCCGAGTTGGCGCAGCAGTTCGACGTCTATCCGAACCAGATCACGTCCTGGAAAGGTCAGCTCCTGGAAGGGGCAGCCGGGATATTCGGATCGGAGCCGAAGGCCGACGCGGCACCGGTTGTCGACGGGAAGACGCTCCATTCCAAGATCGGCGAGCTGACGTTGACCAACGATTTTTGTCCGGCGCGCTCGGCAAGGCCGGCCTTCTGAGCGCAAAGCGATGATCGACGGCGATCACGGCCTGTCGATTGTCAAGCAGGCGAAGGCCCTCGGGATCAGCCGCGGAAGCGTCTACTATTCGCCCAGGGCGGTGTCGCCGACCGACCTCGCGATCATGCGACGGATGGATGAACTCCATCTAGACTTCTCCTTCGCCGGCAGCAGGATGTTGCGCGACCTGTTCAACCGTGAGGGGATCGAGGTCGTCCGCCGGCGTTTCGCGACGCTGATGAGGCGGATGGGCATCGCAGGTCTTTACCGCAAGCCGAACACCGCAAAGCCGGAGCCAGGCCACAAGATCTACCAATACCTGCTGCCCGGCGTGACGGTGGACCGCCCCGACCAGGCGTGGGCCATGGATTTCACCTACGTGCCCATGGCGCGGGGCTTCGTCTACCTGGCGACCGTCGTGGACTGGCATTCTCGCCGGGTTCTGGCTTAGCGGCCGTCGATCACCATGGAGGCCGCGTTCTGCGTCGAGGCGCTCGAGGAAGCGCTTGCCCGGCCCGGCAAGCCGGACGTGTTCAATACCGATCAAGGATCACAGCTTGCCGGCCGGGATTTCACGGGCGTACTGCTCAAGGCGGGGGTGGCCATCAGCATGGACGGGAAAGAGGCTTGGCTGAACAACGTGTTCGTCGAACGGCGTTGGCGATTGATCAAGTATGAAGAAACCGATCTCAGAACCTACGACACAGTCGGCGAGGCACGGGCCTCGATCGGCCGTTATCTGGCCTTTTACAATGGCCAAAGGCCGCATTAGAGCCTTGACCGGAAGACGCCGAACCAGTCCTACGTCAACAGGCTGCCGCAGACCGCGGCGGCCTGAACTCGGCGAGGCTCCACTCAAAGGCGCGCAGGCTGCTGTTCAGACAACCGGAACCACCTCAGACGAATCTACCTACACTGCCGGCGCGCCGTGGCCCAACATCGCCGCCGCAGGCCCAATGGCGTCAGTCCTCGTGGTGGTGATGGTGGTGGTGGTCGTAGTCGCCATAGTAGCCCGATCCTGGGTAGTCCAGGCCTGACGGGGGCGGATAGTAACAACCTGATAACACGAAGGCCGCCGCTCCAAGGAGCAGGGCAGCCCTCAATCGCGATGGCTGGGCCATTGCCGTTACAAGTTTCCGCATCCTGCTCACCTCACCTGCTCGCGATGTATGGTCCATTGTTCACCTGTCCTCGCCGCTGCCCTGGTCGCGTGATCCAGTCCGACACCCCAGAACCCATAAAGAGTTTTTCAGGTTGGGGGAAAGCTTGAGCCCGGAAAGCCTCAACGAGGTGCGGACCGTTGGTGGTGGACGCTCGCTACCCGGCCGCGATGCAAAGTAGATGAGGCTCATATTGGCAACCGTGGTCATGAATCACTCGGTGGTGGTGGTGACCCTGGGAATGGGCGAGGTGCTCGCACTCGTGAGGAGTCCTCACGCAGCCGATGGGATGCCAGTCCGACTGGTCGTATTGGACGGTTTGGAGGTGCATGTCCGGCCCAGCAAACCCCGAGGCGGATGAAGTGAGGAATCCAGCTGCCTGGGCAGCAGGATTGATCGCAACATACGCTCCGAACAACGCCGCCATAAGCTCGTGCGTCATGTGCCTGATTTCTCCCCGAGTGTTGCTCGCCTATTCGTCATCCTCATGAGCATGTCCGACGCTTGGCCCGTGCTCGTTTCCCTGCCGGCCATATTCCTGCTGCTGATACCCGCCATGACGAACCGACTCATCATAGGCCTCATGCGCCCTCTGCCTTGCGTGGGCGGCACCGTGGTAGTCACCCACTTCGGCGTCGCGCCGCGCGTGCTCGGCCTGGCGTTCTGCTTCGTGGGCAGCCTCGTGCGCGCGGTGCTCGTCGGCATGGGACCAGCGCGGCGACTCGTAGCTTTGATACGGTTGGGCGGTTGCGGGCAATGCCGCCACTCCGAGAGCTGCGGCAAACGAGGCGATGTATAGGGTGCGCATGGACTGCTCCTTTGACATTGACCACGGTGACCGGACTTCCTGTCACGACTATGACCGGAACGCGGCTTTGCTGTGGCAGGTTCCTGCCCCCGCTGGGGACGCTCGTTCCGTGCTGTCGTTTCGTGGTCATGGGGAGCATGCAGAGTTCTGGGGTGCTGAGGCGATTGGGTTAGGGTTTGGGCTCGTGGGGCGAGGGTGAGCTGTGTCGAAACTGCTATGCGGGTGAAGCTGGTGGCGGAACGGCAGCCTGGCGTGACCACCGAGATCGAGCTCGCCGGCATCGAGCGTGACGCGCAGGCCGGCTTGGCTGACCTCGGGCTCAGTCTCGCCGAGGCGAAGCAGCGGAACGTGTCAACGGCTTTGGGTTCTTGGCCAGATGGGGTGGACGGCCCCCTGGCGGCATCGATGTGCCAAGATGCGGGTCGTGAGAACCGGCAGAAAGGGAGCCGCCCGCAATGAGCATTACCATGATCGGCCTCGACACGGCCAAATCCGTTTTCCAGGTCCATGCGGTGGATGGCGCCGGGCAGGTGGTGACCCGACGCAAGTTGCGACGGAACGAGCTGATCGCGTTCTTCGAGAAGCAGGCAGCGTGCACGGTCGTCATGGAGGCGTGCGGTGCGGCGCATCACTGGGCCCGCATGCTGACCGGCCTTGGGCACGAGGTGAAGCTGATCGCACCCGAGGCAGTGAGACCTTTCGTGAAGAGGGGCAAGAAGAACGACGCTGCCGATGCGGCAGCGATCTGCGAGGCTGCATCC
>JAABUT010001909.1_pt1 | contig 21859 bp, 19 predicted proteins | sample 5559281 | NCBI WGS metagenome assembly JAABUT01 (sample SAMN10711880, study PRJNA513359) | rock metagenome | isolation source: Antarctica rocks | place: Antarctica: Victoria Land, Ricker Hills nord | collected 2016-01-04
TATGATAAGCGACATGCGCGGACTCCTTTGGGAAAGGGTGGTGAGACTCCCTTCACCATACCGGAATCCGCGCTTTTTTGCTTAACTGAACCGCATTGGGCTTCAGCCCACCACCACCGGGGAAGTTGGTTGATTCAGTTGTACGAAAAACGCAGCCAGTCCCCCGAATTATGTGCTTGAGCGTTTCGGTGCATGGCTGCCGGTGAGCCAGCGGCAGAGCGGTGCGGCGAGTAGGGCGACGACGCCAACGACGACCACCAGACCCACATCCACAAGGAGCATCGCGCGGCCCGGCTGCTGATGGCTCGTGCCCGCCAAGGTGCGCGCGAGCATTGCGACGCCGACGGTCAGGGACGCCGAGACCACCCACCAGCGCCAGCGCTGCGGCAGGAGCCACGCGATGCCCACCGACAGTTCCGACAGCAGGAGAATGAGCAGCACGATGGTCAGGAATGCCTGCTCGGAGGGGCGTGCGGCGATGCTGGGCGCCACGCCAAAAAGAAGGGCGATGGGGGCGATCAGCGTCCCGGCCCACCCGGCATCCTCCGACGACAGCACGAGGACCACACCGATCAGCAAGCAGGTCGCCGCCAGCAACGCCATCCATGTGAATGTCAGCGGCAGCAAGTGTACCGCCACCGGCGCGGCGAGCGCGACGGATTCCACCTGCACATGCAGCCCGAGCAACGGGAAAACTACGATGAGAAGCACAAGGCCCATCGGCCACGTCAGGTGCGCGACGGACAGCTCCCGCACGAACATCGCGGCGGTGCCGACCGCGAGCGCGACCGTCGCTACAACGACGGTGAGGACGGCGACGGATGGCGACGGGAAATGATGCCGCATGACCGCGAGCGCGACGGCGACAATGAAATACGGGATCAGTGCGTCGAGCGCAGCCAACCAGCGGTGCGTGTCGATCGATTGCTGTGGTGGGGCGACCCGTCGCGCCGGTTTCGTGTCGTGCATCGGTGCCGCCCGCTGATTCAGGTGAGTGCCGCGACGACGAGCGGGGCTGTCGTGACGCTGTCGAGCGGCACCCGGACGAGTCGGCCCGCCTCCATGTGGCTGACGGTCTCCCATCCCGCCTCGCGCAGGGTCTGTACGGCGACCTCGATGTTCGTGCCGAAGGTGTGCAGCACATGGGTGTCGGAGCCAATCGTCACATGCTCGCCGCCGCACTCGCGGAAGAGCCGCAGGATATCCGGCCCCGGCATCGGCTCGCGCGCCTCGGTGCGGACGGCGGAGGTGTTCAGGTCGAACCCTTTGCCGCGCGTCGCCATCGCCGTGAAGATGCGGGTGAGTTGATCGCGGTTGTGGTCGAGGTCGATCCGGCCGTTGACCGTGTCGTACCGCTTGCCGAGATCGAAGTGGCCGATCACGTTGAAGAAGTCTTCCGTCGTGACGAGTGCCTCGATCTCATCGAGGTACTGCGCGTAGACCGCGATGCTGGGGTGCTTGCGCGCCCGCTCGCCGAGGTACTCGCCGTTGATCCAGTGCACCGAGCAGATGACGAAGTCGAACGGCTTGTCCGCGAGGTAGGCGCGGACATTGGCGGCGGTCGCACGGTTCCAGTCCACCTCGGCGGCGGCGAGGATTGTAAGGCGGTCGCCGTAAGTGGCGCGGCACGCCTCAATCTCTTCCATGTACCGGGGGTACTGATTGTGACCGCGATTGCGGTCCGCAGGGTCGTGGTCGATATGGTCGGTGAATGCGACTTCGCGAATGCCGATCTGCAACGCCTTGTCGCAATATGCTTCCATCTTCACCTGGCTGTCGGGCGAGTTGGTCGTGTGGGTGTGGTACTCGTACATCCGAAGGTTATCCTCCCTTTCTCAGCAGATATGATACCACGGCCCCGTGCGGGGCATGATGCTATACTCCGGCGGGCGTTGGGGCGCGCAAGGGGAGAGACGTTACCGTATGATGAGTTTTCTGCACGAGTTGCGCCGCGAGTTCGATGGTCAGAACACGCTGGCGAACCTTGTCGTCCATCTTTTCTGGTCCACCATCACCATCGGCGTGGCGGCGCTGCTCGCGCGCGTCGTGAAGCGGCTCGTGCGCCGGATGCTCGCCCGCGCGCGCTTCCCCCGGAATATCGTCGCGCTGGCGGGGAACGGCGTGACAGTCGGCGCGGCGATCCTCTGCGCCGCCTTTGTGCTTACCATCTTCGGGGTGCCGACGGCGGCGGTGGTCACCTCGCTCAGCCTCGCGACCGCCGGGATCGTGCTCGCGTTTCAGGACGTGCTGAAGAACTTCATCGCCGGCATCTACCTGCTCGTCGAGCGGCCCTTCACGATTGGCGACCGCGTCAAGGTGCGCGACGCCGAGGGCACCGTCGAGGAAGTCTCAATCCGCACGACCGCGCTGAAGACGGACGCCGGGGTGCTCATCCTCGTGCCGAACAACATCATCTTTACAGAGATCGTCTCGAACCGCTCGACGCTCGGCATCGGCCATGCGACGCTGACGCTGACGAATGTGCAGGGCGCGCCGGATGAGATCAGCGCCCGTGCCCGCGCCGCGTTGACGCAGATCGACCGGCTCGCCCCGCAGCCCGCGCCACAGACGAAGATCGTCGCGGTGGGTGACGGCGCGACGGAGATGCAGGTCGAGTTCTGGTATTCCGGGCAGCAGAACCCCACGGCAGAGGCGATCACGCGGTTCGGGGAGACCTTCCCCGACGCGCGGATCACCAGCGGCGGTTGAGCAAGGGAGAGGAGACGGGATGCGCCGCATCGGTGTCTACGGTGGGACCTTCGACCCGATTCACATCGGCCACCTCGTCGCGGCGGCGGAGGTGCAGTACGTCCTCAATCTCGATCAGGTACTCTTTCTCCCTGCGGGCGAGCCGCCGCACAAGATGGGCAATGGCATGACCGCCGCCCGGCACCGCAAGCGGATGGTCGAACTGGCGATTGCCGACAATCCGGCGTTCGGCCTCAGCACCATCGACCTCGATCGCCCCGGCCCGCACTACACCGCTGATGCGCTGGATATCCTGCGGCAGTCGGAGCCGGACGCGCGACTCTGGTTCGTGATGGGCGAGGACACGCTGCTCGATGTGCCGAACTGGCTGCACCCGGATCGCATCGTGCGGCACGCCCGGCTCGCGGTCGTCACACGGCCCGGCTGGAAGGTCGATGTGACGGACCTCGCGATGCTCGACACCGCCATCCCCGGCATCGTGCGCTGCTGCGACTTCGTCCCGATCCCGATGCTCGACATCGCCTCACGCCAACTGCGCGAGCGGCTCCGCTCCGGCGCGCCCAACCGCTACCAACTGCGCGAGACCGTCTGGGCGTACATCCGGGAGCATCAACTGTATCGCACGTCGTAGGGGCCGTGCTCGAACCATCTGCTCCAACTAAATCGACGTATGGTTTCCTCTCATCATAGCCGAGAATGGCAGCAGACTTCGCGCCTATCTCTTGCGGGAGGCTGGAAGCCCACCACCTCTCGGAGAGGGATCTGGCTGCAAACCCGCAGGCTTTTCGTTACATTCGCTGAGTCGCCTCCATTTGCAGCACGAAGTTCTAGTGTATGATCAGGAAACCGCCTCGAGCAGTGTCAGCATACCGTCGGATGCGCACCGGAAACCGACGGTTACCACTCTTTCCGCCTGCGTCTATCGGGCCGATTTGCCAACATCCCAACATGCTCGACTGGCTCCTCATGAGCGCACACTGCTCCCCATGCGTTGCTCTCTCTCAGCGGTTAGCGAGTGTGGATCTCGGTGGGTGATCGCTCGTCGCCATAATTTGCGAAGCCTCTTCCGCTCTTGGTGAGACCCAACTCTCTCTCCCTGCAAGTGCGCAGCGAGTTCACGACGCGGAAGGGCGATTGTTCCAATTACTCGGGTGTATTGCAACTCCAACCGCACTTGCCTTCGTCGACGGACGCTTGGTCGACCAGCAAGTTTCACCAACAATCGCATGGTTCCGTGCCCAAGAATCCGGTGGATCACGACCAGCTCGTGGTGGCGGAGTTGATCTACGGCCCGATGGAATGGCGTGAACCGCATACCGGAATGTTTGCCATCGGTGTTGAGTACGAGACGCGGATGAGCGATACCCTACGCGCACTCGGATTCCTCAATGGCGTCCAGCCGCAGGTTGCCACCAAGGTCATCGTCACGAAGACTGGTGACCGAATCCACACTTTCGTCAATCGCTCAGCAGGCGGGTATTGTCGCCCAAGTCGTCCCTGAACGCTGCCAAATAATGATCGCTACGCATGGTGCTGGCGGCGTTCGCCGCGCCCGCGAAGAGACGCCGACAGTGTGGTTGCATGCAGGTGCGCTCTGCGGGGATGTAGTGTGGGAGGCAGCGATGAAGCGGAGGAAGACACAAATTCTCAACCCACGGGACACGGTACTCATCGCTGCCCTCACTCTTTTTCTTTCGGCCTGCATATCAGACGGCAGTCCTTCGCCGCCATTGGCGGCGAAGGTGATCCCCACAACCACCGCAGGAAACGGCACGAGTGTGGCAAGATTGCAAGAGACCGTTTCACTATCCGCCGCCCTTTGCCCTGTTACATGGCCACCCGAACCCAACCGCAACCGCTTCGCCATGGCCCTTACATCAGAGCGCTTGGTCAAAAGGGGAATACCTGGCACACCCGCCGTGTTTGAGACTATGTATCGCGAATGAGTTGGGACCCATGTCCTGAACGTCATTTTGGGGCGTTGACACGCCGCGAGGATTGCCGTACCATACTTCCTTGCGCCGCCGAATTCGGCGGCTTGAATACGCGAAGAAGCGACGAAGCGGCGGGGTTTTCGGACCGCCCGTGGAAGTGACGGAGGGCATCGGTGTCGTACGCGGTGATCGAGACAGGCGGCAAGCAGTACCGCGTGAATGTCGGGCAGACGATTGAGGTCGAGAAGCTCGAAGGCAGCGTGGGTGACGTTGTGACGCTTGAGCGCGTCTTGCTCGTCGCGGGTGAGGGCAACACCACCGTCGGCACGCCGGTCGTGATGGGCGCGGCGGTGAAGGCGACCATCGATGCGCAGCATAAGGCGGACAAGGTAATCGTCTTCAAGATGAAGGCGAAGAAGCGGTATCGCCGCCTCAAGGGGCACCGCCAGCAATTGACCCGTCTCACCGTCACCGACATTGTTGTCTGAGTAGTCAGTAGACAGTAGTCGATAGGCTGAATCATTCGGCTACGACCCACTGACTACTGACTACCGTCTACTGACTACTGGAGGCAGAACATGGCACACAAAAAAGGCGTCGGTTCGTCCCGCAACGGGCGCGACAGCAAGCCAAAGATGCTCGGCGTCAAGCGGTACGATGGTCAGATCGTCCACGACGGCGAAGTCCTCGTCCGGCAGCGCGGCACGCGCATCATGCCGGGCAACAACGTCGGCGTCGGGCGGGATCACACGCTCTTCGCGCTCATCCCCGGCTCGGTGAAGTACGAGCACGTCGGGCGGTACAAGAAGCAGGTCAGCATCTACCCTGTCGCCGTTGGTGTGCCGGTCGAGGAGATGCAGGTTGCGGCAGGATAATTCGAAGTGCCGAGTGCGGCGTACAATCTGTCGATTGTACTCAGTACGGCGGTATCCCACTTAGTACTCAGTACGCGGTACTCAGTACTGACAAACAGGAACTAGCATGAAGCCAGGTATTCACCCCAACTACATCGAAGCGCTCGTAACGTGCGCATGCGGCAACACATGGACCACGCGCTCCACGAAGCCCGCCCTGCGGACGGACCTTTGCTCCACCTGCCACCCGTTCTTCACGGGTGAGCAGCGCATCGTGGACACCGCCGGGCAGGTTGAGCGGTTCATGAACAAGCTCGGCAGTGCGCAGGAAGGCGGCGCGGTCAGCAAGAAGGCGGTTCGCCGCGAGGCGAAGATGGCCGAGGTGCAGCGCGCGCGCACCTTCACGCCGGAGCTTGAGGCGCTCGCTCAGGCGGGTGACGCTCCCGCAGAGTCCGCCACGCCATCGGCGTAGCCGAAAGCGTGAACGGCGCGCCCGTGCGTGGCTGACAAAACTGTCACGCGGAATTGCGCAACAATTCCAGTGTACGTACGTTATATCGGTCAGAGTACTCGACATCCGTCGGTGCTCTGGCCGAATTATCTTTAATGTAATCAGGAAAGTGTGCGAAATCCGTGGCACAGCCGACTGTCTCGCCCGTTGGTGCAGCGTCCGACGTTTTGCCTGTCGCATCGACTGCTCCCGCTCCTCCTGTCATCCTGAAGGAAGGCGCGACCTTCCTCGTCGGGGACGCGCGGGGTGATATTACTGGTTTCCGTGGCTCCGGCCTCTATGAGCACGACACGCGCTACCTCAGCCGGTTCGTCCTCGCGATTGACGGTCATCGCCCCGATATTCATTCCACCACCCGGCCTGGCCCGGCGGTGGTCTCGTCGCGCGCGGCGGTGCCGTCTCCACGTTGTAGCGCGCCGGAGATCACCGTGCATCGCTCCGCTGTCGTCGACAACGCGCTGCACGTCAACGTGACGCTGCGGAACCGCACGTCAGTGGCGCGGCAGGTGCGCGTGACGGTCGCGATGGCGGCGGACTTCCGCGACATGTTCGCGGTGCGCAGGTTCTATTGCGGCAAGCGGCGCGGCACGGTGCTGACGCCGGAGATTGAGGAGCGACAGGTCCGCTTCCGGTACGACGCGCTCGACGGTCAACCGCTCTGGATCGATATTCGCGCCAACCACGCCCCGGTGTGTGCGACGATCACGCGGACGGACCATCGCGGGAGTGTCCCTGGTGTCCGCTGGACCTTTGTGCTCGCGATACCGGCGGGTAGCCGCGAGGAGTTGACGTTTCTCGCGACGCCGGGGCGCGCGGTGGAGGTGACCACGGATCGGAGCATCGGCGCATCGCTCCGCAGCGCCCGCGTCCTCGCGCGCGGGTGGAAGGATGAGATCACCGGGATTGAGACCGACAACGCGGATTTTAACCGCCTGATGCGGCGATCCGCGCACGACCTGCGCGCCCTGCTCACGCCGTGCGCGGCGGGCGAGGTCCCGGCGGCGGGCATCCCGTGGTTCGTCGCGCCGTTTGGGCGGGATTCCTGCATCACCGCCCTCGAATCGCTGATGCTGACGCCGCGTTTCGCCGTCGGCACGCTGCGGGCACTCGCGGCACATCAGGGGGCGGTGGTGGACCCGTCGCGGGATGAGGAGCCGGGGAAGATTCTGCACGAGGTGCGCGTCGGCGAACTGTCGCGGCTCGGCATCGTGCCATTCTCGACGTACTACGGCAGTGTGGACAGCACGCCGCTCTTCGTCATGCTCTTCGCGCAGACGATGCGCTGGCTCGATGCCGACGCGCTGCACGACGACCTACTGCCCCATGTGCGCCGCGCCCTCGCGTGGTGCGACACGCACGGCGACATCGATGGGGACGGCTACATCGAGTTTGGTCGGTACGCCCACAATGGCGTCGCCAATCAGGGGTGGAAGGACAGCCACGACTCGCTGCATCACCCGGACGGCGCCGATGTGCTCCGTCCCATCGCGCTCGCGGAGGCGCAGGCGTACGTCTACGCTGCGAAGGCGTGGCTCGCGGACATCGTCGAGCGGCGCGGCGACCTCCTCTGGGCGGCGCAACTCCGCGTGGAGGCCGCCGATCTCGCGGCACAGTTCGAGCGCGACTTCTGGATGCCGGAGGAGGGGTGCTACGCCTACGCGCTCGATGGCGCGAAGCGGCCCGTGCGCACCATCGTCTCGAATGTTGGGCACCTGCTCTACTGCGACCTCGCGCGCGGCGACAAGGCGGCGGCCGTTGCCGCGCGGCTCCTGCGGCCGGACATGCTCTCCGGGTGGGGCGTGCGCACGCTCTCGTCGGACGCGACGCGGTACGACCCCGACAGCTACCACAACGGGAGCATCTGGCCGCACGACAACGCGCTGATCGCGGTGGGGATGCGCCGTGCAGGGCTGCCGACGGCGGCGGGCGCGGTTGCGGAACAGGTGCTCGCAGCGGGCATGGCGCAACCGCTAAGTCGGATACCGGAGTTGTACGCCGGCCACGCGCGGACGGCGGCGGTCCATGCGCCGGTGCCGTACCCGGTCAGTTGCGCGCCGCAGGCGTGGGCCGCTGCCAGTGTCTTCGCCTTTGTGCACGCGATGATCGGCCTCGATGTCGATGGACGCACGGGGAGTCTGACCTGCGCGCCGCACCTGCCCGCGTGGCTCTCGCATGTGCGCGTGCGCGGGATGCGCTTCGGGCGCACCCAGGCGGATATCGATATTCGGCGCGCGGAGCATTCCGGCTCCGGTTACTGCGTCAATATTACCCGAGCCGACGGGCCGCAAACAACGTTCGTCGTTGGGTAGACGGGGCGACGGTTGGGGTCAGCCTCCCCGCTTGCCGCGCGGGTCGAGCGCGTCTCGCAGGCCGTCGCCGAGGAAGGTGAACGAGAGCATCGTGAGGGCGATGGCGAGGCCGGGGAAGAGCACCTGCGTTGGTGAATAGAAGATCGCCTGCTGGCCCTCATTAATCATCGCGCCCCACGATGGGGTCGGCGGGATGACGCCGATGCCGAGGTACGAGAGCGCCGCTTCAGCGAAGATCGCGCCGGGGACGCCGAAGGTCACGGAAACGAGGATTGGGCCGAGCGCATTCGGCAACAGATGCTTCCACATGATGCGCCCTGGTCGCGCGCCCATCGCGCGCGCCGCCTCGACGTATTCACGCCCCTTGAGGCCGATAATCTGGCCGCGCATCAGGCGCGTGTCCCCCACCCATGAGGTGAGGCCGATCGCGATGAAAATGACGAACAAGCCGCCGAGCCACTGCTTGAGGGGGCTTTCCCGGAGTGCGGCGGAGAGCAGGATAATGAGCAGCAGGGAGGGGAAGGCGTACATGATGTCCGTGAACCGGCTGATCAGCGTATCGACCCACCCGCCGAAGTAGCCCGCGAGCGTGCCGAGCGGGACGCCGATCAGGACGACGACGAGTTGGACGACCAGCCCGACGGAGAGCGACACGCGCGAGCCGTACAGGAGGCGAGAGAGGATGTCGCGCCCGAGGTTATCCGCGCCGAGCAAGCCCGCCGCACCCGGCCCGGCGTTCGTCCGGCCACTGTAGACGACCTCGCGGTAGCCGTGCGGCGCGAGCAGCGGCGCGAAAATCGCGATCAGCGCGAGCAGGCTGATGACGATGAGGCCCGCGACCGCGAGCCGGTTCTTGCGGAGCCGCCGCCAGGCGTCGCTCCAGAGGTTGCGATTCTGCTGCTGCTCCGCGAGCGTGCCGACCTTCGTCGCGCCGGTCCTGACCGACCCGACAGCGGAACCGGTGACGGGTAGATTGCTGCCGCTTTGGTTGAGTGCCACGGATCACCGTTCCTTGTTCCTTAGCTATACCGAACGCGGGGGTCGATCACGCCATACAGGACATCGACCAGCAAGTTCGCGACCGCGATCACGATCGCGTACAGCAATGTCGTCGCCATGATGACCGGATAGTCCCGGCCCTGGACGGCCTGAATCGAGAGCCGCCCCATGCCGGGGACGCCGAAGATCGTCTCCACGATGAACGAGCCGACAATGAGGTTCGCGGCGAGCGGCCCCGCGACGGTGATGACGGGGATGAGGGCATTCCGCAGGATGTGCCGGAGGACGACGATTTGCTCGGTGAGGCCCTTTGACCGCGCCGTCTGGACGTAGTCCTGATTAATCGCTTCCAGCATAGCGGAGCGCGTGATTCGTGTGATGAAAGCCATCGGCGTGAATGCCAGCGTCAGCACGGGGAGGATCGCCTGCTTTGGCGTGCCCCACCCCTGCGTTGGAATCCAGTGCAGTTTCACGGAGAAGATAATGACCAGAATGATCGCCAATACGAAGTTGGGCACGCTTGCGCCGGCGGTAGCGAGGAACAGGGAGACATAATCGGCAATTTTGTTCTGGCGCAATGCGGCGATAATCCCAAGAGGAATCCCGATAACCAGTGCGACCGCGAGTGCCAGGAGACCGAGCGTGACGGTTTTACCGAGACCCTGCTTAATGATTGTCGTCACCGGGGTGTCCTGCCGGATCTGCACGGAGAGGCCGAAGTCACCCCGGAGAGCGTGCCCGACGTACCGCGCGAACTGCACTGGCAGGGGCTGATCGAAGCCGTATTTCGCGTTCAGGGTCGCGATGACTTGCGGCGAGACGCGCTTGCCGAGGTCCGCGCCATCGAAGGGGCCGCCGGGCGTCGCCTTCATGATGAGGAAGGTGATAATCGCGACGCCAAGGATTGTTGGTATCAGCAGCAGCAGGCGGCGGGCGATATAGCGAAACATGGGGTCGTCCTTCTCATGCCGGCGCGGGCGGCACGCACCCATGAAGGGAGAGTACGCGGGGAGGGGCGGCGCGTGTCGCCCCTCCCTGCTCGTTAGCGCTTACTTGGTGATCTGGATGCCGCGGAAGGCGTGCTGGTCGCCGATAGCGCTGGCGTCCATCGGGTTCGGCACGACTCCGGTCACCGTCGGCTTCTTGACGCTGAATGTCTCACGCACGTAGATCGGTGCGACGCCGCAATCATCATCCACGATGATCTTCTGCGCCTGATCGAGCAGCGCGAGCCGCTTGGTGTTGTCCAACTCGACCTTCGCCTGCTTGAAGAGGTCGTCCACCTTCGGGTTGGAGTACAACTGGTCATTGTTGCCGCCCTTTGAGCCGAAGAGTTCGATCAACCAGTTCTCCGGGTCCGGGTAGTCCGCGCCCCAGCCGCCGAGGTTGAACTGGTAGTCGTGCTGATCGCTGACCAGTTTCTGGTAGACGGTGGACTCCTGCGGGTCGAGCGCGATCTCGACGCCGAGGTTCTGCCGCATCTGCGCCTGCACCGCCTGCGCGATGGTCGGGCCGTCACCGGTGTTCGAGAAGATGAACTTGGTGCCGTTCAGGCTCTTCGGGTCGATGCTCGCGTCGCTCAGAATCTTCTTCGCCTTCGTGGCGTCGAACTTGTACTGGCTGCCGATGCTCTCATTGTATCCCGGCTCGCCCGGCGCGACCCACGAGGTCGTCGGCTTGTTGACGTTCTTGAAGACGTCCTTGATGAACGTGTCGCGGTCAATCGCCGTCGCGAATGCCTTGCGAACCACCGGGTTGTTGAACGGGGCCTTCTGGTTCTGGAACCGGAAGCCGAAGGTCGTCAACTGCGGCGCGCGGACGATCTGATCCTTGAAGGAGGGGTCGCTGAGCACCTGCTGCCGGTTGCCGTTCGGCACGCCGAGCGAATCGATCTCGTTGTTCTGGTAGGCGTTGAAGCGCTGTGCGGGGTCCGTAATGATCGTGAACTCAAGCCGCGTCAGGAAGGGCTTCTGCCCGGTGTAGTTCGTGTTCGGCGTGAGCGTGATCTTCTGCTTCGACTGGAAGGTTTCGAGGATCCACGCGCCGTTGGTGACGTGGTTCTTCGGGTCCTGCCACCACGACGCGCCACCCTTCTCGACCACATCCTGCTTGAGCGGGATCAGGCCCCAGAGGGAGAGCACCTGCGGGAAGGTCGGCTGCGGCTGCGCGAGCGTGAAGACGAGCGTGGAGTCGTCCTTCGCGGCGACGCCGAGCTTGTCGAAGAGCGGCTTCAGTTCCGTCGCACTCTTCTTGTCGTTGCCCTTCGCGTTCAAGTCCTCGAATCCGACGACGCTGTCCATGAACGAGGCGTAGTTGGAGGCGAGCGCCGGGTCCATGAACCGCTTGGCGGCGTAGACGTACTCCTTCGCCGTGACGGGCGAGCCGTCCGAGTACTTCTGGCCGGGGCGAATCTTGATCGTGTACGTCTTGCCGTCCTGCGAGATGCCGCCATTCTGTACCGTCGGCACCTCGACCGCCGCGCGCGGGACGAGGTTGCCCTTATCGTCGTACGAGTAGAGGCTGTCGTACATCAGGTGGATGTAGCCGATGGAATCCGCGTACTGCGCGGTGGCCGGGTCGAGCGTCTTCGGGTCCGCAAGCGCGGCGAGGCGATACGTCTGCTTGTCGGCGGCGTTTGCGGCCTTCGTGCCCTGCGGGGTGTAGGCCACCGCGCCCGTTGTGCCGGTGCCGGCCGTCGTCGAACTGGCGGCGGTCGTGCTGCCGGCGGTCGCGGGGGCGGTGCTCGCGGTCGTGCTGCCCGCCGGTCGCGTCACCGCAGCAGCCGGCGCGGTCGCGCCCGTGCCCACCGTGGCCGCGCCTGTGCCCACCGTGGCCGCGCCCGTCGTGGCGGCGGGCGCGCTGGTTGGGCTGCTACTCCCGCCGCAGGCCGCGAGGATCGCCGCCGCCGCGCTCCCGGCGATGCCACCAAGCATCGCGCGGCGCGTCAATCGTTGATTCCACATCCCTTGCTTCACAGACTTCTCTCCTTACGTATGGTGCGTGTGTAACACGCATTTGACAATGACGGCGAACGCCGTTCGCGCGCTCGCAAATGGGAAACGACGAACAAAGCATTCGCGGCATAAACCCCGACCTGACTTGCCTGTCACAATCTTCGGTGCAACCGCTCGTTCGCTTTCACCTCCCGAAGCCGCTTTTCACCATATCCACATATGCGCGTAATGTTCGGTCATTTTCGTGAAACTGTCAAGAAACCCGGCATGATCGTCATGATCGGTTGCATCGCGGAAGAAACAGCCTCACTTCACTGTTACATCCGATCTTGCACGAATGATGCCGAGGCGCAGGGCCGGGGCTATACTGGGCCTGATGCGGACGTTGCGCGTGGCATGGAGGGTGACGGTATGGGAAGCACACACGGCGAACTGCAGCCAACGCATGCGCGCATCGACGTTGGCGCGGTTACGCTGCACATCGCGCAATGGGCATCGCACGGCCCGTCGTTGCTGCTGCTCCCCGCGATGACGCAGACGTGGGATGCGTGGCTGCCAGTGATCCCAGCGCTCGTGAAACACTTCTCAATCGTCGCGGTCGATCTGCGCGGGCACGGCGCGTCCGACCACCCGCCGACCGGCTACCACCTGTGCGACTACGCGGACGATGTCGTCGCGCTCACCGCTGCGCTCGGACTCGGGTGGGAACAGCCCGCCGTGATCGGCCACTCACTCGGTGGCTCCGTGGCGCGCGTCACCGAGGCACGGCACCCCGGTTGGGCGCGGCGCATCGTGATCGAGGACACCCCGCCGCGCCTCGACCGCGCGGACCCGCGCGTAACGCTGTTGGCGAAGGGATACCTGAAGATACTCGCCATGCCGCGTGACGCGGTGGAGGAGCATTTCCGGCGCGTCAATCGCGGCTGGGATGAGGGGCGCGTGCGGCGTGCGGCGGATGCCTCCACCGGCGCGGCGCCGGGCGTCCTGGAGGCGTATCTGGCGCAGGATGAACCGCTCACGCTGGCGGAGTCGGTCGCGGCGGTGCGCTGCCCAGTGCTTCTCCTCTACGGCGACACCGCATCCGGCGGCTTTGTCTCCGATGCGGACGCCTCCCTCTACCGCGACACCCTGCCGGACGGGCGCGCGACGCAGATCACCGGTGCGGGCCACAGCCTCCACGCCCGCAAGCCGCACGAGTTCATCGAGTCCGTGCTCCCATTCTTGCTGGACAACTGAACCACAGAGGCACAGAGAGCACAGAGGAGGAAAGGGAAGAGAGAAAATCCTTTGTGTCTTCTCATTCTCATCGCTGTGTTCTCTGTGCCTCTGTGGTAAATCCCCCCATCCCTCTTGGCGCGTTCGCTGGCGTGATTGCCGGGGGCGATATGCGCGCAAGAAGAAAACCGGAGAGCGAGCTATTGGGCAGTTGTTGCCGCGATGTTGTCAGACGCCCATCGATTTCGCGAGTCCGGTTGGCGCAAGTTCGCTCGTGCAAAACCCGCAGCGTGTCGCCTGGATCGGGACCTGGTTGAAGCAGTATGGGCAGGCGCGCGTTGTCGGGGCACTATCTTCCTGCTTCTTCCGTCGGGTCGCGATCACATTTAATGGCTTGACGATCACGAAGAAGATTACCGCTGCGATGGAGAGAAACGCGACGATGCTGTTGATGAAGTCGCCGATGAGGAAGCGGCTGTGGTTGATGGTGAACGCGATCGCCGAGAAGTCCGGCTTGCCGAAGATCGCGGCGATCAGCGGCGTGAAAATGTCCTTGACGAGCGCGTTGACGACCGCGCCGAAGGCCGCGCCGATGACGATGCCGATGGCCAGATCGACGACGTTCCCCCGCAGGATGAATGCACGAAACTCGCTCAGGGCCTTCATTGCCGTCTCTCCTTCCAGAATGATTGACTGCCCGTTGCCCACGCACGTCACTCCCGCATGTAGTAGTTACTATTGCTCATGCATGAAGTATTGAACCTTTCCGTAGTATAATGGTCGTGATTGCTGGCTGCAATCATTATCCCCTGCTCGTTGATCGCCGGTGCGCGAACCCGCCCGATGCCGCGTGGTACGATGATACGCGGTGGAGTGGTGGTTCCGTGGACGCTTTTGCGCGAAGAGGGATCGTCTCATGAGGGAGACTCCGGACATTTCAGTGGTGATCGTCAGCCGAAATACGCGGGAGTTGCTGCGCGCCTGCCTTCGCTCCATCGATGCGCACGCGGGTGCGCTGACCGTGGAAACAATCGTCGTCGATAGCGCGTCGTCGGACGATGCGGTGGCAATGATCCGCGAAGCATTCCCGGCGGTGATCGTGCTCGAACCCGGCACGAATGTCGGCTTCGCGCGCGGCAACAACCTCGGCATCAAGCGCGCGCGCGGCGCGGCGATCCTCCTGCTGAACCCGGATACGACGCTGACACCGGGCGCGCTCGGCACATTGCTCGCCGCGCTCCGTGATGATCCGGCGGTCGGCATTGTCGGGCCATGCCTGCGCTACCCCGACGGGAGTGTGCAATCCTCCCGTCGCCGCTTTCCCACGCTACTGACGGCGGCGGTCGAGAGCACCGTCGTGCAGGAGTGGCGACCGGGCCTCCCCGCCCTCGCGCGTTACTACATGGACGACACGCCGCTCGACGCACCTGCGGATGTGGACTGGCTCGTTGGGGCGTGCCTGCTGGTGCGGCGCGTGGTCTTTGCGCGCGTCGGCCTGCTCGATGAGCGATCGTTCCTCTACTCCGAGGAGCCGGAGTGGTGCTGGCGCGTCCGGCGGGCCGGGTGGCGCGTGCGCTACATCCCGGCGGCCCTCGTCTGGCACCAAGAGGGGGCGAGCACCGGGCAGAATGTGCTCGTGCGGCAGCGCGCCTTCGCGCTCAGCAAGGCGCGGCTGATGCGGACGCTCTACGGCCCCGTCATCGGGTGGGCGGCGCGCGCACTCCTCGTCGCGGACCAGAGCGTGCGGCTCGTGCGTGAGGCCGGGAAATGGATGCTCGGTCACAAACGCGACCTGCGCGCGGCGCGGATCATCGCGGCGTGGGGCACGCTCCGCGCACTCATCGCGCCGCCCGGCTGGGGTCCGTGACGATGCGTGTGCTACTCGTCTCCGCCGAGTACCCGCCGCAACCCGGCGGGGTGGGTGACTACACCGCCCTCCTCGCGAAGCATCTCGCGAAGTCGGGCGCGTCAGTGGCGGTGCTGACATCGGGGGATGGCTCGGTTGTCGATGATGGCGTGGTGCGCGTCCATCGAACCGTGGCGGGGTGGCATTGGGACGCGGTGCGAACGGTGCGTGCAACGCTAACGCACGAACGACCGGATGTGCTCCATATCCAGTATCAGACGGGGATGTACGGGATGCATCCGGCCATCAACGCCCTGCCGAACCTGCTCGGTCGCCGTAACGATGCGCGGGATCGGCCCGTCATCGTGACGACCTTCCACGACCTCCTGCACCCCTACCTCTTTCCCAAAGCGGGGCCGTTGCGCCCGCAGGTGACACGCCATCTGGCGCGGGCGAGCGTGACCGCGATTGCGACGAATGGCGCAGACCTCGCGACCCTGCGCGGGTGGGGCGCGAATGCCGCGCTTATCCCGATCGGGAGCAATATCCCGCTCGCGCTGAACGTGGATCGCGACGCCATTCGCGCGCGCTACGGCGTCCCGCCCGATGCGCTGCTGCTGACGACGTTTGGCCTCGTGCAACACACGAAAGGGCTTGATACGCTGATCGACGCACTCGACGTGCTCCGTAGCGCGGGGCGAATGGTGCATTTGCTGCTCGTTGGTGGCGGATCAGCGGTGATTGAGAGCATAAGCAGCCAAACGGAGACGATGACGCGCACCGGTGCGCTGCCTGCGGACGATGTGGCACTGGCGCTGGCGGCGAGCGATGCGTGCCTGCTGCCGTACGACGACGGCGCGTCGCCGCGTCGTGGGAGCCTGCTCGCCGCGCTGACGCAGGGTGTCCCGGTCGTGACGACCCGGCCACAACGTGGCGTCTATGATGGCTTGCCGGAACTCCGCGATGGCGACGGGGCACTGTTCGTGCCGCCGCGTGATCCACGCGCGCTGGCGGAAGCCGTCTGCCACATCGCGGATAGTCGGAATCGGGATCGGAATCGGGATCGGACGCTCGCGGGGCGGCTCGCGGTGGGAGCGCGTGCGTACGCCGCGCAGTTCGCGTGGCCGGAGATTGCGCGGCAAACGCTGGCGGTGTATGCGCGCATCGGCGCGGCGCCCATGCCCGTCGCAGCACTCGCCACAGGCGCGGGGGTAGAGCGCTGATGGCGGTCGGGACGCGAACACAGACAACGGAGGCCGCCATGCCGCTGTCACGCACGGCGCGCGGTCAGCGTCTGCGCGGTGAAGCCATTCCGCTCGCGCTGCTCGCGCTGTTGACGCTCGTCGCCGGTGCGCTGCGTCGCTACCATCTCGGTCAGCAGAGCCTCTGGTTCGATGAGGCGGACCTCGTGATCCGGGCGCGGGAACCACTCGGTCAACTGCTGCGGAACTTCGTCCACCCCGGCGAGAACGGCCCGCTCTACACGCTCGGGCTGGCGTGCTGGATGAAGGTCTTCGGCACGTCGGAGGTCGCCGTCCGGCTTCCGTCCGCCATCGCGGGGACGCTCGCGATCCCGGCGTTCTACGGCCTCGGTCGCGCCCTGCGCGGTTCGCGCCTCGGCCTGATCGCCGCCGCCCTGCTGACCATCTCGCCGTACGCCCATTGGTACGCGCAGGACGCGAAGATGTACAGCCTGCTCGTGCTCCTGACGATCGTCTCGACGTGGCTCCTGCTCATCGCGGTGCGGCGCGGTGGCGCGGCGTGGTTCGCGTACGGCGTGGTTGCCGCCGCGACACTTTTCGTCCATGCGACATTTATCTTCCTTCTGGTGGCGCACATCGCCGTTGCTGTCGTGCTCTGGCGGCGTGGTGATGGGGTCTGGCCTGCGGGAAGAGAGGCGCGCTGGCTCGGAATCATCATCGGGATCGCTGTTTTGCCGCTCGCGGTCTGGGGCGTGGCTTTCGCCGCCGGTCACGTCCCGACGTGGCAGGTGCAGGCGACGCCGTGGGCGATCGTGCGTCGGATGCTCGTTGAATTTAGCGTCACGCATCGTGCCGATGCCTCGACGCAACAATGGGGAGTGACGCTCGCGGTCGCCCTCGCCGCGCTTGGTGTCGGCCTGACATGGTACGCCGCACCACGTTCAGCGAGCGGCGCAACGACGACTGCATGGTCGCCGCGCGCGATGATCGGCATTGTGCTTGGCATCACCTTGATACCAGGCCTGCTCTTCCTGCTGATCTCGCTCCGGCAGCCAGTGTTCGAGCCACGCTACCTCACCGTCGTGCTGCCAGGGTTCCTACTGCTTGTCGCGCTCGGCTTGGATGGGTTGCTCCGCTGGCGACCAACCTGGCTTCTGGCGGCGATGGGTGGATGTGCGGTCGTCTGGCTCGCGTCGATGCCGCTGCGGGACGTGAACCTGTCGACGCTCCCGCAGAAGGAGGACTGGCGCGAGGCGTATCGCCACCTCGGGGAACACGCCCGCGCCGGCGATGGCGTCGTCGTCTATCCGGGGTATCTCCGCACGACGTACGACTACTACGCGCTCCGCTTCCCGGCGCTCCGCGATCTGCCCGTCATCACGCCGCCCTCGCTCGCGCCGGAGACGGACATTTCGGATCGCGCGCTCGTCGCGTTCTTCGCGAGCAACACGCGCGGCTGGGAGCGGGCGTGGCTGGTCGAGTCCCCGGAGCGCGCCCCGACGCAGGACCCGGACGGACGGATCATCGGCTATTACGCGAGCGGCATCCCCGCGCTGCCCCAGGCAGCCCAGACGCTTTTTGAGAAGCGCGAATACAACGGCGTCCTGCTCGATTGCTACACGTACGACGGCCCATTCGATGCGGACCACCTGCGCCCGCCGATCCTCACGAATGTCTCGTTTGGGGAGACGGGCATCGTGCTGCTCGGCGCGGCGTTGCAGACGCGGGATGGCACGCAGGGCGTGCAACGCGGCACGTTCGCGCCGCTCCTGCTCCGGTGGGTCTCCCCAGACGCGCGGGCGCCGGTGGAGTACATCGTGCTCGTACGCCTCGTCGATGCAGCGGGCAGGGAGGTCGGGCGCTACGACATCCCGCCGCTCGATGGTCACTGGCCAACAAACACCTGGGAGCCGAAGGACGACCCGTACGACCCACACGACCTGCTCATCCCGCCCGATCTCTCGCCCGGCCCGTACCGCGTCCTCGTCGGCCTCGCACCGCGCGACGACCCCGCGCACCCCCTGCCGATCCGCACGCGCGACGGCTCCCGTGCCGACACCAATGGCCTGCTCCCAATCATGACCATCACTGTCACATAAGCGCGGGCTGCGGAGGGAGAAACCGAATGAACCGCAAAGACGCAGAGAACGCAGAGGAAAACAGAAAGATAAGAATACAATCCTTCTCCCTCCCCCTTTGCGTCCTCTGCGTCGATTCGGTTTGACTCTCTCGATGGCGGGCGATTATCCGCGCTGTGTGGCGACCCACTGCGCGAGGAAGTTGGCCATCGCGTCGAGATAGGCCCGCCCGTGTTCGGCGGTCGCGGGGCGGGCATCGCCGAGGATGCCGTTCTTCGTCAGCGCGGGCATTCCCTGGGTGAAGATGATCTCGCTGACCTTCGCGTCGAAGGGGCCGACGTAGCCCGCCTCCGCGTGATCCATCCGCACCAGATCGGGCCGCAGCAGGAGATCGAGCGAGGTCTCGCTCTCGCCCGCATGTGCCCCGGATACCTCCGGGGAGATGCCGAACTGCGTGGAGACCGCGCTCAGCACGCCGACGAAGCCGACAAGGTCGGAGAACGCTACGGCGGTCGCGCCGCCGAGGTCGTCGTTCAAGCCCTGCATCGCCTGCGCGAGCGGGGCGAAGTTGCCGCCGTGCGAGGGAACGAAGACGATGGTGCGAAAGCCGTGCCGCGCGAGCGAGCGGGCGACATCGCGCACGACGGCGACGAACGTCTCCGTGCTCAGCGTCACCGTGCCCGCGAATGACATATGATGCTCGGAGCAGCCGATGGTGATCGTCGGCCCTTGCAGCACATTGGGCAACCGTTCGACGATGGCGCGGACGAGGTGTGTGCCGATCAGCGTGTCTGTCATCTCGGGAAGGTGCGGGCCGTGCTGCTCGATGGAACCGGCGGCAATGACGACGGTGTCGTATCCCTGTGCGATCGCATCGCGCACTTCGGGCCAGGTCAGTTCGGTTGTGTCGAGGCTGCGTGGGGGCATGGGCAAGGCTCCTTCATTGGGATCAACGTTCCTCGCCAAAGTATGCCCGCGACGGCGAGGGCAAGCAAGGATCAACGCGCGATCAGCCGCAGGGCGGATGACGGATGACGGTTGTGGAGGGGAGACTAGATGAAGGCGCGACTTGGGTGGGGCATCGTGGGCACGGGGCGGATCGCGCAGATCTTCGCGCGCGGTGTGGCGGAGTCCTCTGAGAGTGAGATCGTCGCGGTCGGCAGTCGGACGCGCGCGGCGGCGACGGCGTTCGGCAAGGCGTTCGGCGTGCCGCATCGCCACGGATCGTACCGCGCGCTGCTCGCGAACCCGGCGGTCGAGGCGGTCTACATCTCCACGCCGCACCCGATGCACGCCGAGTGGGCGATCAAGGCGGCGGAGGCGGGCAAGCACGTCCTTTGCGAGAAGCCGCTGACATTGAACCACGCGGAGGCGATGGCCGTCGTCGAGGCGGCGTGGCGTAACAACGTTACCCTGATGGAGGCGTTCCTCTACCGCTGCCACCCGCAGACGGAGACCCTTGTTGCGTTGATCCGCGCGGGCACAATTGGCGAGGTCCGGCTAATTCAGGCGGTGTTCGGCTTCAACACCGCGTTCAACCCGGCGGGGCGGTTGTTCCGCCAGGACCTCGGCGGCGGGGGCATCCTCGATGTCGGCTGCTACCCGATCTCGATGGTGCGGCTGCTCGCCGGGGCGGCGACGGGGCAGCGATTTGCGGACCCCATCGAGGTGAAGGGCACGGCGCAGATTGGGGAGATCAGCCGCGTCGATGAGGACGCCGTCGCCGCGCTCCGCTTCCCCGGCGGCATCCTCGCGTCGGTCGCGACGGGCGTACGGGTGCAGCAGGAGAATGTTGTGCGGGTCTTCGGCTCCGAGGGCCACGTCCTTCTCCCGGTACCGTGGGTGCCGAGCAGAGACGGCAGCCCGACCGCGATCATCGTGCAGCGGACGGGCGAGGACCCGCGCGAGGTCGTCGTCCCACCGACGATTAATCCCTACGGGCTGGAGGCGGACTACGTCGCGGCGCAGGTCGCGGTGGGGGTCCGCTCGCCGCCCGCGATGTCGTGGGAGGATTCGCTCGGCAACATGCGCACGCTGGATGCGTGGCGCGACTCCATCGGCCTTGTCTACGACCGCGAGCGACTCGACGCGCCGGTCGGGACGGTGCACGGCGGCCCGCTGCGGGTGCGACGCGATCATTCGATGCGCTACGGGCGAATTGCGGGGATCGACAAGCCCGTTTCGCGGCTCGTGATGGGCGTGGACAATCAGCGCACGATGCCGCACGCCGCCGTGATGTTCGATGACTTCTTCGAGCGCGGCGGGAACTGCTTCGATACGGCGTGGGTCTATGCCGGTGGCATGTGCGAGCGCGTGCTGGGGCAGTGGGTGCGCAGCCGCGATCTCCGGGAGCGCGTCGTCATCCTCGATAAGGGGGCGCACACGCCCTTCTGCACCCCGGAGGATTGCGACCGGCAGTTTAACGAGAGCCTTGACCGGTTGCAGATGGAGTACGTCGATATCTACATGCTCCATCGCGACAACCCCGCCGTGCCCGTCGGCGCGTTCATCGACGTGCTGAACGCGCACGTCGCGGCGGGCCGGATGCGCGTCTTCGGCGCGTCGAACTGGTCAATCGAGCGGATCGCGGCGGCGAATGCGTACGCGCGCGCGAAGGGGCTGCGCGGGTTCGGCGCGGTCAGCAACAACTTCAGCCTCGCGCGGATGATCGATCCGGTCTGGGCGGGGTGCATCTCGGCCTCGGATGCCGCGTCACGCGCGTGGCTGACGGAGCAGCAGGTGCCGCTCATGCCGTGGTCCAGCCAGGCGCGCGGCTTTTTCGCGGGGCGTGCCCACCCTGATGATTACTCCGACCCGGAACTCGTGCGCTGTTGGTACAGCGCGGACAACTTCGAGCGACTGGCGCGCGTTGAACAGATGGCGCGAGAGCGCGGCGTGCTGCCAATCAACATCGCCCTCGCGTACGTCCTCTGTCAGCCGTTCCCAACCTTCGCGCTCTTCGGGCCGCGCACGCTGGAGGAGACCCGCACCTCGCTGCCCGCGCTCGACATCGAACTGACGCCGGAGGAATTGGCGTGGCTTAATCTGGAGCGCAAATAGCGCGCTACGAGCGGGAAAACCAACGCCGCAGCGCGATAACCGCCCCAACCGCGTAACGCCTACCCTGAATACCCTTGCCACCGGATGCACCATTACGGCACGCCACGCAACAAATTCGCTGTCGCCAGCGTTCTATAGGTGCGCAGTACGCGATATGCACCAGGGGAGGGGTCGAAGCAATGATTGTC
>JAABUT010001910.1_pt1 | contig 21841 bp, 25 predicted proteins | sample 5559281 | NCBI WGS metagenome assembly JAABUT01 (sample SAMN10711880, study PRJNA513359) | rock metagenome | isolation source: Antarctica rocks | place: Antarctica: Victoria Land, Ricker Hills nord | collected 2016-01-04
CCTCTTTTCCTTCTCTTTCCTTCGCGCCTTCGTGGTTCAATTCCCTTTCCTCTGCCGGGCGCCCTCTGGGCAGATGCGGTTCTCCCCGGTTTCTCCCCGGCTTCTCGTTACTCGTTACTGCCTCTGTCACACACACCGCCGCGCCGGTGTTATCGTTAAGTTAGGCGAATACTGGCTCTTGGGGACCAATGTGGAGTATCAGGCAACATGGGCACGCAGACCTTGATCGCGCGGTACGGGCGGTGGCTCGTTGCGCTCGTTTTCGTTTGGCAGATAGGCGTGGGCGGGGGCGGCAGCGTCGCGTCGTTCGTTCCGGATAGTGCAGCGGCGGATGTGCCGTTCGCCGGGGACGATACCTTTCAGGTGGGGCCAACCTTCGTGACGGATCCGGCCACCGTCCCCGTCATGATTGACCGGGCGTATGGCCCGCTCGCGGACGACGCGGGCCATCTGCGCGCCGATTTACTTGGCAAGAGCGTCGCGCCGGATGCGTCGCTGGAAGTGGCCACGGCGGACGGTGCGCAACCGGCATTCGCGGTGGCGATCAACGGCGTGGCGGCACCCGGAGCGTGGCAGCCGTTGGGCGGTGGTGCGTACCGCATAACCGTGCCGACGACGCTGTTGCTCTTTCCGCAAGTCGGGGATGCGAGCCGCTCGCTCACCCCGCGCGCGAATGCGGTGACACTTTCCGGTGCGTCGGCGTCGCTGAACTGGCTGCGGCTGATCGTCCCCGGCACGCCGCCCGCACTCCTGATGGCGGGTGCGGACTTCTCCTGCGGCACGCCCGGCCCGAGTGAGCCGACGGAGACGTGGGATGATTGGGGCCGCTGGCTGACCGCCGATGGCGTGCCGTACGCCGCGCCCGCGCGGGACGGGCGCCTGACGATTGTGGATCAACTGCCGTCACTCGACAATGGGTACGCGCTCCTGCGCCGCGCGTACGGGCCGGATCGCCCCGGTCTGTCGCCGCGCGTCACGCTCGTTGGCTACAGCATGGGCGGGCTGGTAGCGCGGCTCTGGGCGTCCCAGCACCCCGGCGTGGTGACGCAGTTCATGGTGATCGCGACGCCCAACGCGGGCACCGATGCGGCGGCGAACTTCTTCACCGTTTTCCTCTCGCGCTGCGCCGCCGGTGCGTTGCACGACCTCACGCCGTTCTTCGTCGCGGCGTTCAACGGGCGTGTCGATCTCTCGCACTACTGGGATCCGGACCCCGCCACCCTGCACATCACGACGATTGCCGGTATCCCCCTGACCGGGGAGCGCACGGACGGTGTTGTCGCCGAGGAGAGCGCGAGCGCGTTGCCGTACGCGGCGCACCTCACCTGGGCGCCGGATGCCGGGGGCCGCGCCTTCTCACTCCACGCCACGATCCCGCATGTGGAGAAAATCTACACCGCCCTGCGCGCGTGGACGCACTTCACCGACCCACTCCGAGACGGGCGCACGCGGTAAACGCCCTGCTCCGTACGCCGATCGATCGCCAGATTACGGCAGCGGTCTCAGACGAATCTCAAAGAGCGTTGGCCAGTTTTTCCCCGTTACGAAGAGTCGATCGGTCGCGTCGTCGTACGCGATCCCGTTGAGCAGATCGTCCGGCCCGGCTCGCTCCGCCACAGGAAAGAGACCGGTCAGGTCGATCCGGCCTCGGAGCGCGCCGGTTGCGGGGTCGATGCGGACGATAGAGTCCGTCTGCCACACATTGGCGTAGATTTCCCCGCGCACGTACTCCAGTTCGTTGAGATTCATGAGCGGTTGGCCGTTGTCGTACACGTCGATGGTCCTGATCGTGGCGAATGTGCGGGGGTCGAGGAAGCGAATGCGTTGCGTGCCGTCGCTCATGATGAGGGAACGACCGTCGTGCGTCAGCCCCCACCCTTCGCCATCGTAGGCGAACTCCCCGCGCGGGCAGAAGCAGCGCGCATCGTAGACGAAACCCTTGTGCGACTGCCATGTGAGTTGGATCAGCATGTCGTCGAAGAGCGTCAGACCCTCCCCGTAATAGTCCGGCGCGAGCGCGAGGCTCTGCGTCACCCTGCCGGTGGGAATCTCCACCCGGCGCACGCTCGACGCACCATTCAATCCGGTGCTCTCGAAGAGCGCCCCCTCGCTGAACACCAGCCCCTCCGTGTAGGCGGTGCGATCGTGGGGCCAGCGGTTGACGATCTCATAGGAAGAGGTGGGGATCGTCGGCTGTGGCTGCGCGCTCGGCTCCATGTGCTGCGGGGTGGGAGCCACCACCGTGCCTGGCGCCGCCGCACCCTGGCCGCACGCGGAGAAGACGAGGGCGCTTGCGAGCATCAGGAGCGCCACTGTGGAGCGCCCCCTCATCGACACACCGTTCCACCGTGTGCGACGAATGTTCGGCTCGCCTCGTGATCTGCCACGCGATTGGTAGTTCCTTCCTCGGTTGAATTGTCAGGCAAGAAAAACGCGGCAAGGGAAACCCCGCCGCGTCCAGGATATTAGCCCGATGCGTTTACGCCCGACGACGCAGCAGGAAGCCCGCGCCGATGCCGGCGACCGCGAGCAGGAGCACCTCGATCAACACAGGGTTGATCGACCCACCCTGCGCCTGACCGGTTGACGGGAGCGTCGTGGTCGGGGCGACCGAACCGCCGCCGGTGCCCGTCGCCACCGCGCTCGTACTGACGCGCGTCGCGACCGTCGTTGCCGTGCCACCACCGGTGGTCGTTGCCACCGCTGCGCCGCCACCAGTGGCGGTGGTCGCGACCGCGACCGTTCCAGTGGCGGCGCGGGTCACGGTAGGCGCTACGCCGCCCGTACCCGTGCCTGCGGTACCCGTCGTGCCGGTCCCTGAACCGGTCGCGCCCGGTGTCCCGGTGCCCTGCGCGCCAATTGGCCCCACGCTGAACGCAAGGACCGTCAGAATCGCGACCGCAAAAACGAACAATGCCGTCAACCGCTTACTCACGCAACCACCCACCTTTCCTTGTGAAACGACCACCCCTTGGTCGCGGTACACAATCCGCTTGCGCCGCACCAGAGTGTACCACAGGCGACTGGTTACACAACGTCGCACGAAAAGTGCCACGTACGGAAGAAGGGGAAAAGGTATAGAATACATACTCGATGCTAGGGAGTTTCTCACCCTCTGGGCGGTGGGGTGAGGACTCCCCGACCGTCCCGGCGTCGTTCCGGGAGCGTACCGCGTTTGCGTGCATCGTGCATCGTGCATGAAAAATCGACATTCTGCGTACGCGCTCATCGGGAACGCACACGCTGCCCACATTCTGCTAACATGACCTCGGTATGCTTGAGCGGCGTGGCACGCGGACGGCGGGAAGTGTGGTGTGCCGCGTGCCGTCGCGAATGGGAGAGGAGAGCGACGATGCCTACCCTGCCTCACAGTCCCGACCCGGCCTTCTCGCTCGACGATGCACAGACGTTGCTTTTCACCATCCACGATGTGCCGTTCGTGGTGCGCTCCAACGACGCGGGCGTGATCGGACACGTCGCGCGGCTTGTCGCGCGCTATCGCGGGTCGATGCCGCAGGCCGCGACCGGCCCGCAGCAGGAGTTGGTCGCGGTGCAGGGCACGCCGGAGTTTGATCGGAGCGGCCTGACCGACGTGCCGCGTCGCTCCGGCGCGAGCAAACCGGCGCGGGTCGCGATCGCCGACCGCGCCGACCATCGTCTGATCTACCGGCGCGAGGCGGGCGTGTTGACGGTGATCGAACCGGCGCGGTGGACGATCACCGGCGACCTGCGCGCCTACCCGAACGAGGTGACGCGCGCGCTGGACACGATGCTCGCGCTCGCGCTCGTGGAGCGGGGCTACCTGACGCTCAAAGGCTCCGCATTGGCGCGGGCCGGGCAGGGGGTCGCGCTCGTCGGTGGGCCGGACTCCGCGCGGCGTGCGCTCGCCGTGACGCTCGTGGAGCGGGGCTTCCAGTGGGTGACGGAGGACTCACTCCTCGTGCGGGTGGCGGCGGGGCACGTCGAGATGCGCGGCCTGCCAGGCCTCCTGCGCCTCGGGCCCGCCGCGATGACGGCGCATCCTGCCCTCCGCGCGATGCTCACCGACGACGAGCGGGCGCAGTACGCGGGCCAGACATGGCGGGACCTGCGGGAGATCGACGCGCGCTACGTCGTCAACGCGGCGGACGCCTTCGGCGCGGGCGGCGTGGAGGAGGACGGCGCGCTGCGGATGATCGTCGCGTTGCGCTGGAAAGGGAACGATACGTCGGGCGCGTCCGCCATTGCGCCGCTCGCCCGCGCTGAGGCGTACGAAGCGCTGGCGGACACGACCCGTTCGTACGGGCTGTACGACGTGGACGGCGCGGTGCCGCCGAACTTCCACCGCCTCCAGCGGATCGCGGAGACGGTGGCGATGCGCGCTGTCACTGGCCCAATCGACCTCGCGACCGTCGCGGACGCCCTCGCGGCGGACGATGCGCTGACCGCCCCCGCCGACCTCCCCGTCGCGACGAACGGGGCGCGCTGAGTGGCGGTGCGGCGTGCCGCCGTGCTCGATGTCGGCACCAACACCGCGCGCCTGTTCGTCGCGGACACGGAGGGGGACAGACTGACGCCCGTGCTCGACCGCACGATCATGTCCCGCCTCGGCCTCGGCGCGCGCGCGGACGGCACGCTGGCGGCGGAGAGCATCGCCCGGACGGCGGACGCGGCGGCGACGCTGGCGGGGGACGCACTCGTGGCGGGCGCGACGACGCTCCTCATCGTCGGGACGGCGGCGGTGCGCGATGCGCCGAACCGGGGCGTACTGCTCGAACGCATCGAACGGGAGACCGGCACCGCATGCCGCGTGATCGACGGCGAGACGGAGGCCTCGCTCACCTTCCTCGGCGCGACGGTGGGGGAGTCGCTCGACGGCACGCTGGCGGTCGGGGACATCGGCGGCGGGAGCACGGAGCGGATCATCGCGATGGACGGGGTGATCCGCGAGCGGCGCTCCGTGCCGATTGGCTCGGGCCGCCTGACGGAGCGTGCGATCCGCCACGACCCCCCGACCGCCGCCGACATCGCCGCCGCCACGCGCATTGCCGAGGAGGCACTCTCCGCGCTGCGCCCCGTGACGGCGCGCGTGCTCCTGCTCGCTGGGGGCACCGCCGGCGCACTCGGCACATTGCAGGGCGCCACAACGCTCGACGGCCCCGCCCTCGATGGCGCGCTGGCCGTTCTGCAATCTGCGCCCGCCGCCACGCTCGCCGCACGGGTCGAGATCGAAGCGGCCCGCGTTGGCCTGATGACGGCGGGCGCGATCCTCGTGCGCGCCCTCGCCGGGACGTGCGGCCTCACTGTCGCGACCGTCGCGCGCGGCGGCATCCGCGAGGGGACGCTGCTCGCCGCGATGCGCGGTGAGTACGGGTTCTGAGGGAGAAGGGGGATTTTTAACCGATGAGCGACGATGACGCGGCATTTGGCCCCAAGACGCAGTTCCGGCAGGCGGCGGCAATGGTGCTGACCGAGCGGCTCGACGCGCTCATGGAGCACGAGGCGGGCACCCGCGTGGGGGAGGACCCGGAGGAACTGCATGACATGCGCGTGGCGTCACGCCGCCTCCGCGCCGCGCTCGACGCATTCGGCGTCTGCTACGGCGGCAAGGAATTCAAACAGATTGAGCGGCAAACGCAGGAACTGACCGGCGCGCTCGGTGACGTGCGGGATCGCGACGTGCTGCTCGCGCGGATGACGGCGTACCGCGAGACTGTGCCGCTCGACGAAGCGCCGGCCATCGACCGCTTCATGGCGGGGGTGCGGCGGGAGCGGGAGGCGCACCGCGCCACGATGCTCCGCGCACTCGACGACCTCGACAAGTCGCGCTACGCGAAGCGGTTCCGCGCCGTCGTCGCGCGCCCACGGAAGTAGGAGCGAGAGATGGCCCGCGCCCGCACCATTCATGGCCTCAAACCCGGCGGCGGTGTTCGCACCAACGCGCGGAAGATCGTCGCGGAGCGCGCGGACGAGTTCTTCGGCTTTGCGCCCTACCTCACCGACCCGACGCGTGTCACCGAGTTGCACGACATGCGGATCGCCGCCAAACGGCTCCGCTATGCGCTCGAACTCTTCGCGGACGCGCTCGGCCCCGCCGCCGAGGGGTGCATCGCGCGTATTAAGGAGTTTCAGGACCTCGTCGGGGAGATTCACGACGATGATGTCTTCGTCGGCATCCTGCGCGCCCATCTGGCGGCGATTGCCACCGAACGCGCCGCCCTGCTCGCCGATCGCGCGGCCCACGCCGATGCGCCGGACGGGGACGCGGCGCTCAAGGCGCAGTGTCGCGCCCTCGTGACCGACGATGCGTGGGTCGCGGAGCAGATCGCCATCGCCGCCGCTATCGCCCGAACCAGCCAGACGCGCCGCGAGCGGCACACGACACTCATCACGCAGTGGCAGGCGCGGGAAGCGGACGAGTTGCACGCCCAACTGGGCACGCTCGCTGCGGACTGAGGGATCACCGCGCTCGTCATCTCCGACGCGGTGATCGAGGATCGCGCGCCAGAGCGACTATCCGCATTATCGTGAACCTCGGTGTACGTACAAATCCGGGTTGTGCTATACTGCGGCCCGAACGTCACGCGAGGCGCCGGGTTTCGTATCGCGGCACATGGCGATGCGTGGCGTCCCCTTGATCGAACCCACCCGCGCGTGGGGTATGGGTTGCAGCGTGGAGGTGCGGCGGTATCGTGTCAGTGATTGAGCGCGAGCGGGCCACATCCTCTCCCGCCCCGGCAATGCGCGGCGCGCGTGCCGCGTACCCGCGTTGGGCGGAGCCGCTCGGCATCGTCGCGTTCATCCTGCTCGATGCCCTGACGGTTGCGCTCGCATTCCGGTTGGCGTACTGGGTGCGCTACGTGGCCCAACTCGGCGGCACGGTCGAGTGGTACAACCAGCAGCCGCTCAGCGTCTACACCTCCTACAACGCGCTGCTCATCCTCGCGATGGTGCTCGCCTTCGGCGTGCGCGGGCTGTACCGGCTGCCGCGCGGCACGAGTTTCCTCGCGGAGATGACAGGCATCTGGGGCGCGGTGACGGTCGCGAACGCCGCCGTGCTCGTCGTCGTCTTCCTCCGGCCCGAGTTCGTCTCCTCCCGCCTCTTCGTGATCTATGCGTGGGCCGCGACCCTGCTCCTCCTGACGCTGGAGCGCGGCATCCGCCGGTTGGTGCGCGATCAGCTCTGGCAGCGGGGGGTCGGTGTCGAGCGGGCCGTCGTCGTCGGCTCCGGCCCGTCGGCGCAGCGCGTGATGAGCTACCTCGCGACGAACAACGACCTCGGCTTCCGGCTCGTCGGGTTTGTGGACGATTTCCCCGTCGCGGATGATTGGGCGATCGCGACGAGCCGGAGCATCATCCGCCCTGAGCGGCTGGGGGAGCGCGGCGCGCTCGCGCGGGTCATCAGGGACGCGCAAATATCGGAGGTCGTGATCGCCCTGCCGCCGCAGGCGCACGACAGCATCCTCGGCGTCATCACGACCTGCCGCGATGCGGACGTTGGTTTCCAACTTGTGCCAGACCTCTTCGAGTTGTCCCTCGGGCGCGTGCAGATTAATGAACTGAACGGTGTGCCGCTGATCGGCGTGCAGGCCAGCCGCATCCGGGGCTGGAACCTGTGGGTCAAGCGTGGTGTGGACATCCTCGGCGCGACGGCCGCGTTAATCCTCGCGTCGATCCCGATGCTTGCTATCGCCCTCGCCATCAGGCTGGAGACCCCCGGCCCGATCTTCATCAAGCAGACCCGCGTCGGCAAGGGCGGCAAGCGCTTCACCTGCTACAAGTTCCGCTCAATGCGGGCGGACGCCGAGCAGACGCAGCATGAGGTGCTGGCGAACGGCAACGGCGATGCCCGCCTGCGGAAGCACAAGCAGGACCCGCGCCGCACGCGCGTCGGTCGTTTCATCCGCCCGACGAGCCTCGACGAACTGCCGCAACTGTTCAACATCCTAATCGGCAAGATGAGCCTCGTCGGTCCCCGCCCGCAGGTGCCCGCTGAGGTGGAGCATTACGAGCCGTGGCATCATCAGCGGCTCGCCGTCACGCCCGGTCTCACCGGCCTCTGGCAGGTCTCCGGTCGTAGCGACCTGACCTTCGAAGAAATGGTCCGCCTCGACATCTACTACGCCGAGAACTGGTCCGTCCGCCTCGACCTCGAAATTCTCCTCCGCACCCCTCGCGCCGTCCTCAGTATGCGCGGAGCGTACTGAGAGAGTTGACGAGTACTGAGTACTGAGTACTGAGTACTGAGTACTGAGTACTGAGTACTGAGTACTGAGTACTGAGTACTGAGTACTGAGTGGTGCATCCGGTCAATGCATATCGCGTGAGCGTCGGTCAGACCACATAGTACTCAGTACTCAGTACTCGTCACTCAGTACTGAGTGAGGGAGAAGGTGATGGTGGTCGTTGAGCGGTTCGAGGATTTGATTGCCTGGCAGAAGGCGCGGGTGCTCACTGCGTCCGTCTATGAAGTCACGCGGATGGGGGCATTTGCGAAGGACTTCGGTTTGTCCAATCAGATTCAACGTGCCGCCGTCTCTGTGATGTCGAATGTTGCCGAAGGATTCGAGCGTGGGCGACGCGCGGAGTTTCTTCAATTCCTCTCCATTGCGAAATCATCCTGCGGCGAGGTGCGTTCTCAGTTGTATGTCGCCCTTGACGCCGGATACATCGACCAGAATACCTTCAACACGCTGCAAACTCGCGCCGAAGAAGTAACTCGTATCCTCGGCGGCCTGCGTTCCTCTGTCGAGCGCCAACAGCGCCCCGGACTGAAACGTGTCTAACTCAGTACTCAGTACTCAGCACTCAGCACTCAGCCCCCGCGTCGCGCTCGCCCACGACTACCTCAACCAGAACGGCGGGGCGGAGCGGGTGGTGGAGCAGTTGCACGCGCTCTTCCCGGATGCGCCGGTGTACACGAGCATCTATGATCGCGCGGGGATGCCGGATGCGTACCGCGTCTGGGAGATCCACCCGTCGTTCATGCAGCACCTGCCGGGGGTAATGCGGCACCATCAGCCGTACCTGCCGCTCTACCCGCTGGCGATGGCGCAGTTCAATCTCGCGGCATATCCCCTGATCGTCAGCTCGTCGAGCGCGTTCGGGAAGGGGGTGCGCGTGCCGCCCGGTGCGCTCCACGTCTGCTACTGCCATGCGCCGATGCGCTTCGCGTGGAGTTACGAGGCGTACGCTGCGCGGGAGGGGTTCGGGCGCGTTGTCGATGTCGGGCTGCGCCCGATGCTCACCGCGCTCCGTCGCTGGGACCGCGCCACCGCCGCGCGCGTCGATCACTTCGTCGCGAACTCCCGCACCGTCGCCGTCCGCATCGCCCGCATCTACGGGCGGGACGCGACGGTCATCTACCCGCCGGTAGAGACCGACCGCTACGCCGCGCCACCGGGGACGCCGGAGGAGCCGGAGCCGTTCTTCTTCCTCGTCTCGCGCCTCGTTCCGTACAAGCGGATCGATCTCGCGGTGCGGGCGGCGAACGCGCTCGGCGTGCGACTGGAGATCGCGAGCGCGGGGCGGGACCGCGCGGCGCTCGAAGCGATTGCCGGGCCGTCCGTCCGCTTCCTCGGCTACATCTCCGATGAGGAGAAGCGCGAGAAGTACGCCCGCTGCACCGCGACGATCTTCCCCGCCGAGGACGACTTCGGCATCGCCCAACTGGAGGCGCAGGCGGCGGGGCGACCCGTCGTTGCGCTCGGTCGCGGTGGCGCGGTCGAATCGGTCATCGACGGCGTAACGGGGGTGCTCTTCCCCGATCAGACCGTCGAATCCCTCATGGACGCGATGCGGCGCGTGCAGGCGCAACGCTGGGATCGCGCGGCCATCACTGCCCACGCCCATCGCTTCGACGCCGCCGTCTTCCGCCAGCGGATGCACGCCTTCCTCGTCGATGCATGGGAGCGGCATGAAGCGACTAACGAGTAGCGAGAAGGGCACTGTCTCCGGCCACTCGTTACTCGTTACTCTCCCCCTCAGTCCTGCGCCACGGCGAGACAATGAATCGGGGGCAGGCCGTGCGCCACTTCAGCCCAGCGGGCGCCTCCGTCCGTGCCGCGCACGATGGTGCCCTCGTGCGTGCCGTAGAAGAGGCCGCTGGCTGCGGTGCGGTCGTCAGCGTCGGTCGCGACGGCGGTCATGCGGGCAGTCGCGGGGGTGGTGATGGGTTTCCAGATCGGCATTCCCTGCTGCGCTCGGTACAACGCGCCGTTGACGGAGGTGAACAGAAATTCTCCCGCCGTGCTGACCCACGACACCGGGCCTTCCGGCAGTTCAATGTTGCTTTCGAGCCAGTTGTTCCCGCCGTTGATGCTCCGCGCGATGCCGCGATCCGTCGCCGCGTAGAGGTACGCCGCGTTCGTCGGGTTGATGGCAAGGCCGCGAATGCCCGTCGGGCTGCCCTCAACATAGTTCCAAATATGCCCGTCGTCCAGGCTGAAGGCCAATCCCTCGGGGTCGAGACCGGCGAGGATGCCCGCCTTGACCGCCGGCACGCCGATCACGGCGCGCACGACGCCGCGCGGTCGGTCCCGCAGGGCGACGTCCTCCGGGTTGCCCCAGAGTTCGCGGAAGCTATCGAGCCGGTTCCAGTTGGCGCCGCCGTCGCCGCTCGCCCAGATGAGCGCCTTGTCCATGCCGGCGTAGATCGTCTTTGGCGCGTCGCGGCGCACATGAACGCAGTGCGCGTCCCCGCCGACGCGGAAGATGGCGGAGCCGCCGCCATCGCTCGAACGGTAGATGCCCTCGTTATCGACCGCGATGTAGACGAGGTTCGGGCTGGAGCGATTGTAGTCCACGGCGACGATGCGCCTGCGGGGCAGCGTGGAATGGATCTGCTGCCAGCCGCGCCGCCCCTCGCTGAGCGTCACCATCCCGTGTTCGGTTCCGACGTAGAGTTGCACCGCCATTGCTGCCCTCTCTCCTCCGCTCCGTCGCGTGCCGCTTCCTGCCGCCATTGGTTCAGCAGCGCTGCGAGTGTAAACGAGCAATGAGTAATGAGCAACGGACGAGTAACGAGTAGCGAGTAACGAGTGGTCAGAATCCCCTTCTCGTTACTCGCTACTCGTTACTCGTTACTTTTTGCTGCTGCTGTTGCGGCTGCTGCCGGGGCACGTCGGATTCATCTTCTTGACCGGGCATGTGCTTCGGGTATGTGTCCATTGTCTGCGTCATATCGCCAAGCGTTTGCGTCATGCCGCCGAGGGTCTGAGTCATCGCGCCCAGTCGCTGCCACTGGCTCATCGTGCCGACCGTCTGGTACTGGATCAGTTTGCCGCGCGCGCGGTCGCGGCCCGTGACGCGCGCCGTGGAGAGTTCCCGCGTATCGTCCCGCGCGATGCTCCGCACCTCGACGGTCAGCGTCGCCTCCGCGCCACCCCGGTAGGTGCCCCGCACCACGGCGACGTCCGCGTAATCGCGCCCGACCGCCACCTTCACATGCCGCCCGGTACAGGGCAAGCCGAGCGTCGCGTCGATCCCGACCCAGCCGTACGGCGGCACGAACGCCTCCGCCCACGCATGGGACGCGCCGCTCTCCGCGACATCGCCGAGGTAGCCGCTGACGTACCGCGCGGGGAGGCCCGCATGGCGGCAGAGCGAGAGCAGCAGGTGCGCGAAGTCCTGACAGACGCCGCTTCCGCCCTCGATCACCTCCGCGACCGTCGAGTAGACATTCGTCGTGCCGAGTTGGTACGTGAAATGCTCCCGAACATACGTCCCCGCGCGCTGGAGAAAGGCGAACGCCGTCGTCTCCGGCGCGACCGCGAGCAGGGCGTGCGTCAGTTCGGCGGAAGCGGCTTCGAGCGCGACGTACGTGCTCGGGGCGAGGAACTCTGCGTACTCGTCCGCGATCAACGGGTCCTCGGCGAGGCGCACGAGGGGCGGCGAGGCGTCCGGTTCCCCGTCGCGCGGGCCGGAGAGGGGGACATCGGCGTCGGCGAAGGTGATGATGTCGCTCGTCGCCTCAATCGTCAGGTGATCGTGGAGGTATGGCACGCCGAAGTCGTGGACGGCGTTGCCGTAGTAATCCTGAAAGGTGATGACCGTCCCCGGCGGGTCGATAGTCAGATCGAAGGCGAGACAGGTCTGCGTCTCGCTCGACACCGGCTGCAACCGCACCTCGTTGAAACTTTCGTGCACGGGGCTGGCGTAAGTGTAGGTGGTGCGGTGCTCGATCTTGAATCTCACGTTAATCTCCCCGGACGAAACCAAATCGACGCAGAGATCGCAAAGACGCAGAGGACGCAAAGGGGAAGTAGCCAGTAGTCAGTAGTCAGTAGTCAGTAGTCAGTAAGGACACCGGGTTCCGCATCACTGACTACTGGCTACTGACTACTGCTTCTCCCTCTCTGCGTTCCTCTGCGTCCTCTGCGCCTCTGCGGTTCACGTGGTTTCCTCCCGTGTTAGTGCCAGTCCGCGACGAGATTGTCCTTGATGAAGTCCCAATCGATCTCCTCACCGAGACCGGGGCCGGTGGGGATGCGGACCATGCCCGCGCTGTCGATGGCGTCGATCGGGATCTTGAGCCAGGGCTTCTCGGCGTCGAAATCGACGTGCGGGTGCAGGAGGCCGCGCTCGTAGAACTCGCCGGGGATCGCCATCGCCCCGAGCACTTGCAGGTTCGGCGCGCCGCCGCCGTGAATCTCGCAGCGCACCCGGAAGGCCTCGCACAGGTGGACGGTCTTCATCGAGGGCGTGATGCCGCCCACGTCGAAGACCCCGACGCGCGAGATGTCCGACGCGCCGCGCGTGATCCACTCCGCACGGGTATACATCTGCCCGTGGGCCGTCTCCGGGCCGCAGATCGGCAGGTCGAGTTTCTCGGTGAGCCAGACGAAGGAGGAGGTGCTATGCTCATTCATCGGCTCCTCCATCCAGTAGTAGCCAAGTTCCTCCAAGGCTCGCCCGAGCGAGAGGGCTTCCTCGCGGGTGTAGTCGTGGTGCGGGTCGAGCATCAGTTTCATCTCCGGCCCGACGGCCTCGCGCACCGCCGTGCACGCGGCGATGTCCCGCTTCAGATCGGGGCCGTGCGGGGACATCCACGTGTGCAATTTGAACGCGGGGTAGCCGAGCGCCTTACACGCCTTCGCGAACGCGCCATACGCTTCGGGCGTGTCGAGACCGCCGGGGATATCGTCGCCGCACATCGTGCTTGCGTAGGCCGGCACCGTATCGCGCGCCGCGCCGAGGAGCTTATGGACGGGCAGGCCCGTCAGCCGACCCGCGAGGTCCCACAGCGCGCAGTCCACGGCGGCGAGGTTGCGGTCGTCCAGCGCTCGCCGCTCCAGCCGCTGCCCCTGCAGGAGCTTGTACCAGATCATCTCGCGGTCGAGCGCGTTCATGCCACGGATCAACTGGGTCGCGACGGTCGCTGTCTGCGGCGACCCGCCGAAGCAGTAGCCCTCCACGCCCGCGCTCGTCCGCACGCGCGTGAGCGTCTGGGTCGCGTCGTGCTCCGGTGCGGGGTGCCCATGCCCCTCGTCATCCCGCCCGGTGTATGAGCGGTACTGAAAGGTCAACGTCTGCACGTCGATCACCTTCATGTTCAGATCAATCGCTAGCGCTGTGTCGGTCATGCCCCACTCCTCGCTACTCAGCCGGATTTGCGCGGCCCTCATTATTGCACAGGCTCAGGCAATGACCTCCTCCGGGCGCAGAATGCGGTGCGCGAAGTATTGTGCCTGGATGTGCTCACCGATCTGATAGCACTGCGTCTGAATGTCCAGCAGGTAGTCGTGCAAATCGACCGCGAAGACCTCCTCTACCCGCTGGTACGTCAGCGCGCTGTGGAGCCGACCGACCGCGCGCTCCGCCTCCTGGATAGGACTAAGGACTAAGGACTGAGAACTAAGTGGGGAAGGCTCATTACTGAGTCCTAAGTCCTCAGTCCTCAGTCCTCCCGCGATGCGGGCGAGGGCCGCGTCCACCTCCCCGATGGCGAAGCGGATGGAGCGGGGGAAGATGGGGGAGAGGGTGAGCATCTCGATCACGGAGCGGGGGCGGACGGTGCTGCGGTAAATCTTGTGGTACGCCTCGTACGCGGAGAGGGAGCGGAGGACGGCGAGCCACTGATCCCAGTCGCCCAAAACGAAGGACTGAGGACTGAGGACCGAGGACTGAGTGTCCGCTTCCCCGCTCAGTCCTGAGTCCTCATGCTGCCCGGAGGGCGCCCGCAGTCCTAATGAAGCGTCGGCGACGAGGAGGTGGTACTTCACATCGAGCGCGCGGGCGGTCTTCTCGGCGCGTTCGAGGAATTTCCCCGCCTGCAAGAAATACCAGCCCTCCTCGCGCGGCATCGTGCTGTCCGTGATGCCCTGAAAGAGGTGGCTGAACTCCTTGATCGACTGGTAGAAGAGGTGCACATTCTCCGACGCAACGGGCGTCTCCCCGACATCCTGCAACCGCTGGAGTTCTAAATGGAAGCGGTTCAGCACCTCCCACATCTCGCTCGCGATCTGGTGACGCATCGTGCGCGCATTCTCCCGCGCGCGGGCGACGCACGAGACGATGGAATTCGGATTCTCCGCCCCGAAGGTGAGGTACGGCGGCACCGTCTGCTCGCTCGCCTCGTCGTGCGTGGCGAAGAAGCGCGGCGCATCCCCGACAATGGTGATGAGCGCCTCCCAGTGTCGCCGCCGCCGTGCCTGCGCCTCCGGCGACGCGCCCATCTCCAGCGTGTGGTGGTAATTGACGTCCGTGATGCGCGCCGTATCCTCGGCCCGCTCGACATACCGCCCAATCCAATAGAGTGATTCGGCGATCCGGCTCAGCATGGCTTCGCTGGAGGACTGAGGACTGAGGACTGAGGACTGAGAATCATGCATTCCTCCCCGATCTGCGCTGCTCGTCGCGTTGGTGTTCGACTTTGGCACGAAGGCCGCCGATGATGCGGGCTACTTCGCCGGCGTTGCCGAGTAATCGCGTGAAGGTTGGGTCGTCGATGTATTCCGCGTCAAGTGCGACAGAGCGAAGGGAGCGGGTTTCCGCGCATGATGCTTTCGCGGTGGAAAGGAACTGGTGAAATTCTCCCCGGCCACCGCGCTCGAAGCCTTCTGCTACGTTCGACATAATTGACACCGACGCGCGTTGCAGTTGACGCGCGAGACCGTAGTCTCTCGTAAATTCGCCTTGCTTCGTTACGCGATACACGTCGCGCGTAAGCGTCCGCGCCTTCTGCCAAGCAATTAGATCCTCGAACCGCTCGACCCTGCTCACTGTTCCCCCCTCAGTCCTCAGTCCTCAGTCCTACCTCAACACCCACGTATCCTTGCTCCCACCGCCCTGGCTGGAGTTGACGACGAGGGAGCCGCGTCGGAGGGCGACGCGGGTGAGGCCACCGGGGAGGACGTGAATCTCCTTCGGGCCGCTGAGGATGTAGGGGCGCAGATCGACGTGCCGACCTTCGAGGCGTCCGCCGTCGCCCGCGTCGTCGGGGATGAACGACGGCGAGCGGGAGAGTGGGACGACGGGCTGGGCGATGTAGTCGCGCGGGTTGGCGGCGACGCGGCTGCGGAATTCCGCGATCTCCTCCTCCGTGGCGCTCGGGCCGATCAACATGCCGTAGCCGCCACTCTCGTTCGCGGCCTTGATGACGAGTTCGCCGGCGTGCTGGAGGATGTACGCGCGCTGCTCCGGGTCGGAGGGGAGATAGGTCGGCACATTGCCGAGGATTGGCTCCTCGTTCAGGTAGTAGCGGATGATCGCGGGGACGTAGTGGTAAATCACCTTATCGTCCGCGACGCCGGTGCCGATCGCATTGGCGAGGGCGACATTCCCCGTCCGCACCGCGCCGAGCAGCCCGGCGACGCCGAGCATACTGTCGGAGCGGAAGGCGAGGGGGTCGAGGAATTCGTCGTCCACGCGGCGATAGATGACATCGACCGGCTCGCGCCCGCGCGTTGTCCGCAGATAGACGCGGTTATCGACGACGAAGAGGTCGCGCCCCTCGACGAGTTCGATGCCCATCTGCTGCGCGAGAAAGGCGTGCTCGAAGTACGCCGAGTTGTAGATGCCGGGGGTGAGCAGCACGACGGTCGGGCCACCCGAACCGCGAATTGCCGGGCGCGGCGAGAGGGCGCGCAGATTCTCGACCAGTTGCCCGCAGTAATGATCGACCGACCGGACGCCCATCTCGCCGAACCAGTCGGGGATGACGCGGCGCATCGTCGTGCGGTTCGCCAGCACGTACGAGACGCCGCTGGGGCTGCGGAGATTGTCCTCCAGCACGAGATACCGGCCTGTAGCGTCGCGGACGAGGTCGCTGCCAACGATGTGGATATAGAGGTCGTGCGGCACGTCGATGCCGACGACCTCGCGGCGGAAGTGCCGCGCCCGCACGACGAGCTGACGCGGCACGACGCGATCCGCGAGAATTTCCTGATCGTGGTAAATGTCGTGAATGAACAGATTGAGCGCCTTGATGCGCTGCTGGAGCCCGGTCTCGATCAGCCGCCACTCGTCCGGCGGGATGAGCCGGGGGATCAGGTCGAAGGGGAAGATGCGCTCGGTGCCGTGCTCGGAGTCGGAGTAGACGGTGAAGGTGATGCCCTGATGGAGGAAGGAGCGGTTCGCGAGGTCGCTCGCATTGCGCAGGTCGTCGGCGCTCAGTTGAACAAGCTGGTTCGCGAGGGCGCGGTAATGCGGGCGCGGCGCGATGCCGCCGTCCGTCGGCGCGAACATCTCGTCGTAGAACCCGCGCGTGTCGTAGCCGCGCGTGAGCGGGTTGGTTGCCAACGTGGCAGGGGATGCGGCATTCGTGTTAATCGTGGCGCCTCCGACATGCGCGAAGTGCTGAGTGCTGAGACGGGCGGTAGTGCCCGAACTATCCCCGCAGATTGCTCCCTCACACTGATCGTTCCCGTATGGTAGTGGCTAACACACTCTCCGGCAAGGGTCGTGGATGCATACCGCGCGATGATCGGTCCACGATGCGGGAATGCACGCGAAGCGAGAATCTACGCGGCATCCGAGAGAAATTCGGCGGCATTAAGGGAGAAGTTGGGGCGCATGGATAGTAGTGCGTTGCTCTTATCTGTCCGAATGCGCTCCATCGTTTCTTCGACCTCGCGCACTGTTGCGTGGACACGCTTGGCTATCGGCGCGGATACGTAGATTCGCCCAGTTGCGTTGTCTCGCTTCGCGGGAATGCAGTCGATACGCACCCCGAAGTCGTCAAATGTGTAGAAGCGAGAGAGACAAACTTCGACTACGTCATCGGACGCCCCGGAGGTATGGGGGCCATGATACGGGCCAACGATCTGGACATCGACCGTCTCTGGTACGGGCATCGAACTTACCTCCGTCGTCGCTCTGTGCGCCACCGGGCCGTGTCGGGCCGATAGGCTGTAACCTCCGCGTCACCCTCGCGCTCTACGCTGACATGGAGCCATTGGCCGAGGAATCGAGCGTTTTGCCGAATGCCCGACACTTTACCACAAAACAGCCATCGATTTCTTTCCCGCGCAGCCTCGATGATCGCCCCGGCGCCAACAACATATTCAACGTCATCGAGGGTAAACCCTTCGGTGCCAACGTGGTAGTCGATATGTTCAAAATCGACTTCGTACTGACCATTTGTGACTCTTTCACGAATCTCGACGATGACTTCTTCATCGTCCATTAACTTCGCCCGAATGCCCGCCTTCGGTATGGATGCGAGACTTGCGAGGAGGAGGCTGGCTCGCCTTCACGAAGGCATCGATGTACGCTGTCAACTTTGCGGAGAGGCTGGCGACCGCATCATCGAGCGTGTTCCCCTCACTTTCCAGCCCAAACTCATCGATGCGAGCGGTATAGTGGGGATTGCCGGGGCCGGACTTATGGACATCAATAGTGATCCCCTGTCTGATCCATGCTTTCATCTCGTCGCTGGTTTCTTTACCCAACTCTTTATCCATGCGCATTGCCCGCTGATGGCCAATTGTCCGCCATCTTAATGCACACCGAGGCGTTCGGCGAGGTGCATATTCTCGCGGTAATCGACGGGCACTTCGATCAGTGAGGGCTGGTCGAGTTCGAGGGCACGCTTGAGCGTCGGCAGGAGATCGGCGGCGGCCTCGACGCGGTAGGCGGGCAGGCCGAACGACTGCGCGAACTGGACGAAGTCGGGGTTGCCGAACTCGATGCCGAAGGGCCGCCCGAAGCGGCGCGACTGGTTCATCTCGATCACGCCGTACCGCCCGTCCTTCCAGACGACGGTGGGGAAGGCGGTCTTCATCCGGCGCGCGGTCTCCAACTCCTGACAGTTCATCATGAACCCACCGTCGCCGTTGACCGCGATCACCTTGCGCTCCGGGAAGACGAGCTTCGCGGCGATCGCGCCGGGGAGGGCGATGCCCATCGCCGCGAAGCCGTTCGCGATGATGCAGGTGTTCGGCTGCGCCGTCGGGTACATCCGCGCCAGCCAGAGTTTGTGCGCGCCGACATCCGAGATGAGGATGTCGTCGTCGCCGAGGGCGTCGCGCAGGGCGGCGACGACGCGTTGCGGCTTCATCGGCAGGCTGTCGTCGGCGGCGAACCGGCGCAGTTCCTCCTCCTCGTCGCTGCCGATGCGCGGCGTGGGCCAGCGGGCGTGATGGCCGACCACCGCATCTTGCAGGGCGGTCAGGCTGTCCGCGATCTCCCCGACGACCTCGATGGCGGGGAGGTAGTGGCGGTCGATCTCGGCGGGCGTGCTGTCGATGTGGATGATCGTCTTCGCGCCCGTCGGGTTCCAGAGTTCCGGCGACCACTCGACGAGGTCATATCCCACGACGACGACGACATCGGCGTCGGTCAGGCCGAACTGGCTCGCTTCGAGGGCGCGCAGGCCGACGGCAGGTTCCGCGAGGGGATCGCGGTAGTCGATCACGCCCTTCGCCATGAAGGTGGTCGTGACGCCGATGCCGAGGCCCTGCGCGAAGGCGCGGAGCGCGCCGGTCGCGCGGCGACGGATGACGCCGTTGCCCGCGAGGATGACAGGCTGGATGGCGTTCGTCAGCAGTTCGGCGGCGCGCACGAGGCTGTCCGGGTCCGCGTGCGGGTAGGTCGTGCGGCGGACGGGCATCGGCGTGGCATCCGCGCCGACAACCTCGGCGGCGACATCCTCCGGCAATTCGATGTGCGTCGCGCCCGGTTTCTCCAGTCGCGCAAGGCGGAATGCCTTGCGGACGATCTCCGGCATATTCTCCGGCTGCTCGACGCGCGCGTTCCACTTCGTCACGGGGCGGAACATCTGCACCACGTCGATGTATTGGTGCGACTCCTTGTGCATCCGGTCCAGCCCCGCCTGCCCGGTGATCGCGACGAGTGGCGCGCGGTCGAGTTGCGCGTCTGCGACGCCGGTGAGGAGGTTCGTCGCGCCGGGGCCGAGCGTGGCGAGGCAGACGCCGGGGTAGGTGCTCAGGCGACCGTAAAGGTCCGCCATGAACGCCGCGCCGCCCTCGTGCCGCGTGGTGACGAACTGGATGGATGTACCATCCGCGAGCGCCTCCATCAGATTGAGGTTTTCTTCTCCCGGCACGCCGAAGATGTAGCGCACCCCCTCGTTTTCGAGGCACTCCACGAGGAGATCGGCGGTTGTCCGTGCTTTCGTCGCCATGCATTACTCCCCTTGTGAGACGAAGCCATCGAATGCACCTGCGGCACATGCCTGCCAGATTGCGGTGGCATCATCTCCCCATGGCTCCCGGTCTATCAGATGATCGAGCACAACATTCGTGTCGAGCATGACGCGCATCTATGCATACTTCTTCGTCAGATAGTCCGTGTCGTCATCTTTCCAATAGTATTCTGGCTGCGCGAGACCTGTCGTTGCCAGAATGCCACAAAGCCGCTCGAAGGACGGAGGTGGCCCTTCCGGAAGAAAGACTTCGAGGTCATTGACTCTGGAGAGGGAAGAGTCCACCGTTGGACGTTCCTAAATCTCCACACGGACGGCGCGCATGAGCGCGTCAAGGAGGACGAGTTTCTCATCCAGTGACAACCGCTGAATTTTCGCGAGAAGATCATCAGACGCCATACCAAACTCCTTGTGTGCAACTATTGTACCATCAGCGTCGGTATCGGATACGCGTGTCACATCCGCTGCGACCCTGAGGGGGTGCGACCTGTCAGCAATTACAGTGGACCTCTACAGCGCACGCTGCGAAACTGTTGCGCGTGGCGGCTGAGATGATGCACGAACCCGTGTGGTACGATGCGCCCCGGAAATCACGAACGCAAAGGACGACGATGCAGTATCGACATATTCCGCGTGCCACCCTGCTCATGATGCTTGCGCTCGCGCTGAGTCTCGCGTTGAGCGGGTGCAGCGCTGGCACGGCGACGGCCGCCCCGACCATCGGGGGTGGGGGCGGTGGTCATGCCGGACCGGCGAGCCTCTACCCGAACCCGGCGCTGACACCCGGCGATCTCTTCCCCGGCGTGACGGCGAAGGAAGTCTGTGTCTCCGGCTACAGTTCGAGCGTCCGCAGCGTTTCCAGCGATGAGAAGGCGGCGGTCTACCAGCGGTACGGCATCCCGAACGAGCCGGGCAAGCATGAGGTTGACCATTTCATTTCGCTTGAACTCGGTGGGAGCAATGCACTAGCGAACCTCTGGCCGGAGCCGTACGCGACCCCTGATGGCCCGAACAAGATCGGCGCGCACGAAAAGGACAGAGTGGAAAATTACCTGCACGCGGAGGTCTGCGCGGGGCGGATGCCATTACCGCAAGCGCAGGATGCCATACGGACGGATTGGTATGCGGTCTATCTCCGGATCGCCAAATAGGAAGCGAGCGCGCACATGACCTTCACGATACCCGACGCCGTCCGCGCGAAGATGAAACAGCAGGCCGCCGCTGCCGGGATGCCGTACGGCACAATCGTCGGCCAGAAGGTCTACGACCTGCAAGGGTTAGTGGACGTGCTGACCGCCGCGTTGCAAGCGGCGCAGCAGGCCGGGGATGCGAAGAAGATTGGTGAAGTGACGGGCAAACTGACTCACCACCAGGCTGAACTCGCCGCATACAAGGCGGAGCAGGGCGCTGCGGGGTCGTAATCGATCCGTATTTGCCGAGTCGCCGCCTATGCAGTTGCCTTTGTCGCGGCGCGCGCTTCGTCGCCTTGCTTGCGGACGCGGCGGACATACGCCATCATCCAGTACAAGATGCCGATGAAGACGCCGAAAAAGAGTACCTGCGAGACGACCAGAAACACCGACGTGGAGAGGATGAAGACGAGCGCGACGCGGATCAGCGCGTCCAGTATCCAGCCGCAGCCCCAGACGGCGGTGATCACGCGCTGCGAGCGGCGGAACGACGCGTGCTGCCACAGATCGTTCCAATGGGCGATGCGGCGTATCGTGCCAATCACAACGTGATTCAGGGGGAGTACGATATGCTGATAATCACCGTGGATCGCGACAGCGACACACTGACGAAACCGTTGCGGGAGATGCGCGCTTTCATGTGTGACGCGGAGGTGGGGGACGAGCGGAAGGAGATGATCGGCTCTGCTCCCTGCTGGGGAGTCTCGGCCATTGTTCAGGGGCCGAAGGGTGGAGAGGATGGCCGCGCAACGCTACAGACTACCGGATGACTTTACCCCCCGCTACACGCCCGACGAGATTCGCGCGTACGTGAGTGAGCATCCGTCGTGGGCATTAGACCACATGTTCTCGACGCTCCCGCCGGGCCTGAAGCTGCACGGCATGCGCGTCCTCGATGTCGGCTGTGGGGTTACTCTGCAAGTGCTCGGCTTGATCGAGATGGAGTTACGTTGGTTCGGTGGACACCCGATGATTTGCATCCGAGCAAATCCATGGAGGTGTCCTGATGCCGAATCCTCACGCTCCCTATCCGCCCGCTTTCAAGGTTGAAGCCGTCCACCTCGTC
>JAABUT010001912.1_pt1 | contig 21837 bp, 20 predicted proteins | sample 5559281 | NCBI WGS metagenome assembly JAABUT01 (sample SAMN10711880, study PRJNA513359) | rock metagenome | isolation source: Antarctica rocks | place: Antarctica: Victoria Land, Ricker Hills nord | collected 2016-01-04
CGACGAGGTTGCGCCGCGCCCTGCAGGCTGCGAACGACGCCGGCAAACCCGTCGTGGCTGTGAAGATCGGCAGCACCGACGCGGGACGCGCGATGGCCGGGTCGCACACGGGTCACCTGACCGGTTCGGACGCGGTCGTCGACGGGCTGTTCGCCCAGTACGCCGTCACGAGGGTGCGCGACCTCGACGAGCTGCTCGACACGGCGGCGCTCTTCGCCAAGCTGCCGCCCGGCACGGGGCCGGGGGTGGCGCTCTATTCCATCTCGGGGGGTTCGTGCGCCCTGATGGGCGAGGTCGCAGACGCGGCGGGAGTCAGCCTGCCGGAGCTGGCGCCGCAGACGCAGGAGGGGCTGCACGCGCTGCTCCCGTCCTACCTGACCGTTCGCAATCCCGTCGACAACGGCGGCACGTTCCTCTTCACGCGCCCGGAGTCCGAGCGCATGCGGGTGCTCGAGCTGCTGACGTCCGACCCCGCCGTCGACGTGCTCGTCGTCGGCGTGACGGGAGCCGTCGGCGTCATGAGCGACACGCTGTGCGCCGACCTTCGTGCCTTCGCGCCGCGCTCCCCGGTGCCGATCGTCGCGACCTGGAACTCCTACAAGACCGACGAGCCCGGCTTCGCCGATCTGGTCGCGAGCGGCATTCCCTTCTTCCGGTCCTTCCGCAACTGCTTCGGCGCGCTGCGGTCCTGGCGCGACTACACGGTGGCGCGCGGATCCCTGCGTCGGCGGGAGGCTGACGCCGTCGCGCTGCCGGCCGCCTCGGTCTCGGCGTTGCGTGCGGGCGGTGTCCTCTCCGCCGCCGACGCCCGCGAGCTGTTGGTGGCGTGCGGCATCCCCGTCGTGGGTGCGGAGGTGGTCACCAGCGCAGCAGCCGCCGGAAGGGCGGCTGCGCTGGCGCACGGACGCGTCGTGATGAAGATCGCTTCCCCCGACTTTCCCCACAAGAGCGACCTCGGGCTGGTCCGCCTCGGCGTGCACGGGGCCGAGGAGGCAGCTCAGGCGTATGACGAGATCCTCGCTGCCGCAGCCCTTGCGGACCCTTCGGCGCGGATCGAGGGAGTGCTGGTGCAGACGCAGGTGGGCGGCGGCGTCGAGATGATCGTGGGCGCGCTGAGCGACCCGACGCTCGGGCCAGCGGTGCTCGTCGGGACCGGCGGCATCTTCGCCGAAGTGTTGGCCGACACGGCTGTTCGGCCCGTGCCGCTCGACCGTCAGGACGCCCACGAGATGGTGGCGTCGCTGCGCGGGGCCGCCTTGCTGGCAGGCGCGCGGGGCCGACCGCCGGGCGACGTCGAGGCGCTCGTCGATGTCGTCCTCGGCGTGGCCCGGCTGGCTGCGTCCGCGCAGGAGTCGCTCGCCGAGCTCGACCTCAACCCGGTAGTGGTCCTTGCGGAGGGCGCCGTCGTCCTGGACAGCCTCGTCGTCGGCCGGTCCCCGGACGCCTGATCCGGAGCGGCGGGGGGCAGCCGGTGCTGTCGCGGAGGGCCGCGGGGGCGTCGACGTGCCGTCAGCGGTTGCGCCAGACCGCGGGGCGCTTCTCCGCGAAGGCCCGGCGGCCCTCGACCGCGTCCGCGCTGGCGAATACGGGGCCGTAGATGGCGAGCTGTTCCTGCACCGACTGCGCCCGCGTCCAGTCACCGGCACGCACCAGGATCTCCTTGGTCGCGGCGACCGCCAGGGGGGCGTTGGCAGCGACCGCCCGGGCCAACTCGAGGGCGACGCGCAACGCGGAGCCCGGCTCCACCACCCGGTTGACGAGGCCGAGCGCCGCCATCCGGGCCGCGGGCACGTGCTCACCCAGCAGCGCCAGCTCCATCGCCACCTGGCGGGGCAGCGTCGAGCCGAGGAGGAAGAGACCACCGGCGGCGGCGACCAGGCTGCGCTTGACCTCGGGCAGCCCGAAGGAGGCGTCCGACGCCGCCACGACGAGGTCGCAGTGCAGGGCGATCTCGGTGCCGCCGGCCAGGGCGTAGCCCTCGATGGCAGCGATGAGAGGCTTGCGAGGCGGCGTACCGGTCACGCCGGCGAAGCCCCGTTCCTTGGTGAACGGCAACTCCCCGCGCAGCGACGCCTTGAGATCCATGCCGGCACAGAACGTCCCACCCGCTCCCGTGATCACGCCGACCCGCAGGTCGTCGTCCGCGTCGAGCGTGTCCATCGCCGCCGAGACGGCCGCGGCCGTCGCATTGTCGATCGCGTTCCTCGCCTCGGGCCGGTCGAGGGTGACGACGAACAGCGCGCCGTCGCGCTCGAGATGGACGGTCACCCCGACCTGCCGGTACGTGGCAGGGCAGGGTCTCCTCGACGGCAGGTGTGTCTCATCCCGAACACTCTGGCACCACCTGCGGGGGTCACCCCACCGGGGCCGGCGTCTCGGCACGGGGGGCCCGCTGCCGGGGGACCTCGATGGTGGCCGCGCTCGGCTGCAGTCGCAGGGGGCGGGCGAGCCAGGCCGGCAACCACCAGTTCCAGCGGCCGAAGAGCGACACCAGGGCCGGCACGAGCAACGCCCGCACGATCGTCGCGTCGAGCAGGATCCCGGCGCCCAGCCCGGTCGCGAAGATCTTCAGGTCGGTGCTGGGCGCCTGCGACAGCGACAGGAACGACAGGAAGAGGATCAGTGCGGCGCACGTGACGAGGCGGCCCGTGCGCGACAGTCCCTCAACCACGGCCGTCTGGGTGGACCCGGTCGCGTCGTACTCCTCGCGCATCCTCGCGAGGATGAAGACCTCGTAGTCCATGGACAATCCGAACAGGAAGGCGAAGACCATCAGGGGGATGAAGTTGGTCACCGCGCCGGTGGCAGAGATGCCCCAGATCGCCTGCGATCCGTGCCCTTGTTGCCACACCAGCACCACGGCGCCATAGGTCGCGCCGACACTGACGACGTTGAGGATGACAGCCTTCAGCGGCAGCAGCACCGAGCGGAAGGCGCGCACCAGGAGCAGGAAGGTAGCCACCACGATGATGGCCAACATCAACGGGAAGCTGCCGTAGACAGCCTTGTTGAAGTCCTGTGACTCGGCGCCGAGGCCACCGATGCGGGCGCCCGCCGGCAGCGCGCGTCGCACCCGGTCGATCACCGCCGGCGCCGTGCTCGTCTCGTCGCGGGGCAGGACCGCGACGGTCACGGCGCCCGGCTGCGTCCCGCTGACGACGGAGGTGAGGACGCCCGGCAGGCCCTTCGTCGCCGCGACCACAGCGGAACCGTCACCGGTCTCGTCGAGCACCTCGACCGGCGTGAGGACACCCGTCGGGAGGCCGGCGCGCTCGATCGTTTCCAGGCCCTCGTAGGCCGGCCCGGCACTCGCGAGCGAACTGCTGGTGGGGTCCCCGACCTTGAGGCCGAAGGCCGGGATCAGCAGCGCAGCCAGCAGTCCGAGCGCGACCAGGGCCGCGGCCCAGCGGCGCCGTACGACGAAGCGGGCCCAGGCCGACCAGGGCCGGGACGAGGACTCGCCGCGGCGGATCCGGGGGCGGTCGAGGAACGGGCCGGCCTTGGAGAGGATCACCGGCAGCAACGTCGAGCTCACCACGACGCTCACGAGGGGGATGAGCACGCCGCCGTAGCCGACGCTGCGCAGGAACGGCACCGGGAGGAAGACCAGGCTGAAAAGCCCCACGGCGACGGTGATGCCGGAGAAGACCACCGCCTTGCCGGCCGTCTCCATCGCGACGACCACGGCCTCGTCGTTGCTGCGCCCGTGCGCCCGCTCCTCCCGCCAGCGCGTGACCGTCAGCAGGGAGTAGTCGATGGCGACGCCGAGACCGATCAGCGAGACCAGGAACTGCACGATGAAGCTGACCTCGGTGACGGTCGTGATCAGGTCGACGAGGAGGAAGGTCGTGAGGATCGACACGGCGGCCACGAGCATCGGCACCAGCGCGATGAAGCTGCCGAAGACGAAGGCGAGCACCAGCAGACCGCCGAGCGCGCCCAGGACGGTCTCGATGAGAACGCCACTGCCGCCGCCACTGTCACCGCTCTCGCGCAGTTGGGTGAGCCCGGTCACCCGCACCTGCGTCCCGGGTGGCAGGGCCGCCTGCCGGTCCAGCACCCCGGCAGCTGCCTTGACCGGGTCGGCGGCGACGCGCCCCGCTCGCGGCGTGAAGACCAGCAGGAATGTCGTGCGCCCGTCGGCGGACACCAGCGCGGGGTCGCGCGTGTCGGCGTAGGACACGACCCGCCAGGGCCGCGTCGGCGGCCCCTGCGCGCCAGGGCGTCGGGGTACGGCGGCGAGCGCCGGGTCGCGCAGCGCCTGGCCGCCGGTGCGCAGTGCCGCTGTCACCGCGGGGCTGTCGGCGCGCTGGCCCGCCGGCAGGCGGACCGTGACCACGGCCGGCGTCTCGCCCCCGCCGTTGCCATAGCGTGCGGTGATGACCTGGTTGGTCTCGAAGGCCGGCTGGCCCGGCAGCGAGAAGTCGATCGATAGCCGGTTCTGCAGCCCACCCGCAATTGCCCCGCCGGCCACGAAAATCAGCACCCAGAGGAGGAACACGGCCCTGCGGTGACGCAGGGAGATCTCGGTGAGGCGACGCATCAGGGCTCCTCGGCTGACGGGCGGGCAGCGCGGACGCTAGCGAGCGCAGGTGTCGCGGCGGTGTCGGCAGGGCGGCGCTCTCAGCGCCGACACAGGTGCGGCGCAGGGGGGAGCGTCAGCCGCCGATGTTGCGCGCGGGCCGGTGGCGCAGGGCGCCGACGTAGTCGTCCGGGGCCCCGGCGGCCTCGGCGGCGTCCGCCATCACCCCGAGATAGCGCGCGCTGGGCAGGCCGCCCTCGTAGCCGAGCAGTACGTAGGTCCAGGCGAGCAGCCCGCCGGGGCCGCCGTCGAGGGTGTGCACCCGCACCCGGATCTTGCTGTAGACGCCGGAGTCGGCGCCCTCCCACCCGTCGAGGCTGCCGGCGTCGTACGCGGTGACGTCGTAGAGCATGCAGAACACGCGCTCCCCGGCGTCCTCGACGATCGTCGCCAGCGCCCCCTCCCAGCCGAGGTCCTCGCCCCCGAAGCCGATCCGCCACCCCTCGAGCCAGCCCGTGCTCACGGCGGGCGAATGCGGGCAGCGGGCATGCATCTGCTCCGGGTCGAGGTTGCTGCCGTAAGCGGCGTAGAGGGCCACGGGTGAGAATGATGCCGTGACGAGGATCGTGGTCGTCGGCGGCGGGCCCGGGGGCTACGAGGCGGCGCTCGTGGCGACGGAACTTGGCGCCGCCGTCACCGTGGTCGACCGCGACGGCGTCGGCGGTGCCTGCGTGCTGACGGACTGCGTGCCGAGCAAGACGCTCATCGCCACGAGCGAGGTGCTGACGGGCCTCGGGGCGGCGGCCGACCTCGGCGTGCGGATCGCGGCCGGCGCGGGGATCGACGTCGACACGCCCACGGTGCACGGCCGGGTGAAGGCGCTCGCCATGTCGCAGTCGCAGGACATCTCGCGCCGGCTCACCCGCGAGGACGTGACCGTCGTGCCAGGCTCCGGCCGGCTCGTGTCGCCCCGCGAGGTCGCCGTGTGCCAGCCGGACGGCTCCGAGGAGCGGCTCGCCGCCGACGTCGTCCTGCTCGCGACCGGAGCCGTGCCACGGGAGCTGCCCGGGGCCGAGACCGACGGGAAGCGGGTGCTGACGTGGCGTGATCTCTACGACCTGCCGGAGCTGCCGGAACATCTCGTCGTCGTCGGGTCGGGGGTCACCGGGGCGGAGTTCGCCTCGGCGTACCGCGCGCTCGGGGTCGAGGTCACCCTTGTCTCCTCCCGCGATCGGGTCCTCCCCGGGGAGGATTCCGATGCCGCGGCGGTCATCGAGGAAGTCTTCGGGCGCAGGGGCATCGAGGTGCTCCAGCAGTCCCGCGCGGCGTCGGTGCGCCGTACGACGGACGGTAGCGGCGTGCACGTCGAGCTCACCGACGGGCGGGTGGTCGAGGGATCGCACGTCCTCATGGCCGTGGGGTCGGTGCCGCAGACCGCCGCACTCGGGCTGGCCGAGGCGGGGGTCGCGACGGGCCCGGGAGGGTTCGTGACGGTCGATCGGGTGTCGCGGACCTCGGTGCCGGGCGTCTATGCCGCCGGGGACTGCACCGGGGTGCTCATGCTGGCCTCCGTCGCTGCCATGCAGGGGCGGATCGCGATGTGGCACGCGCTGGGGGAGGCGGTCGCGCCGCTGCGGCTCGGCTCGGTCGCCGCCAACGTCTTCACCGATCCCGAGATCGCCACCGTCGGGGTGGGGCAGCAGGCGGTCGAGTCGGGCAGCGTCCCGGCGCGGACGGTCAAGCTGCCGCTCGCCACCAACGCGCGGGCGAAGATGCAGGGGCTGCGGGACGGCTTCGTGAAGGTCTATTGCCGGCCCGGGTCCGGCACGGTGCTCGGCGGAGTCGTCGTGGCGCCGCGGGCGAGTGAGTTGATCCTGCCCCTGTCGATGGCGGTGCAGAACGGTTTGCACGTCGACCAGGTCGCCTACACGTTCTCGGTCTACCCGTCGCTGTCGGGCTCGCTGACCGAGGCCGCCCGTCAGCTGATGGCCCAGGTCGAGGTCCGTGGCTGAGCAGGTCCCCCCCTCCGCGGGCGCCGCTTCGATCACGGGCGGTGGCCGCGCCCTCCGGACCACCCGCCATGTCACCGTGAGGGGTTGACGTGCGGATCGTGACGGCGCCGGCTCAGCACCCGCCAGGTCGCGCAGCACCTGCGCGACAGCCCCTTTCTGTGGGCGCCCGACCTCGACGGCGAGGCGCTTGCCCGCGCGACGGCGGCGGCACTGGCGCGCGCGGAGCGGGAGTGGGGCGACCTCGACGTGCCGCTGGAGCTGCCGGTGCTCCTGCGCTACCGCGTCTACCGGCGGTGAGATGCGGCCCTCGGCTCGAGGTGGGCGCGGGCCGCGACCGGATCACCAGCGGCGGCGGTCGCGGTAGTCGGCGTCCGGGTCGCGGGGCACAGCAAGCCCGTGCTGGTGCAGCCGGCGGTCGCGGATCTGGTCGGCGACCATCGCGCTGATCCCGAGACTCGTCAGGAGCAGCAGCAGCACGAGCAGCACGCCGGCGAGCGGGTCGAGCGCTAGCGCGGCGACCACGGCGACCACGAGGGGTACGGCGAGTTGCACTGCGACCCGCCGCAGCAGCCGCCACCGCCAGCCCGCGTCCGTCAGGTCGTGGCGCACCCAGTCACGCTGCGCGTCGGGCAGCCGGCCGCCGAGCGCGTAGCGGACCCACTGCCCCCGCGTCGGGTCGCCCGGCAGCCGCGCCACGGTCGCGTCGTACCCGCTCCGGCGGCGTTCCGGTCAGCCGCTGATCGTGGCGAGCACGGTGCCGCTCGTGACCACCTCGCCGACGGTCGCCGTCAGCCCGCTCACCGTCCCCGCCTTGTGCGCGGTCACCGGGTTCTCCATCTTCATGGCCTCGAGGACGACGACCAGGTCACCCTCGGCGACCGTCGCCCCGTCGTCGACGGCGACCTTGACGATGGTCCCCTGCATCGGCGCGAGCAGGCTGTCACCGCCGGTCGCCGCGGCCCCACCGGCGGCGGACCGGCGGGGCGCCGCCCGGCCGGCCCGCGCCCCCCCGCCGAGGCCACCGCCTCCGCCGAGACCCTCGGGCAGGACGACCTCCAGGCGGCGTCCCCCAACCTCGACCGTAACGCGCTCTCTGGCCGGCGCGGCGGCGGCGTCGGCGGGGGCGGTGAAGGGCTCGACGTCGTTGACCCACTCCGTCTCGATCCACCGGTTGTGTACGGCGAACGGCTGGGTGGGGTCCGTTGGGGCGAAGGCGGGGTCGCGCACGACGGCGCGGTGGAAGGGCAGGACCGTCGCCATCCCCTCGACGACGGTCTCGTCGAGCACCCGCCGCGAACGCTCCAGCGCCTCCCGTCGCGTCGCACCGGTGACGATGATCTTCGCGAGCAGCGAGTCGAAGGCACCGCCGATCACGGAGCCGCTCTCCACCCCGGTGTCGACGCGTACGCCGGGGCCGCTCGGCTGCACGAACCGCGTCACTGTGCCCGGGGCGGGCAGGAATCCCTTGGCCGCGTCCTCGCCGTTGAGCCGGAACTCGACGGAGTGCCCACGGGGCCGCGGGTCCTCGACGCCCGCGAGCGATGCCCCGTCGGCGATGGCGAACTGCCAGCGCACCAGGTCGAAGCCGCTGACCTCCTCGGTGACGGGGTGCTCGACCTGCAGGCGCGTGTTCACCTCGAGGAAGCTGATGAGACCGTCTGCGCCGACGAGGAACTCACACGTGCCGGCCCCGACGTACCCGGCCTCGCGGCAGATCGCCTTGCTCGCCTCGTAGATCGAGGTCTCCTGCTCAGGGGTGAGGAACGGCGCGGGCGCCTCTTCGACGAGCTTCTGGTAGCGGCGCTGCAGCGTGCAGTCGCGGGTGCCGACGACCACGACGTTGCCCTCGGTGTCGGCCAGCACCTGCGTCTCGACGTGGCGCGGCCGGTCGAGGAAGCGCTCGACGAAGCACTCGCCCCGGCCGAAGGCGGCCGTCGCCTCGCGCACGGCGGAGTCGAAGAGGTCGGGGATCTCCTCCATCGTCCGCGCGACCTTCAGACCGCGGCCGCCGCCGCCGAAGGCCGCCTTGATCGCGACGGGTACGCCGTATTCCTCGGCGAAGGCCAGCACCTCCTCCGCGCCGCTGACGGGGTCGGCGGTGCCGGGCGCGAGCGGCGCGCCGATCTTCAGCGCGATGTGCCGGGCGGTGGTCTTGTCGCCGAGAGAGGCGATCGCGTGCGGGGGAGGACCGATCCAGGTCAGCCCCGCATCGAGCACGGCCTGGGCGAAGTCGGCGTTCTCCGACAGGAAGCCATAGCCCGGGTGCACCGCGTCGGCGCCGCTGCGGCGGGCGACGTCGAGGACCTTCGCCTGGTCGAGGTAGCTCTCGCCGGGCGTCGAGCCGCCGAGCGCGAAGGCCTCGTCGGCCACCCGCACGTGCAGCGCGTCGAGGTCGGGCTCGGCGTAGACCGCCACCGAGGCGAGCCCGGCGTCGCGGCAGGCGCGCGCGACCCGGACCGCGATCTCCCCGCGGTTGGCGATGAGGACCTTGCGCACGGCACTCCTGGCGGGGCTGGGTACGACGCGGCGGGCTCGCCCGGACGCGCGAGCCTATCCGCCGGCGAAAGGGGCCCAGCCCTGGCCGGCTCCCGACGCGAGCGAGCTGAGCAGCACGCCCCGGTCGCTGACGGTCAGCACGTGGGCGCCGACGACCAGCGCACGGCTCACCGAGGTGGAGCCCCGGCCGGGCCGGTCCCGGTGCGACAGCGTGTAGACGCGCACCAGGTGATCGGGCTCGACCCGCACGCAGGCGAGGTCCGCGGGGCGGCCCTGCACCGACAGCGGCAGCATCGCCAGGCGCGCCGGCCGCCAGTAGAGGAAGGCGTGCGGGTCCGCCAGCGCCGGACTGCTGGTGGGGACGGGGTAGCTGTGCCCGCGGCTGTCCGTGACCGGCGGGGGCGCGAGCCCCAGGGCGTCGAGCCTGGCCGGGGCGTCGGGGTTGCGTACGTCGAACAGCCCGACGCCGACTCCGGTGAGCCGCCCCTCGGCGTCGCCGGCCATCCCCACCCCGAGCAGGTGGCCGGGCTCGGCCTCGGCGAGCAGCGCGGAGTAGCCCGGGACGCGCAGCTCACCCCGCAGCCGGGGGGAGGTGGGCTGGCTGACGTCGAGGACCGTGAGCGGGTCGGTCTGTCGGAAGGTCACGACGTAGGCCAGCGCGCCCACGAAGCGCACCGACTGCACCTGCTCCCCCGGCGCGAGGCCGTCGAGCCGGCCCACTCGCGCGAGGGTCTTGTCCGGCCGCGGCTGCAGCGTGGTGAGGGCCGTGCTGGCACGCGCGGGGTCGGTGGTGACGGCACGCAGGGTGCCGTCGGGTGCCTCGTCGAGCGCGGTCTGGTCGAGCAGCGCGCCGGGCAGCTCGCCGCTCGCGACATAGCGGGTCTGCGTCGCCGTGGTGACGTCGAAGAGGTGGAGCTGGGTGTCACCGGTCCCGGACCGCGGCGGGGAACCGCAGCAGGAGGCGGGTCCGCTGCCGACGAGAGGAACCGGGAAGGGCCCTGCCTGCAGACCTCTCGTGGTGGCCACCCACACATGGGTCCCGGTGGCGTAGGCCGTGTCGCCGCTGCCGACGACCGCGACGGCGCCCTGTGGTCCCTGCGCGGACGCAGGGTCGAAGGACAGCACGCCGGTGGTGTCCGCCCCGTCGCCCTGCTGGGGGTGCTCGACGGCGGTGCAGTCGTAGAGGCGGCCGGTCGCGGTGGCCCTGCCGTCGGCCGCGACGACGCTGTAGGACGGCAGCCAGTCATCAGCGGTGGCCGCCGCCAGGAGCGCGAGGTTCGCCGTGCGGGCTCGTTCGCCCTCCGCGTCGCCACCGGGGCTGGGCTGCTGCCAGCGGAGCGCGGGGGGCTGCGCCCGCGTCACCAACCGCACCGTTGCACCCAGCAGCCGCGCGCTCACCACCTCCGCGGACAGCGCGACCGTCCGCTCGACTCGGGGCGCGGCCGGGTCGTGCAGGTCGACCATCGTGAGCGAGCCCGTCACCGGCCGGGTGCTGTCGGGCGCGACCGGCGCGGCGACCCCGCCACCGAGGACGACGGCGCGCTTACCGACGAGCAGCACCGTCAGGGGGCCACCGGCCCGGATCTTCAGCGCCCCGAGCGGCTTCGCCGCCACCGGGTCGGTCGTGTGCAGCCACCCGCTCTGGGTGACGCTGACCAGCAGCCGGCCGTCGGTCTTCACCGTGTCGGGCTCGTCGACTCCGCGGGTCCGGTTGGTCGTGGAGGAGTGGTACGGCGCCTCGGCGCCGGTCGACGCGGCCTTGCCGACCGTGCTGCCGGCCGCGTCCGCCGCCGAACCGGCTGCCGGGACGGGGGCCGCGGCCGGAGCCGCAGGTGCCGCCGCCGCGGCGCTGCCAGCGGCGCGGGCGGGACTCCCCAAGCCCTGTTCGACGCCGCCGCTCGTCGCGACACCGCCGTCGTACCCGGGCACGGCGTAGCCGTAGGGACCGACCAGCGGGGTGGCCCGTTCGACGAGTCCCTTGAGCATGGCTGGGCAGTCGGCGTAGGCCGACAGCGTGGCCGCGGTCAGCGTGAGGCGGGGGGTGTCCGGGGGGCGCGACAGCAGGCCGGGGGCCAGGACCGCGCCGGTGGTGAGCGCCGCGATGCCGGTGAGGGCAGCGCCCCGCACCAGGCGCCCCCGGCGCACCCGGTGCACGAGGCGGCTGCCGAGAGCGCTGGGAGCAGCGGGCCAGCGCCCCCGGTCGGCGGCGTCGCCGTACCCGGCCTTGAGAAGCTCGGAGATCTGCTCGTCGGTCATGCGGTGCCTCCGGTGTGCTGGGGTTCACGGGGGTCGTCGTCGAGCAGGCCGGCTGCGCGCAGCGAGGCGGCCGCCCGCGAGCAGCGGCTCTTCACGGTGCCGACCGAGCAGCCGAGGGCGGCGGCGGTGTCGGCCTCGGAGAGGTCGAGCAGGTGACGGAGCACGAGAGCGGCCCGCTGGGGCGTTGGCAGCGAGGCGAGCGCCCGCTCCAGCGCCACCGACAGCGCCGCGCTGGGGGCGACGTCGCGGGAGGCCAGCTCGGGCAAGGACTCGTGGTCCCGCCGGTCCTCCCGTCGCCGCCGCGTGCGCAAGCGCACGGCGTCGCGGACCAGGGCCGTGCGCGCGTAGGCGCCCGCGGCTGCGGGCTCGCGGATGCGGCGCCAGTGTTCGTAGGTCTTCAGCAGGGCGGTCTGCGCGAGGTCCTCCGCGGCATGGCGGTCACCGACGAGCGCGGTGCCCAGGCGGACCAGCCCCGGCCACGCGTCCTCGACGAGGGCCTGGAAGGCCTCCTCGCGTTCCTCCCGGCGGTGCACACCTGCTCAGAGTCCTGCGGCGGCTGTTCGGTTCCACGGTTCGGCCGGCTCGACGGCGGAGCGGCTTGGCCCGGGCACGTCAGTACGGCGGCTGGAGCCCTGCGACCATCGGGAAGTGCCGGACGTTCATGGTCGCGAGCCCCAGGCCCAGCAGTTCGGCGGTGGCCGCGACGCAGAGGTCGGCCAGCCCGATCCCGGGGTGACTGCGGCGGTAGGTCCGGCCGAGCGCACCCGCACGGGTGGCCAGCGGGCCGTCGACGGGATGCCAGCGGAGCTGGTCGAGGAGATCGTCGGTGTCGGCGCGCTCACCGGTCCGCATCCCCTGCAGCAGCACGATTCTCGTGACCTCACTGGCCACGGGACTCTGCACGCCAGGCCACCAGTCGAGGGCGGCGGGGGCGCCGCGGAGCAGGTCCACGAGCACCGAGGTGTCCACGACGATCATCGGCTGCGGCGCCGATCGTGCTCGGTCAGCCGGTTGGCGTCGGCCGTGCGCACCCGCTCGACCATCTCCTCCCCGGACTCAGTGCGGCGCCAACCGGGCCGAACGCGCATCCGGGCAGCGAAGGCCTCCTGCCGGTGACGGGCCCCGTCGGGTCCGCCCGCGTCGTCGGCAAGGTGGTTGTCGACCGCCTCGCGCACCTCGTCGGACAGCGTGCGCCCGGCGGCCCGGGCCCGCGCCCTGAGCCGACGGTGCTGCTCCTCCGTGAGGTAAAGCTGGGTGCGCTGCACGATGTACAACGTACATCGCGTCGTCGTCCATCACCCGGTCACCAAGAGGCGCGGGTGTGGACCCCCTTGAGGAAGCCCGACAGCCGCCAGGCGGCCGGACCTCGGCCCGGCGACCGCTGCCAGCCGCTGGCGAGGGCGGGTGCCGGTACGGCGCCTGCGGCCGCCCGCGCGGCGATGACGGCGATGAGGGCGGCCAGCTCCTCCTCCGACGGCTCGCCGCGGACGATGCGCAGCAGCGGGCGCGGGGGTGCGGCCTCCGCACCGGCGTCGGGGCTCTCGCTCACCGCCGCAGTCTGCCTTGCCGCGGCACGGGTCGGTGGGGCGGCCGGTGGGCAGCACGCTGCTGTGCGCATGCGGCTGCTTCCCGCCCTCGTCGTCCCGGTGATCGCCGTGCTCGCCGGCTGCGGGGGCGGAGCCGGCGACAACCCCCTGGTTTCGGCATCGGGCAGCACGCCGGCACCGGTCCCCGCCCAGACCGCCCCAGCACCGGGCCCGTCCTCCCCCGCCGGGGCGTCCACGCCGAGCGCCACTCCTACCACCGCTGCCGCCGCCGGCCCCGCGCCGACCGCTGCCTCCCCGGACCCCCTCGGGCTGGGCGGCTTGGCGAGCCTCGGCGTCGGCCTGCCGGGGGGAGGGGCACCCGTTGCCGGCGGGGGTGCACCGGGTGCCGGGCTGCCGCAGCCATCGGCCGCCCTCCCGTCGACCTTCCCGCCCGGCTTCCCCCTGCCGACGGGCGCGCGGGTCACCGGGGCCTCCGACAGGGGGGGCCACGGGCACGTGCAGCTCACCGTCTCTGACACCCGCACCGCCTTCCGGCAGCTGAAGTCGGCGTTGCCCGGCGCGGGCTACGCCGTGAGCGACGGCTCACCCGTCGCCGACACCGGCACCTTCGTCTCGGGGCACGTGGCCTTCTCCGGCAAGGGCTACCACGGCACTGTCGACGCCCAGGGCGGTGCCCCCGGCTTCCTCACCGTCGACTACGACCACTGAGCGGGGCCGCCCGGCGCTGGGCCCGCGCGCCGACGGGGCGTCACCGGGTCCGCTGAGGAGGCGGCAAAGGCACCCGTTGCGCCTTCACCGGCCGGGCAGGCCGTGACCCCGGTGACGCTAGGACCTCACGTCAGCGTGAGGGCGAGCGTCGTACGACGGTGGCGACCCGGGACGGCGGTTACAGCGGGATGTTGCCGTGCTTCTTGGGGGGCAGGCTCTCGCGCTTTGTCGCCAGCTGCCGCAGCGCTTTCGCCACCTCGCCGCGCGTCTGGTTCGGCTCGATGACGGCGTCGACGAAGCCCCGCTCGGCGGCGATGTAGGGCGTCGCGAAGGTGTCCTCGTAGGCCTGGATGAACTCGGCGCGGGTCGCCTCCGGATCGGGGGAGGCGGCGATCTCCTTGCGCCGGATGATGTTCACCGCACCCTGTGCGCCCACGACGGCGACCTGGGCCGTCGGCCACGCCAGGTTGACGTCGGCACCCAGGTGCTTGGAGCCCATCACGACGTAGGCCCCGCCGTAGGCCTTGCGGGTGATGACCGTGACCTTGGGGACTGTCGCCTCGCTGTAGGCGTAGAGCAGCTTCGCCCCGCGCCGGATGATCCCCGCGTGCTCCTGGCCGACACCCGGCAGGAAGCCCGGCACGTCGACGAAGGTCAGCACCGGCACACCGAAGGCGTCGCACGTCCGCACGAACCGGGAAGCCTTCTCCGACGCGTCGATGTCGAGCGTGCCGGCGAGCTGCATCGGGTTGTTCGCGACGACACCAACGCTGCGGCCCTCGACGCGGCCAAAGCCGACGACGATGTTGGGCGCCCACAACGCCTGCACCTCGAGGAACTCGCCGTCGTCGAGCACCGCCTCGATGACGCGGTGCATGTCGTAGGGCGCGTTGTTGCTGTCGGGGATGAGGGTGTCGAGCGTGGTGTCGGGGTCCTCGGCCAGCGCGTCACTCCCGTCGTAGACGGGTGACTCGGAGAGGTTGTTGCTCGGCAGGTAGGACAGCAGCGCCTTCGTGATGTCCAGCGCGTCGGCCTCGTCGGCGGCCATGAAGTGCGCGACACCGCTCTTGCTGTTGTGCGCCCGCGCCCCCCCGAGCTCCTCCAGCCCGACGTCCTCGCCCGTCACCGTCTTGATGACGTCGGGCCCGGTGATGAACATCGCGGACGCGCCGTCGACCATGATGGTGAAGTCGGTGAGGGCGGGGGAGTAGACGTGCCCGCCCGCGCAGTTGCCGAGGATGAGGCTGATCTGCGGGACCACGCCGGAGGAGAGCACGTTGCGGTAGAAGATGTCGCCGTAGAGCGCGAGGCCCATGATCCCTTCCTGGATCCGGGCCCCGCTGCCCTCGTTGAGGCCGAGCACCGGGGAGCCGGTCTTCAGCGCGAGGTCCATGATCTTGACGATTTTCTCGCCGTAGACCTCACCGAGGCTGCCGCCGAAGACGGCTGCGTCCTGGCTGAAGACGCAGACCGGTCGCCCGTCGACTCGGCCGAAGCCGGTGATCACGCCGTCGCCGGTCGGACGGTTGGCCTCCAGGCCGAAGTCGCGGGCCCGGTGGCGGGCCAGGGCGTCGGTCTCGGTGAAGCTGCCGGGGTCGAGCAGGGCCTCGATGCGTTCGCGGGCTGACAGCTTGCCCTGCTCGGCGCGCTTGGCCCGCGCGGCGTCGGAGCCGGCGTGCATGGCATCGTCGTTGCGGCGCCGCAACTCGGTGAGCTTGCCGGCGGTGGTGTGGACGTCGGGCGCGGTGATCGCGTCGGGGGGGGCTGGTTCAGCGGCGGCGACCATGACGGGGAGGTTATCGGCGGTGTACGGCGACCTCGCCCGGCCTCCCCTGCGGCCGGCGGCGCTGCGGCGGGCCCTGGTCCGAGACGGTGGCCTCTGGCGCGAGCTGCGGGTGTTGGCGAGCACGCCGAGCACCAACGCCGTCGCCGCCGAGTTGGCCCGGGGTGGCGCGGCGGAGGGGCTCGTGGTGGTGGCCGAATCGCAGACCGCGGGGCGGGGCCGGCTCGACCGCGCCTGGGTCAGCCCCCCGAGGGCGGGGCTCACGCTCTCGGTGCTGCTGAGGCCCGCCGTGCAGGCGGTCGAGTGGGGCTGGCTGCCGCTGCTCACCGGCTTGGCTGTCGTGACGGCGCTGCGCGAGCACGCGGGGCTGGCCGAGGCCACGCTCAAGTGGCCCAACGACGTGGACGTTAGGGGGCGCAAGGTCGCCGGCATCCTCGCCGAGGTCCCCGAGCCGGGGGCGGTGGTCGTCGGCGTCGGCCTCAACGTCACGACGACGGCCGCGGAGCTGCCCGCCGACCGCCCTGCGACCAGCTTGGCGCTTGCCGGTGCGAGCACCACCGACCGCGACACGGTCCTGCGCGCCGTCCTGCGCGCCCTCGAGCACGCCTACGAAACCTGGCACGTGGACCCCGACCGGCTGCGCGCCGACTATCGCTCGGTCTGCGGCACTCTCGGCCGCGCGGTGCGCCTGGAGCTGCCCGGCGGCGAGGTGGTGGAGGGCGAGGCGACCGGCGTCGACGCGACCGGGCGGCTGGTCCTCACGGGAGCCGGCGGGTCCGCGTCGTACGCCTCGGGAGACGTCGTCCACCTGCGGTCCAGCGTGGTGCGCGACCTGCGATAGTGCGCGCATGGGCTATCCGCGGAGGCTCCTCGACGACGACGAGACCGTGGTGCTGGAGCTGCACCCGCACTGGCGCCGGCTGGTCCTGCCCGCGCTGCTGGTCCCCGTCGTGGTTGGTCTTGGCGCCTACCTCGCGAGCATCGTGGAGGGCAGCGCCAGCACCCCCGTGCGCATCGCGATCGTCGTGGTCGGTCTCGCCGTCCTGCTGGCGCTCAGCGTCGCGCCGTTCCTGCGCTGGCTCTGCACGCTCTATGTCGTCACCGACCGCCGCATCGCCCTGCGCACAGGGGTTCTCAACCGTTCGGGCCGTGACGTCCCGCTGTCTCGGGTCAACGACGTCACCTTCGAGCACTCCGTCGTCGAGCGGGTGCTCTTCAAGAGCGGGACGCTGACCGTGGAGAGCGCCGGCGAGCGGGGACAGGTTGAGCTCGACGACGTCCCGCGGGTGGAGGACGTGCAAGGGACCATCTACCGCCTGGCCGAGCAGGACGACGAGCGCCGGCGTGGCGGGCCCGGCCCCGCCGCTCGTGCCTGACCTCGCGCCGGTGGACGGCGAAACGCAGGCGGCCCGGGCGCTGGAGGTGGCCTTCCTCGGGGGCCCGGCGGACCTCACCCGCGAGCAGGTCGAGGACCTCGCGGACGTCGACCCCGAGGCCACGCGCCGGCTCTGGCGGGCGCTGGGCTTCGCTGACCTCGAGCCCGGCGTGCCGAGCCTCACGGAGGCCGACGCCGTGGCGCTGGCCACGACCGGGCGGCTGGTGCGCGAGCAGGGCATCGACCCGCGGACGGCGGAGGCGCTCGCGCGAGCCCTCGGACAGGCGATGGGACACCTCGCGGCGGCGCAGGTCGAGACGGTCGTGGAGGTGCTCTCCCGGGACCCGGAGCTGGTGCGGCTGGCGCGGGAATCCCCGGTCGCTCTCGTCGAGGAGGTGTTGCCACTGCTGCAACCGGTGACCGGGCCCATGCAGGAGCTGTTGCTCTACGTCTGGCGCCGGCACGTCGTGGCGGGTGCTCAGCGCGCGCTCGCCGGCGCCGGCATGCCCGTGGCCGAGACCGCTCTCGCCGTGGGTTTCGCGGACCTCGTGGGTTGGACCAGCGCCACCCGAGACATGGGTACGGCGGAGCTCGCGGCGCTCATCGAGACCTTCGAGTCGGCCGCCTTCGACCTCGTCGTCTCCTACGGCGGTCGCGTCGTGAAAACCCTCGGCGACGAGGTGCTGTTCACGGCACCGACGGCGCGGGCCGGGGCCCGGATCGGGCTGGCGCTTGCCGGGGCCTTCGCCGAGCGGGGCCCGGTGCCACCCGTCCGCGTCGGGCTGGCCTGGGGCCCGGCGCTGGCCAGGGCCGGCGACGTCTTCGGGCCCGTGGTCAACCTGGCCAGCCGTTGCACCTCGCTCGCGCGGCCTAGCACGGTCCTCGTCGAGCGAGCCTTCGCGCGGGCGGTGGAGGGCGACGGCGCCTTCGTCCTGCGGCCCATGAGCCCGCGCCGGGTGCGGGGTTATGACCGGCTCGAGGTCGCCGTGCTGCGCCACGGAGCGGCATGATCGGGCCGTGACCCTCCTCGAGACCCCCCTGCGCACCCTGTCCGGCGAGCCAACGACCCTGGGCGGTCTCCTCGACGGCCGGGCAGCCCTCGTCGTCAACGTGGCCTCCCGCTGCGGGCTCACGCCGCAATACGCGGGCCTCGAGGCACTGCAGTCCGAGCTCGGCGACCGGGGGTTCACCGTCCTCGGGGTGCCGTGCAACGCCTTCGGCGGCCAGGAGCCCGGCAGCCCGGAGGACATCGCGACGTTCTGCTCGGCGACGTACGGCGTCAGCTTCCCGATGACGGACAAGGTCGAGGTCAACGGTCCCGGCCGCCACCCGCTCTACGCGGCGCTCACCGCGGTCGGTGACGGCACCGGCGAGGCCGGCGACGTGCAGTGGAACTTCGAGAAGTTCGTCCTCTCGGCGCAGGGCGACGTCGTCGCGCGCTTCCGGCCCAGGACGGACCCGCACGCGCCTGAGCTCCTCGCGGCCGTCGAGGAGGTCCTGCCCGGCTGAGCAGGGTGCGTTCCCGCGACTCCGGTTCTGCCCGCCTGGGCGGGCAGAACCGGAGTCGCGGGAGGCCCACCCCGGGGGCAGGGCCGACGCGGTGCACCGCCGTACTACGGCCGTACTGCGGCCGTGCCGCCGCCGTGCCACCTCCGGGCGCCGCACCGAACCGCCCGCCGGCATGGCGGGCGTCGCGGCGCGGCGCAAGACCGGGCCCGCAGCGTCAGCGGTAGCCGTCCCGGCCTTCGAGGTAGGCGCCGCGTAGCTCGTGCGGAAGCCGGCGCACAGCGGCCACCCACCTGCCCGCCGCGCGCGCCAGGGTCCGCGCCGCCGCCGTCGTGCTGTCGGTGCCTTCAGTGCCCGCCTCGTCGAAGGACGCGAGCCCGCGTCGGAAGGCCTCCGGGTCCCCGCCGCGGTCCGGGTGGTGGACCCGGATGAACTCGCGTCGTAGTCGTCGCTCGTTCTCCAGGGGTGGCACCGCCCCAGTCTGGCGCTAGCGTCGGCAGATGAAGCCGTCGTCCGACGTCCAGGCCCTCGCCAGCGTGCCGCTCTTCCGCTCGCTGGCGGAGAGCGAGCTCGCCTTCATCGCGAGGGTGAGTGACCGCATCACGCTGCCCGCCGGCAAGACGCTGATGCGCCAGGGCGACCACGGGGCGGAGTTCCTCGTGCTGCTGCGCGGGACCGCGTCGGTGACCCGCGGCGGGGTCGAAACCGCCACGCTCGGCCCGGGGGACTTCGCTGGGGAGCTCGCCCTTCTCGACCCCGGGCCGCGGTCGGCCACGGTGACCACCACGGACGACGTGGAGGCGCTGGTGCTGGGGACGAGGGAGTTCTGGAGCGTGCTGTCGGACTCGCCCGGCCTCGACAAGAAGCTGCTGGTGGCCCTCGCCCGGCGGCTGCGCGCCGCGGAGTCCCTGCTGGCCTGAGTCCCTGCTGGCCTGAGTCCCTGCTGGCCTGAGTCCCTGCTGGCCGGACGACCAGGGCGTCAGACCTGCAGGACGGCTTCGGCCTCCCGTTCGTCGCGGGAGCCGGCATTGGTCGGCACCCGCTCGGGGTGGAGGAAGACAAATCGCTTGTAGGTGAAGAAGCGGAAGACCGTACCAATCATGATGCCGATCAGGTTGGCGACGTTGGTGGCGGCGGTGGAGCGCAGGTCGAGCAGGTAGTAGCTCGCGCCGATGACCGCCAGTCCGATCGCCAGCCCCACCGCGTTGAGCCCCATGAAGAGGGTCAGCTCTCGCCCGACGCCGCTGTGGGCCCGGTGCCGGAAGGACCAGACCCGGTTGCCGGCGTAGGCGCAACTGGCGGAGACGACGGTCGAGCCCACTTTGCTCGTCAGGGGCCCGATCCCAGCCCGCGTGTGCAGGCCGTAGAAGATCGACAGGTCGATGACGAGGCAGACGGCCCCGACGATGCCGAACTTGGCGAGCTCGTGGATGAGGACCTGGAAGCGCTCGTAGAGCGCGCGGACGGCCGGCACCGGGTCGAGGCTACCGGGCGCCCTGGCGGCTCCCGCCCGATGCCGGCTGCCGGGTCGGCCTCCGCCGACCGCGTCGATCGCTGCGCCGGACGGCGGTGGCCCCGGCACCACAGTGACCTTACCTAGCACTTCAGCGGCGTCGACTAGGCCGGATGGCTGTCTGCGGTGGCGTCCCCGCCCGCCGAATCAGGGGCTCGGAGGCGGGCACTGGGCCCGCCACGCCAAGCAGGAGGACGGCCTTGGACGAGATGCGCACACGAGAGGGTCCGACTGCGCGGCGGCGTGCCTTGCGAACGGCTGCCGCCGTCCTCGGTGTCGTGACCGCGACCGGGGTGAGCTGGCCGGCGGCCGCCATGGCTGCCGGTGGCAAGGCCCCCCAGCCGCACGGCACCGTGCGGGTGATCGTCGGTGGCGCCACGGGGCGTGAAGCCGACGTCGAGGGCGCTGTGCGCGCGGCCGGTGGCCACGTGCTGCGCCGCCTGCAGATCGTGCACGGCGTGTCCGCGGAGGTTCCCGCCGGCTCCGTGACCGGCCTCAGCCGGGCCCACGGCGTGGTCTGGACCCGGCTGGACGCGAAGGTGACGTTCAGCAGCGCCGACCCGGCACTGGGTTACGACCCGTCGGCCACTGTCTCCTCCCTGACGCACGTCGGCGACATGATCAACGCCAACGCCGCCTACAACCGGGGGTTCACCGGCAAGGGCGTGGACGTCGCCCTGCTCGACAGCGGCATCGCCCCCGTGCCCGGCCTCGACGGCGACGGCAAGGTCGTCAACGGCGCCGACCTGAGCCTGGACGCCCAGTCCGGCAAGCCCCAGGGCATCGACGGCTTCGGCCACGGCACCGCGATGGCGAGCATCATCGGCAGCAAAGACGGCGACCCGGGTGACGACAACCGCCCCTCCGGCATCGCGCCCGACGCCCGGCTGGTCAACGTCAAGGTCGGCGCCGCCGACGGCTCCGTGGACGTGAGCCAGGTCATCGCCGGCATCGACTGGGTGGTCACGCACCGCCGGGACAACGGCATGAACATCCGCGTGCTCAACCTCTCCTTCGGCACGGACAGCAGCCAGAGCTACCAGCTCGACCCGGTGGCCTACGCCGCGGAGCAGGCCTGGCGCTCGGGCATCGTGGTGGTGGCCGCCGTCGGCAATGCCGGGGCGACCGCGACGGGGGTCGCCAACCCCGCGGCCGACCCGTTCCTGCTGGCCGTCGGCGCCACCGACCCCAACGGGACCGTCGGCGTCGGGGACGACACGGTGGCGTCGTACTCGAGCCTCGGCTCCAGCACCCGGCACGCCGACCTGCTGGCCCCCGGCACGTCGGTGGTCGGCCTGCGCGACCCGGGCTCCCAGCTCGACCTCGCCTACCCCGCCGCGCGCATCGGCACGCGGTTCTTCCGGGGCAGCGGTACGTCGCAGGCGACCGCCGTTGTGAGTGGGGCAGTGGCGCTGCTGCTGCAGCAACGTCCGAACATCAACCCCGACCGGGTCAAGCAACTGCTGATGGCGACCGATCACCCCATCAAGGGATCGGACCCGGTCTTGCAGTCGGTTGGTCTCGTCGACATGAAGGCGGCCATGAGCACCTGGGACATTCCCACGCTCACACCCGTCCCCGGTGTGACGCTGCTCCCCGGCAGCAGGCAGGGGTTCGAGCCCTCGAAGGGCATGGGCTCGCTCGATGCGGCGCGGGGCACCCACCACCTCGTCGCGCCGGACGGGGCTGTGCTGAACGGTGAGCGGGACCTGCAGGGCAAGGCGTGGACGCCATCGGTCTGGGCCCCGGCCTCGGCGGCCGGAACGGCGTGGAACGGCGGCACCTGGAACGGGTCGGCGTGGACGGGCTCGGCGTGGACCGGGTCTGCCTGGACCGGGTCTGCCTGGACCGGGTCGGCGTGGACCGGGTCGGCGTGGACCGGGTCGGCGTGGACCGGGTCGGCGTGGACGGGCTCGGCGTGGACGGGCTCGGCGTGGACCGGGTCGGCGTGGACCGGGTCGGCGTGGACCGGGTCTGCCTGGACCGGGTCTGCCTGGACCGGGTCGGCGTGGAGCGACTCCCTCTGGGGGTGAGCACTGGGTGGGGCGGCGCCGGGGGCCGCGCCCCCCCCCCCCCCCCACCCCCCCCCCCCCCCGAACCACACCCCCCCCCAGGGCAG
>JAABUT010001913.1_pt1 | contig 21830 bp, 22 predicted proteins | sample 5559281 | NCBI WGS metagenome assembly JAABUT01 (sample SAMN10711880, study PRJNA513359) | rock metagenome | isolation source: Antarctica rocks | place: Antarctica: Victoria Land, Ricker Hills nord | collected 2016-01-04
AACCGATCAGGACGCCCAGCGGGTACGTGAACCACAACCGTGGCGGCGCGCCTCGCACGCAGATCCACGCCCAGATCGGCAGGATCGGCAGGCCGAGCACGTACGGGAGCGCCGAGAACGCTGTGCGCTTCAGCCAGAGGTCATACACAAACCCAGCAGCAGTCATCGCGACGACGAGGGCGAGCGACCGCACGCCGAGCGCGACCCCCGCGACCAGCGCGACGATGAGGGCAAGCGCACCGAGAACGTACGCGCCCGCGACGCTCGCGCGCCCCGCGATCAGCGGCTTGGACGGCTTCGCGACGGCGTCGAGGTCGCGGTCCCGCAGGTCGTTGACGACCCCGACCGCCGCCTGCGACCCGACAATCGCCGCGACGATCAGTGCAACCCGCGCCGTCCCCGGCCAGCCGCGATGGGCGAGCAGCGCGAACGCGGCGGCGGCAACGCCATTCATCGCCACCGGGAACGGGTGGAGCAGCCGCAGGTAGCCGCCCGCGCGCCACCGCCACCCGGACGGCACCGCCGCCACATTCTGCCCCACCGCGACCTGTTCTCCCACCGCGCACCTCACCCCTGACGACGGGTTCCGTTCTGGTATCATACCCGCTCTGAGGGCTGGAGGCATGAACGATGCTCCCTGCATGATCGATCAGCGCAAAGGAGACCGGCATGACCACGACCACGACCGCGCCCGCATCGACGCGGGCGATGATCGCAACGGACTTGTTCGCGCTGCGGTTTGTCGATGATATCGCGCTCTCGCCCGACGGCGCGTGGATCGCCTGCACCGTGACGCACGCCGACGGCGACGTGAACCGCAACCGCGCGAGCATCTGGGTCGTGCCCACGGCGGGCGGCGAGCCGCGTCAGCTGACGAACGGCGAGAAAAAGGACACGAACCCGGCGTGGTCGCCCGACGGCACACGCATCGCCTTCGTCTCCGACCGCGACGGGAAGGGGCAAATCTACCTGCTCGACCTCGCGCACGGCGGCGAGGCGGTCGCGCTGACACACGACAAGGAGCACGCGGCGTCGGAGCCGGTCTGGTCGCCGGACGGCGCGCAGGTCGCGTTCCTCTGCAACATGCCGTCCGTGCCGGAGCCGGAGCACAACGTCGCGTACACCGACGACACCGACAAGCCGAGGATCATCACCCGCGCCAAGTACAAGTACGATGGCGAGGGGTTCTTCGACCACACGCGCAAGCAACTCTTCGTCGTCCCGCTCGCGGGCGGCGAGCCGCGTCAGTTGACGAGCGGCACGATGAAGGTGGGCGGGCCTGCGTGGTCGCCGGATGGCGCGCGCATCGCCTTCGTCTCGAACCGCAGCAAGGACGAGGATCACGACCCGCGCATGGATGTCTGGACGGTCGAGGTCGCATCCGGCACTCTGAAACAGGTGACGCCGCACGACGGTGCGTACGGCAGCCCCGCATGGTCGCCCGATGGCCGCACGCTCGCGGTCGTCGGCCACCAGCACCCCGCGAAGGGCGGCACGAACGACCGGCTCTGGACGGTGCCCGCGACCGGCGGCACACCGACGCAGGTGACGGACTTCGACCGCTCCATCGGTGCGGGCATCATGTCCGACACCGGCGCGGCGGAGCGGCGGCAACCCGTCTGGATCGGTGCGAACCTGTATTTCCTCGCCGCAGTCGAGGGCAGCGCGCAGGTCTTCCGCGTGCCCGCGTCGGGCGGCGACGTGACGCCGGTCACGCACGGCGCGCACGCCATCGCCGGGTGGGACATCACCCGCGACGGCGCGTATCTCGCCTTTGGCGCGTCCACCCCGACGAATCCGGGCGAGGTCTTCGGTCAGCGACTCGATGGCGCACACGAGGCGACGCAACTGAGCAATCTCAACGCGGACGTGCTGCGCGAGGCGTCGGCGAGCGACGCGGAGGAGTTCTGGCTGGACGCGGGCGACGGCACCGGCGAGCGCATTCAGGGCTGGATCGTCAAGCCGCCGGGCTTCGACCCGCAGCGGTCGTACCCGCTCATCCTCGAAATTCATGGTGGCCCTGCCGCCTCCTATGGCGTCGGCTGGTTCCACGAGTTCCAATACTTCGCCGCGCGGGGCTACGTCGTCGTCTACACCAACCCGCGCGGGTCGCAAGGGTACGGCGAGGCGTTCTGCACGAGCATCTATCAGGACTGGGGCACCAAGCCGATGATGGATGTGATGGCAGCGGTCGATCACGTCATCGCGCAGGGGTCCATCGACACGGAGCGCCTCTACGTCACCGGTGGGTCGTACGGCGGCTACATGACGGACTGGGTCGTGACGCACACCGACCGCTTCCGCGCGGCGGCGACGCAGCGCAACGTCTCGGACTTGCGCACGCTCGCCCTCGCGGACGACACGGGCACGCTCTGGCTCGGCAATTACTTCGGCGGCATGCCGTGGGACGAGCCGGAGGTCTACGCGCGCAACTCCCCGATCACGCACATCGCTCACTGCACGACGCCCCTCTTCATCGAGCACGAGGAGGAGGACCACCGCTGCCCGATGGATCAGGCCGAGCAGGTCTACAACGCGCTGCACAAACTTGGCGTCGAGACCGAACTCGTCCGCTACCCGAAGGAGCCGCATGGCATGAGCCGCGACGGTGGCCCGCTCCACCGTGTTGACCGCCTGCAACGCATCATCGATTGGTTCCAGCGGCACAGCGAGTAACGAGGAGCCGGGGAGAACCGCAGAGGCGCAGAGGACGCAGAGAGGGAAGAGGGAGAAGAGAATTGAGGGATGCGTTCCCATCTTCTTTTTGTATTCCTCTGCGCGTCTCCGCGTCCTCTGCGCCTCTGCGGTTCATACCCGGTTTGTGTCGTCCGTTATTCGCTTCATACGAGACGCAACGGGGTACGAGAGAGGCGCGAATGACAATCAATCTGGAACGAACCACGACGGTTCCACACAGCATAATCGCACCGGCACGCTGGCTCCCGCGCCTCGCGCTCGGTATCGCGCTCAACGCGGTCGCATGGGTCAGCGCGTGGTCGCGCATCGGCCCGCTCGCGCATTACTCGTTCTTCCCGCTCTGGCTCGGCTTCATCCTCGTCGTCGATGCGATCACGGAAGCGCGGAGCGGCACATCGCTCTGGCGGCGCGGGCGCACCGCGTTCGCCGCGCTCTTCGTCGTCTCTGCCCCCTTCTGGTGGTACTTCGAGCGGCTGAACGCGCGCGTCGGCAACTGGCACTACCGCACGCACCGCCCCTTCGCGGCGGGTGAGTACATCTTCTGGGCATCGCTCGCGTTCAGCACGGTCATCCCCGCCGTCCTCGCGGTCACGGAACTCGTGCGGACGTTCACGCCATCGAACGCAGGATACCAGCCGCGCCGCATCGCGTGGCGGCACGCGACGACGATCATGCTGATTGGTGTCGGCACATTGACGCTCTCACTGCTCTTTCCCCGGCAGTTCTTCCCGTTTCTCTGGCTCTCACTCGGCCTCATCCTTGACCCGATCAACGCCGCGTGCGGGGAAGACAGTATTGCCGGACGGATCGCGGACGGCGCGTGGGCGGGCATCCTCCGGCTGATGGCGGCGGGGCTGATCTGCGGCTTCTTCTGGGAGATGTGGAACTATTGGTCGCTGCCGCAGTGGTACTATACCGTGCCCTACGTCGGCTTCGGGAAAATCTTCGAGATGCCCATCCTCGGCTACAGCGGCTACCTGCCGTTCGCGCTCGAAATCTTCGCCGTCTACCACTTCGCGCGCCTCCTGACGCGCCGGTTCCGCCTCTTCGCGGCGGATTATGTGCGAATATAAGCACGAAGCACGGAAGCGGTTGTTGATCGGGAGGAGGGCAGTGGTGGCGAGCGGGACGAACTGGACAGCGGTTGAGGATGCGGTCGCGGAGGCGAGCGCGCTGGGGACGGTCGGCGTCGCCATCGAGGGGCCGGGCACGGCGCGATGGTCGCACCACGGCGACCGCACGTTCGGCGCGGCGAGCACGGTCAAGATTCCCATTATGATCGAGATTTTCCGGCAGATCGACGCCGGCACGCGGTCCCTCGACGACCCGTACACCGTGACGGCGGAGGATCACACACCCGGCAGCGGCGTGCTGCTGCACCTGCACACGGGCATTGAACTGACACTGAATGACCTCATCTACCTGATGATCTCGATCAGCGACAACATGGCGACGAATATCCTCATCCGCATGGCCGGGATGGACGCCGTCAACCGCACGATGGCCGACATTGGCATGACGAACTCGGTGCTGGGCCGGGAGATGAAGGGCCGCCCCGCACAGGCGGGCGAGCGGGAGAACCTCGCGACCGCGAACGACTACGCCCGCGCGATCCGCGCGAGCATCGACGGCACGGCGGCGTCCCGCGCGTCGTGCGACGCGATGCTCGCGATGCTGGAGAAGCAGCAAAATGGGCGCCGCATCGCGCGTCACCTCCCGGAAGTCGCGAGCGTCCGTTGGGGATCGAAAACCGGTTCCATCGCCGGCGTGACCAACGACGTTGGCTTCATCATCGCGCCGAACGGCACGCTCGTGATCGCCGTTTTCTGCGAGAATTTCCCCGATCAGCACGTCGGCGAGGAAGTAATTGGGGACATCAGTCGCGCGGCGATGGCGGCAACCGGCGTCGTCGGGCCGCGCTATACGAGTTAAGAGCCGGTTTCAGTGTCATTGAGTCGATACGATAGTGGTGGTGGCGGGCTTTAGCCTGCCACGACAAGGAAAATGGCAGGCTAAAGCCTGCCACCACCGAAAAACAAAGGCTCAGTCACTACGGAAATCGCTCCAGGAGTCCGTCTAAATCGAGGAAAAACGTGACAGAGACCGCAACGACACCGACCGACACGCAGCAGCCTGTCCTCATCATTGGCGGCGGCATGGCCGGACTCAGCTGCGCCTTTCGCCTCGTGACCGCCGGTGTGCCGATCCGGCTGCTCGAATCCTCCGAGCATCTCGGTGGCCGCGTCCGCACCCGGATGCGCGACGGGCTACCGATTGACGACGGCTTCCAGGTCCTCTTCCGCGCGTACCCGGAGACGCGCCGTCTGATGGACGACGTCGGGTTCGACGACGGCCTGATCCGCCCGTACGACCGGGGCGCAATCTGCTACGACTACGGCGCGCCATTCACCTTCAGCGCGAACCCGCTCGATGTCGCGCGGTTCCGGTTGATGACCCCTGCGGACAAGGCGCGGCTCGGCGCGCTCGGCGCGATCATGCTCAAGACGAGCACTGCGGACATCTGGAACGATCCGCACGACGAGACGACCGAGGCGTACCTGCGCCGGTTCGGCTTCTCCATCGGGGCAATTGAGCGCTTCTTCCGCCCCTTCTTCGCGGGCATCTTCCTCAACCCCGCGCTCGACACGAGCAGCAAGGATTTCCGCTTCATCTTCAAAATGCTCGCGTCCGGCGAGACGGTGACGACGGGCGATGGCCTCGGCGCGATCCCGCAGGCCATCGCCGCCGCGATCCGCGCGCGCGGTGGGTTGATCGACACGGGGGTGCACGCAGCCACGATCGTTCCGCCCGAAGGAACGCGCAGCCCGATGGTCGAGGTGAAACACCCGGATGGTCGCGAGGAGCGCATTCACGGGAGCGCCGTTGTCATCGCCGCGACCGCGCCGGAGGCGCGACGATTGCTCGAACCGCTCGATAGCCCGGTGGCGCGGCGCATCCCCACAGTCGGGCTGCCGAGCACGACGGTCGCGTGGCGGCTCCCACGGTCGCTCTACCCGGAGAAGAAGATTCTGCTCAACATCGACGCGGTGGCAGGGAAGCGGCGGATGGAGACGGGCTTCCACCTCGCCGCGCAGATCACGAACATCACGCACCCGGACGGCACCGGGGGCACGGGGCACCTGCTGATCGGCGTCTCGGTCGCGGAGGCGTGCGCGGACCCGTCGTACCGCGAGAACATGCTACCGGGTGAGGTGCTCGCCACACTGGGGAAATGGTTCCCGCACGCGAATGTCGCGCAGGATGCCGAACTCGTCGATGTGCACCACACGGCGTTCGGCCAGTTCGCGCAGCCGCCCGGTACGCGGGAGCAGTTGCCGTCGAACCACACGCGCTTCCCGTCCATTGTCGTCGCAGGCGAGTACACCGAATCGTCGTCCATCGAGGGTGCCGTCGTCAGCGGCACGCGCGCCGCTGAACTGGTGCGCGTCGCGCACGCGCGGCGACCCGCCACCATCACGCCCTGAACAGGAGGATTCACCATGCACATGCAGCGAAACCCCACACCATTCAGCCGCCGTACGCTTCTGCGGGGGACAACCGGGCTGGCGCTCGCCAGCGTGGTGGCCGCACCCGTCGCGGTTGGCGCGGAGGACCTGCCGCCTGGCCCGACCGCGCGGTACATCGACGCCATCTGGCAGCGCCCGCAGAATGGCGGCGACTTCACCGTCCGCAACAGCCGTGGGTTGCAGGGGAACAGTGTTGAGGCGTTCGTCGTCTCGCACCGCTCGGACAACCTCATCATCACCGGGCTGATGTGCACGCCGGTCGGTCAGGGCAGCGGGCCGTGGCCCGTGCTGCTCGTCAATCACGGGCACTTCGCCTTCAATGCGTACGACACGGGGTACGACACGCTGCGCGAGGACATCTTCTTCGCGTCGAACGGCTACGTGACGATCGCGACCGATTACCGGAACTACGCGGGGTCGGATCAGGGCGAGTATCAGCTCGAACCGGGGTACACGCACGACGTGCGTAATCTGCTCGACGCGATCCGCTTCGTCGCGCCCGTCGATGCGAGGCGCGTCGGCATGATGGGACACAGCATGGGCGGCGGGATCACGCAGCAGGTGCTCGTGACGACGCAGGGCCAGATCAAGGCGGCGACATTGTACGGCACGGTCTCCGGCGACGAAGTGGACAACTACACCGCGCGGCGGACGCGCTGGGCAACGCCCGGCAGCCGCAGCGAGGGCGACAAAGTGACGGAGATGTACGGCCCGCCCGAGAAAATCCCGGAGGCGTATCGCCGCATGTCCCCGATCAACTACCTCGACCGCATCGACTGCCCCGTGGCGATTCACCACTCGTATGCGGACACGACCTGCCCCATCGAGTGGGCCGAGAAGGTGCGCGACGCCTTCAACGCCAAGGGCAAGACGATGGAGTACCACACGTATCAGGGCCAGCCACACTCGTTCCAGGGCGCGGGCTTCCAGGAGTATCTCCAGTCGAACCTCGCGTTCTTCGACAAGTACGTGAAGAACGGCTAGAGGCGTCCCTTACCGTACAGGCTTTACTCGGCGTGCTCGCGCTGCCGCAGAAACGTTACTGTCCGCGCCGTCACCGCCGAGGCAGATTCCACGCTCGTATCCAGAATGAGATCGGCGTGGGAGCGCGCCTCGGTGAGACGAGCCTCCTGCGCGTCGTAGACGGTCCGGGGCCACTCCTCGCCGCGACGCGCGCGGACGGTGGCGAGCGGCACGTCGAGGTAGATCAGCACGTCCGGCTCGGAATGCCGCCAAAGCCAGGGAATGCCCGAATGCTCCTGCGCGACCGCGTTGGCGTCGTATCCGTGCCGCCGGAGCGCGGTGACGAGCGTCGATTTCCCGGACGCGCAGTGACCGACAACCGCGACACGAAGGGAGGCGCGCTCCGAGGTCGGCGCTCGCTCATCCATCGCGGCGGCGCTGGACGAGCGGAATGCGGGCGTTGAGGTGGCGGGTGATCGCGGCTTCCTCACGGGCGTTGATCGTGATGGCGATAACCGTCATGTCGTCGGTGGGTCGCCCACGGTCGGCGTCAATCGCCGCCACGAGGAGCGCGTCCACGAGCGACTGCGCGGCACACGGCGCGTCGCCAAGGGCGGCGAACGCCGCGAGCGGGTCGAGCGGCGCGCCCGCCCGCTCACCCGCGTGGGCGATGCCATCAGTAAAAAGCACGACGCTCAACCCGAGCGCGAGTTCAAAGTGATCAATTGTCGGGCGCGCGTGCCGTTGGATGCCGATAGGACCGGCGGTGGTGGGCAGCAACTCCCACAACCCGTCGCGTCGGACAATCGCGGGCACGTCCGCATTGCGCGTCAGGAGCAGGCTATTCGTGCCGAGATCGAGCGAGAGCATGTCGAGCGTCGCGGAGACGCGGCCACCGCGATAGGCGTGCAAATAATCGTGCACCGCGCGGGCGACCGCGCCATCGCGCACGCCCTCCTTGATGAGCGATACGGCCTTCGCGGTCAGTTGGAGCGAGAGCATCTTCGCGGGGAAGCCGTGCCCCTGCCCCTCCACGAGCACCAGCGTGAACCCGCCATCGGGCCGCTCGACGAGTTCGACGGTGTCGCCGCTCTCGCGCGTGGCGTAGTGGCTCGTCTTCGCCGCCGCCAGATCGGCCTGGAGCAGCGTCACGGGCGCGCTAGCGGGCGCCGACGAGCCGGTCGCGGTCGCCATAGTTGCGGTTGTAGTAGGCGACGTAGCTGGCATCATGCTTCAGTGGCTCCCACCAGTCGCGGTTCTCCGCGTACCAACGGACGGTGCGCTCCAAGCCAATCGCGAACGGCATCTCCGTCTGCCAGCCGAGCGCGCGTAATTTGGCGCAATCGAGCGCGTAGCGGCGGTCGTGCCCCGGCCGGTCACCGACGGTCTGGAGCAGATCGCGCGGCTTGCCGAGCACGTCCAGGAGGGCGCGCAACACGTCGATATTCGGGCGGCCATGCCCCAGCCCCTCGTGCTCCGCGCCGACATTGTACGCCTCACCGGGCACGCCCTCGTGCAGCGCGACGTCGATTCCGTCGCAGTGGTCGTCCACATGGAGCCAGTCGCGCACCTGCTGACCGTCGCCGTAGACGGGGATGGGCCGGTTCTCGATCGCGTTGGTGATCGCGACGGGGAGGAGCTTCTCCGGGTACTGGTACGGGCCGTACGTGTTCGAGCCGCGCGTCGTCACAGTCGGCACGCCGTGTGTGATGTGGAACGCGCTGACCATGTGCTCCGCGCCCGCCTTGCTCGCGCTGTACGGCGAGCGGGTGTGGAACGGGTGATCCTCGGCGGACGTACCCTGCTCAATATGGCCGTAGACCTCGTCTGTGCTCACTTGCAGGTAGCACGTCACGCCGAGTTCGCGCGCCGCGTCGAGCAGCGTGTACGTCCCCTGCACCTCGGTCGTGATGAAGTTGCTGCCGTCCATGATCGACCGGTCAACATGCGATTCGGCGGCGAAGTTCAGCACACCGTCGCACCCGCGCATCGCCTCGCGCACGGCGACTGGGTTCGCAATGTCACCGTGGACGAAGGTGTAGCGGGGATCGGACTCGACCGGGCGGAGGTTGGCGAGATTGCCCGCGTAGGTCAGTTTATCGAGCACAACGATCTCATACGGTCGCCGTTCGAGCGTGCGCCGCACGAAGTTGCTCCCGATAAACCCCGCGCCACCTGTCACCAGCAACCGCTTGAATGTCCGCCCCATCCGTCCCTCCCGATCACACCACAGCGCCACCATCCGGAGCATAGCATAGCACGGTCCGATGGATGCACGCCGATACGCCACCTGTCACAAAGAAGAAGAGCCGCCCGGATGGGCGGCTCATATCATGCTGGGTGTGTCGGGGGATTAGACCGGCGACCGGCCACCCGTCACCGCGCGGACGATCCAGGTGAGGAGCAGCGCGCCGATGAACGCCACGACGATCGAGCCGATCAGTCCCACCGTCGCGTTGACGAAGAAGCCGACGACGATGCCACCGATGAAGGCGCCGATCAGACCGACGATCAGGTCGGAGACAAGATTGCCGCCGCCGGAGCCAGCAACCATGTGCGCGAGCCAGCCAGCGATCAGGCCGACGATGATCCAGCCGATGATCCCAAGACCGAAGTTAATTGCCGCAAACTCTACCATGTCATGTGCCTCCTTATAACAATCCGGAGCGTGCAACCCCGCGCTCCTCTGGCTCAAGAGAAAGCAAGCAGCGTGCCACGGCGTATAGATGCACTAAAGAAATCAGAAGCCGGGAATCAGAACCCAGAGGGGGAGAAACCGGAAGCCAGAAGGGTTATCACTGACACCGAACATCCATCTTCTGGTTTCCGGCTTCTGGTTTCTGGCTTCTGGCTTCTGGCTTCTGGCTTCTAGCTTCTAGCTTCTCCCGCGTGATCGAGGCAAACGGTCATGAACCGCGCTTGGCCCGCGAGATCGTGATGAACGGACGCATCCGCAGTCGGCCATGCGTCGCGAACCGCAGCCATCGCGATTTCTGCCTGGCTGGGATCGATTTCAAACGCGAACGCGCCATCGGGTGCGAGGCGCGCCGCGACCTGCGGTATCAGTTCACGATACAGGCTAAATCCGTCACGATCGCCGCCGACGAGCGCAATTGCTGGCTCCGCACGGAGGTCCTGGGATCCCGCTTGTGCGTCGGACAAATAGGGCAGGTTCGCGAGCACGAGATCAACGGGATGACCGAGCCAGCGCAACAAATCGCCAACGACAAACTCCACACGTCCTAGTACTTCGGCAGTTCCAGCATTGTCCTGCGCGACTCGCACCGCCTTGCGAGATATATCTACGCCAACCACTGCGGCACCCGGCACAAGATGCGCGACCGTGACGGCAATTGCGCCACTCCCCGTCCCGACGTCGATGACGCGCGCGGGACATCGACGCCCATCCAACCACGCTGCGGCCCACGCAACAAGCAACTCCGTCTCCGGGCGCGGCACCAATACATCCGGCGTCACCGCGAATGTCAGATCATAGAAGGATTTATACCCGAGCAGGTAGGCGACGGGTTCGCCGCGCTCCCGCCGGTCGAGCAGATCGTGGAATGCATCGATGCGAGCGGGCGGCGCGGCTTCCGGCAAATGGGCGTAGAGTGACGCGCGGCTGAGATTGGTTGCATGGCCGAGCAGCAGCGCGGCGTCGAGTTCGGGCGATTCACTGCCCGCATCACGAAGCCGCGCCACACCAACCAAGAGCAGATCACGCAGCGACAGCGACGACGCGGCGGTCACGCTAGTTGAGCGCGAGTCCGGCGGCGGCGAGACGATCCGCCTGATCGACCGCGCGCAACTCCGCGATCAGCGGTTCGATGTCGCCGTTGAGCACGCCGGGGAGGTTCGAGCGGTTCATGCCGATGCGATGATCGGTCACGCGATCCTGCGGGAAGTTGTATGTGCGGATTTTCTCGCTACGGTCGCCCGTGCCGATCTGCGACTTGCGTTCCGCCGAGAGTTCCCGCTGCTGCTTCTGCGCCTCGATGTCGTACAACCGGGCGCGGAGCACGCCCATCGCCTTGTTCCGGTTCTTCAACTGGCTCTTCTCATCCTGACACGTCACCACGACGCCGCTCGGCAGGTGCGTGATGCGCACCGCGCTGTCGGTCGTGTTGACGCTCTGCCCGCCGTTCCCGCCCGACCGGTAGACATCGATCTTCAAATCCGCCTCGTTGATCTGGACATCGACCTCCTCGACCTCTGGCATCACGATCACGGTGGCGGTGGAGGTGTGGATGCGGCCCCCGGATTCCGTCGCGGGGACGCGCTGCACGCGGTGCACGCCGCTCTCCCACCGGAGGTGCGCGAACGCTCCCATGCCGTGCACCTCGAAGACGACTTCCTTCATCCCACCGATACCCGTCTCGTTCAGGTCGATCAACTCGACCTTCCACCGCTGCCGCTCGGCGTACTTCGTGTACATCCGGTAGAGTTCAGCGGCGAAGAGCGCCGCCTCCTCGCCGCCCGTGCCGGCGCGGATCTCGACGATCACATTCTTCTCGTCCTTCGGGTCCTTCGGCACGAGCAATCGGCGCAGCGTCGCCATCTCGGCATCGTGGCGGCCTTGCAAGCCGACGAGTTCCTCGCGCGCGAGGGCGACGAGTTCGGCGTCGCCCTCGTCATCGGCCATCGCCTGCGTCGCGCCGATCTCCACGCCGAGGTCGCGCAACCGGCGGTAGGCGAAGACCGCATCCTCGATCTCGGCGCGCTCCCGCCCGAGCGCGGTCAGCTGCGCGTGATCCGTCACGACATCCGGCTGGCCCATCTCCTCTTCAATTACCATGAATCGCCGCTCAAGGTCGGCGAGGGTGTCGAGCATCTGCATGGTGATTCCAAACTCCTTTGTCCTTCGTTTAATACAACAGTCGCGCGTGCCGAAATCTTCCCCTGCGCGGTGCGCGTCGCTAGCCGTGCGCGGGAAGCTCACACCAACTGTGCAGCAAACGTCGAATCACCTTCATTGGGCCGCTTCTCCTCACCACCATCACCGGAGCGAGAACCGCTCCATTGTAGTATAGCGCGGACCGCCCGCCCCGAGCACGCTTCGGATCAGTGAAACGTACGCAATCGGCCATCCGGCGGGCGGCACCGCGACCGGCCTGCGGAGCGCGGCGACGAGTGCGTTCGTCCCCGGCGCGTCGCGATGTCCGTTCCGGACGCGCCCGAGTGTCAGGTGCGGCTGGAATGGCTTGCGATCCGCGACGATGCCCTCGACCTGCCGCAACGCCTCCGCAACTGACTGGTGCAGCGCGAGCAAGGCATCCACCGCATTGCGCATCCCAAGCCAGAGCACACGCGGCGCATCGAGCGACGGGAATGCCCCAACCACGCCTTCGCGCAGCATGAAAGCTGAGTGCGGCGCAGTCGCCGCCGACAGCGCATCGGTCAATGATGGGATATGCGTCGTCATGACATTGCCGAGAAACTGGAGCGTCAGGTGCGCGTGCTCCGGTTTCATCCAGCGCACCGGCAGGTCGCCGCGCTGCCGCAGCGTCTGCTGCGCCGCGACGACCGCCTGCCGCATCGCGTCGTTTGTTTCGAGCGCGACGAAGAGCCGCATCATGCGCGGGCCAGTGGTGGTGCGTTGCTCGTCTATGGTCTCGTCCATCGACCCTACCATACCGCACTGGAAAGCGGTTTCACAGGCCGCGATCACCGTGGGGGTCGCATTAATCGCGTGGTACACTGGCGCGGCAATCGACTGCGGCAACGCGCGGAGTCTGTTTGAGAGGGGAGCGTTCACGATGGCACAGGGTTTTCGCGGTGTATTCACGATTCCCGTCACCCCGTTCGACCGGCACGGCAACATCGACGAGGACTCGCTGAAGAACGAGGTCGATTGGTGCATTCGGGCGGGCGGACACGGCATCGTCGCGCCCGTTAACGCGAGCGAGTCACCGACGCTGCTGGACGACGAGCGCAAGCGCGTGACGCGGCTCGTCGTCGAAGCGGCATCGAAGCGCGTGCCCGTCGTCATCGGCGTCTCCGGCGTCAGCACGCAGGCATCGGTGCTCTACGCGAAATACGCGAAGCAGGTCGGCGCGGACGCCGTGATCGCGATGCCGCCGTACGGCGTGCGGCTGGCAGACCCGGAGAGCGTCTTCGCCTTCTACCAGGCCGTCGCGGACGCTGCGGACGGCCTGCCGGTCTTCATCCAGAACTGGTCCGGCCCGGCGGGCACCGTGATGAGCGCGCACCAGTTGACGCGCCTGATGACGGAGATCGACAACGTCTCCTACCTCAAGGAGGAGACGGTCAACTCCGGGCACCTGATGACGACCGTGCTCGCGACGGCGGGCGACGACTGCCTCGGTGTGATGGGCGGCATCGGAGGCCGCTACCTGATGGACGAGTTCTCGCGCGGCGCGTGCGGCACGATGCCCGCGTGCCAGGTGACGGACGTGCACGTGAACATCTGGAACGCGCTCGAATCCGGCAATCTCGACAAGGCGCGCCGCACCTTCAACCGCCTGCTACCGCTCCTCAACATGGAGGCCGCGTTCGGCGCGTCGCTCTACAAGGAGGTGCTGAAGCGGCGCGGTGTGATCGCCACGACGACGATGCGCTCCCGCAAGGACTCCGCCCTCGACGAGTACGACCACAAGGAACTCGATGCGATCCTGCGCGACGTGTCGGACTTGTTCTCGATCTGATTGGGCAGATGGGGGTAGGGAAGATGACGATGACCCCTCCGAATCTCGGTGGCGGCTGGCTCGGCAAGTATGGTAAGGGGCGCACAGTCACACGCGCCTTCCTGATGGGCGAGGGTTTTACCAACGCGGACATGGATGGTCGGCCAGTCATCGGCATCTGCAACTCGTGGAGCGAGTTGAACAACTGCAACTACCACCTGCGCGACGTCGCGGAGGCCGTCAAGCGGGGCGTCTGGCAGGCGGGCGGCTTGCCGCTTGAGTTCCCCGTCATCTCGCTCGGCGAGGTCTTCATGACGCCGACGACGATGATGTTCCGCAACCTGATGGCGATGGACGTGGAGGAGATGATCCGCGCGCAGCCGCTCGACGGCGTCGTGCTCCTCTCGTCGTGCGACAAGACGACGCCCGCGATGATTATGGGGGCGGCGAGCGCGAACCTCCCCGCCATCCTCGTCACCGGTGGGCCGTCACTCTCCGGGCGGTATCGTGGCAAGGATGTCGGCACGACCGACTACACGAAGATGGATGCCGAACTGCGCGCGGGCCTCGTCTCCGACGAGGAGATGATGGAGTTCGAGAGCGGCTACAAGCGCAGCGTCGGCCACTGCGAGGTGATGGGCACCGCGAGCACGATGACGAGCCTCGCGGAGGCGATGGGCTTCTGCCTCCCCGGCTCCGCGAACATCCCGGCGGTCGATGCCCGCCGCTATCACGCTGCCGAGGCGTCGGGGCGGCAGATCATCGAGATCGTGAAGCGCAATCTCCGCCCGTCGGACATCATCACACGCGAAGCGCTGGAGAACGCGATCCGGGTGAGCATGGCGATTGGCGGCAGCACGAACGCGGTGATTCACCTCGTCGCGTTCGCGAACCGGCTGGGAATCGACCTACCGCTCTCCGTCTTCGACGAGATCAGCCGCACGACGCCCTTCATCGTCAACGTCAAGCCCTCCGGCGAGTACATGATGAACGAGGTCTTCGAGGCGGGCGGCGTCCCGGCGGTGATGAAGGAGATCGAGTCGCTCCTGCACCGGGACTGCATCACCGTGACGACGAAGACGATCGGCGAGAACCTCGTCAGCGCCCCACCGTCGCGCGATCACGATGTCATCCGCCCGATCACGAACCCGCTCAGCCCCGAGGGGGGCACGGCGATCCTGCGCGGCAACCTCGCGCCGTTCGGCGCGGTCATCAAGCAGACCGCCGCGTCCCCGCACCTGCTCGTGCATCGCGGCCCGGCGGTCGTCTTCAACTCCAACGACGAACTACACGCCGCCCTGCACGATGACGAGTACGAGATGGATCAGAACGCCGTCATCATTCAGCGCTACCAGGGGCCGCTCGGCTTCCCCGGGATGCCGGAGACGGGTGGCGGCGTCGCCGTCCCGATTAAGCTCATCCGGCGCGGCATCCGCGACATTGTGCGCATCACGGACGCGCGAATGAGCGGCACCGCGTTCGGCACGACGGTCCTGCACGTCTCGCCGGAGGCGGCGGCGGGCGGCCCGCTCGCGGCGGTGCGCAACGGCGACATCATCGACCTCAACGTGCCCGAACGCACGCTCAACGTCCTCATCTCTGACGAAGAAATGCAAGAGCGCTTGAAGGAGTGGAAAAGCCCGGTGCCGGACAATGTGCGCGGCTACCACTGGCTCTACCTGAACCATGTGCTCCAGGCGCACGAGGGGTGCGACTTCGATTTCGCCCGCGCGCAGGGCATGAAGGGTGTGAGGGAGTAGGGAATATGACGTTGAATGTTGCGGTGATTGGTGCGGGGCGGCGGGGGGTGGCGCACACCGAGGCGGTCGCGGACCGCGAACAAGAGGCGCGGGTGGTCGGCATCGCGGATGTGGACGAGGCGCGCGTGCGGTCGCTCGTCGGCGCGCACGCGCCCCACGCGACGGCGTACACGGACGCGCTGACGATGCTCGATGCGGTCGCGCCGGATGTCGTCTACATCACCACGCCGCCGCCGCTGCACAAGGCGCAGACACTCGCGGCGTTGGAGCGGGGCGCGCACGTCATCCTCGAAAAGCCGATCGCGCTCACCGTCGCGGAGGCCGACGCCATCGGCGAGGCGGCGGCGAAGGCGGGGCGGATGATCCACATCTGCCATCAGTTGCGCTACGTCAACGGCATCGACGCCCTGGGGGAGCGGCTGATGCAGCAAAAGGTCGCCCTCACCCACATCTGGAATTACCGCAAGGGGCCGGATGTCCCCGGCAACTGGCAGCGCACCTGGGGCGGCGGGCACGTCGTCGAGTGGGGCATCCACTACCTCGACCTCTGCCGCTACGTGATGCAGACCGAACCCGTCGAGGTCTACGCGCGCTACGCCAATCAGGTGATGCACGGCAAGGAAAATTGGGACAACTGGGACGCCTACAGCCTGACGGTGCAGTGGGCGAACGGCGCGGTCTGCGGCTATGCGAGCACCTATGCGCTGCCACCGGGCATCGAGAGTTCGTCCGGCCTCGCGATCATCGCCGCCGAGGGCAAGGCGGAGTTCGGCTGGGCAGGCTCGACATGGACGACGCCCGAAGGGACGGAGACATTCGCGGGCACGCAGGGCGACGGCGAGCGCAACCTCGCCAAAGCGTTCTTCGCGGCGGTCACGAGCGGCAAGACGGACGGCATCCGGCAATCGTTCGACGACGCGCTGCGCACGCACCGGCTCGTGATGGCGGCGAACGAGTCCGCGCAGACGGGGAAGCCGATCCGGCTGTAGACGGCTTGGCATCCGTTCAGGCGGTCGGCTCCAGGCCGACTGCCCACTGCACGCCGCGTTGCAGGAGGCGGCGGGAGAGCGGATTCGCGTACGTCTCCGCGTTGTGCCCAATCGAGACGTAGAAGACCCGACCAAGCTCCTCATCCCGCGTCCACGCGACGGGCTGCAAGCCGTGCGATGGCGACCGCGCGAGGAGATGATACTGCGTCGGGTCGTCATCCAGCATGTACAACTCATCGAACACCGTGAACGACGAGAGCGGCCCGGTGATGGGGTGCGCGGGGTCGGCGATCTCCACGACGATGTCGAGTTGCGGCGGGTGCTCCACGAACCGCCCGCCGAGGAGCCGCTTGCTGTCCGGCTGGTTGCGAAAGGTGTCGCTGGCGCAATGGACACCGATATACCCGCCACCGCCCCGGACGAACTGGAGCAGTGCGTCGTATTGCGCGTCCGTGATGTCGCGCGCGGTCGTGTAATTGACGATGCCCGCGTAGGCGTGCAGATTCTCCGGTGTGAGGGTGGCCAGGTCCTCCGTGGCGTCAACCTCCATGCCGATCTCCCGGAAGAGCGTCGTCATAATCGGCGCGAAGATGCGGAACTGGTGGTACTCCGTCGTCTGCCCACCGAGAAGGAGTAGCCGTAATTCCACGTCTTCTCTAATCATCATCACGCTCAGTCCTTGTAGAACCTCACCCCCGGCCCCTCTCGTACGGAGGCATCGCCCAAAGGCTTCGGATCACGGCGGCGATGGAGAGGGCAGGGGAGGGATTTGCTTTGGCCCTCAATCCTTAGTCCTCAGTCCTTGGTCCTTAGTCCTTAATCCTTAGTCCTTAGTCCTTCGATTGAGCGTACGTGGCAGGGGCGCGACCGTCAAGCCGATTTCGTGTACGCTATGCGGAAGAACGTCGCGACAGAAGCGAGGCGCGGATGCAGCCACCGATGAACAACTATCGCAGACTGCGCATCGAGAAGATGAAGTACCCGCATGTGCGCTACTACTCGTACCAGAAGCGGCTGGTGCACACCCAGGGCGATGCGTTGATCCTCTATAATTCACCCGGATTGGCGATCACGGATCATCTGCGCGGCGGCGGCTTCTACCTACCCACGCAGTCCGTGACGTGGTGCAGCACTGAGCGGTGGAACAACATCGCCGCGATCTACGACTCCAAAGGGGCCTTCAAGTTCTGGTACTGCGACGTGTCGATGCCATGCACGCTCGTCGATGATGTGCTCTCGTACGTCGATCTCGACCTCGACCTCATCGCGTACGCCGACGGCACCTATCGCGTCGATGACGAGGACGAATTCATCGCGCACCAGGAATTGTACGCCTATCCCCCCGAAGTGGTCGCGCGCGCCCGTGTGGAACTCGCCGCGCTGATCGACGCGCACACGTCGCACCGGTTCCCGTTCGACGGATCACTGACCGATTATGTGCCGCCCGCCTACAAACGGTCGTAGTTGATGGTCGCGCGGTATTCGCGAATTGGGTGGAACCCGAGCACCTGCGGCCAGTACGTCTCGCCCGCCCCCTCGACAAGCCCCACCGTGAGGTAGATGCGCGCGCACGCGAAGCGGTTGTAGCACGCACGACCATCGAGCGTGATCGCGAGTGACCCCTGGCTGCGGAGCGCGCTGCGGGCGAAAGCGCGCAACTTAATGTCCGGGCACGGCAGGCCCGTCGGCCCGCCATACGCCTGCCCGCGATGCCGGAACGAGACGCCGACGCGCACATCCTCCCCCTCGTAGGAGAAATGAATGTGCTGAATTTGATCCGGTCGCAGCATCGCGATTGATCGTTGACGACCACCGGGCAGCAGATCTTTCGGCGTCAGCACCCGCTTGCCCGCCGGGAGCACCGTGTCGAGGTGCGGCACGGCGACCGCCGCGAGCGTGCGGCTGATCGCGCGCTCCTCGATGTGACCCGTGCGCACCGGCGGCGTGGTAAAGTCGAACATGTTGTTCTCAACGAAGGGTGCTGCGGGCGCGGGCGTTGCCGCCGCGACGCGGATCGTGTCGAGATCGACCGCGCGTGTGCCATCGGCGACGCGGAGCACATCGGGCGTGAATGCGCGCTCACCGGTTGGTTGCACTGCCCGCAGCCACGCGCCGGTGTTGCCATCGATGCCGGCAATTTCGAGATGCGTCGCATCGACGCACGCGACGACGAGCAGCGTCAATTCGCGCGGCGCAGTTGCCTTGGTTGGTCGCGGATTCGGCATCGTCTCCCCTTGTTCATTCGCGCGACGAGTGTACCATGCGCGGACAACGTGGTATAAACGGCATCGAGGGAGTGTTTCAATTGGGAAGGATCAAACCGTGTCGACGCCACCCGCCGCTTCGTTCAATGCATCCGCAGCCCAACGAAATGTGCCGAATCGCCTGGTGATGGCCGTCGTGCAGGACTATGACGCGAACGCGATCACCGATGCGCTGACGCAGGCGAACTTTCGCCTCACGCGCGTTGGCAGCACCGGCGGCTTTCTCCGCATGGGCAGCACAACGCTCCTCGTCGGCGTGGAGGACTGGCAGGTCTCCCGCGTCAAGCGGATGATTATGGAGCACTGCCGCGAGCGGATGGAGGTCGTGCCGCCCGACATGCTCGATATCCATGCGTGGTACCCGTCGGATGTGATGGAGGTGCCGGTCGGCGGCGCGGTCCTCTTCGCCCTGAAGATTGTGCGATTTGAGCGTTTGTAAGCCATTGGGGGCTTCGGCGATGCGTCAGCGACTCCTCTCGTATCTCACTGCGGCGTGCATCAATCTCTCGATTGTCGGGGGCACGCTGATCCCGGCCATTGTCGAGCGACACCCGATCATCCGGCTTCGGGCGCGGCCAGTGAGCCGCAGCTCCTTCGCAGAGGGCGAACTCACGGCGGACGGCAGCGTTGTGGTGATGAACGTCCGCGCGCGGCGCACTACCTTCAGCCAGAATTAGCACAGCAAAAACGCGGCCCCCAATGGAGCCGCGTTTCGTCCTTTTTTCAATCGCGATCAGCGCGAACTGAGCAGGTGCGCGTCGTGATCGACTGTCGCGCCACTGAAGGTGCGGTCCATCATGTGTTGGACGGCCATCATATGCGCGCAGGTGCCGTTCTTCGCCGCAAAATCGCACCCGCAGTGCCAGACGCCGTCCTCACAGGTGACGGTGTGAACATCGTTATCGCCCTTGAACTCGACGCGGAGCGTCTGGACCGAGACACGCCACGGCTCGTCCGCGTACCGCCGTGCCTTCTCCAGTTTCCCGATCATGCTGGAATGCATACCACTGCCTCCTACTCATGCGCGGCGCGCTCCCGGCCGCTTCCCAACAAACCACGAAACGCGATGCAACCCATTAAAACACTCCACCGCAGGGCTTGGTGTTCCCTGCGGTGGTCATTCGGCACTTCGTGCTGGCTCGTACATCCGTGATGCGTCACGAAATGGGTAGAACATCATCTTCGTTATCAACGCCATCACCGCCTTGCCATGTCGTGCCGTGTGTCTCTCTGGTGCGTCCATCATACGCCGCGAATGTGGGAGCGTCAACCCTTCGCGTTTATCTGTACGTACAACTCGCACCCTGCTCGATATTCCGCACTATGCGCCCAAAGAGAGTTTGGGCTCCTCCGGGTGACCCGTCCCGCCTCTTCTCTGCGGATAACAAGCTACCGGTCCCAGCGTTGCCTGATCTCTTCCCATCGCGGCGCCGGGCCGGGAAGCGGCGCCGCCGATGCGATGTGGAGGGCGTCGAGGAGCAATGTCAGGTACCGATGCCGCAGTTGACCGGTGCGGTGCGGGTCGCCAACCTGAATGGCCGCCAACTGCTCGAACAGCAGGGAGAGGTCGCCGACGACGATATCGGCGCGGAGGACGCCAGCGGATGTGGTGCGGTCGAGGAGCCGCACGGTCAGTCCATGGGCCTTCTCGCCTTCGCGGTACAACTCGTCAGTCGGCGTGAACGTCCCGGCCAGCCGCAGCGTCAGCGAGTGGGTGTCGGCATCGAGACAGCGACGCATGAACCGGGCGAAGGCGGCCCAGGGATCGCCACTGTCGGCCAGTGCGGCCTCTGTCTCCGCAATGTAGCGGTGTAAGCCGTCGAGGCAGAGCCGCTGGAGGAGTTCGTCCTTGCTGCGGTAGCGACGATACAGGGCGCTGATCCCCACCCCGGCACGCTCGGCCACCGCCGAGATCGGCGCGTCGGGGTTGGCGATGAACACGGCGCGCGCGGCGTCGAGAATCAGTTGGTCATTGCGGGCGGCTTGGGCGCGCCGCCCATTCAAGGGTGTAGCCGTCTCAATCATGCAATCGAGCATACCACGTCTTGAACGGAATGATCCGTTCTGTTATAATGGAACGGAACGATTTGTTCCGCCGAGAGTGATGGGGCGGGACGCGAAGTAAGGAGATTTGCCATGACGAACCACCACACGACGCACACCACCGACAGCACGATCCGCCCCTTCACCATCGCCATCCCGCAATCCACCCTTGACGACCTGACCGACCGGCTGGCCCGCACCCGCTGGACCGATGAGGTCGCGGGGTCCGGCTGGGATTATGGCATCTCTCTGGAGTATATGAAGGAACTAGCAGACTACTGGCAGCATACCTATGACTGGCGCACACACGAGGCCGCCCTCAATACTTTTGCGCAGTTCAAAGCGCAGGTCGATGGTGTGGGCATCCATTTCATCCACGAACGCGGCAAAGGGCCAAACCCAACGCCGCTCCTGCTGATCCACGGCTTTCCCGACTCCTTCTATCGCTACCACAAGGTCATTGATCGGCTCACCGATCCGGCGAAATATGGCGGCGATCCGAACAATTCGTTTGACGTGATCGTGCCGTCCATCCCTGGCACGGGATTTTCCGACCGCATCACCAAAGCGGTTGACGACAATGCCGACCTCTTCGCTAAGTTGATGACCGAGGTGCTCGGGTATCCGCAATTTGTCTCTGCCGGCGGCGACACCGGGACCTACATCACCCAATCCCTGGCACGTCGATATCCCGCGCTGCTCATGGGTATCCATCTGACGGATGTTGGCGCCTACCCCGATCAAAACACGGACTTCTCGACCCTTTCTCCCGCCGAAATCGAGATGGCGCAATGGGTCCAGAAGTGGTTTATGGAGGAAGCGATGGGGGCGAACATGCTTATGGCGACCAAGCCGCAAACGCTGGCCTATGGCCTCAATGACTCGCCCATAGGGCTCGCAGCATGGCTCGTCAGTTACGGCAGCAGTGGACAGAAGGGAAAAG
>JAABUT010001915.1_pt1 | contig 21819 bp, 20 predicted proteins | sample 5559281 | NCBI WGS metagenome assembly JAABUT01 (sample SAMN10711880, study PRJNA513359) | rock metagenome | isolation source: Antarctica rocks | place: Antarctica: Victoria Land, Ricker Hills nord | collected 2016-01-04
GCAAGCTGAAGGAATTCAAGCGAGTGGCCATGCGCAGCGACAAAACCGACACCAGCTTCGCAGCAATGATCTATCTTGGTGCAGCTATCATCAACTCACGATGATTCTCAACAGGCCCTAGTCTTCCTCGCCATCGGCATGCAGAGCTTCGGCGGCGGCATGTCGGCATGGATGCGGCGCGAGATCGTGCTGCGCCGCGGCTGGATGCCGGAGGCGCAGTTCGTCAGCGGCATGGCGCTGTGCCAGATTGCGCCCGGCGCCAACGCGGTCAACCTGGCGGTGTTCATCGGCACCACCCTGCGCGGTGGCCGCGGGGCGTTAGCGGCGCTGGGCGGCATGCTGCTGGTGCCGGTGATCGTCGTGCTGCTGCTGGGCTGGCTGTTCCTGCGGGTGCGCGACGTGCCGGGGGTGGAGTCGGCCATGTCCGGCCTGGGTGCTGCGGCGATCGGACTGAACATCGCCACCGGCCTGCGCATGGCGCGCCACAGCATCCGCGCCCTGGCGCCCGCCGCCATCACGATCGGCACGGCGACGGCGGTGGGCCTGGCCGGGCTGCCGCTGCCGGCGGTGCTGCCGCTCAGCATCTGGCTGGCGCGCGCGTGACCGGGGTGCTGGTGCAGCTGGCGTTGCTGTTCGGCGGGCTGTCGCTGCTGGCGGTCGGCAGCGCCAACTCGGTGGTGCCGGACATGCAGCGCGCCGTGGTCGGGCTGCACGGCTGGATGACCGACCGCGACTTCCTTGACCTGTTCGCGCTGTCGCGGGTAGCGCCGGGTCCGGGATCGCTGATCGTGGCGCTGATCGGCCAGCGCGTGGCCGGGCTGGCGGGTGCGGCGGTAGCCACCCTGGCGATGTTCGGGCCGACCTGCATCGGCGTGCACCTGGCCGCCCGCGCCTGGCACCGCTTCCGCGACGCATCCTGGCGGGCGCGGGTGGAACGCGGGCTGGCGCCTCTGGCCATCGGCCTGATCTTCGCCAGCGCCATCGCCCTGATCCGCGGCACCCAGCACGACCCCGCCGCCTACGCCCTGACCGCCGCAGCCACGCTGGCGCTGACGGCGACCGAGGCGCACCCGCTGCTGATACTCGGCGCGGGCGCGGCAGCGGGATACCTGCTCGGCCTGTAGGCCTACTGCACCGGCGAGAAGCTGGTCGGCGCCAGGATGCGGTTCTCCATGTCCACCAGCAGCTCGGTGCGCGCGGCCTCGGCGGCGTACTCGGCCCAGGCCGGATCGGCGACCATCGCCTTGCGGCGGGCCTCCCGGTCGCCCTGGTTCTCGTAGCCCCACATGTGCACGATCCGGTTCAGCGGGCCTTCCGCGGTGGTGTACCAGCCCAGGCAGCGGCCGAGATACTTCTGCTGCAGCGGCCAGGCCTTTTCCTCGTACAGCTTGACGAAGGCGGCCATCTTGTTGGGCTTGCAGGTGTAGATGCGCAGGTCGACGATCATGCTTTTTTCCCTCGCTCCGCCGCAGCGGCGGCCGATGCGATGCTAAGACGGTTTCGCCGGGCAAGGGAAATCGGCACCCACTTGTCCGCCGGCGGCAACAGCCCGCAATGTCGCGCCATGCAGGACAGCACGCTCCGGATCACCGGCCTCACCAGGCGCTTCGGCGCCACGCTGGCCGTGGACGACCTGTCGCTCGACGTGCCGGCCGGCCAGATGCTGGGCATCATCGGGCGCTCGGGAGCCGGAAAATCAACGCTGCTGCGGATGATCAACCGCCTGCAGGAGCCGAATGCCGGACACATCCGCTTCGGCGACACCGACGTGACCGCCTTGAAGGGCCGGGCCCTGCGCGCCTGGCGCACGTCTTGCGCCATGATCTTCCAGCAGTTCAACCTGATCCCGCGCCTGGACGTGCTGACCAACGTGCTGATCGGACGGCTGAACCGCCGCGGCACCGTTGCCAGCCTGCTCGGCCTGTTCACCGTCGCCGAACGGGCGATGGCGCTGCAGGCGCTGGAACGCTTCGACCTGCTGGAAACCGCCCTGGTCCGCGCCGGCCGGATCTCCGGCGGCCAGCAGCAGCGCGTGGCGATCTGCCGGGCGCTGCTGCAACAGCCTCGGCTGATGCTGGCGGACGAGCCGATCGCCAGCCTGGACCCGGGCAACGCCGAGGTGGTCATGCAGGCCCTGCGGCGCATCAACCGCGAGGACGGGCTGACGGTGCTGTGCAACCTGCACCACCTGGACACCGCACGAAACCACTGCGACCGCATCGTCGCCCTGCGCCGGGCCCGCATCATGTTCGACGGCACACCCGACGAACTGACAGCCGCCCAGGTGCACGACATCTACGGCGTCAGCGAAACCGAGTTCAACACGGTCGCGGCCTGAGAAGCAGGCAAGGCCAGGACGCTGCCCCACAGGCGCCAACTTCGCGCCTGGCGACGTGGATCGAGCTGTGATGCACAGTTGGGACGCAGAACGCACCTGAGCTTGAGTCTCAATGGACTGGTTTGGTACGGACGCGACGACGACGCTTCCAGGCAACCAGCATCCGAACACCGGGCCATGCTCATGCTTAAGTCGGCGCATATGGGGCAGAGCCCTGGTCTTGCTATCGCGACACCGCCCGCGGGTCGACCTGGTCGCGCAGCCAGTCGCCGAGGAGGTTGATGCAGAGGACGAGGGTGAACAGGCAGGCGCCGGGAAAGACGGTCAGCCACCAGGCGCGTTCCACGTATTGACGGCCGGCGGCCATGATGGAGCCCCAGCTTGGGTTGGGGGGTTGGATGCCGAGGCCGAGAAAGGACAATCCGGCTTCGAACAGGATCATCAGGCCGAATTCGCTGGTGGCGACCACCATCATGGGTCCGGCGATGTTGGGCAGGATGTGGCGGGTCAGGACGCGCGTGGTGCGGGCGCCGGCCATTTCGGCGGCGCGGATGTAAGGAAGGCCGGCGACCTGCAGGGTCTGGGCGTAGGCGACGCGGGTGTAGCGCGGCCAACGGGTCAGGCCAAGCACCAGCACCAGGTTGAGAAAGCCGGGGCCGAGCACGGCGACGGTGAGGATGGCCAGCAGGATGGCGGGGATGGACAGCATGGTGTCGACCAGCCGCATGATGAGGATGGCGACCCAGCCGCGGAACCAGCCGGCGATCAGGCCGAGGGTGGTGCCGATCAGCAGCGACACGGCGACGGCGACGATGGCGACCAGCAGGCTGGCGCGGGCGCCGTACAGCACGCGCGACAGCAGGTCGCGGCCGAGGTCGTCGGTGCCGAGGAGGAAGTTTTGTCCGGCGAGGGGGCCTGTGGTCATGGTGCTGCCGGGCGGGCGCAGGCGCAGCAGCAGCGACTGGCGCATCGGGTCGAACGGGGCCAGCCAGGGGGCGGCGATAGCGGCGAGCACGAAGGCTGTCAGCAGGGCCAGGACGATGGCCATGCCGATGGACAGCCTGCGGTTCATGCGGCCATGCGAATGCGCGGGTCGATGCCGGCGTAGGCGAGGTCGGCCAACAGGTTGGTGGCGATGTAGACCAGGGACACGAACAGCACCACCGCCTGCACCACCAGGAAGTCGCGTGACTGGATGGACTGGATGGCGAGCTGGCCGATGCCGGGCCAGGCAAACACCGACTCGACGATGACGGCGCCGGCCAGCAGGTTGCCGATCTCCAGCGCGGCGATGGTGACGACCGGGATGGCGGCGTTGCGCAGCACGTGGCGCAGCACGGCGGCCCCGCGGGACAGGCCGCGGGCGCGGGCGGCGGTGACGTAGTCGCGGGACAGTTCGTCCAGCACGGCGATACGGGTCATGCGGGCGAAGGTGGACATGGTGATGGCGCCCAGCGCGATCGACGGCATGACGAGGGACGCGATGCCGTCGGCGCCGGAGGTCGGCAGCCAGCGCAGGGTCACGCCGAACAGCAGGATGAGCAGGATGCCGGACCAGAAGGTGGGCAGGCTCTGCCCGGCCAGCACGAACGCGGCCAGCGCCCGTTCCAGCAGGCTGCCGCGCCAGACCGCCATCGCGATGCCGGCGGGGATGCCGATGCCGAGGGCCACCGTCAGCGCGCCCAGCGCCAGGGCCACGGTGTAGGGGATGCGCTCTGCGACGATGCCCAGCACCGGGGCGCGCTGCACCAGCGACTCGCCGAAATCGAGGCGGGTCAGGTCGCCGAGGTAGGCCGCGAACTGCACGCCCAGCGGCCGATCGAAGCCAAGGGCATGGCGCAGTTGGGCGATCTGCTCGGCGGTCGCGCCTTCGGGTACCAGCAGCAGGGTCGGGTCGCCCGATAGCCGCATGATGAAGAACACGATGGTCAGCACGCCGAAGCTGGCCAGCAGCGCCTGGCCGAGGCGGCCTGCGACATGCCCCATCACAGGGTCAGGGCTGCCATTTCATGTCGAACACGAACATGGCCTCGTTGGCGGTCGGCTGCCATTTCAGCTCGCGCTTCATCAGGTACAGCGCGGCGTCCTGGAACAGGCCGATGCCGGGGACCTCCTCGCGCAGGATCTCGAAGGCGCGACGGTAGTGGGTCAGGCGCCTGGCCTCGTCCAGGGTGGCGCGGGCGGCGTCCACCTCGGTGTCAAACGCCGGGTTGGCGAACTTCGACCAGATGCTGCCGCTGCGGAACAGCGGGAAGATGACGCCGTCGGCATCCTGGCAGGCGCAGGACCAGCGGCCCTGCGACAGGCTGCCGGCCTCCTCGGGCGTGCCCTGGCGCCGGCGCAGGTAGCTCGGCTGGTCCAGCATGACGATGTCCATCTTCAGCCCGACCTCACCCAGCATCTGCTGCAACGCCTCGTTCAAGCGCCGGTCGTACACCGGCGAGGTCAGGAACGACACGGTGGCACCCTCCGCCCCGGCCTGCTTTATCAGCGCGCGCGCCCGTTCAGGATCGTGCGGCCAGCCTTTCACATCGTCCACGTAGCCGAAGTTGGCGGGCGTCAGCACCACGTCGACCGGCTTGGCGAAACCCTGCTGCAGGGCATTTATCAGCGTGTCGCGGTCAACCGCCATCGCGATGGCCTGACGGACGCGCTTGTCCTTGGTGACGCCGGCCAAGGTGTTCAGGAACAGGTAGGCGACGCGCTCGGTCGGCACCGGCACCAGCGAAAGGGCACGCTCGTTCTTCATCGCCACCGCATCGTCCGGTGACAGGCCGCGGGTCAGGTCGGCGCGGCCGGTGCGCAGGTCGGCGATGCGGGTGGCGGTGTCGGGCACGGCGCGAAAGGTTACCGCGCGGAACGGCGGCCGGCCGCGCCAATAGGCGTCGTTGGCCTCCAGGTTAGTCTGCACGCCCCGCTGCCAGGACTTCAGCCGGAACGGGCCGCTGCCGATCACCTGCTGGTTGAACGCCTGGTCGCCCACCTTCTCCACATACGCCTTCGGCACGATCGACAGCTTCACCAACTGCGCCAGCAGCGCCGGATAAGGCGATTTGGTGCGCAGGGTCACCTGGTTGGGGCCGGTCACCTCGGCGGAGGCGATCTGGTCGAATTGTGAGAGCTGCGGGCTGCGGAAATCCGGGTTGATGATGCGGCGCACGCTGAACGCGACGTCGTCGGCCGTCAGCTTGGCGCCGTCGTGGAAGGTGATGTCAGAGCGGAGGTCGAACACGATGGTGGTGTCGTCGGCATAGCGCCACGCCGTCGCCACCTGCGGCACGATGCGACCGGTGGCGTCGCGGGTCAGCAGGTTGTCGAAGATGTTGCGGTAGACGCTGTAGCTTTCGGTGTCCCATTGCAGTTGCGGGTCCATCGTCGCCACGTCGGCCGGCAGGTCGATGACCAGGGTGTCCTTGGTCTGCGCCATCGCCCCGCCGGCGAAGGCGACTGCGAGAACAAGGGCAAGAACACGCCGCATCGACCATCTCCCGGACATCCGGCGGCGATGGTGCCGCCTGTCCGAAAGCCGCGCAAGGCGCACTTGTGGCCCCGCGATCATGACCGTACTGTGGCAGCCATGCTGATGTTCTTCGCCCGTCGCGCGCTGGTGGCCGTGCTCGTCACCCTGACGGTGCTGACGATCAGCTTTGCGCTGACGCGGTTGTCGGGCGATTTGGCGATTTCGATCGCCGGGCCGAACGCCAGCTCCGAGGATATCGCGATCATCCGCAAGGCGTACGGGCTGGATCGGCCGGTGGTGGTGCAGTTCTTCGACTGGGTGCGCTCGGCGGCGTCCGGCGACCTTGGGCGGTCGTACCTGTATCACGAGCCGGCGGCGACGCTGATCCGCGACCGGCTGCCGATCACGCTCACGCTCGGCCTGACCGGGCTGTCGATCGCGCTGCTGACGGCGATCCCGCTGGGCATCCTGGCGGCGATGCGCGAAGGCTCGGCGGTGGACCGCGGCATCATGCTGATCGCCGTGGTGGGCCAGGCGATGCCGTCGTTCTGGCTCGGGCTGCTGCTGATCATCACGCTGGGGCTGAAGTTCCAGTGGCTGCCGATCTCCGGCGTCGAAACCTGGGACGGCTACGTCATGCCGGGCATCGTGCTGGCGTTCTCCGCCATCCCGGCGCTGATGCGCCTGACCCGCAGCGGCATGGTCGATGCGCTGGCGTCGGACTACATCCGCACCGCGCGGGCCAAGGGGCTGTCGCGGTTCTCGATCGTGCTGAAGCACGCGCTGCGCAACGCGGCGATGCCGGTGGTGGCGATCGCCGCGGTGCAGCTCGGCTTCATGCTCAGCGGCTCGATCGTGATCGAGACGGTGTTCGCGCTGCACGGTGTCGGCTACCTGGGCTGGGAGTCGATCAGCAAGAACGACTTCCCGGTGGTGCAGGCGGTGGTGCTGTTCCTGGCGGTGATCTATATCGCGCTCACGCTGCTGGCCGACATGCTGAACGCCGCCCTCGACCCCCGGCTGCGCGCTTCGTGAACCTGCGGCGGGTTTCCGGCTGGCTCGGCACGTTCATCGTCGCCACTGTGCTGCTTTGCGCGATTTTCGCACCCTTGCTGGTGCCGCACGACCCGTTCGCGCAGAACCTCGACGGCCGGCTGATCCCGCCGTCCTGGATGGAAGGCGGCAACCCCGACTACCTACTCGGCACCGACCAGCTTGGCCGCGACTATTTGTCCCGGCTGATCTACGGCGCGCGCATCTCCATGCTGATCGGGCTGGCGACCGTCATCACCTCAGGGCTGATCGGCACCACGCTCGGCGTGCTCGGTGGCTTCTTCGGCGGCCGGGTGGACGACGTGGTGATGTTCGCCATCACCTGCCGGCTGTCCATTCCTCTTATTCTTGTGGCGTTGGCGGTGGTGGGTCTGATCGGCAGCTCGCTGACAGTGGTGGTGCTGACCCTGGGGCTGCTGCTGTGGGACCGGTTCGCGGTGGTGGCGCGCACCACCACCATGCAGGTCCGCACGCTGGACTACATCGCCGCCGCCTGGGCCGCCGGCTGTTCGCGGTCGCACATCCTGCTGCGCGAGGTGATGCCGAACATCGTGCACCACCTGGTGGTGGTCGCCACGCTGGAGATGGCTCTCGCGATCCTGCTGGAGGCGGCGTTGTCGTTTCTCGGCCTGGGCGTGCCGCCGCCGCTGCCGTCCTGGGGGCTGATGATCAGCGAGGCCAAGGACTACATGTTCTTCTCGCCCTGGGTCATCATGGTGCCCGGCGTCGCGCTGTTCGTGCTGGTGCTCGGCATCAACTTCATGGGCGACGGGTTCCGCGACTGGCTCGGCGCGTCGAAGTCCGTATGAGTGATTCGCTTCTGGACGTCCAAGACCTGCACGTGGGTTTCGGCGCCGGCACGCAGGCGGTGCGTGGCATCTCGATCACCGTCGGGCGGGGCGAGACGCATTGCCTGGTGGGCGAGTCCGGCTGCGGCAAGTCGGTGTCGGCGTTGGCGGTGATGGGGCTGCTGGCCCGCGGCGGGCAACGCTCGGCCACACGCATGACCTTCGCCGGGTCGGACATCGCCGGGCTGTCGGAGCGCGCCATGTCGCGCCTGCGCGGCGACCGCATGGCGATGATCTTCCAGGAGCCGATGACCAGCCTGAACCCGGCCTACACCGTCGGCAGCCAGATGGCCGAGGTGCTGCAACGCCACCGCGGCGGCAGCCGGAACGCCGCTATGGAACGGGCCGCGGCATTGCTGGGCAGGGTCGGCATCACCGCCCCAGGGCTGCGGTTGGCGCAGTATCCGCACCAGCTTTCGGGCGGGCTGCGGCAGCGGGTGATGATCGCCATGGCGCTGATGTGCGACCCCGAGCTGCTGATCGCCGATGAGCCCACCACGGCGCTGGACGTGACGGTGCAGGCACAGATCCTGCGGCTGCTGCTGGAATTGCAGCGCGAGCTTGGCCTGGCCATCCTGCTGATCACCCATGATCTGGGCATCGTCGCCCGCATGGCGCACCGGGTCAGCGTCATGTACGCCGGCCGCGTGGTGGAGTCGGCGCCCGCGCTCGATCTGTTTGCCGCGCCCACGCATCCCTACACGCGCGGGCTGCTGGATTGCGTGCCGGTGCCCGGGCGCCAGCGCCGCGACGAGCCGCTGGGCAGCATTCCGGGGACGGTGCCGCGCATCCAACCCGGCTTCACCGGCTGCGCCTTCCGCGAGCGCTGCGCCCACGCCCTGCCCGTCTGCGCCCGCGAGGTGCCCGAGCAGACGCGCGTTTCCGGCCATCGCTACGCCTGCCGGCTGGCGCCCGACTGGGTCCGCACATGAACGCCGCCATTGAAATCCGTGGCGTGGCCAAGATATTCCGCCAGTCGACCGGCGTGTTCTCCGCCCCGCGCCATGTCCGGGCGGTCGATGGGGTGTCGTTCTCGGTCCCCGCCGGGGGCTGCTTCGGCATCGTCGGCGAGTCCGGCTGCGGCAAGTCCACCCTGGCGCGGCTTGTTCTCGGTCTGCTGCCGCCCACCGACGGCGACGTGCTGGTGGATGGCCGGCGCCTGCACGACATGCCGCGGCGGGAGCGCGCGCGGCTGATCCAGCCGGTGTTCCAGGACCCGTTCTCCTCGCTGAACCCGCGCCGGCGCATCCGCGACATCGTCGGCCTGCCGCTGGCTGCCCAGGGCGTCGGGCGGGTCGAGCGCGACCGCGTCGTGATCGCCATGCTGGACCGGGTGGGGCTGAGCGCCGAACAAGCGGACCGGATGCCGCAGCAGCTTTCCGGCGGCCAGCGCCAGCGCGTCGCCATCGCCCGGGCGCTGGTGCTGCGTCCGCGCATCGTGGTGTGCGATGAACCGACCTCGGCGCTGGACGTGTCGGTGCAGGCACAGATTCTCAACTTGCTGGCGGAGCTACGGCGAGAGCTTGGCCTGACACTCGTGTTCATCAGCCACAACCTGGCGGTGGTGGAACACGTCTGCGACGAGGTGGCGGTGATGTATCTCGGCCGCGTGGTCGAGCATGCGGCGACCGACGCGCTGTTCCGCAAGCCCGCGCATCCGTACACCCGCGCGTTGCTGGCCTCGGTGCTGACGCCGGAACCCGGCCTTGGCATCCCCGATGTCGGGCTGGGCGACAGCTATCCGGACCCTGCCAACATCCCGCCGGGCTGCCGCTTCCATCCGCGCTGCCCGATCGCCGAACCCCGGTGCAGCGTGGAAACTCCTGCCCCGCGCCAAGTCGACGGCCGCCGGGTGGAATGCCTGGTAGCCTGATCGATCAGGTGGAACACTGTCTGAACACGACCATTTCCAGAAGAGCAACAACGGGACGCATTCGCATGCACAGGTCATCGGTCGCCACCTGCCTGCTGGCCGGGAGTTTTATTGGGACGTTGGTCATCGGATTTGCCGGTCAGGCCCGCGCCGCTGATGTCGCCGGCGGCGAGCGCATCTTCAAGACCCAGTGCGGCGCGTGCCATGCGGTCGAGGCCGGGAAGAACCGTATCGGCCCCAGCATGTTTGGCATCGTCGGCCGACCCTCCGGTGCGGTGGAGGGTTTCCGCTATTCCGCCGCCAACAAGAGCGCGGCGCTGACCTGGGACACCGCCACCCTGGACCGCTACCTGATCAACCCACGCGAGACGATTCCCGGCACCACCATGACCTATGCCGGCCTGCGCAACGACACGCAGCGCGCCGACGTGGTGGCCTACCTGGACAGCCTGAAGTAATTCGGCCGATTACTTCCAGCTCGACAGGTAGAAGCGCGGCAGCTCGTCGGGAAATGGCTTGAAGTTCAGCTGGCGGGAGATGCCGTAGGTGGTCACGTAGGTGTTCATCGGCAGGAAGTAGGCGTTGTCGGTGACAAGCTTGATCGCCTGGCCGTAGGCGCGGCGGCGCTCGTCCGGGTTGGTGCTGGCGCCGCCCTGGTCCACCAGCTTCTTTACCTCCGGGTCGAGGGCGTAGTCGCTGGTGCTGCCGGCGAAGAAGAACGGCAGGAAGGCGGAAACGTCGTTGATCGAATAGCTGCCCCAGGACCCGATGGCCAGCGGCGTCTTGCCCTCGATCGACAGCTTCACCGCGGCACCGACCTGCAACTGGCTGATGCGGGCGTTGATGCCGACCGCCTTCAGATAGTTCTGCACCGCGCCGCCCCATTGCGGCAGCACGTAGGTGACCAGCTCGGTGTCGAAGCCGTTCGGGTAGCCGGCCTCGGCCAGCAGGGCGCGGGACTTGGCGGGGTCGTATTCGTAGCGCGTGGCGGCGTTGGCGTCGCAGCCGAACTGGGTTGGGAAACAGGGCGCGTCCGGCACGCGGGAGCCGCCTTGCACCAGTTGGCGGGCGAAGGTCGGGCGGTCGATGGCGTGCATGATCGCCTGCCGCACCTTCAGCTTGGTCAGCGGGTTGTCCGCACCGGTACGGCCGGCGGCATCGAGCTGCAGATAGCCGACGCGCATGCTTTCCGCCCGCAGCGCCTGCAGGTTCGGCATGCGGCCGATGTTGTCGAAATTGTCCGGGATGAAGTTCCAGATCCAGTCGGCCTTCCCGCCGAGCAGGGCGTTCAGCTCGGTGGTGGCGTCCGACACCTCGTTGATGACCAGGCGGCGGATCGGCGGCATGCCCTTGGGGCTGTCGGCGTAGTAGCCGTCGTAGCGTTCCAGCTCGATGGTGGTGGTGCCGTCGACCCGGGTGATCCGGTACGGACCGGCCCCGACCGGCGCGCGGGCGTAGGCGTCCGCGCCGACACGCTCGCGGTAGGCCTTGGGCCAGACCGGCAGCACCATGGAGATGTATTCCAGCGCCGCCGGGAAAATCCGCTTCAGCTTCAGCCGCACCTTGAAGTCGCTGATCTTTTCAGCACTTTCGAGCCAGATGAAGTTGCTGGGCACCGACACCTGCTTGTCGGTCAGGATGGTGTTGAAGGTGTAGACCACGTCGTCGGCGGTGAACGCGCTGCCGTCATGGAAGGTGACGCCGCGGCGCAGGTCGAATTCCAGCGTGGTGTCGTCCACGTAGCGCCATGACGTCGCCAGCAGCGGCTTCAGCGCGAAGGTTTCGGGGTCGCGGTAGACCAGCGTGTCCCAGGCCTGATGGGCCAGCACCAGACCCGTGCGCAGCTGGTTGTAATACGGGTCGACGTTGGGCACCGCGTCGCGCCAGGTCACCCGCAACGTGTCAGATGACTTCTGCGCCAGGGCGGACGTGCCTGCCAGCGGCATCGCAAGCAGGCACGCCGTCAGCGCGGCTCGGCCGGTCCAAGTTGCGACGCGCATATCGATGTCCTTCGCAACCTGGGATTGAGAACGATCAGCTTTGGGCGGGCGGCGCCGTGCGGTGGGTCCGCGGGACGCGGTGGCTGGCGGTCTGGTTGCTGACGTTGTGCCGCACGACGTGCGGCTTCCTACGCCTGGTCGCCGCCTCGGCAGCCGCGACCGGCAAGGTCAGGCCCAGGGACGCCAGCAGGGTTCTGCGCGAAATCGACACGGCGGATCTCCGATTGGATGAGTTTGGTTGAAGGGATGAGTTTGGTTAAGGCAAGACCGTTAAAGCCGAAAGCGAACGAGCGCCGCTAGCTCGCTGATTCAAATATCAAGCGGAATAGGAAAGATTGCAAGAACCGTTTCATAACAACCCCAGGCCGCGCAATGCGCTGGCGAGCCCTGGTGGCAGTTCGGCAACACCTTCGGCCTGTTGCAGCCCTGCCAGATCCGGCGGCGCATCGTCGGCGGCAAGGTAGCGCCAGCCCTGGAACGCCTTGGTCGGACGCCCGGCCACAGACACCAGTTCCGGGTCGAGCATGATGGCCGCGCAGCGCGTGCCGTCCTGCCGCTGATCCGGGGCGATGTCCAGGATGCGCTGGCGCACCACCATGGCCCCCGCCACCACCCAGTACATCGATCCGCCGTCGCAAACTTCCGCGGCCCGGCGCGGAAGGTTGCGCGTCAGGTGACGCAGCGGCGGGTGCGTGACCAGGCGCCCGGCCTGCCACCGCCTGAGGTCAGCGACATCGGTGGCGCCCACCGCGAGTTTGGCGATGTGCAGCATGGCGCCAGGATTTGCCCGCCCGGGCCCATCTTCGCAAGGGGCGGGTTCAGCTGTGCGAAGGGGCGTGGCTCCGGCAGGCTGCGACCACCGTCCTGAACAGCGCCAGCTGGCCGGCGCTGGTCTCGTCCCAGCTGAAGCTTTCGGCATAGGCGCGCGTGGCAGGCCGCGGCGGCAGGCGGCCGAACAGCGCACGCACCGCCTCGGCGATGCCGTGCGGGGTGTTGGTGCGGGTGATGATGCCGGCCTCGGGCGCCTGCACCACCTCGGGGTTGCCGGGAATGTTGCTGGCCACCACCGGCGTGCCACAGGCCATCGACTCCAGCAGCACGTTGGCCCAGCCCTCGCGTGACGATGCCAGCACCATGGCGTCCGCGGCGCCGTAGAACGACGGCAGCCGGCCGTGCGGCTGCGGACCGAGCAGCCGCACCCGATCGTTCAGGCCGAGTGCGGCGACCTGGGCCGCAAGCCGCGCCCGCTCCGGTCCCTCGCCGACGATCAGCAGCGTGTGGCCGGGCAGCAGCGCCATCGCCGCGATGGCGCGGTCGTGGCCCTTGCGCGGGATCAGTGCGCCGACGGAAATCAACGTCGGACCGTCCAGCCCGAGGGCGGCGCGGGCGGCATCGCGGTCGGCGACCGGACGAAAGACATCGGTTTGAACGCCGTTGCGCAGCACCGTGACGCGGCCTGGGTCGGCCCCCAGTTCCACCAGCCGCAGCTTCAGCCCGGCGCTGACGGAAATCAGCGCGTCGGCGTCGCGGATGGCAGCCTGGATGAAGGCGCGCGGGATGCGATGGTCCGGCAGTTCGGTCACGTCGGACCCGCGCGCGGTGATCACCACCGGCCGGCCCAGGGCTCGCCCGAGCCAGACCGCCGCCACGCCGTCGGGGTAGAGATAGTGCGCGTCGATGGCGTCGAATTCCAGGCCTTCGCGCATCAGCCGCCGCAACGCCGCCAGACTGGCGCGGTACAGCAGCCAAGGTGCTGCCGACATGCCCAGCTTTGGGATTGCCAGAAAGCGCGGATGGTGCACCTGCAGCCCGTGACGGATTTCATGGCACGGCGTGGCGGCCATGCGGGACCAGTCGCCGAACCTGGCGCCGAAGCGGCCGGCCGCCGGGAAGAACGGCACCGGCGCCAGGACCGTGCTGCATGCCGCTCCGGTCGCCACCAGGTGGCGCAGCCGGTTTTCCACGAACACGCCGAAATTCGGCCGCGCCGCGCTGGGAAACAGCGAGCTGAAGGTCAGCAGCCGCAGCTTCGTCCCCGCCCCTGCGCTCCCGGCGTCATCGTCCATGACGCGCCTGCCGAGGCCGCTGGCCGGATCGCGTCATTTCTTGGCAGTCAGCTCGTCGAGCAGAGCCTGCGCCGCGGCCCTGTCCTCGAATTCCGCCCGGCTCACCAGCAGCGGACGCAGCACCGCCATCGCGTCGTCCGACCTGCCGAGCGCCTTCAGGGCCACACCCAGGTGGTATTGCACCGTCCCGTCGGCGACAAGCTGCGCCCCGGCCTGACGCAGCAGCGGCAGGGCGGTCGCGGGATCGCCCTGCGTGGTCAGAATCCAGCCCAGCGTGTCCGCGACCTGTGGCGAAGGCGACAGCAGATAAGCTTTCTGCGCCAACGTCCGTGCCGACGGCTCGTTGCGCTGCTGGTAGATCCAGGCGAGGTTGTTCAGCGCGATCACGTTGCCCGGCTGCTTCTCGATCATCCGCAGTAGCAGCGCCTCGGCCGGTGGCAGCTTGTGGGCGCCGATCTCCAGCGAGACCAGCGCCTGCATCACGTCGACATCGTCGGCATGGGTCTTGATCCAGTCCGCCAGCAGCGCGCGCGCCGGCTCCGGCCTGCGGTCCGCCAGCAGGGCGTTCGCCGTCCGGACGGTCAGCGCGGCCGACGTCGGGTCGGCCTTCAGTTCGGCCGAATACGCCGCCGCGGCGTTGGCGAAGCGCCGTCCCGACATGTAGACATCGCCGCGCATGCCCACCAACGCCGCCTTGTTGGCCGCGTCCTTGCCCAGTTCGTCGAGCACGCGGGCGGCGGCATCCGGTCCACCCGCCTTCATCTCCAGCCCCAGCAGGGTCTGTATCAGGGCCAGGTTGCCCGGCACGGCCTTGAGCCCGTCGCGCAGCACCTCGCGCGCCTTGTCGGCTTCGCTGCCGGTCACCATCGCATCGGCCAGCATGCGGCGCGCCAGGATGTCGCCGGGATTGCGGCGGACGGCATCCTCCAGGCTTTCGCGCACCTCCCACGTCATGCCGAGCGCGGTCTGGGCGCGCAGCCTGGCAGTGTTCAGCAGCGGCCCGGACAGGCCGGCCTTCGTTGCCGCCTCGACCACGTCCATCGCCTTGCGCGGCTCCCGCGTGCGCAGGTACAGGTCGATCAGCGTGTAGGTCAGGTTGGCGTTGCCCGGTGCGGCGACACGTGCCGTTTCCACCAACGTGGCGGCGCGCGCGCCGTGGCCGTCTTCCAGCAGCAGCGACAGCAGCCCGGTCAGCGCCTGCTCGTTGGCCGGCTGCTGCCTCAGGATGTCGCCCATGATCTGCTCGGCCTCGCTTTTGCGGTCCTGCAGCACGGCGATCCTGGCCAGGTTGAGCCGCGCCGGCAGGGAGCCGGGCACGTCGCGCAGCACGCCCTCGAATGCCGTCCGGGCACCACCGATGTCGAGCTGCGCCAGCCGCACCATGCCGGTCAGCACGCCCAGACGTTCCTTCGTGGTGGTCGCCGGATCGAGCGCCTTCAATGCCGAGGCCGCGCGTTCGACATCGCCGCCGGCCAGCGACGCCACCACCAGCGCCTCCCCGGTCGCGGCCTTGTTGGGTTCCAGGGTCAGCGAGTGCTCAAGGTCGCGCGCCGCCCCGCTGGCATCTCCGGTGCCCAGCCTGGCCGAGGCCAGATGGGTCAGGATGTCGGTGCTCTCGGGCGCCAGCGCCGCCGCCTTCTCGAAGTTCTGCAAGGCTTGCTGCTGGCGGCCGCCCTGGGCGTGGGCGCGGCCCAGCAGGTCGAGCACCTCGGCATCGGCGGCACCTGAGGCTGCGGATTTCGTCAGCACCTCGACGGCGTGGTCCGAGCGCTGGGTGGCGAGATCGATGCGCGCCAGCAGCTTGACGCCGTCCAGGTCAAGCGGGTTGCGGGCGGCATACTTCGCCGCCGCCTCCGTCGCCTGTTCAGCCTGGCCCAGGTTGAACTTCACCACCGCCAGGAAATAGTGCCCGCGCGGGAAGCGTGGCAGCAGGTTGGCGATTTTGGTCAGCGCAGCGTCGGCGCCGGCGAAGTCCTTCGCGCGCGCCAGCAGCACCGCCTGCAGGTAGGTGGCTCCGGCGCTGCGCGGCTCTACCGCCAGCACGCTGTCGACGTCCGCCTTCGCGCCGGCGTCGTTGCCGGCCGCCACCAGCATGTTGGCGCGCTCCAGCCGGGCGGCGGTCAAGCCCGGCACCGCGGCGACGGCCGCGTCCATCGAGGCCAGTGCCCGCGTGCGGTCGCCCTTGAGGTTCAGCAGCTGGCCCTTCAGCAGCAGGGCCTCGCCGGATTTGGCGTTCAGCGCCAGGGCACGGTCGACCTTCGCCTCGGCGCCGTTGAAGTCGCGCCTGGCGACCAGCACGCGGGTGGCGGCCAGCAGCGGCTCCTGGGCCTGCGGCGCCACGATCTCGGCCTGTGCAAGCTCGGCCTCGGCGGCGTCGAGCTCGTTCAGCTGCAGCTGCGCCATGCCGCGCATCACCATGATCGCCATCCCCTTGTCGGGGCCGTCGGGATCGGGCTTCAGGTCGCGCAGCAGCTCGCGGAACTTGCCCTGCGCGATGTAGCTTTGCGCCAGCGCGAGCGTCACGTTGCGCGGATCGAAGCCGTTGTCGCGGGCGGAACCGAACTCCTTTTCCGCCGCCACCGGGTCGGACATGCGCATCTGCACCAAACCCAGGCGGAAGTGCGCCTCGGCATTGGACGGGTCGTCGCGCACGGCGTTGCGCAGCTCGATCTGCGCGGTTCGCAGGTCGCCCTTGTCCATGGCCAGCCTGGCGGCGCCGAACGGGTCGGCATTGCGCCCGTATTTCCACCACGCGCCCCCGGCGCCGCCGGCGGCAAAGACGATCAGCACGGCAACGGCGGCAATGGAACGTTTCATCGGATCAGTCCATGTTCTGCGTAGATGCGGCCCCGGAGGCGGCATGCCCGGCCCCGGCAGACTTGGTCTCAGATTCTTCCGCTTCGTCCCACGCCTCGGTCGCCGCCTGCTGCGCCTGCTCGGTGGCGATGCCGTGGGAGTCCATCAGCGAATAAAGTGTCGGGCGGCTGACGCCGAGCAGCTTGGCCGCCTGCGCCAGCCGGCCGTTGCTGCGGGCGATGGCTCTCTGCATCACGTCCAGCTCCGCGCGCAGCCGGGCCGCGCGCAGGTCGAGATCGTCCGCCTCCACCTCGCCGGCGTCGAGCTCCAGGTCGGCGGCCCCGATCAGCCGCGCTTCCGTCATCAGCACCGACCGCTTCATGCGGTTTTCGAGTTCGCGCACGTTGCCGGGCCAGGGATGCGCCAAGATCGCGGTGATCGCGGTGTCGGTGAAGCCGCGGATGCTGCGGTTGAACTCGCGGTTGAAGCGGCCGAGGAAGTAGCGCGCCAGCAGCATGGCGTCGCCGCCGCGGTCGCGCAGCGGCAGGATGCGCACCATTACCGAATTCAGCCGGTAGAACAGGTCGGAACGGAAGCGCCCGGCGCCGACCTGTTCCTCCAGCGTCTGGTTGGTCGCCGACACCACGCGCACGTCGACAGCGATGGTCTGCCGGCCGCCGACCCGCTCGATCACCTGTTCCTGCAGGAAGCGCAGCAGCTTGACCTGCAGCGGGTACGGCAGGTCGCCGATCTCGTCCAGGAACAGCGTGCCCTTGCTGGCCGCCTCAATCTTGCCGATGGTCTGCTTGACGGCGCCGGTGAAGGCGCCGCGCTCGTAGCCGAACAGCTCCGACTCCAGAAGGTTCTCCGGGATGGCGCCGCAGTTGATGGCGACGAACGGCTGGCGCGCGCGCGGCCCGAGGTCGTGCACCGCGCGGGCCAGCGCCTCCTTGCCGGTGCCGCTCTCGCCCAACAGCAGCACCGAAACGTTGGTGCCGGCCAACTTCTCCACCGTGCGGCAGACCTTCAGCATGGCCTCGTTGGCGGTGATAATGCGCTTGACCGGCGACCCGGTTGGCGCCTCGGCCAGACGGCGGTTCTCGCGCTCAAGGTCGTGCAGGCGCAAGGCGCGGGCGACGATGACCTTCAGCAGGTCGATTTCCATCGGCTTCTCGCAGAAGTCGTAGGCGCCGGCGAGGACGGCGCGCAGCGCGTGACTGCGGTCGCCGTGGCTGGTGACGACGATCACCTTCATGTCGGAATGCAGGCGTGCGAAGCTGTCGAGCAGCGCGAAGCCCTCGCTGACCCCGTCAGGGTCGGGCGGCAGGCCGAGGTCTATGATCGCGACCGCCGGCTGGTCCTTCTGCGCCGCGGCCAGGCCCTGCGGCCTTGTGTGGGCGATGCGCAGGTCGTACTCGGGGAACGCCCAGCGGTACTGCCCGCAGAGTCCCTCGTCATCCTCGACGATCAGCAGCTTCGGCTTGCTCATTCGACTCCCTGTCCGCGGCGCCCGGCCCGGCGCATTCGGCGGTTATGCACCATATCGATGAACAAGTGATATATTTACGATAATGCAATCGTACGAACGGTGGTCATGACGATGTTGTAAGCAGCGTGCCGGCGGCGGCCTCCACCAGCGGCAGCAGCAGGCGCATGGTGGTGCCGCGGCCGGGTGCGCTGGTCACCAGCAGGTCGCCGCCAACCTCGCGCAGCAGCTCGCGGGCCTGGAATGCGCCGATGCCGCTACCGCCGATCTTGGAGGTCCCGAACGGGCGGAACAGCTGGTCGCGGATGAATTCCGGAGTCATGCCGGACCCGTGGTCGACGATGTCGATCAGCAGGCGCCTGCCCTGGTGACGGGCGTGCACATGAACCGGGGCCGGCTGCTCGTTGTGCCGATCCTGCTGATCGGACCCAGGTTCTGCGGCACGCTCGGCGGTAGCCTCGAACGCGTTGGTCAGCAGGTGCGTCACCGCCGCATCGAAGGCGGCGGCCTGCATCGCCACCGCGCCGCCGCGGCCATCCAGCTCCATTCCCACCGCCTGCCCGCGCAACCGGCCGATCGACGCGGCCAGCGCCTCCAGCCGATCGACCGGGCGGATGACGGCCGGGGCGGCCGGCATGGCCGGGCCTTGCAGGCGCCGCAGCAGGGCCGAGATCTTGGCCACCGACGCGCGCACGGTCGCCAGCATGTCGCGCTGGAACTCGGGGTTGGCCAGGTGGGTCTCGGCGTTGGACAGCAGCAGCGACAGCTGGCTGGAAACGTTCTTGATGTCGTGCGCCACGAAGGCGAAGCGCTTGGAATATTCGTGCAGCTCGCGCGCCTGCATCAGCACCTCGGTGGCGCGCTGCTCGGCCACGGTGATCGCCACCTGCAGGCCGATCACGCGCAGCAGGTCGAACACCTCGCGGTCCAGCCTGAAGGCAGCGCGCGGCGGGGCTGCGACGATGAAGCCGATCATCACCGCGTTGTGCCGCAGCGGCACCACCAGCCAGGCACCCATGAGCTCCGGCGGCAAGGCGGCGCGCAGCCCGTCGGCGTCTGACAGCACGAGCGTCCAGTGTCCGCCGCGCAGTGCCGCCACCAACGCGCTGTCGGGTGCCAGCACCGCGAAGGTCGCCGGCATGTTCCACGATCCGGCCCAGCGGTAGCCGCCCTCACCGAGATTTTCCCGCAGGAACAGCATGCCGCCGGGCGCGTCGACGATCTCGGCGACGGCACGGATGACGCGGGCGTGCAGCGGAACGTAAACCCGCGCGCCACCAGGATCGCCGGTGGCGGACAGGATGGCGATGCAGCGCATCCACTCCCGGTGGTAGTCGAAACGGCGGGAAAAGAAGTTGTCAACCACCAGACGGCGGATGTGGCCGCGGGCGGCGCGCGAGGTGACCACCACCGCCACGACCATCAGCCCACCGAACATCAGGCTGATCTCGGCCACTCCACCCCAGCCAGGGCCCAGATAGTGGAACGTCTGCCCGGCCAACGCCAGGCCCAGCAGGAAGATGCCGCTGCCGATCAGGGTGGCGCTGTGAAAGGCTGCCGCGCGGGATACGTGGATGTCGATCGACCACGTCCGGTTGCGCGCCGCGGCAACGGCCAGCAGGGGTGCGACGATCGCGGTGGCGACGGCGCGTCCGTCGAACAGCGGCATGGACAGCTGGCGGAACAGCACGGCATCGGCTGACAGCGCGATGTCGTAGACGAACAGGCCGCCCAGAGCCACGCACGGCAGGTTGACGTGCCACTTCACCTCGTCGGATGCATTCCGGTAGACGTTCTCGATCAGCAGCAGGTTGCAGACCGCCAGCCCGATGCGCACGCTGGTGCCGGTGGACCACAGCGACACCGGCCCGGCGCCGGTGCCGAGCAGCAGCGACGCGGCGATCACCAGCCCGACTACGGTGCCGGTGACGACGAAGGCCTGGCTCAGCGCCCCGCGACCGGGAACGGACTGGCGGTACATCTGCAGGATGAACGCGTACCACGCCGCCGAACGCAGCAGGTCCAGCGCGCCCGGGATGCCGACGAACGGTCCGCCCAGGGACAGCGTCGCCGACAGCGCCGTGGCCAGCGACCAGGCCGCGGTGACGGCGGTCGCCGCCGCCAGGGCCACGCCGGTGCGGCTGAGCTTGGACCGGAACAGGATCAGCGCCGCCAGCATCGCGTAGATCGCGGCACATCCGCCATGCAGCACGGCGGTGACGGTCATCGCATGCGCACCGACGTTGGTTCTATGACTGATGCCAACGACGGCGCGTCGGATCTGGCATCAGCGCGAGCCTTCCTGGAACACGATGACCCGCACTGTCGCCACCAGGATGAGCAGGTCCAGGAACAGGCTGCGGTGCTTCACGTAGTACAGGTCGAAGGCCAGCTTCTGGCGGGCATCCTCGATCGAGGCGCCGTAGGGATAGTTCACCTGCGCCCAGCCGGTCACGCCCGGGCGGACCAGGGCGCGGTCGGCATAGAACGGGATCGCCCGGGTCAGCTGCTCGACGAAGTGCGGCCGTTCCGGTCGCGGACCGATGAAGCCCATGTCGCCGGCGAGCACGTTGAACAACTGCGGCAGCTCGTCGACGCGGCTGCGGCGCAGGAAGGCGCCAACCCGGGTCACCCGCGGATCGCGGGCCGATGCCCAGGCCGGGCCGGCGGTCTCGGCGTCGACGCGCATGCTGCGCAGCTTGAGCAGGGTGATGCGGCGGCCGTTCAGGCCCACGCGCTCCTGGCGATACAGGACAGGACCCGGACTGTCGAGCTTGATGGCCAGGACCGCCAGCAGCAGCACCGGCAGGCTGAACGACAGGATCGCCAGGCTGATGACGATCTCGCCGGTGCGGCGGACGGCGCCGGCGGCACGGCTGCAGGACAGGCCGGCGGCATCGTGCAGCCAACCCGGGCGCAGCTCGGCCAGGTCGAGCCGGCGCAGCTGCTGTTCGCAGAACTCGACGCGGGTGAAGCAGCGCAGCCCGGCGTCGGCTATGACGGACGCGACGGATGCTGGTATCGTGGCGTCGCCGGCGTCGATCACGCCCCAGACCCGGTCGTGGCGCAGGGCGGCGGCGGTCAGCGCCGAAGCCTGTGTCGCCGGGATGATCGCGGCGACCCGGAACGTGCCGTAGCGGACGCTGCGCATGGCGTCGGCGATGCTGGTGCCGGCGGGAAGGGCACCCACGATCAGCACCCGGCGCGTCAACAGGCCCAGGTGCAGGATGGCGCGGAACACCAGGCGTGTGCTGCACAGCAGGATGATCCAGCAGATCAGGATCTTCATCGGCCACAGGGCATCGCGGCCCAGCAGGAAATCCAGGTCGATGCCCGTGGCGGTGCATACCAGCAGCGCGGCGGGAAACGCCACGAGGCCGGCGACCAGGGTGTTGGACAGCAGGCGCCGCGTGCGCATGCAGATCTCCGGCCGGTACAGTCCGATGCAGATCGAGATCGTCCCGATCGTCATCGCCAACAGGGCGGCGTGCTGCGCCGTGACCAGCGGGTCGGCCGGCACGAGGATGCCGACGCCGGCAAGGTGCACGGGCAGCAGCAGCACGTAGAACACGAAGCAGCACAGCAGGAACTCGACAAGCCAGAGCAGGAACATCTCAATCGAAACATGGCTGCCGGTGATCCTGCGCATCATCCCCTCAATCCGTCCTAAAACGCGTTTCGCGCAGCCTGACGACGAACCGGTCAGCGATTCGGTTCGAGAATTCGATCGGCAAGCTTCCGTAACATCGGCACACGTCCGTGATGCGGTGCCAGGCATAGGTCCTGATCAGAAATCAACGAACGGATTATCGTTATCGATCCGTCACTGATCCCAACGCAGCTAGTTCGGATAATATGCACCCTTGAAGTTTTGGTCTCAGATGGCGTCGTTCTAAAGT
>JAABUT010001916.1_pt1 | contig 21818 bp, 21 predicted proteins | sample 5559281 | NCBI WGS metagenome assembly JAABUT01 (sample SAMN10711880, study PRJNA513359) | rock metagenome | isolation source: Antarctica rocks | place: Antarctica: Victoria Land, Ricker Hills nord | collected 2016-01-04
GAGGATCCCCGCCGTCTCCTGATGGACCCGCTCCTCGTTCTCCGGGCGGCCTTCGACGCGCTCGGGACGCGGTAACTGCGGGATCGAACGCCCACCCCCGCTGGGCTCGTTCTGGGAGTAGCCACCTCGGCCGTCCCGCCCGGTTCGAGTGGCGGTGGGCGGGGGGCGCAGGGTGTCCGGCGGGTGCCGGAGGATTTCGTTGTGGATGGTTCCGGCGATTCCGGGCCCGAGGTACTCCTGCTCCCAGGCCCAGCAGGCGGCGATGACCGCTTCGTCGAGCAGCAACGACTCGATGTCCTGCCATTCGGCGACGACCTGATGCGTGACGACCCAGAGTTCGTCGGCGGCATCGATGGCCAGCAACTCGATCCGGTCGGTGTAGAGCACCCGGCGTCCGTCGTCGGCCGCCAAGGCTTGGTCGGCTTCCCTGATGTCCGGGACGAGGGACTGGACATCGGTCTCGATCATCAGCGGGCTGAAGTCGTCGACGCCGGGCGCCCATTCGATGTAGCGCTCGAGCAGCTCGGTACCGAGATCGACGTCCGCGGTGCGTTGCGCCGACGGCGCTGCCGCGGCCATCGTGCGCATGAATGCCTTGCGGACCAGCGGGAGCACGATGTGGCTCTGCCAGTCCCACATGCCGGGATAGTAGTAGACGGCGAGCGCGTCGCGGACCGCGTGGTTCAGCTCCGGTGACGGCGCATCGATGGGCTGCAGGTTCTGCCGCGGTGCCGCGCCGAAGTCCCATTGCCGGCGGCACCGCTTGAACGCCGCCCGCTCCTGCGCAGAGACCCGATAGTCCACGACTGCCCGCTCAGTATGTTCGTTTCGTCCTGCGGAACACGCTACCTGCTGCCAGGCCGCTCTCCAGTCCGCGCAGAGGGAGCGCTTAGGGTCGGGTAGTGACGTCAGCGCGCTGGATCGAGCTCGATGGGGCGTCGAATGTCCGCGATGTGGGCGGGCTGCCGACCGAGGACGGACGCGTGGTGCAGCCCGGCCGGCTCATCCGCTCGGACAGCCTGCAGGAACTCAGCGACGACGACGTGCGGCGCCTGGTGGACGAGCTGCAGGTGCGCGCCGTCGCCGATCTGCGCACCGAGGTCGAGCTGGCCCACGAGGGACCCGGACCGATGACCCGCGAGGCCGGCGTCGAGCTCGTGCACCTGTCGCTGTTCCCGGCCTCCGGTGAGACCACCGACGCCGCTGCCGACGACGAGCCGGTCGTGTTGCCGTGGCAGAACCGCGACGCACCCGAGGGCGTCGACGTCGCCGAGGCCCGGCGCGGCGCGTCCGGGGTCTACCTGCGCTACCTCGACGACCGTGCCGATTCCATCCTGTCGGCGCTGCGGCTGATCGCGAATACCGATGGCGCGACGATCGTGCACTGCGCGGCCGGTAAGGACCGCACCGGCGTGGTGGTCGCGTTCGCGCTCGCCGAGGTAGGCGTGACTCGGGAGGCGATCATCGACGACTACGCGCGGACCGCCGAGCGCATCGAGGCGATCTTCGCTCGCCTGACGGCGCGGCGCACCTATGCGGCGGACCTCAGCGCCGAGGACGTCGATCGGCACACGCCGCGTGCCGCGACCATGCAGCGGCTGCTCGACGCGATGGCCGAGCTGCACGGCGGCGTGCCCGCGTGGCTGCGCGCGCACGGCTGGACGGAGCGGGACGCGGCTGCGCTGCGTCGTCACCTGCTCGACTGATCGCCGCGCGAGTGTGCTCGCTCGCGATCGTCGGCGAGCGCCTGCCCGAAGGCGCGCGCGGCGGGCAGCTGGCTGCGCTCGCGCCGGCGGATGAAGGCGATCGGCGGGTGCGCGGGCGCCGGATGAAGTTCGTGCACGTCTACCCGCGGGCCCGCTGCGCGAGCGGCGGACTCGGCGAGCAGCGCGACGCCGAGCCCTGCCGAGACCAGCTCGCGGATGCTGCCCGGGCCGTGCGTCTCGAACTCGATGCGGGGCAGGTAGCCGGCCGCCGCGGCCGCCTCGATGAGGATCGAGTGCAACCCGCTGCCGGCGGGCAGGCAGACGAACGGCTCGTCGCGGACGTCGGCCAACGAGCGCGCGGAGATGCGACGATCCGGCGGGCTCACCAGCACCAGCCGTTCCTCGCCAAGCCGGCGTGCGACGAAACGCTTGTCCAGGTCGCGGTCGACGGGCCCGATGACCAGGTCCAGCTCGCCGGCGGCCAACGCGCCACGCAGCTGCGCGATCAGCCCCGCGCGCAGCTCGAGCGCCACGCCGGGGTAATCGCGGCGGAAGCGCGCGAGCACCGCGGGCAGGTCCAGCGAGCCGAGCACCTGCGTGGCACCGATGCGCAGCCGCCCGCTCAGCACCTGGCTGAGGTCGGCCAGATCGGCCTGCGCGCCGTCGAGCTCGTCGAGCACCCGCCGGGCCCGGACGAGGAACAGCTCGCCGGCCTGGGTGAGGCCGACGCTGCGGGTCGTTCGACGCAGCAGCGCCGTGCCGAGCTCGGTCTCCAGCCGGCGCAGCTGGGCGGACACCGCGGGCTGTGCGACGTGCAGCGCTCGGCGGCGCGGGTGAAACCACCGTGCCGGACGATTGCGTCGAAGTACACGAGCTGGCGAAGCTCCATCGATTCAGAATGCAGGCTCATGAATGCCAGCACAACTGTGTCTTGGACTTATCACTGCCCGCGCGCCAGCCTGGACGTCATGCGAGAACGACAGCTCGGCACCGACGGACTACGCACCTCGACACTCGGCCTGGGCTGCATGGGCTTCTCCCAGGGCTACGGGCCGGCCGAGGACGACGAGTCGGTGCGCGCCATCCACCGGGCGCTCGGCCTCGGTGTGACGATGCTCGACACCGCGATGAGCTACGGCAGCGGACACAACGAACGGCTCGTGGCTCAAGCGCTGGCAGCGCAGCCGTCGGCGGCACGGACGCAGGTGCAGGTCGCGACGAAGTTCGGCATCGTGCGCGGCGACGCGGGCGTACGGCTCGACGGCCGGCCCGAGCACGTCGCCGGCTACTGCGATTCGTCGCTCGATCGTCTCGGCATGGACGTCATCGACCTCTACTACCTGCACCGGGCGGATCCCGAGGTGCCGATCGAAGAGACGGTCGGGGCGATGGCGCAGCTGGTCGCGGCGGGGAAGGTCCGCCATCTCGGGTTGTCCGAGGTGACGCCGGATCAGCTGCGTTCCGCCGCGGCGGTGCACCCGATCTCGGCGGTGCAGTTCGAGTGGTCGATGCTGTGGCGCGAGCCCGAGGACGACATCGTGCCGGCCGCGCGCAGCCTGGGCGTCGGGCTGGTGCCCTACAGCCCGCTGGGACGCGGCCTGCTGACCGCGACGCTGTCGGCGGCCGAGCTGGATTCCAGCGACTTCCGGCGCAGCGACCCGCGCTTTCACGCCGGCGACCTCACGGCGAACCTCGCGCAGGTCGAGGCGCTGCGCGCCCAGGCGGACGCGCTGGGCATCACACCGGGGCAGCTCGCGCTGGCGTGGCTGCTCGCCCAGGGCGATGACGTCGTGCCGATCCCCGGGACGCGTCGCAGCGAGCGGATAGGGCAGAACGTCCGCGCGGCAGACGTGTCGCTGACAGCTGATCAGCTTCGTCAACTCGACGACGCACTGCCCCGCGGCGGATGGTCCGGCGAGCGGCGGTCCTTCGCCGTCCCGACCACTAGTCGCGCCCACGCATAACGGCGCAGCCGGTTCGGTAGCGTCGAGTCCTCTGGAGGGCTCGCATAGTGGCCGAGTGCGGCGGTCTTGAAAACCGCTGTTGGGTGATCCCCAACCGTGGGTTCGAATCCCACGCCCTCCGCAAGCGTTGCCTGCGCCGGGCACGGACGCACGAGCTGTCCGGGTGGCTCTCGCCGACCCGGCTCGGGCGAAGCCATCAGACGTGCGATGCGCTCCAGACGGTCAAGTCCGACTCACGTGGAGTGGTCAGGACGTCGTCCGTGACTCGCGTTTGGTATCAGCGAGGCTGCCAAGCTTCTGGGCGTCACTGCGCTTGACCTTGGCGTCAGCGCGCTCCTGCGCCGCGTCGGAAAGTTTCGCCTTGGCCGTTTGCTGCGCCCGTGCGGACCTGGTGTCGGCCGCCGCCTCCCTCTGCTCGCGTCTTTTGTCGATGTCGCTCAGCTGTCGCGAGGCCCGAGCGTCGGCTTCTTCCTGCTTGCGCGCTGCAGCTGTCCGCGCTGCGGCAGCGGCGGACTGCTTCCCGCGTCGCTCGGTCTCCTCTGCCCTGTCCAGACCGTCGATAGCGTGTTCTTTCGCTTGCTCAGCCTTGTCAGTGGAACGCTGCTCACCGTCGCGGGCGATCTCAGCGGCTGCCTCACGGCGAGCGGCAGCTTCGCGTTCAAGGGTGACGGCGCGAGCGATCTTGCCGGTTCGCTCGACACGTTCGATGCCCTGGTCGTAGATCGAGGTGTCGTCGAGCAGACGCCCCGCGAACTGGTCATAGGACCCGAGCGCACGATCGAAGACCAGTCGGGGCAGCGAGTCCTGGGGCAGCCGCGCAACAATCTGGGAGTCCAGCACAGTAAGCGGTGCGCGGCTTACCTGGTAAGGGACGGCGAGAAGGGTCCGGGTGTTCATCATGATCCTCACAGCGAGTCGGTCTCGGCGCGCAGTTGCGCAGCCTCGCGATCGGCGGCGGCCGCGTCGTTCTCCAGGCGGTCCCGGTCTTGCCGTGCGCGTCGTTCGGTCGCGGATGCCTCGGCAGCAAGGTGTGCCGCTTCGCTCTGGCTGTCCTGCACGATCGCGTCGGCGCGCGTCTCGGCCTGGCGCTGGCCGGTCTGCTCCTGCTCGGCGGCCTGGCTCTCCGAGCGCTCCTTCTCAGCCGCACGAGCCCGGACGACAGACTGCGCCTGCTCACCCGCACGCACGGACGCTTCGCGCTTTTCCTGTGACACTGCCTGCGTGCGCGCTTGCAACTCGTCCACCGCGTCACGACTCTGCGCGTCGGCAATGGCCTCGCGGCTGTTCGCCTCCTTGCGCGCCTGCGCGTCCGCCTGCTGCAGCTGGCCTTCCTCGGTGAGGTCGTCCTTGCCCGTCACGGCGCCGGCCACCTCTTTTGCCTTGCCGACGACCGAGTCGACCAATCCCTGACGAGCCTGCCCTGCTTTATCAGTACTCACGTGACTCCAATTCAAAGCGTCTCGACGACTGTGATCTACACCCGTGCCTAAGGGGGATCCCGGAGGAACAGCCAGTGGTAGGGGAATCCCCCGACCGCAGGGATGGCTACCCGCCCAGTGACAAGACGCACGTGCGCACAACTAGAACGGACAAGCACGCGTGTCCAAGTGCGCCGACGGCGCGACTCGCCGACAGGTTGCCCGCGAGACGCTTCGCGGGCTAAGTACCGGTGCGCCGGGCCACGCCGGAGCGCTGTTTGAGCGAATCTGTTGCGTCAGCGATTCTCTTGCGGTTCTCCGGCTTGCTGGCTTCCCGGCGCGCAACTTGAACCAGCTTGGCGAGCACGCCAACCTTCACCGCTGTTCCGACGATCCCCATCTGTCCTCCTCGAGTCTTTAGCGACCATTCCCCGATGCGGGACGTCGCTCACGCTCGAGCTCAACCCCGTCGCGCAGTCGCCGCTCAACGCGTCCACGCCCTGGAAGTTGAGATCGGCGGGGACGAAACGCATCCCATGCCGTAGACAGGTATGGGGCATCCCGGCCAAGGAGCAGAGCATGCGGCGAGGAAAGGCAACCGGACGCCAGCTGATCGTGCTGCTGGCTGCAGCGGCGACGCTGATCGTTGCCGGCGGTGGCGCCCAGGCTTCGCCCGCCCCGACCGCGCGTCCCACGCCGATCACCGTCCCCGGCGGATTGCGCCCGGACTCGCCGCCGAGCGGGCACAGCTGCCTGTCCGACGGCGTGTGCACGCTCAAGCCGGGCCTGGCGGGCTCGTGCACGGGCTACTCGTCGCAGACGAGCCCGCCCGCAACGATCCGCGTGCTCGTCGGCGGCGGCACGGCCAGCAACCCCACGTACACGATCACCCGAGTCGGCTTCGAGCAGTACGTCGAGAACGTGCTGCCGGACGAATGGCTCGCGAGCTGGGACGGCGACGCGCTGAAAGCCGGCGCCGTCGCGGTGAAGTCCTACGCCTGGTACTGGGTCACGCACTACGGCGGCTACGTCGGACGCACGCACTCGGCGAGCACCTGCTTCGACGTCACCGACGACACGAACTTCCAGGTGTACCGGGCAGGCAGCGCCACGACGCGCACCACGCACGCCGTCCAGGCGACGTGGCCGGTGGCCGCGCGGATCAACGGACGGGTGCTGCAGGCCTCTTATCGCGCCTACCTGCATTCCAGCAGCGAGGCGTGCGGCGCTTACGCCAACGGCACCACGGTGAGCCAGTACGGCACCCAGGCGTGCAACCAGGCCAGCAGCGGCAATAAGTACAACGTCATCCTCGCCAAGTACTACTACCCCGGCCTGCAGCTCTCGACCGCACGGCAGCGGCGCACACCCGACGACTTCACCTTCGAGCAGACCAGCACCCGCGCCGTCTTCGCGGCCGGCACCTGGTCGATCGACGACGGCTATCCCACGACGTTCCGCTTCGGCGTCGCAGGCGACCTACCCGCGATCACCGACGCCGGCGACGGCTTTGCGCGTATCGGGGTATTCCGCCCGTCCAACGGCGCGTGGTACCAGGGTTCGCCGACCGGGGCGGTCGCCGTGAAGACGCTCTACGGCGTGCGCGGGGACATCCCGGTCGCCGCCCACTACAACGGCGTCAGCGCGGCTACCGTGCTCGCCGTGTTCCGCCCGTCTAGCAGCACCTGGTACCTGCGCGGGACCGGCCCGGTCCACTACGGGGTGCCCGGCGACATCCCGGCACCCGGGCACTATGCGGGCACCGCAGCGAACGACTACCGGGACCAGATCGCCGTCTTCCGGCCGGACAACGGCACCTGGTACGTACGGGGCGGCACGCCGGTGCACTACGGCACGCGTGGTGACATCCCGGTGCCCGGCGACTACGACGGCAACGGCACCACCGACCTCGCCGTGTACCGGCCCGCGACCCACTCGTTCTATGTCCGCGGGTCCGCCTCGGTGGTGTACGGCACCAGCGGCGACATCCCGGTCACCGGCGACTACGACGGCAACGGCACCATCGACCTGGCCGTGTACCGTCCGTCCACGCATCGCTGGTACGTGCACGCCCAGGCCGCCAGGACGTTTGGCTCGTCCGGCGCAACGCCGATCGGGGCCGCTCTGCTGCGCTGACGACGGGTGTTACGGATGCAGGTCGATGGGCACAACCGCGTCGTGCCCGAACTGCCTGACGTCGAGGGATACCGCCGAGAACTGGCGCAGCGGTTGCCCGGGCGTCGGGTCCGCCATGTGCACGTCGAGGACGCGGGGGTACTGCGCAACGCAACCGCACAATCCTTCGCGCAACGGCTCGCAGACCGCCGGTTCGACACCCCGGGCCGGCACGGTAAGTGGCTGCTGCTGCCGACCGACGGGCCGACGCTGATCGTGCACAGCGGCATGACCGGTCGCCCGTTCTGGACCTCGGCGTCCGTCGAGACTCAGCCGTACCTGCGGGTCCGCATCGAGCTCGACGAGGGCGAGCTGCGCTACACCGACCTGCGCAAGCTGCGTGGGCTGTGGGTGGCCGACACGCGAGAGGACGAGTCGGCGATCGTTGGCCGCTCGGGACCGGACGCGCTGGATCTGGGTCTGGCGCAATTCACCGCCGCGTTGTCGACGAAGCGGCGGCTGAAGACCGCGCTCACCGATCAGGCCGTGCTCGCGGGGCTGGGCAATCTGCTCTCCGACGAGGTCTGCTGGCAGGCGCGGATCCACCCGATGCGTCCCTGCCCGCAGCTGTCCCAGCACGACATCACGACGCTGCACGCCACGACGCGCAGGGTGTTGCGTACGTCCGTGCGCCACCACGAGGTACCGCATCTTCGAGGCTGGCTCACCCGGGTGCGTGGTGATCGCGACGCAGCGTGCCCTCGCTGCGGTACCCCGCTGATGCGCACGCGCAATGCCGGGCGCACAGCGGTGTGGTGTCCGCACTGCCAACCGCGCTGACCGTCCTACTGGAAGGTGATGACGTCCGGACGGGGGCGCAGCGCCATCACCTCACGCGGTGACATCAACCTGGAGTCCTGCTTCAGGAACAGCTTGAAGCCGACGCGGAACGGCGGGCTGGGGAACGCGAGATGATGCAGGACTTTGATCTTCAGGCTCGGGGTGCCGAAGCCATCGGCGTGCAGCACCGTCTCGATGCCCCGGTGCTGTTCGATGTTCGCCCGGTCGGGCAGCATCGTGTGGGTGAACTGGTGGACGACGAGCAGCTTGTCCGGCAGGTGATGGCTGCGCACCAGCTCGCTGAGCCAGGCGCCGACGGCGTTGATCCCGGCCGCCGAACTCGACCCGATCAGCCCGTCGCCCGGCGACGCGTGCGCACCGACCTTCCACTCGGGATCGAGCGCCAGGCCCACCGACGCGTCGAGCAGGAACGGACGCAGCGCTCTGGCCTGCGCGAGGAAGGCCCCGCGGCCGGGCTGCAGGTCGAGGATAAGCAGCATCCGGTGCGCGTGCGCGACGGCGAGGTAGCTGCCGATCGTGGCAGCCGCCACCGGTTTGGAGTACGTCCCGTCATGGCCGGGTGAGCGTTGGGCGACGGTGGCGAGCAGCTCCATCGCAGGCTGTACGGCCTTGCCGTAGCCGCGGAAACTGCCGGCACGCGTGATGATCCGCCGCGCGGCATCTTCCGGTGAGGTGGCGCCGAGCGTGCCCAGCGCGGCACTTCCTGCGGCACCGTAGTAGGCGATCACGCGGGAGTGCCCGAGGATCGTGCGGCCGCCCTGCGGCAGTCGCGTGCCCGAGCTGACCGGGGCGAAGGGGTTGGCCACGGCGGCCGGAGCGTCCACCCGTGTGGACGGCGTGCTCGACTGCGTCGGCCCCTGCGCCACCTGAAGCGACTGGCAGCCGGCGAGCAGCACGCAGGCTGCTGCAGCCATCAGCCGTCTCACCGGCAACTACATATCAGGCCGGCGGCCGGTGCCCGGGCGACCCGCCCGCGGCGTGATCGGATCGCAACGCGGCGGCGAGCGCCAGCACCGCGTCGTAGGCGCGCCGCCGCTGCCAGCCGGTCAACGCGGCGAGCGCGTGCGCAGCCGTCTTGGTGGCCACGTCGTCGGTGAGCAGCGCGATGATCGCCGCGCGAACGGCGGGATCGAGCGCATCCGATCCGGCCGCGGGATGCAGGCAGCAGTACACGACGTCGTTGCTCGGCAGGACGGGCAGTGCGTCAGGCGCTGCCGGCACCGGCGACAGGTACTCCTGCGCCACGGTGGCCAGACCGGTACCGCGCTCGCGTGCGGCGAGGGCGAGCAGGTCGGCGAGGCGCGCTCGTTCGACGGTGAGCACCAGCCGGTGCGTAGATGGCGTCGAACGCAGCAGCGCGCGCGGGTCGGCGTCGTCCGGGCCGAGGACGAGCGGGGCGCGGCTGGGACAGGCCGCGGCAACGGCCAGGCGCGCCGGCAGTCCGACCGTCTCGACCGCGGCGCCGCCGAGGGACACCGACGCCCCGGGGAGGTCTGTGGTCGCGACTGCGAGCAGCCGTCCGCGCGGTGCGGATCGTCCCCGGGTGCTGCCGTGCAGCAGCCGCCGCGCTCCCGCATCCTCGGCGACGACGGCATCGGCCGCGTCGAGCTCGGCAGCCAGCCGCGGATCCTCCGCCAGTGCGGGGTCGGCTGCGAACAGGACGATGCACGGCTGTGCGGCGGCGCGGTCCACGCGAACCTCGACGCGCACGTGCGGGTCGCGCAGTGCGGCCACCAGCGCGCGGGGCAGATCTGCCGCCGCTGCCGACGCGTGCGTCGCGAGCGTGCCGGGCAGGCGCAGCGGGCTTCGCCGCAGCACCGCAGGGCCGCGCGGATCCCAGGACGGGTTCGCGACGGCGTCGAGACCGAACGCCTCGTCGCCTGCGGTGATCGTGACGCGCACCGGGCCAGCGAGTGGTGCGGGCGGTATCGGGTGTGCGGCAACGGCGATCACGCACGTGGCGCGCTCGGTGATCGACTCGTCAGCAGTGATCTCGATGGTCTTGGTGTGCGTCGCACGAATCGCGTCGTGTCCGCGCCCGGCCAGTTGCACGCTCACAGCCTAGGGTTGCGCTCGTGCGGCAGGTGGTCGGCAAGACGACGTTCGACCTGGACGCCGCGGCTTTCGCGGCGCTGCGCGCGGGGCACGCCGGCCTCGTGCTCGACCTGGGCACCGGCGACGGCAAGCACGTGCTCACCGAGGCGCGGCGGCGTCCGGACACCCTGGTTGTCGGCCTGGACGCCGGACCCGACGCGATGCGCCGCGCGGCCGCGCGCGCGACCGTGAGGCCGGACAGAGGCGGTGTGCCGAACGCGCTTTTCGTATGGGCGTCGGTCGAGCGGTTGCCGGCCGAGCTGACCGGCGTCACCGAGGTGCACTCGTTGATGCCATGGGGCAGCCTGCTGCGTGCGCTGGTCACGCCGGAGCGTGCCGTGCTGGCTGCCGTGGCGGCGGCGTGCCAGCCCGGCGCGCCGTTCCTCCTGACGCTGAACCTGCATGCTTGGCGCCCACCCGTGCCCGAGGTCGGCGGCACGAGCGAGCCCACCCCGTCGTCGGTCGAGGGATCGTTGGCATTCGCGTACCGGCGGGCCGGCTGGACGGTGGAGTCGGCCGGGTACCTGGACGACGCGCAGATCGCCGACCTCGGCACGTCCTGGACGAAACGGCTCGGCTCTACGCGTTCGTCGCTGTCGGTGCTGGCATTGCGCGGGCGAATCGGCTGACGTCGCGCTGCGTGTCCATGATCAGCCCTATGTGCAGCGGCGCGGTCAGGACGGGTACTGGCGGCAGTACTCGTAAAGGGCCATCGCGGTCGCCGTGGCCACGTTGTAGCTGTACGGCAGGCCCCATACCGGGATCTCGACGCAATCGTCCAGCAGCGCCAACTCCAGCGTCGAGAGCCCGTGGCGCTCGTTGCCGATCACCAGCGCCGTCCGCGGCTCGAACGCGAAGCTGTGTAGATCGCGGGAGTTCGTCGTCTGCTCCAGGCCCACGAGGCGGTAGCCCTCCGCACGTAGCGTGCGCAGCACAGGCGGCAGCGAGTTGCGCACCTCGAGCCGGACGCTGTCGGCGCCGTCGCGCGCGATCGTGCGGTCGATGCGCGCGGTGCCGCAGACGATCATCCGCTCGACACCGCAGCAGCCGGCAGTGCGCATGATCGTCGACAGGTTGACGTTGCTGCGCATCGGCGCGCACGCGAGGACGAGCTCGCGCGGGCGATGCAACGGCGCCGGCCGCCGGTGCCGCACCTGCTCGAAGCCGTTCACCCGTCGTCGCTCTCGTTGAGCGCGGCCCATTCCTGTTGGGCGGCGCCCGACCACCGATCGTGCAGGCAGGTGAACAGCTGCGCCGCCGCGACGCCGGTCCAGGGCGAGGGCAGCAGCGTGCCGGGCAGCAGCGGATCGGTCCACGGGAATCGGCGCCAAGCGTGCACGAGCTCGACGACGTCGGTGAGCGGGTCACCGCCGCCGCGGTGCGCGAACGACGCGGTGAACGCCTCGTAGCCCTGCTCGATCGCGTCGAGGTCCCACGCCTGACGCGCCATCGCCCGAAGATCGCCGTGCGACTGGCGGGCGCCGACGAAGATCTGCGCGTCGTCGACACCGGCGCCGGCGAGCACCCGCTCTACCTCGCCGACGCGCTCGGGATGCGTGCCCAGCCACACCCCGGGCGTGGGGTTGCCGAGCCCGGCCCAGCGCAGCCGGGTGCGCAGCACGTGCCGGGTCGCCCGCTCGGTCTCCGGGGTGCGCACGAGCACCAGCACCCACTGCCCGTCCCACTCGGTGGCCGCACCGGCGAAGCCGTAGATGCGCCGGGTGCCGTCATCGAGCAGGCGTTCGGCGGCGGAGGTCAGGCGCCAGCAGGTGCGCCGACCGACGCGTTCGGAGGACAGCCACCCGTCGGCCGCGGTGCGGGTCAGCGCCTGCCGGGTGGCCTTCTGCTCGACGCCGAGGCGGCTGAGGACCTCGATGCACGCCGAGGTCCAGGCCCGTCCGCCGGCGGGCAGCACGAACTCGCCCAGCACCGTGAACAGCAGACCGCGGGCGCTCGCGGCTCCGGCAGAATGGCGCCGAGACAGCGTCGGTGTCGGCGTCGCGGGCATGACACTCATTCTGTCCGATGCTCCAGATGTGCTACGAACCATTGACGTTTCGCAAATCCAACGTAGCATCAGCTTGTATGACGGAGGAGACACCGCACGTCGAGTTCCGTGTCGACCCTGCGGCCTACCGGCACTGGCGGGTAGCGGCGGACGGGGCGGTCGCCACGCTCACCATGGACGTCGACGAGACCGGCGGCTTGGTGCCCGGCTACGAGCTGAAGCTGAACTCCTACGACCTCGGCGTCGATATCGAGCTCTACGACGCCGTGCAGCGGCTGCGCTTCGAGCACCCCGAGGTCCGCGCCGTCGTGCTGACCAGTGGCAAGGACAAGGTGTTCTGCGCGGGCGCGAACATCCGGATGCTCGCCGGGTCGGCGTATTCGTGGAAGGTCAACTTCTGCAAGTTCACCAACGAGACCCGCAACGGCATTGAGGACGCGACGGCGAACTCCGGCCAGGCGTACCTCGCGGCCCTCAACGGCACCGCGTCTGGCGGCGGCTACGAGCTGGCGCTGGCCTGCGAGCACCTCATGCTGATCGACGACCGCTCGTCAGCGGTGTCGTTGCCGGAGCTGCCGTTGCTCGGCGTGCTCCCCGGCACAGGCGGCCTGACCCGGGTCGTCGACAAGCGGTTCGTGCGCCGCGACCGCGCCGACTACTTCGCCACCAAGTCCGAAGGTCTCACCGGTACGAAGGCGGTGCAGTGGCGACTGGTCGACGAAGTCGTCGCGCGGCAGAGGTGGGCCGACGTCGTACGCGAGCGAGCCGGCGAGCTGGCCGAGCGCTCGTCGCGTCCGGCCGACGCGCAGGGCATCGTGCTGACGCCGTTGAGCAAGCAGCGCAGCGACGATGCGATCGCCTACGACAACGTGTCCGCGAAGCTCGACCGCGAGGCACGGACCGTGGAGATCACGGTGCGCGGGCCGGAGCAGGACGTGCCCGCGGGCGTCGCCGACATCCATTCGCAGGGCGCGGGTTTCTGGCCGCTCGCCGTGATCCGCGAACTCGACGACCTGATCCTCGATCTGCGAACCAATGAGCTCGAGCTGGGCACGTGGGTTTTCCGCACCTCCGGCGACCCCCTGCGGGTGCTGGCCCACGACGCGCTGCTGCTTGCGAACCGCGGTGACTGGCTGGTCAACGAGATCGTGCACTACCTCAAACGCACGCTGAAGCGCCTCGATGTCACCAGCCGAAGCCTGGTCACGCTGGCCGAGCCGGGTTCGTGCTTCGCCGGCTCGCTGCTCGAACTGGCGCTGGCCGCGGATCGTTCGTTCCAGCTGTTCGGTGTCTTCGAGGACGTCAACCCCGACGCGTCGCCGGCCACGATCACGGTGGGCGAGATGAACCTCGGGCCGCTGCCGATGGGCAACGGGCTGACCCGGCTGCAAACGCGCTTCTTCGGCGACGACGACGCGCTGCATGCTGTCGAGAAGCGCAGCGGCGAGGCCCTGGGTGCCGAAGACGCCGAGTCGCTCGGGCTGGTCACCTTCGCGCCGGACGACATCGACTGGGACGAGGAGGTGCGCATCACCGTCGAGGAGCGCGCGTCCTTCAGCCCGGACGCGCTGACCGGCCTCGAAGCGAACTACCGCTTCGTCGGCCCGGAGACGATGGAGACCAAGATCTTCGGTCGGCTGACCGCATGGCAGAACTGGATCTTCAACCGTCCGAACGCATCCGGCGCGGACGGAGCCCTGCGCAAGTTCGGCACCGGCGAGCGCGCCGCCTACGACCGGAAGCGAGTGTGAGCGACGCTTGCGGAGCGAACCAGCAAACACAGTCCGCGACGAAGGAGCGGATCGACCCGAGACCGGGCCCGAGCGTTAGCGAGTGGTCGGGGCGAGGATCGATGAAGGGTCGAGGATCGATGAAGAAGGAAGGCTGGAACGCATGACCGCCACCGCCGACTACGGGGAGAAGATCCCGAACAACGTCGAGCTCAAGGAGGACCGGCGGCTGCAGCGCGCGCTCGAATCGTGGCAGCCGAACTTCCTCAACTGGTGGGAGTCGATGGGCCCGACACTGCCCACCGAGGACGTCTACCTGCGCACCGCGGTCAACGTCGGCCGTGAGGGCTGGGCGCACTTCGGGCACGTCGCGATGAAGGATTACCGCTGGGGCATCTTCCTGGCCGAGCGCGACGCCGAGCGGGAGGTCGGCTTCGGCCAGCACAAGGGCGAGCCCGCGTGGCAGAAGGTGCCCGGTGAATACCGCGCCGACCTGCAGCGGCTGATCGTCATCCAGGGCGACACCGAGCCCGCGAGCGTCGAGCAGCAGCGCAACCTCGGCGCCACCGCGCCGTCCCTCTACGACCTGCGCAACCTGTTCCAGGTCAACGTGGAAGAGGGGCGCCACCTGTGGGCGATGGTCTACCTGCTGCACGCCTACTTCGGCCGTGAGGGACGCGAGGAGGCCGAGCAACTGCTGCACCGCAACTCCGGCAGCGACGATGCGCCGCGCATCCTCGGCGCCTTCAACGAGGAGACGCCCGACTGGCTGAGCTTCTTCATGTTCACCTACTTCACCGACCGCGACGGCAAGTTCCAGTTGGGGACGTTGAAGGAGTCCGCGTTCGACCCGCTGTCGCGCACCTGCGAGTTCATGCTCAAGGAGGAGGCGCACCACATGATGGTGGGCACCACCGGGATCGACCGCGTCGTCGAGCGCACCGCGCAGGTCATGGTCGAGAAGGACACCGACGAGGTTGCCGCGCACGGCGTCGTCCCGCTGGACGTGATCCAGAAGTACCTCAACTTCCACTACTCGGTGTCTCTCGACCTGTTCGGCGGCGAGACCTCGACCAACGTCGCGAATTACTACACCGCCGGACTCAAGGGACGCTGGCTCGAAGACCGACGCAAGGACGATCACCGGCTCACCGGCGACGCGATGATGGTGGACTCGGTGCTCGAGGGCGGCATCGGCGAGACCGAGGTGTCGGCGCTCGTCGGCCTGAACACCGACCTGCGCCGGGAGTACATCTCCGACTGCCAGGGCGGCGTGAAGCGCTGGAACAAGATCCTCGACCAGGCCGGTCTGACGCAACGGCTCGCGCTGCCGCACATCGCGTTCAACCGGCAGGTCGGTGCCTTCGCCGGCATCGAGGCGACACCCGACGGCAAGCAACTCTCGGCGGACGAGTGGGCCAAGGAGCAGGGCAACTACCTGCCCACCGACGTCGACAAGGCGCACGTCCATTCGCTGATGCAACCGGTGCACGAGCGCGGCAAGATCGCGTCCTGGATCGCGCCGCCCCGCAATGGCATCAATGGCCAGCCGTTCGACTACGACTACGTCCACCTGCCCTGAGGGGTCCGCGATGACCGGCGAGCTGTTCAACGCGTCCGAGTACCTGCTCGACCGGCACGTTGCCGCCGGCGACGGCCAGCGGCTCGCGCTCACCGGTCCGGCCGGCGATGTCACCTATGCGCGCCTGCTCGAGCGCGTAGGGCGCACTGCGGCCGGGCTGCGCGCGATCGGGTTGCAGCCGGAACAACGCGTGCTGATGTTCATGGCCGACTCACCGGAGTTCGTGGTCGTCTTCCTGGCCGCGATGCGGATGGGGGCGATCCCGGTGCCGGTGTCGACCATGACGAAGCCGGACGGCCTCGCCGAGCTGCTGACCGACTCGCGCGCCCGGCTGCTGGCGCTCACCTGCCAGTTCGGCGAGCAGGCGAGCGCGGCGCTGCGCACAGCGCCCGAGGTGGTCGGGGTGCTCGCCGCGGCCGGGACCACGGTCCGCACCGGGCTCCCCGTCCATGCGCTCGAGGAGTTGGACGGCCCGGACGCCACCACGTACCCGACCAGCGCCGATTCGCCCGCGTTCTGGCTCTACACCTCGGGCACCACCGGTATGCCCAAGGCCGCGATGCACCGCCACGGCGCGATCAGCTACACGTGCGAGACCTACGGCGCGCAGGTGCTCGGCATCCGTCCCGACGACCGTTGCCTGTCCGCGGCGAAGGCGTTCTTCGCCTATGGCCTGGGCAACTCGCTGCTGTTTCCGCTGTCGGTGGGCGCGGCCGCGATCCTCGAAGCCGCCCCCTCGGCTCCGGCAACGATCGTCGAGCGCGCGCGGGCCTATGGCGCCACGTTGTTCTTCGCCGGTCCGACGTTCTTCGCCAACATGCTGCGCGCCGAGCTGACCCGCGATGCCCTGGCCGGGGTGCGCATGGCGGCCAGCGCCGGCGAGGCGCTGCCCGAACCGCTGTACACCCGGTGGACGACGCACTTCGGCGTCGACATCCTCGACGGCATCGGCATGACCGAGATGCTGCACATCTTCCTGTCCAACCGGCCGGGCGAGGTGCGCGCGGGCACCACCGGCGTCGCCGTGCCCGGTTACGACCTGCGCGTCCTCGGTGAGGACGGCCGCGAGGTCGAGCGAGGCACACCGGGCACGCTGTACGTGCGCGGCGACTCGACAGCGACCGGCTACTGGTCGCGCTACGAGGCGTCCCGCCAGGTCTTCCAGGGGGAGTGGCTGCGCACCGGTGACACCTATGTCCAGGACGTCGACGGGTACTACGCGTGCCTCGGGCGCACCGGCGACATGCTCAAGGCCAGCGGCATCTGGGTGTCGCCCGCCGAGGTCGAGGCACGGCTGCTCAAGCACGAGGCCGTCGCGCAGGCCGTCGTCGTCGCGGCACCGGACAGCGACGGGCTGGAGAAGCCGGTCGCCTACGTCGTCGCGCAGGCCGGCGCGCAGGTCGGAGAGGATGAGCTGATCGCGTTCACCTGCGCGGCGTTGCCGTCGTTCAAACGTCCTCGCAAGATCGTGTTCGTCGACGGGTACCCGACGACCGCGACGGGCAAGATCCGCCGCGTCGAGCTGCGCGACATGGCCGCAGGCGTCCTGACCACCGGGCGCCGCGAGCTGCGCTGGGTGCGCGAGGACACGCCCCGCTGGGACGACGCGAAGCAGAACGTGTTCGGCGACGTCGAGCTGGCCAGCGTCGGCCTGCTACGTCCGGCACTCGGCGCCGCGATCGCCGACGAGTGGTGGTGCGTCACCGACGCGTCCGCGGAGGTGCTCGGCTACGGCTGGCTGGACAGCGAGTGGGGTGACGCCGAGATCACCTTCGTCGTCGCGCCGGAGCACCGCGGCACGGGTATCGGCGACTTCATCGTCGAGAACCTCGAACGCGAGGCCGGCGCGCGGGGGCTGAACTACATCTACAACGCCGTCCCGGCCGGCCATCCGGCCCGTCCGTGGATGACGCGTTGGCTCGTCGCGCACGGTTTCGTCGACGCCGGCGGGGGCGAGCTTCGCCGTCGGGTGCGGGCGCGTACCGCCGAATCCGTACGCTGAGCCGATGCTCGACGGCCGTCCGCTGATCGACGTGCACCTGCATCCGGCGCGCCTCGACACCCTGAAGCCGTCGTGGGACGTCTGGGTGCAGGACTTCGACTCAGCCGAGCTGCGCGATCTCTACGACGGCGACATCGTCCGTCCTGATGCCTTCGACACCATGCTCGAACGCGAAGGCGTCGACATCGCGGTAGTACTCGCCGAGTACAGCCCGAAGGTCACCGGCGTGCAGACGGTGGAGGACATGGCCGCGCTCGCCGCGGGTGCCGGGCCGCGCGTCCGCTTCGCCGCCAACGTGAACCCGCACCTGCATCACCCGATCGACGAGGAGCTCACCCGCCAGCTCGACCTCGGCGCGCTCGCCCTCAAGGTCCATCCCGTCCACGGCGGCTTCGCCGTCAACGATCGCGCGCTGTACCCGGCCTACGCCATCTGCCAGGACCGCGGCATCCCGGTGATCGTGCACTGCGGGACGTCGACATTTCCCGGCGCGCTCAACCAATACGGCGACCCGGTGCTGCTCGACGACGTGCTGCGCGACTTCCGGCGCCTCGACGTCGTCCTCGCGCACGGCGGCCGCGGTTGGTGGTACGACGCGGCGGCGTTCCTGGCGTTGACGAACGAGCACGTCTGGATCGAGCTGTCCGGGTTGCCGCCGTCGCGTCTGCAGACCTACTACGCGCGGCACAGCTGGCCGCGGCTCACCCGGCGAATGATCTTCGGCACGGACTGGCCGGGCATTCCCGGCATCGCGGCGAACGCGCGTGCGGTCGCGGCGCTGTGCCCGGACCACGAGACCGCGCGCCTCGTACTGGCCGGCAACGCGATGCGCGTCTACGGCCTGGACGTGCCCGCGGCGTGACCCCGCCTTCCCGTCCGTCGTGGTTGACTCTCGCACTCGATTACGACCACCACAGACAGAAGGCAGGGGCCCTACGCTGTGCGGGTGAGTGAACCCGGCCTCGTGTTGCGCTCGGCGCAGGGCCGCGGCGTTCTCGCGGCCACCATTCTCGGCAGCGGCCTCGCGCAGCTGGACGGCACGGTCGTCAACGTCGCGCTGCCCCGAATCGGACGCGACCTCGACGCCGGCCTGACCGCGCTGCAGTGGACGGTGAACGCCTACACCCTGACGCTCGCCGGGCTGCTGTTGCTCGGCGGCTCGCTCGGCGACCGGCTCGGACGGCGGCGCATCTTCGTCCTCGGCGTCATCTGGTTCACCGCCGCCTCGGTGGGCTGCACGCTCGCCCCCGCGTCGGGCGTGTTGATCGGGATGCGCGCGTTGCAGGGCGTCGGCGCTGCGCTGCTGACCCCCGGATCGCTGGCGATCCTCGAGGCGGTGTTCCGCCGTGAGGACCGCGCCGCGGCGGTCGGTTCGTGGTCGGGTCTCGGCGGTATCGCCACCGCGATCGGTCCGGTGCTCGGTGGTGTGCTGGTCGGCGTCGCGCCGTGGGGCTGGCGGCTGGTGTTCCTGATCAACGTGCCGATCGCTGCCGTCGTGGTGGTGCTCTCGGCCCGCTACATCCCCGAAACGAGCGACGACGAAGCCGACGGCCACGTCGACTACCTCGGGGTCGCACTCGCCGCAACGGGACTCGCCCTGGTCGTCTACGCGCTCACCGAAGGCCCCCAACGCGGTTGGGGTCCCGACCAGGTCGCGGTGCTCGGCGGAGGGGTCGTGCTGCTCGTGGCCTTCCTGCTCGTCGAGGCGCGTGAGCGCCATCCGGTCATGCCGCTCTCGCTGTTCCGTGAGCGCGAGTTCGCGGCGGCGAACGCGGTGACGCTGGTGATGTACGCGGCGCTCGCCGGCGCGCTGTTCCTCATCCCGGTGCAGTTGCAGCGGGTCTCGGGATTCACCCCCGTCGCGGCGGGCAGCGCGCTGCTGCCGGTCACCGTGGTCATGCTGCTGATGTCGGCGCGGATGGGGCGGTTGGCCCAGCGCATCGGGCCGCGCTGGCCGATGACCGTCGGACCCATCGTCGCGGGATCCGGTCTGGCGATGCTGGTGCGCGTCGACCAGCACGCCTCGTACCTGCGTGACCTGCTGCCCGCGCTGCTGGTGTTCTCCCTCGGGCTGTCCGCCACGGTCGCCCCGCTCACCGCGGCGGTGCTGGCCGCCGCGCCGGCCCGGCAGGTGGGCGTCGCGTCGGCGATCAACAACGACCTTGCGCGGGTGGGCGGGCTGCTGGCCGTCGCGGTGCTGCCCGGGCTCGCCGGCATCACCCCGAGCGCGTACCGGCATCCGGCACAGCTGTCGGCCGGCTTCCACCACGCCGTGTTGATCGCCGGGGGGCTCGCGGCGTTCGGCGGCGTGCTGTCGGCGTTGCTGATGCGCGGCCGGGACGAGACCGCGGTGCCGACCGGCCCGGTCGCCGACGAGCCCGTGCCCGAGCCGTCGCAGCCGAGCAGCTACTGCGCAATCACCGCGCCACCGGCCCGGCCCTGATCACGAGCTTCATGCGCGGCGGGCAGCTCGCCGCGCGGCGCGGCGGGCGTACGCGGCGGCCTCGCGCACGGCGGCCTCCTCGAGCGACGGCGCAGTGCCGCCGCGAATCGCCGGCACCCACCACCGGTCTGCTTCGTCGCGCGGCTGATCGGGGTAGTCGCGCCATGCCTCGTCGAGCAGTAATTGCATGCGCCGGCGCAACTCGACGTCGACGACATGCGGGTCGTCGTCCGGGCTCGTCACGATCGGCGCACCCAGCAGCACCATGATCGTCTTGCCGCGGCGCGCGCTGTAGTGCTTGTCGACGGTGAACGTGCGCTGCGGCGCCCACAGCACCACCGGCACCAGCGGCACCTGCTCGCGCACCGCGAGCGTCGCCGCGCCGAGCTTGAAGGACTTCAGCGTGCACGCCCGGCTGATCGTCGCCTCGGGGAAGATGCCGACGATCTCGCTCGCGCCGAGGGTGCGCACCGCCTTGCGGTACGCCGCCGCGCCCGATGCACGGTCGACCGGGATGTGCCCCATCGCGCGCATCAGGGGGCCGGACACCCGGTTGTCGAACGTCGCCGTCTTCGCCATGAACCGGACGAAGCGGGGGCGCACCGCAGCCGCGTACCCGACGAAGGTGAAGTCGAGGTAGCTGAGGTGGTTGCAGGCCAGTAGGGCTGCACCCTCGGCCGGGATGTGCTGCGCGCCGCGGACCTCGAAGCGCAACCCGAGCAGCCGGAAGACGAACCGGAACAGCCGGATCACGGCGCGGTAGGTGCGGTCGCGGCTCACCTGCTCATCTTCGTGCACGCGGGCCCGGGCAGTTCCACGGGCCGGGGAAGCCTCAAGGCCGCCGCGCCGCGGCGTGCATCATCGAGCGGGTGATCTGATCGTGCAGGAAGCGCACCGGCAGGAAGTACAACTTGCCGCGCCAGCCTTTCAGCTGCACCGCGGTGGTCACGTGCAGCAGCTGCCGCTCAGCCCGCACGCCGGCGACGAAATGCAGATGCCGATCGTCGGTGTCGATGAGCGCCTCGCCGTCACGCACCTCGCTCACCGCCAGCATCGACGAGTCGCCCGGCGGGATCCGCAGCACCCGCGCCGCCACTTCCCGAAGGCCGAACAACCCCTTGACCCACAGCGGCACGGAGCGCACGTCGAAGATCGCCTGAGCCCAGCCCGCGGCGTCGTGCGCCGCGTCGTCCGGCACCGACACGGTCGTCGTCGTAGCCCAGTCGGGAGACGGCATGACTCGATATGCAACAGACATTCGTAACCTCCGTACGCCAGCGTATGGACAAAACCATACGCTAACGTACGGGCCATGGTGGACGGGCGCCGCAAGACGGCGGACGACTGGACGGAGGCCGCGCTCGACGTCCTGCTCGCCGACGGACCGGACGCGGTCGCCGTGCAACCGCTCGCCCGCCGGCTCGGCACGTCGAAGGGCTCGTTCTACTGGCATTTCGCTACGCGCGATGACTTGCTTCGCGCGGCGCTGACGCGCTGGGTGCAGGTCGCCACCGACGACGTGATCACCGCAGTGGACGGCGCCGCGGATGATCCGGGCGAGAAGGCGAAACTGCTGATCGCGCGGGTCACCGCGAGCAGCTCGCAGCATCCCGGCCAGCTGCGATTGCTCGCCGCCGCGGACCACCCCGACGTGCGTGCGGCTCTCGCCACCGCGACGAGCCGGCGGATCGCGTACGTCGCGAAGCTGCTGCGCGCCACAGGACAGCCGAAGGCGGTGGCCATCCGCCGGGCGACCCTCGCGTACGCGACCTACCTGGGCCACGCGCAACTCGCGCACACGACGCCGCAGGTGCTGCCGGCCACCACCCGGGGGCGCCGCGACCTGCTCACCGAACTCACCGACGTGCTGCTGAGCCCGGCCTTGACGTCGTGAG
>JAABUT010001917.1_pt1 | contig 21803 bp, 25 predicted proteins | sample 5559281 | NCBI WGS metagenome assembly JAABUT01 (sample SAMN10711880, study PRJNA513359) | rock metagenome | isolation source: Antarctica rocks | place: Antarctica: Victoria Land, Ricker Hills nord | collected 2016-01-04
ACTTCGGATCAGCCACGTACGAAGCGCAGTCGCACGAACCCACTGTGCCGGTCCAGGAGACGACGGACTGTAGGCTCATACAATCCACTGATTTCAAATGGAAAAAAATGAGGGGATAGCTGAGGGGAAGACCAGGTAAGTGGTGATGGTCCTGATGTGCTCGAAGAAGCGGGTGCGGGCCCGCTTGGCGGTCCTTGCGTTGATCCAGAGCTGCTCGAGGCAGTCGCAGACGGTGTGGATGGCGAACGCCAGCAGGTTCATGGCGGCGAACAGCATGGCGAGGTGCTGCTTGCCGTGGCCGAAGTTGTGTTCGAGGTGGTAGCCGTTGGACTTGAGGACGTTGAAGCTTTCGTTCTCGATCTTCCAGCGTGCCCGGGCGCAGGCCACGATCTCGGCGACGGTCTCGGGTGTGACAGGCAGCGAGGTCACGAAGGCGCTGCTGTAGGTGACCTTACCTTTAGCGTCGGTGATGGTGACGCCGACCCAGTTGACCAGCATGGCGTCGCGGCCGTCGCGCAGCGGCGCGTCCGTGAACCAGCGGTAGCGGTGGGTCAGGCGCTTGCCGGCGGCCTTGTGCTTGGCCGTGTGCTCCTCGACGGCGGCGCCCTGCATGAAGTCGTAGAGGGCCTTGTGGGACGACGGCTTGGCGGTGAGCAGGAAGTCGCCGCCTGCCGCCCGGATGGCCTCGGCGACCGGCTGGCAGGCAAACAGGTCGTCACCGAGATAAACTGGCAGTAGGTCCTTCAGGCGCTCGCCGTGGGTGGACAGCCATCGCTTGACGGCGTTGCGCTCGCAGTCCTGCTTCTCGGCCCCGTCCTGGGGTGTGATGAACTCCGGCATTAGCGGCAGCGCCATCGCGTGGCCCGGTGCGACGAGGGTTGCGGCCAGCATGGAATGGTAGCTCTCCATCCGCCCGTTGGCGCGCTTGCGGGTCAGGCACCCCGGGCAGCCGAGCTTCTGGGAGCAGAAGTATTCCGTGCCGTCGAGGGCGACCAGAACCCGCCCGCCGAGCCGCCCGAACGGCGCCAGGCCGCCCCGCCGATGCAGCACATCGAGGACCTGGTCGAAGACGGGCTGCAGGTGCGCGGGATGCACCGGGTCGAGCATTGCCCGGATGTGGTTATCGGTCGGGATCGCCGCCATGCCGAACAGGGTCCGGCAGTTCGACGTCGCCCGCCCCTCCTCCAGGCTGCGCTGGTGGGCCAGGAACGACTCCGATTGCATGAAGAACAGCGAAAACGCCGACGTCCAGATGTCGGCCATGCTGTAGCGCACGTCGCCACGCCGCGCGTCAGGAAACGACGCGCAAGCCGAGCGCACGCCAGCAACAAGGGTGTCCAGAAGCTCCATCCAGAGCTTGAATCACATCGCCCGCCACAGCGGAACCCATAACCGTCAGCAGCCACTTAGAATTGCTGCCATGCCGTGCTTCAGCTTGACGCCAACCAGCCAGAGGTTGACCGGGTAGGCAACCGCCAGGCCGGCCAGGGTGGCCAACGACATGGTGCCCCAGAACCGCAGCGAGGTCGCGTCCATCGCCCGCATGTCCCGGCTCATCAGAATCACCATGACCGGCGCCATGCCGGCCATGACCACGTTCATGGACAGCCACTCCGGCATGAAGGCCTTGCGCAAGGCGGCGACGTAGGACCCGCCGAGCATGTTCTTCATGAAAAGGGCTTGGAAAACCAACAGCCCGAAGGCGAAGCCGAACAGGTATTCCACAACCACGTCGAGCCACATCGGCAGGCCCAGGGCAGCCGTGATTGCAGCTGCGGCCACGATGCCGGTGGCGTCGCCGGCGAGGCAGTGAATAGTCGAGCCCAGGCCCTGCTTCCACAAGGGACGGATGAACGCTTCATGCTGGAGCGTGGCCGGCTCCTTGCAGGAGAGCACGTAGACTGCCGCCGCGACCGGGCCGCCGTAGCAGGTCACGAGCACCCAGCCCCACTTCATAACGGTCAGCTCGGGGTTCTGGGTGAAGGCGTCCCAGGCAACGTAGACGACCGAGACGGCCGTCAAAATGAACCAGGCGGCGAGAACGCTATCGAGACAAGTGACCATGGAGGGTGTCCAATGCCGGATCAGGGACGAAGGTAGAGCGCAACGCTCATGGCCAGCGGCGGAACCCCGTCACGGGCAAAAATGGCGATGGGCGGCACTGCCGGTCCGGGGTTTCCCACCTGCTCGGCAGTGACCACAGCGGTGGCTAGTATAGTGGTCGCGACGGTGGTTACGAGGGGCGTCATGGCAGTGTCTTCCTTGGTGGCCTTCTCGGCAGCCGGACGGCGAGGGCCATCACGGCCGTGGGCACTGACCCACCCCAGAGGCCCCCCAGTCGCTCCAGCGGCCATTGTGCCCGGCGCAGGTAGATTGTGCCCTTCCTGGACGCCAAGCGTCCGGGGAGGGGCAGCCAGGGTCAGGCAGCCTGGAGTTTGTCGGCCTCCTCGCGGCCTGCCTGTGCCCTGCTGCGTCGGACGAGGCCCAGACCGAGCAGGCTTGCTGCAAGGAGAACGGCGCTGGCCGGCTCCGGCACCGCCGTGCCGCCACCCGCCGATGCGAACGCGCCGTTGTTTGGCAGGGGGATCGTTTCGTAAGGTATGCTGGTGATGCCGTAGACGCTGCTCAGCTCGGTCCGCATCTGGCTGATCTGCATCGTCTGCGAAGCCACGATGCTGGCGCAGTAGGCTTGCACGTCCGCATGGGGGGCCGCCGTGGTGCATTGCTGCGAGGACGGGACCAGCGTCGCGTGGTGCCCGCTGAAGTCCTCCAGGAAGGCGATGTTGAACGGGTCGCCGGACGCTGCCTGATCGACATACGCTACCAGAGGCTGGAGGGGCGGCTGCAGGGTCGGGATGAAGTCGATGCCGTAGTAGGTCCGCAGGAAACCCTGCCCTTCGACGATCTCGCGGCGCTGGGCGGCGTTGGCCATGGTCGCAACTTGCAGGGCGACCGGGTCCGTGGCCTTGGCCGGGCTTGCGGCGAAGACGTCCGGCGCCCCCGCGAAGTTCGAAGTCAAGCCCACCGCGCTGGTGCCAGCGGCCAGTTCGGTGATGCGCAGCGCCGAGAAGTGGTGGTCGATGGTGAATTCGAGGTACTGCACCTCGTTGGCGAACGTCGGCGCCTCCAGGAGCGGGACCGCGTGGGCCACCTTGGGCAGCAGGCCGGCAAGGGCGAGCGCGGGTATTGCGGCGAGCATCCGGCCGGTTGACCTGGCTAATTTGTTTTGGGAACGCATAAATAGGGCCATTATTTATCCTCCTAAAAGGCGGACTGCTTTACGTCAGGAGAGTAACCGGGCCGGCGATCTTGCCTCGAATCGCCGGCCCTCTACGACAAGTCTGCGTGACGGCTCCGCTAGGCGGCCTGCGCCTGCATGCCCTGCATCGCCTGCTCGCAGGCCTGGGCGCAGGCCCGGCACGCCTCGGCGCAGTGCTTGCAGTGCTCATGCATGCTCGCGTGCTTCTGGCACTCGGCCTCGCAGGCCTGGCACGCGGCGATGCAAGCCTGCAGCTGTGCCCGCGTCACCGAGGGGTCGGCTCCGCCAGCGCGGGCGACCAGCCGCCCGGTCGCGCCGCACACATCGGCGCAGTCCAGGTCGAGGTCGATGCAGCGCACAAGCATCCCAAGCATGTCCGGCTTCTCGTGCAGGCAGGCGTCAGCGCAGGCCGTGCAGGCCGCCTCGCAGTCGAAGCAGGCTTTAAGGCACTCCTCCAGGCCCTGGCTGGGCTTCCTGGGATGCGTGCGCAGCACCTGGCTCGCGTGTTCCATGGGTCTAACTCCTCTCCGGTCTCGTGAACCCGGCTGCCCCAGCAGGACCAGCCGGCCGCAGCACTTGTTGGGCCGCTACCGGGCGTGTTGCGCGGGTTACCATGTGGGAAGGCCAGTCACCTGCGTGTGCGAGGCGATCACAAAGGCAAGACCTGCCTCGCGTGAATGCCTCACCTGGCATTGACTTGCGGGGCAGTCCTCGGCGTGTATGCCCGGACGGCCGTCATCCAAGGTGACCCGACAGGTCCGCGCCGTCCCGCCTCGAAGTATGAGCACACCGGCAGAATGACCCGGGCAGCCCCGAAATGCGCCGCCTCAACACGGTTGCCATGAAGGTCAACTCAGAATCTGGCTGCGAAGCCGCTTGCGTCCCGGTCGGGGCGGGCCCCAGTGAGCGTCCAGCCAGCAGCTTACAAAACCCACGGGCATTGGTGGACGCGGACCTGTTCCTGAAAATGTTAAGGCTGGCCTTGGTGATCGAGATTGCGCCCAAAAGGACAAGGGAGGCCGAGCCGGCCAGTAGGCGCTGCATTTGGGCGGTAGCCGCGAGGAGCGCGCCGGCGACCGCCAGGGCGGAGGGCGCACCGTGCCAGGTCGTCACCACCAGCAGGCGAAGGCGGGAAGGAGAGCGGCGGAAGCAGCCATGATCGTCGCCTCCGAGCCGATCGACGGGGACCTTGATGGCGGGTGGGAGGTGCCACAAGGATGAGGCGTGTTGGCCACACGAGGGCAGCCGATCCAACTCGCCCTCCGAAGGGGGGCTAGGTGTCCTGGCAGGACGCGACAAACATACGTACTTCCGCCGGGGTATCCACGGCGGACTGGACCTCCCTTAAAGAGGAGGTGAATGCAGCGACTGCCTCGTCCATGAGACTTTCGATGTAGGCGTGGAGTCGTTCGCCTCTGGCCGGCACGGAACTTGACCGCCCCATCAAGTATTGATCGATGCGTGGACCGAGCCTGTTTTGGAGTCCGGCAGCAAGCTGATGCAACGCTGCGCTTGCAGCACCAGCATGACGGTTATAGTGCTCCAACGCCGCCCGACGAAGACACTCTGTGTTCTTCAGGTCACTGGCGATGGCAATAGCCCTCTCCACAGCCACCAACTCGGCTTCGACTTCGAGGCGTGGACAGGCCAGCGCGCCTTCCCTTGTCATCCTTTCTGAAAGCATCGTGGCCCGTCGCAGGACGAATCCCACGCTGCCGATGTAGAAGCCTAGTGCTGGATGGTTCCGCGCCTGTCCGGCTTGAGCAGACATGGCATCCAGGTCAGCAAGGCTGAACCTCTCCACAATGGCGATCGGAGCTTCCGTTACGCCAACCTGAACGAGCGTCCCAATGGACGGGACACATGAGGCAGCATAGGCCGTTGTCGAAGCCAAACCGATCACGACGACAATCAAGGTGATGGCCAGGACTCTTATCACCGCAAACTCCGGGCAAAGCGGCTGGTCCGTCCCGCAACGGCTTCAGGGCGCTGCGGGACGGCGCTGCCCTCAGCTTAACGCGAGTTGAGCGTGCGAGGCGACCCTTCGTTGGAATTGGGGACGAGCCCTGCAGGCGATGCCACATCGGAATGGGGCTGCGCCTCCCCGTTCAAAGCCCTCGCACCTGGAAGAGAGTTGGGGGGCTGGACGCCTTGCGCAGAACCAACCACCGGTGTCTCGCCACTCGGGGCGATTAGATGGCCCTCTGGCAGGCGGGCATGCGGCGGCCCGCCGCCAGGCAGGGCGTTCGGCACGATCTCGCCCTGTGCAGAACCAGTCGTGGGAACGCGTGCATCGTCGGCGCGCGCGGTGCCGACGGCGAGAGTGCCGAACAGCGCCATAGTAGCAAGAGCGCGGTAACGGTTCGATTTCATGATGTCTCCTATCGAGTGGCGCAAAACTCAGCAACCACGGGCCTCATATGTTACGCTGCGCGCCGCGATCGCAGGGGGTTTTTATGACGAAGCATGTCCACGCGGGGCATGCCGCTACTTGCGACGGCAGGCAGGGCATGTGCCAATGCTCCGCTTTAACCAACGAAGGGAACAGCCATGGCCTTCCAGAAAGTCGCGACCGCAGTGTCCATCGGGCTGCTTGCTATCCTGCCTGCGGCCTGCGCTCCCCAGCCGGCGGGCATGGCATCTCCGGCACCTGCCGCAAGCCTGAGCGGCCCGGCCAGCGCAGGCCAAGCAGCGGCACCGATGCCGGGCATGGCCGAGATGGACCACTCCAGCATGCAGGGCATGGACATGAACACCATGATGGCCCACTGCACGCAGATGCGCCAGGGAATGCGCCCAGGCATGGCGATATCGACCGACATGCAGCAGATGATGGCACAATGCGACGAGATGGACCGCAGCATGGGCATGCCAGCACCACGCAGCCGGTGAGCATGTGACCCCACCGAGCTGTTGCCCCGATCAGGTATTGGCGGCTGCTTTATGACAAAGTATGTCCGCCCGGGGCGGGTTCGTTGCAGCCGCCTAGCAGTCCGTGGTGTGTGTCAGGCGTCGCACGGATGGACGCCGATCCCGGCGTCCCCGGGCCGACGCGCTACTAGGCGCTGTCGAACGGAGTGATCAGATGAAACTTGCTGCAACTGCACTGGGCCTTGCCCTCGCCCTCGTACCTGTTCTCGGCTTCGCCCATGGTGAGCCGCCTCCAGCAAGCCATGGCGGCCTGGTTCAGGAAGCAGGGGAAATGTACCTCGAACTTGTCGTGAAGGGCACCGACGTCACGGTCTACATCCTCGACGAAGCCCGCAAGCCAGTCCCGGGCACGCAGGCCACTGGTACCGCCACGGTTCTGGTGGACGGGAAGAGCCATAAAATAGACCTCAAGGCGTCCGAGGGGAACAGCATGCATGGCACCCTGCCCGTCGAAGCCAGCGGCCGGGTTGTCGCAACGGTGGCTTTGAAAGTTGGAGGCAAAACGACCTCGGCCCGGTTCATGCCAGCTGCCTGATCCCAATAGGCGCAGAAAGAATGATTCCGCCCGCGAGCCTGCTGAGCAGGCCCGTGGGCGGATATTCAACCTCCACCTGGTTTTACAGTTGGCGCGCCTGCGGTTTCACTCTTTGATTCAGGTGACGGAATGGCTGAAGAGGTGCTGCCCCCTTGCATCTGCATCGTCCCATGGTCCATGGGTCCTCCATTCATCATCGCTCCATGGTCCATGTTCATGCCACCCGCCGCCTGAGCAGTCATCCACAGGTCATTGAAATCGTCTTCGGACAATGCTGGGAGCTTCTCCAGGAAGGCGACAGTGGACCAGAGCATTTCGTCGCCGTCGCTGGCCATGGACGGCATCGCGCTCATCTTGATGCCGTTCTTCAGGATCCAGAAAAGCTCACCGGGTGTGTAGCGGGATGCAACCTCCTTGAGGTTGGGCGGCGTCGGATACATGCCTTCCGCCCAGACGCTCGGCTTGATGCCGGGGCCGCCGTGACACGTCGCGCAATGCTCCGAAAAGTGCCCGGCGGCCCCAGCGACCTTCGACGGCTCGTCATATCCAGCGAGGGGCGTGAGGCCCGCGCCGCGAACCTGGATCGAACGCATCCGTGCCTTCTCCAGCACCCAATAGCTCGCCGGCCAGTGCGGCTCCGTAGCTGCAACGTTGAAAATGCCTGAGTAGATGAAGATGGCGCCACCGACGGCCGTCAACAGGGCAGTCGATAACAGAGTAGCAAGGACAGTCTTCATGTATTCCTCGGCGAGAGGGGTCGCTCCATAACGGAGCGCTTAAGCAAACCTCTCAAAATTTGCGCACAGATGAAAAGCTAAGCAAGCTTACGCGGCCTACCTTCGCCACTGGCGAAGCGTGTAACGAGCCACATAAGCCTGCTTAGACGGCCCGGCGAACTTGCCGAGCCGTCGAGCAGCCGCGTTAGTTGGAGCGCTGCTGTGTGGCTGCCCCGGAACGGATCGGCTTGGGCGGAGCAGGCGCCCGAGTGCCCTGACCCGCTTGCCCGTTGCCTCGCATCCCCTGCATCTGAGAGTGGTCCATGCCTGGCATGTTCATGGGCATCTTGGAGTGGTCCATGCCCTGCATCTGGGAATGGTCCATGCCTGGCATGTTCATGGGCATCTGGCCGTTCTGTTGCTGCGCCGTTGCTGCGCCGGCAAACGCGACCAGCATGCCGACGGCGAAAGTCGAGAGGGTAAGGTGTCGCATTCTACAAACTCCGTGAGTGTGTCTGCCGGGCTGGAGAGGCCCATGCTTAACTGCAATGTAACACGCGAGGGGCACCACCAATTGTGACATAAGATTGCCGGGCGGCCCGGCCCGGCACCCGCTTGTTGACCGAGCTACCAACGCGACAATATCCGTAGAAGTCATAAGTGTCCCGCTTGGGCCCCTTCAGCGCTGGAGCAAAACTATGCAGAAGCCGTCATTGTCCCGACGCGGCGCCCTTGGGGCGGGAGCCGCATTTGCGGCACTGAGCATGTCTCCCCGTACTTGGGCGCAGGCATCCCAAGCCAGGGTCGGCAGCCCGAAGGTCTTCGACTTGGTGCTGGAGCACCGGATGGTGGATATCACAGGTCGCCAGCGGCCGGCGATGACGGTCAACGGCCAGCTTCCTGCCCCTGCGCTGCGGTTCCGTGAAGGCGAGGAGGTCATCATCAACGTGGCCAACAGACTGCGGGAGGATACCTCCATCCACTGGCACGGGCTGCTCCTGCCCAGCGGTCAGGATGGCGTGCCGGGGATCAGCGACGGGTTCCAAGGTATCCCGGCGGGCACGACGCACCAGTACCGCTTCCCGCTGAAGCAGGCGGGGACCTACTGGTATCACAGCCACTCCGCGACCCAGGAGCAGTCTGGCCTGTACGGCCCGATCGTCATCGAACCGGCCCGGCCCGACCCGTTCTCCTACGACCGCGACTACATCGTCCAGCTCTCCGACTGGACCGACGAAAACCCGAACAGGGTGATCGCCAACCTGAAGCGCGACCCGAGCTACTACAACTACGCCCGCCGGACCGGCGGGTCGCTCCTGCGCGATATGGCCGCCGCCAAGGATGGCACGGAGCGCGCAGCACTGGTCAAGGACCGGCTGATGTGGGGCAACATGCGCATGGACCCTACGGACATCGAGGACGTGACCGGCTACACGTTCCTGGTGAACGGCCGCTCGCCCGAGCGCAACTATACGGCGCTGTTCCGTCCTGGCGAGCGCGTGCGGCTACGCTTCATCAATGGGTCGGCAATGACCTACCAGGACGTCCGCATCCCTGGCCTGCGCATGACGGTGGTGCAGGCGGACGGCAACAACGTCCAGCCGGTGACGGTGGACGAGTTCCGCATCGCGCCTGCGGAGACGCTCGACGTCATCGTCACGCCGACACAGGACCGGCAATACGACATTCTGGGCGAATCCATGGGCCGGCAAGGCTTTGCCCGCATGACGCTGGCGACGCGCGAAGGGCTGCCGCCGTTGCCGTTGCCCGCCCACCGGCCGCGTCCCGTCTTGAACATGAGCGACATGGGCATGAGCTTCGGGTCGACCGGGGCCGACCGGGGTACGCCGCGGCCGGAGACGGATCGCGTGGGCCACGTCGCCCCGATGGACATGGGTGGCATGGACATGGGTGGCGCTGCAGGCGGGGCATCCATGGCCGGCATGCAGCATGGCGCCTCGGCGGGCGCTCAGCCAATGGCTGGTATGGACCACTCGAAGATGGCTATGCCCGGCTCTGGTGGCATGGCCGGGATGGCGGGCATGGACCACAGCGGGATGGCCATGGGCGGGATGCAGCACTCGATGCCAGGTGGGCAGCCCATGGCCGGGATGGACCATTCGAAAATGGCTATGCCCGCCGCCGGTGGCATGGCCGGAATGGCCGGCATGGACCATAGCGGGATGGCGGGAATGAACCATGGCGGGATGGCCATGGGCCAGAATACCCCCGCAAACGGCCCTACGGGTGGGCAGATGGCGGTCGCTAACCAGAACGGGATGGCCGGCATGGACCATGGGGCGATGGGCGGCATGCAGATGGCCGATCCTATCCAGCAGGACACCGGTGCGCCCGCCGGAGCCAAGGTCCTGTCCTATCGGGACCTGAAGGCGCTCAACAATCCCTGGGGTAATCGCAAGCCGGACCGCGTCATTGAGGTCCGCCTGACCGGGAACATGGAGCGCTACTTCTGGTCGATCAACGGCAACAAATTCAGCGAGGCCCAGCCGATCGTCTTCAACTACGGGGAGCGTGTGCGGCTGCACTTCATCAACGAGACCATGATGAACCATCCGATGCACCTGCACGGGATGTGGATGGTCCCGGACGTCGGCAACGGCGCGCAGAACCCGTTGAAACACGTCGTCAACATCAAGCCTGGCACCGAGATGAACGTGGACGTGGTGGCTGACGCCGAGGGTGGCTGGGCGTTCCACTGCCACCTGCTCTACCACATGGAGACGGGCATGATGCGCAAGGTTGTTGTGCAGCGGGCAAGCGCGGCACTTTGATCATTCCTCAGAACATTGCCGCAGCAGCCTTGATTGCTGTGGCGTCAGCGGTCTGGAGCGCGGCGTCTTGGGCGCAAGACCCGCACACTGGGATGCCGGGGATGAGCATGCCTGGGCCGCCCGCGTCTCCAGCGCAAGGCACGACGGTCAACCTGGGGCCGCTCGGTACCACGAAGCCGCCCTCTGCGGCGTTTTTGGATCATCATGAAGAGCTGTATGGAGCGGTGCTGATCGACCAACTCGAATACCGCGGTGGCGGCAGCGGGACGAATATCGGCGCCTGGGAGGGACAGGCGTATTACGGAGGCGATTACAACAAGTTCTGGATCAATACGCGAGGAGAGTACAACAGCAAGGCCCGGTCGTTGGAACGGGCCGAACTACAGCTGCTCTACTCACGGCTGATCAGCTACTTCCTTAACGCCCAAGCCGGTGTGCGGCAGGACTTCCCTATAAACCCCAATGCTGGCACTCCAGCGCGCACGCATCTTGTACTCGGCATACAAGGGCTGCTGCCGAACTTGTTTGAGGCCAATCTCCAGTTCTTCGTGGACCACCGCGGCACGGTGGCCGCACGGTTTGAGGGATCCTACGACGCCTATCTCACGCAGCGTCTGGTGCTGCAGCCGCAGGTGGAACTGAACGCCGCCGCAAATTCGGATCCAGGGTCGCGGCTTGCGAGCGGCTTCACCCGGCTGGAAAGCGGTCTGCGCCTCCGCTACGAGATCACCCGTGAGTTCGCCCCTTACATCGGCGTCTCGTATGAGAGCGTGCTGGGCGACACCCGCCGGATCTATAAGCGCAACAACGAAGACCGTGACATTCTGTCCGGCCTGGTTGGCATCCGATTGTTCTTCTAGGCAAGTTGATGCAGCCGGGGGCAATCCACGACATGAGCCTTCCCGATCCGTCCGGTAATGCACAGGAACCGGCGTCTGAGCCGCATATTCTCGTGGTCGAGGACGACGGCGAGACACGGCGGCTCTTGGTGAGGCTTTTGCGCGAGAACGGGTCCAGGGCGACAGGCGTCACCGATGGCGAGGAGATGTGGCAGGCGCTTGTGGCGGCCACGCCCGAACTTCTGTTGCTGGATCTCATGCTGCCAAAAAGGTCCGGCCTTGAACTCCTGCGCGATCTGCGGCGGGACGTGCGCTGGGCAAATTTGCCGGTCGTGATCGTGACGGCACGCGGCGAGGTGGGCGACCGCACCCGTGGGCTGGAGCTTGGGGCAGACGACTATGTCGCCAAGCCCTTTGACCGGCGTGAACTGCTCGCGCGGATCAACGCGGTATTGCGTCGGACCGCCGGACCCGGCCAACTTGTCCGCGGCAACCTGATCCGATTTTCAGGTTGGCAGTTGGACACGGGAAAACGGACCCTGACCTCCCCACATGGTTCAACCGTGGACCTCTCCGGCGCGGAGTATGATCTCCTGACAGTGTTCCTCGACAACCCAAAGCGGGCGCTGTCACGCGAACGGCTGCTGGAACTCGCACGCAACCGTATTTCCATCACCGCCACCGACCGCAGCGTGGATGTGCAGGTAAGCCGCTTGCGTCAGAAACTGGAGGTGGAGGGCGAGAGTCGGGGCCTGATCAAGACGGTTCGCGGCGTCGGCTATGTGCTCGCGGCGGATGTTGACCCGTGACCGGGCCGCGTTGGCGCCGTGCACTTTGGCCGCGCAACCTGACCGGCCGCACGATCGTCCTCCTTCTCGTGAGCCTGACAGTCTTTCATCTGGGTAGCCTTTGGATTCACCAGCACGGGCCACATAATGCTTTCGCCGATATGGACGAAGCTCAGCTGGCCAGCCGGTTGGTTTCTACGGCGCGTGTCGTTGGGATGCTGCCCGAGGATGACCGCGACCGTCTGGCCCATACTCTGTCGGATGCCAATCTCGGCTTCACGTGGAGTAGGCGTCCTTCGGTGGATGGTCCAGATAACTGGACTGACGAAGCAGGATCACTTGGGCGCCTGGCGAAGAAATTAGTTGAGAAGGACACGAGTCTCGCATCGGGCCACTTCGGCCTATGGAGCGGTGCCGGCTCTGGGCTGGCCGGCAGCTTGCCCTTGGCTGATGGGACATGGCTGAACCTGACCCTGGCATTAGCTGCTGCGCCGGTCACCTCCATGGACGGTGCCGATGCCGCTGCATCGACTACCATCATGGCTATCGGCATCGTGGCCGTTTCCATCCTACTTGTCCGATGGTTGACCGGTCCGCTGCGCCGCCTCGCTCAGACGGCAGACAGCATCGGCCGTGGTCGCAAGGTCTCAGTGCCGCAGGATGGTCCGGAGGAGGTCCAACGGTTGGCCAGGGCGCTGGATGCCATGCAGGCCCGCACCATACGACTTATGGATGATCGGACCCAGGCACTGGCTGCGGTGAGCCACGACCTACGTACGCCAATCACTCGGCTTAGGCTGCGGGCCGGCTTCTTCGAAGATCCAGAAACCCAGGCGCGAACAGAAGCAGATCTGGATGAAATGGAAGAGATGATCTCCGCAACCCTGGCGTATCTGCAGGGTGGGACGGAAGCGGAACCGCCGCAACTCACCGACATTGGTGCCCTCTTGGCAACGCTCTGCAACGCTGCAACTGATGCCGGCCAGCAGGTGTCGTTCAAGGGACCCAGCCATCTCGATCTGTCCTTTCATCCCGGCGCCTTGCGCCGCGCCGTATCGAACCTCATTGGAAATGCTGTGGCCTATGCAGGCACTGCCCGGGTCAGGCTCACGCCAACGAATGGCGGGGTGCAGATCTCGGTTGAGGACGATGGGCCTGGGATACCGGAAGCGGAACTGGAAAGGGTTTTCGAGCCCTTTTTCCGGATGGAAGCATCGCGGAACCGGAGTACGGGAGGAGTCGGCTTAGGCCTTACCATCGCCCGGCAGGTGGTCGTTGAGCAGGGTGGCTCGCTGACACTGTCCAACCAGCTGAAGGGCGGGCTGCGTGCCGTCATTCATTTGCCACAAGCAGGACCGCGTTCTGCACTTGGCGACAAGCTGGGACCAGGGAAACTTGGGTTCTCACAAAAGGAAAATCCATATGCTTCGACGTAATCTTGTCAGGGCTGTCCTGCCTGTGCTCATCCTGGGACGGTCTCCAACCCTGGCCAGGGCAGACGAGCGCCGTCGCATTCGCGTCTTCCGCGACCCCGGTTGCAGTTGCTGCCTGGGCTGGGTGCGGCATATGGAGCAGGCAGGCTTCGACCTGCGCGTTGAGGAGCGACCGCGTACTGATCCGGCGCGCCGTGTATCCGGTGCGCCTCCCGAACTGACTGGATGCCACGTCGCCCTCTACGACCGCTTTGCCTTTGAGGGTCACGTCCCGGTAGCGGCAGTCCGGCGATTCCTGGCCGAGCCTGGTCCTTGGCGCGGGCTTGCCGTGCCGGGCATGCCCGTCGGCTCGCCTGGCATGGAAGTGGATGGGGTGCCGTCCCAGACTTACGAGATCGTCAGATTCGACCAGGCTGGGCACTATGAGCCGTATATGCATGCGAAGGGCGCGGAGTTGATCTAGGTGTTCAGTTGCGAGGATGGAGAGGTGGACATCGTGCCGCAGGACGAAATGGGCCACCATCTGCTCGCGCCCATCCCAACACGATCGGGTACTCGCGCGTCGGTGTTAAAGCCCGAACAAGACACTTCGTTTGTCGCCACCCCGCCAAGGCGTTGTCAGATTGGCCGGACGGGCTGGACCGTGGCAGCTTGCGTCAGATGATGATGACCGTTCTCTATCGCGGCTTCCGCTTTCCGCCTGAGGTCAACGAGCACGCGGTGTGGCTGAATCACTGCTTCGGCCTGAGCCTGCGCGACGTCGAGCTGATCCTCGCCGCTCGCGGTGTGGTCGTGTCGTATGAGAGCATTCGAGAGTGAGGCCTGCGCTTCGGCCGGCTGTTCGCCAACACGCTGAAACGGCGAAGGGCCAAGCCGGGTGGTAAGCGGCACCTCGATGAGATGTTATCGCGCATTCGTGGCACGCCGCACTATCTCTGGCGGTCCGTGGATAAGGACAGGGTCGTGCTCGACATCCTGGTCCAAAGCCGGCGCGGCGCCCTCGCGGCCAGGCGGTTCTCCCGCAAGCTGCTGCGAGGCCTGCAATACGCGCCCCGTGAGATCATCACTGATAAGCCGCGCAGCTATGCCGCAGCGAAGCGCGAGGTCCTGCGCGAGGTAGGGCACCGGCAGAGCAAATATTTCAATAACGGGGTCGAGCCGTCGCACCAGCCGACGCGACGGCGAGAGCGGCAGAGGCAGCGGTTCGAGCCAGCACGGCACGAGCATCGCGTCCGCTCTGCCCACAGCCGCATCCACAACCATTTCCAGCTCCGTCGCCACCGCCTATCCGCCGCCGAACACCGAACTGCCCGCGATGTGGCTTTCCCGACCTGGCGCGAGGTGGTCGGCATCGCCTCGGCCGCATGAAGACCTAGACAGACCTTGTCCTTGCGACACGGACCTCCCGCCAACCTGACAACGCCGTCAGCAGCAATTAAAGTCAAGCAATGTCTCGATGTCTCATCTTGACCTGCCAACGTGGGAACCCCCCACTTCACTCGGCAGAAGCCCCGTTGCTTAGCCTTTGCAATCCCCAATACGAGGTTCCGCGCCATGACGACGCCCCCAACCTTTACAGCTCTTCCCCGCCGTAACTTCATCCGCGGCGCTGCGGCGCTCGGGGCTGGCGCGGCACTAAGCTTAACGAGCGGCACGGCGCAGGCGGCGGTGCAATCGGGGAACGGCGGCATGCCCGTGCTGCGCGGAAACCGGTTCGACCTACGGCTCGACCGCATCCGCATCAACAAGAGCGGCACCGAGACCTGGGCCAACGCGATCAACGGCATCGTGCCCGGCCCGGTGCTGAACTGGCGCGAGGGCGACGTGGTCACGATCAACGTCACCAACAACCTGCCGGAGATGACCGGCATCCATTGGCACGGCATGATCCTGCCGAACGATCAGGACGGCGTGCCCGGCCTCGAGTTCCCCGGCATCATGCCCGGCGAGACCTTCACCTATCGCTTCCCCGTCGTGCAGAGCGGCACCTACTGGTATCACAGCCACATGGGCTACCAGGAGCAGAAAGGCGTCTACAGTGCCCTGGTGATCGACCCGGCCGGCACCCCGCTGATCCAGGCCGAGCGCGACTACGTCGTGGTGCTGAGCGACTGGATGGATGGCTCACCGCTTCTCGTCCAGAACGACCTGAAGCGCATGCCCGACTACTACAACTTCAACCGGCGTACACTCGGCACTTTCATCTCCGATGTCGAGCAAAGTGGCCTGAAATCGACCGTAAAGGAGCGTTGGAACTGGGCCAACATGCGCATGGACCCGAGCGGCCTCCAGGAGCCGACCGGGGAGGCCTTCACCTACCTAATGAACGGCCTGACTGCGGCGCAGAACTGGACCGGCCTGTTCCAGCCCGGCGAGCGCGTCCGGCTTCGCTTCATCAACACCTCTGCTCAATCTGCTTACGACGTCAGCATTCCCGGCCTGACCATGAATGTCGTACACGTGCACGGCAACGACGTGGTGCCGGTGCCGGTCGATCAGTTCCGCATCAACGTGGCGGAAACCTACGACGTGGTCGTGCAGCCGCGCGAGGACCGGGCCTACACCATCTTCGCGCAGAACTTCACCCGAAGCGGCCACTCGCTCGGCACGCTGGCACCGCGGCCGGGCATGCAAGCGGCTGTGCCGCCCTACGATGCGGCGCCGATGCGCAACATGGCCGACATGGGCATGACGATGATGCCGGGCGAGGTGGCCGCGTCAAACCCGGACCGCACGCGGATGGACGGGATCATGCCCTCCATGCACGGGGTGACGGACGCGGAGAAGAGGCGGCGGACCGGCTACCAAGAGAAGCTCGGCTTGCCGGCCGTGACCAAGGCGCTCAAGCCCGGCGTGGAGCAACAGTACGTGCTGGACCACTCCTTCGACCGCCTTGACCTGCCGGGAGACGGGCTGAACCACCTTATGGATAAGCGCCGCATCCTCACCTACGCCGACCTGCGCTCGGTCTATCCCGGCGTGCACAAGGGGCCGGTGACGAAGGAAATCACCCTTACACTGACCGGCAACATGGGCCGCTTCATCTGGGGCTTCAACGGCAAGAAGTTCTCCGAGGTCGGGCCTATCGACGTCACCGTGGGTGAGCGGTTCCGGCTGCGCTTCGTCAACAGCACCATGATGACGCATCCGATCCACCTGCACGGAATGTGGATGGAGCTGGAGAACGGGCAGGGCGACTACCTGCCCTACCTGCATACTGTCAGCGTGCAGCCCGCCGCCAACGTGAGCATGCTGGTGACGCCGATCGCGACCGGGCAGTGGCCGCTGCACTGCCATTTCCTATATCACTTCGAGGCCGGCATGTTCCGGACGCTCCGAGTCTTGCCGAAGGCCGCCTGAGGTGCGGGGCTTGATCGCCGGGCTCGCGGCCCTGCTGGCGCTCGCCGGACCGGCGCACGCGCAACTGTTCGGCAAGAGCGAGTTCTTCGGCTCTGGCCTCACCTCTGACACGCTGAACGGGGCCGCCCCCTACGGCAGCCCGATCCCGGACAACCGGGTCTATATCCACGGCTTCTTCAACCAGCTCGAGGGCCGGATCGGCGATGGGCAATACCTGCGCTGGGACCTACAGGGTTGGATCGGCAACGATTACAATAAGCTCTGGCTCAAGTCCGAGGGCCGCTACAACCCCGGAAACCGTGGGCGCATGGAGGACGGCGACCACGAGCTGCTGTACGACCGGCCCATTAACGAATACTTCGACGTGCAGGCCGGCGTGCGGGTGGACCTGGACAGCGCCAGGACCCGGACCTGGGCGGCGCTGGGCATCCAGGGGCTATCGGTCGGGTTCTGGAACGTGGAGGCGACGGTGTATGCCAGCAACAACGGCCACTACGCGCTGCGGACCAACGCCAACTACGACCTTTATCTGACTCAGCGACTGATACTGCAGCCGCAGTTCGAGACCAACTGGTATACCAAGATCGACCGCGCGCGCAGCAACGGCGCAGGGCTGTCGGACATCGATATGGGCCTGCGGCTTCGGTACGACATCACGCGCAAGTTCTCACCCTACGTGGGGGTGGCCTACCAGCGCTATTTTGGCGGCACATCGAGCCTTCGCCGCGAGGAGGGCAGCAAGATCAACGATGTCCGCTTCCTGGTGGGCCTGCGGACCTGGTTTTGAGAAGGAGAGAGGAGATGGACGGAAGCAACGTTCGCCAAGCGACGATCTACCGGATGGTGATGGACAAGCACATCTGCCCCTACGGCTTGCAGGCCAAGGACCTGCTGGAGCGCGAGAGGTTCGTGGTGGACGACCACGGGCTGGAGACGCGCGAGCAGACGGACGCGTTCAAGCGCGAGCACGGGGTGGAGAGCACGCCGCAGGTGTTCATCGGCGGGGAACGGATCGGCGGCTACGACAAGCTGCAGGAGCATCTCGGCAAGCCGCCGCCTGATCCAGATCAAACCACTTACACGCCAGTTTTGGTGGTGTTCGCGGTGGCCGCGCTGATGGGGTTGGCGACGAGCTGGGCGGCCTACCAATCGCCGCTGACGGTGCGAGCGGTGGAGTGGTTCATCGCCTTCTCGATGTGCATCCTGGCGATCCTCAAGCTGCGCGACCTCAGCAGCTTCGCGACGATGTTCCTGAACTACGACCTGCTGGCGCAGCGCTGGGTGCCCTATGCACGCATCTACCCGTTCGCGGAGGCGCTCGCGGGCGTGCTGATGATTTCGGGCGCTCTAACGGTGCTGTCTGCGCCGGTGGCGCTGTTCATCGGCACCGTGGGAGCGTGGAGCGTGTTCCGGGCGGTTTACATCCCAAAACGCGAGCTGAAATGCGCCTGCGTCGGTGGGGCCAGCAACGTGCCGCTCGGGTTAGTGTCGCTGACGGAGAACCTGATGATGATCGCTATGGCGCTGTGGATGGGCGCGCGCGCTCTCAGCACATGAGGCCGGCAGTTGACCGCTACGACGGCGTCGCGCAGTCGTTCCACTGGCTGGTCGTGCTGCTGGTCGTCGCGCAGTACGCGACCAAGTGGCTGCCGGTCGGGTTCGCCACGATGAGCGAAGGCCAGCTGAATGCCTGGCACCTGGCGATCGGCCCCACAGTCCTGCTGCTGATGCTGTTCCGGCTGGCCTGGCGGCTGACGCACCGTACGCCGCCGCCACCCGCCGACCTGCCGGCGCCGCTGCGGCTCCTGTCGCGCGCCACGCACTGGTTGTTCTACGCCATCTTGATCGTGCTGCCGGTGCTCGGCTGGGTCGCCGCTTCCGGCTACGGCGCGCGCGTCACGCTGCTAAGATTGGTGCCGCTGCCGGCGCTCGTGGCGCAGGACAAGAGCCTGGCCGAGAGCGTCGGCAGCGTGCACGGCGCGCTGGCCTGGGCGCTTCTGGGCGTCATCGCGCTGCATGTGTCGGGCGCGCTCTATCACGCGCTGGTCAAGCAGGACGGCGTGGTGCGGCGCATGGTGCCGGGCCGCGGCTGACCCGGAATTAGGCCGCCCGGTTTCACGGCGCCGAGCCTGGCTGCACGCTGTTGCCGGGCTGGTTACGCACCGTACGCCGAAGCTGGCTGCAAGCGGCTGGCAAGCCCTGGGTATGAGACGTCGCAGCGGTCTGCGGAACGCCGCTGCACCGGTCCAGCTCTTCCTGGAGGGTAGAGGCGGGAGTGCCTTGCCCGTATATCGACACCCCTGGCGTGCCATAACCGAGGAGGCCGGCCTCCTTGCTTGTCCGGGGGCCTGAGCAGGCGGTCAAAGCTGCCGATGCGACAAGGGCCGCGACAAGGCGTCCAAGCAGGCGAGGGGAATGCATTGAAACCATCACATCATCTCCGATAGCGTTGTCATCAGTTCGGCCGTGCCCGGCCTTCGAACAAGAACGTGTGCGTCCGAGGCCTCGATATCCTTGTGGTGGCGAGCTCGTCGAGACGAAAACCCGCATATCTGAGCAGAACGTCCATGGGGCAGTTCAAGTGGTGATCCTCCACGGGGTTCGTGGTTCTCCCGCACTTTGCGTGGATTGTGACGGAGTGGGACCGATAGTTGTCTCGGTCGGTATTGGTTCCCATTGCAGGAGGCATGACAGACTTCTTTCCCATGCCTGGCTGCCGCGTTGACCAAGTGGCGCTGGACAGCCCGAACTGCATTCACGTTGCCGCTCAGAGCATCATGGCTGGCGCGCGCTGCCCGGAATGTGGTCGGGCAAGCCGGTCTTTGCACAGCAGATACCGCCGGCAGCCAACGGACCTACCGTCACTTGGCCGTGCGACCCACGCCTGCCTGCGGGTACATCGGTTCTACTGCGACAACTCCCGGCGTGTGAACAAACGCCGAACCAGGGTTCATCCGCATTTCTGGTGCAGTTGGGTTGCGGAATGGTGCTTACCTCCTGTCGCCTCGGTCAGGCAGCGTGCAGGACGCGGCTGCGCAGCAGGTCGAACTTGGCACGGCCATACATCTGCCGCTTCAGCAGTTTCAGGCGGTTCACGTGTCCTTCGGTGGGGCCGTTGCTCCACGAATGCGTCAGCGCCGCACGGACCGCATCGATGTCGCGCGACAAGCCCTCGGCGAAGCCGCGCAGGCCCGTCGTTTGCGCCCTGCCCAGCCACGGATCGAGCGCGTCGGCATCGCGCTCGCGCACGAGCCGGGCGAAGGCGTTGGCGAGCTCCGCCGCGAGGCGGATGTCGGGCGAGAGCGCAGTGAGAGTCCGGGTGAACCGCTGGTCAGCCCGGCTCAGCGATGCTTCTTCTGTTGTTATACCAACCGGCTCTGACCTTGACTCCAGGGATTCCCAAATTGCTGCGGATGTGAGTCCATCAGCTCTGTGTTGGATTCGGGGTGAGTGGCATGGCAGCGGTTGCGATCACGCGGACGGAGTTGGACAGCGTTGGGCTGCGCGCGGCGGCGTCGGGGTCGTGGGATGCCAAGCAAGCCCGCCGCTTGCTGGCGCTGGCGATGGTGTTGGACGGGCACCCGCGCCTACTTGCGGCGCAGGCGGGTGGGATGAACCGGCAGACCCTGCGCGACTGGGTTCACCGCTATAACGAGCATGGGGTTGAGGGCTTGCGCGACACCCGCAACAAGGGCCGTGCCCCGGCGCTGTCGGCTGATCAGATGCAGACGCTGAAGGAGCTGGTCCTGGCTGGGCCGGACCTGGCGACGGACGGCGTGGTGCGCTGGCGCTGCGTAGACCTGCGGACGCAGATCAAGACACGCTTTGAGGTGGAGCTACACGAGCGCACGGTGGGCAAGCTGCTGTGCAAGCTGAGGATGACGCGCCTGCAGCCGCGGCCGTTTCACCCGAAGTCGGACCTGGCGGCGCAGGAGGCATATAAAAAAACTTCGCCGGCCTGGTAGCAGAGGCGCTCCCGCCCGAGGCGGCCGGGAAGACCATCGAGGTCTGGTTCCAGGACGAAGCCCGCGTGGGCCAGCAGGGCACCCTGTCCTATGTGTGGGCACCCATAGGCTCGCGCCCGGCCCGGGTGCGCGACTGCCGGCACCAGAGCGCCTACCTGTTCGGCGCCGTCTGCCCCGCCCGCGCCGTGGGGGCTGCCATCGTCATGCCCTGGGTCAGCAGCGAGGCCATGACGCTGCACCTGGCTGAGATCAGCAGGCAGGTCGGCCCGCAAGCCCATGCCGTGCTGGTCTGCGACGGCGCGGGCTGGCATCGGCCCGGCACGCGGCTCGCGGTGCCGGACAACATCACCCTGCTGCGCCTGCCACCCTATGCGCCCGAGCTGAACCCCATGGAGAACGTGTGGGAATACCTGCGCAAAAACCAGCTCAGCATGACCGTGTGGCGGACCTACAACGCCATCCTCGATGCCTGCTGCAACGCCTGGAACAGCCTGATGAAGGATGCTGAACGCATCGCATCCATCACAACCCGCGACTGGGCACAGGTCAATGTCTAGGGCGGTTGGTATTAGTTTGACACCGAAACAACGACCCGCCGTGGATGAAACCTGTGCCACTGTGCGCGTGCCGTCGGCGGAGAGGTTGGTCGTTCCATGGTGTGATCGAGCCCGCGTATTAGTTGAACCCGGGGCACCCCAAGCACCCCCGATTGCGCCAGGGGCCGCAAGGTCCGGGAGCGCGTTATTTAGACTCTGATCCAGAGGTGCCCTGCGTCGATGGTGCAACGTAGGGAGGCCGTGATGGAAGTTCTTCATGCCCGCTGTGCCGGGCTGGACGTGCACAAGGACACGGTGGTCGCCGGCATCAGGATCGCCGGCGGCGGGCCAGCCAAGACCGAGGTGCGCACGTTCGACACTACCACGCCAGGCTTGCTCGCCCTGTCGGCATGGCTTGCCGAAGCCGGCTGCACCCACGTCGCCATGGAGGCGACCGGCATCTATTGGCGACCGGTGTGGCACGTCCTGTCCGACGGCGAGGTCACGCTCATCCTGGCCAATGCCGCACACGTCAAGAACGTGCCCGGCCGCAAGACCGACGTGGCCGACGCCGTCTGGCTGGCCGACCTGCTGGCGCACGGGCTGATCCGCCCGAGCTTCGTGCCCGAGGCGGCGACGCAGGAGATGC
>JAABUT010001919.1_pt1 | contig 21789 bp, 22 predicted proteins | sample 5559281 | NCBI WGS metagenome assembly JAABUT01 (sample SAMN10711880, study PRJNA513359) | rock metagenome | isolation source: Antarctica rocks | place: Antarctica: Victoria Land, Ricker Hills nord | collected 2016-01-04
GCCGGAGATCTTACTGCTCGACGAGGTCATGGCGGGCCTGAACCAGAGCGAAGTGGCGGTGACGATCGAGATGTTCCGCCGGCTGCATCGCGGCGGCCTCACGTTCCTGGTGATCGAGCACAATCTTAAGGTGGTGCGCGCGCTGTCGCAGCGCGTCGTCGTGCTCGACCACGGGGTCATGATCGCCGAAGGGGCGCCGGAGGAGATTCTGAACGCGCCCGCCGTGGTCGAGGCCTACCTGGGAAAGCGCAGGCATTGAACGGCTCGGCCGCATCGAGCCAGCGTCCTGGCGTTCCCTTCCTCTCGGTCGAAGGCCTGGAGTCCGGTTACCGCGAGGCGGCGGTGCTGCACCAGGTCACCTTGACCGTCGCCAAGGGCGAGATGGTCGCGGTCGTGGGCGCCAACGGCGCCGGGAAGACCACGCTGCTGCTGACCATCTCCGGCCACCTGCCGGTCCGGCGCGGCCGCATCCTGTTCAACGGCGCCGACATCAGCCGCGCCCCCGCCCACGCCGCCGCGGCGGCCGGCCTGGTCGTGGTGCACGAGGGCGGGCGGCTGTTCCCGTTCATGACCGTGCTGGAGAACCTTGAGCTCGGCGCCTACCACAAGGCGGCCCGCGCGGAACGCCGGCACACGATCGAGGAGGTCCTCACCTACTTCCCGATCCTCGCCGAACGCCGGGAGCAGCTTGCGGGGCAGCTTTCCGGCGGCGAGCGGCAGATGTGCGCGATCGCCCGCGCGATGATGGGCCTTCCCAAGCTGCTCATGCTGGACGAGCCCTCGCTCGGTCTCGCGCCGATCATGGTCGAACGCCTGTTCGAGCTGATCGAGCGCCTGGTCCGCGCCAAGAACCTGACCGTGCTGCTGATCGAGCAGAACGTCGCCGATGCCCTCGCCATGGCGCAGCGCGGCTACGTGCTGGACCATGGCCGTATCCTGAAGACCGCCGACGGTGCGGCGCTGCTGGCGGACCCCGAGGTGCAGCGCACCTATCTCGGTCTATCGGAGGCGCCCTGATGGCCGAAACCGCTATGCCAGCCTGCACCGTTGCGGCCGGGGCCGGGTTCGCCGGGGACCGCATCGACCCGGCGGTGGCGCTGGCTGCCTCCGGCCAAGTCGATGCGGTGGTGTTGGAGTGCCTTGCCGAGCGCACCCTGGTGCCGGCCTTGGCGGCACGGCAGGCCAACCCCGAGGCGGGCGCCGACCCCAGGCTGCGCCGCCGTCTCGCCCCGCTGCTGCCGGTGGCGGTGCCGAGGCGGTGCCGCATCGTCTCCAACCTGGGCGCCGCCAACCCGGCCGCCGCCGGGCGGGCCATCGCCACCCTGGCCAGCGAGCTCGGCTGCCGCGGCGCCCGGGTCGCCGCGATCGAGGGCGACGACGTCATGGCGCTGGGCGCGCACATCGCCTGGGAGGATCAGGTGCAGGGCGTCCTGCTTGGCGCGCATGCCTATCTCGGCGCGGAGGCGCTGCACGACGCCATAGCGCAGGGCGCCGATGTCGTGGTTACCGGCCGGGTCGCGGATTCCGGCCTGTTCGCCGCCGCCCTGCTCCCCAGCCTGGACGGTACCGACGCGGCCCTGGCCGGCGCCCTCACCGTTGGCCATCTGCTGGAATGCACGGGTCAGCTCACCGGCGGCAACTACCAGCCGCCGGACGGCCCCGGCCTCTCCGCAGCCGACCTCGCCCGGCTGGCGTACCCCCTGGCGCGGGTGATGCGCGACGGCAGCGCGGAGATCAGCATCCTCGACGGCGAGCCCGGACTGGTCGATGCGATGACCTGCACCCTGCAACTGCTGTACGAGGTGCACGATCCCGCCGCCTACATCACGCCGGACGCCATCGTCGATCTCTCTGGCGTCCGCTTCGAGAAGACCGGCCGCAACCGCGTGCGCATGACCGGGGCGCGTCACGTTGGCCGCCCGACGCATTTGAAGGTTGCCGGGTTCGTGGAGGCGCGCGGCGTCATCGCGGATGTCGAGATCGGCTTTGCCGGTGGCGGCGCCCAGGAACGCGCGCAACGCGCCGCCGACACGCTGCGCGCGCGGCTGGGCGACTGGCGAGCGGAGGATATCAGGGTGGACCTGGTCGGCGTGAACGCGATGCTCGGCGGCGCTTCGACCCCGTTGGTGGGCAGCCTGCCGGAGCTCCGCGTCCACGTCTCCGCCCGCTGCGCCGACAACGAGGAGGCGCAGGTCGTGGAGGACGAGGTCTATGCCCTGACCCTATCCGGCCCGGCCGGCGGCGGCGGCGTGCGCAGCGAGCGGCGGCGCCGTATCGAGGTCGTGACGGGTTTCATCCCCCGCGAGGCGGTCGCCACCCGAACCCTCTGGACGGAGGCGCCATGAAGGTATCCGAGATCGCGGCCGGACGCTCCGGCGACAAGGGCAGCGCACTCGACCTAACGCTGGTGGCGCGGGACGATGCCGGCTATGCGCGGCTGGAGCAGGCGGTGACGGCCGAGGTGGCGCAGCGCGCCCTGAACGCGGTGGCGCCGGGCCCGATGCGGCGGTATGCGCTGCCGGGCCTGCGCGCGCTGAAATTCGTGGCGCCCGAGGCATTGCCGGGCGGTGTATACGCCTCGCTGCATGCCGGGCTCCACTGGCAGAAGGCGGCGATCCACGTGCTCCTGGAGCTTGAGATTTAGCTTTAGGCGCGGAGACTCGCCGCAGCCATCCCGTGGCGTGCGAAGGCGATCGAGAGGTTTCCGACCTGCGCCGCGTCCGAGCCGGCCGCCGTCCCGGCACGGGCGCGCGCTGCGATCCCCTCGAAGATGACCGCGAAGCGGAACATGGCAAACGCCACGTGGAACGGCGTCAGCGGCGCAGCCGGTGTCCTGCGGGTCGCGTAGTAGCGGTCCAGGAAAGCCTTCTCGTCGGGGATGTCGAGCGCGGCGAGATCGAGGCCGAGCAGTCCGCCATACTCCTCCGGCGTGCTTCGCCAGCTGATGACGCCGAAGCCGAGGTCCGCCAAGGGATGGCCGATCGTCGACAGCTCCCAGTCGAGGACCGCGACGATCTCCGGCTTCGTCGGATGGAACATCATGTTGCCCATGCGGAAGTCGCCATGGCAGATGGACGCCGCCCCGTCATCGGGCGGCAAGTGGTCCGATAGCCACGCCTCCAGGGTCACGAGTTCGGGGATGTCACGGAACCAGGCGGCCTTCCACTGCTTGCCCCAGCGGGAGATCTGCCGGGCGAAGTACCCGCTGGGGCGGCCGAAATCCTCAAGGCCCACCGCCCGCCAATCCACGTCGTGCAGCTTGGCCATCGTCTCGGCATACGACATGAACATCGCGCGCCGGTCCGCAGGCGCTGTGCCTTCGAGGTCGCAACGCCCGAAGACGCGCCCCTCGACCCGCTCCATCACGTAGAACGGCGTGCCCACGACATCCGGCTCCGCGTGGAAGACCAGAACGCGCGGCACCGGAATCTCGGTTCCGCCCAGCGCCGTGAGCACGCGGGCCTCGCGGTCGACGGCGTGGGCGGAGGGCAGGACCGCGCCGGCCGGCTTCTTGCGCAACACCATCCGCCGGTTGGCGTAGGTCAGGAAGAAGGTCGGGTTGGATTGGCCGCCGGAGATGCGCTCCACCCGCACCGGCCCATCCAGTCCCGCTATGCTCTGGCGCAGGAAGCGGTCCAGCCGGACCACGTCGAACTCTGGGGGGGCCGTCTCAAGATCTGCCGTCATGTCAGTGATCCGTCCTCTTGGACCAGCGCGGTCCGTGGCTTGAAAGCGCCTGTTCCCGGCATGCTGCATCACGTCAGGCCGGTATCCAAGGGCCAGGGCGGGACCGTCCCGGGTTACCTGGCCTCCGGCACAAAAAGTCCCGTCCGTGCGGCATCGCCAGGCCGGGTGGCAATCGGTTAACCTGCCGATCCCGTCCAGGGAGGACCCGATGCGATGACCACCCGGCGCACCCTATTCCAGACCATCGCGGCGGCGGCCGTCCGCCCGGCCTCGGGCGCCCGAGCCGCCGAGGTTGCCGTCTCCGCCCGCCCCGGCGCCGCGTTCCGCGCAGCCGAGTTCGGCACGGTCGGCGTATTCGGCGTCGACTGGCTGCTGGACCCGCGGTTCGGCAGCCTGCTGGACAACCTCGCCGCCTCGCCCGGCGCCGTCCGGGGCGTCCGCGCCTTTGGAGCCCTCAGCGGCGGACGCGACAAGACCTTTCCGACAACCAGCGAGGGCGTCTGGGACCGTCCGGAGCGCCCAGCCGACTTCACCCGAACGCTTGCGGCCCTCGATGCGCTCGTTCGCCGTGGGTTGACGCCGTTCCTGCCGCTCACGTTTTTTCCGCCGGCGGTGTCGGCCCATCCGATCCTGCCGCCGCCGGCATGGGACCGGTGGCAGCAGCTGGTCAGGGCGTTCCTGGACAGCGCCGTCGCGCGGTTCGGGGCTGCGGAGGTCGCCCGCTGGTGGCTGGAGGTCTGGAACGAGCCGAACATGCCGCCGTTCTGGGGCGGCTCGTTCGACCGCTACCTCGATCTCTATCGCGCCACGTCCGATGCCGTGCTGGCGTCCGGGATCGAGGTCCGGCTGGGCGGTCCGGTCATCGCCTACATGCCGGACGAAGGGCCGGCGCTGATCGAACGCTTCCTGACGTTCCTGCACGACGTCCCCGGCGTGAAGTGCGACTTCGTATCAATGCACCGCAAGGGCATGTGGACCAATGCCGAAGCGGAGCCGGACCTGGGCCGGTTGGTCGCTGCCGCCGACGCAACAGCCCGCGCCGTGCTCCGCCTGGTGCCGGAGCGCGCGGACCGGCTCGCGATCGTCAACGACGAGGCGGACATGAAGGTCGGGTTCGACCAGCCCTACCCGCCCCGCATGACCGCGCAGTCCGCGTCGTGGCTGACCGCCTCGATGATAGAGCACGTCCGGCTCAGCGGCCGATATGCCCAGCATGGCATACGGTTCCTGGCCGCCTCCGACAACGCGAACTCACAGCTGGCGCGTGGCCCGTTCGACGGCCGCCGCATGCTGATGACGCCGCTCTCGCCGGCGCCGTCGGATCAGGTGAAGCTCCCAGTGCTCGGCTTCTACGAGCTGCTGCGGTTGATGGGCGACCGGCTTGGAGCAGATGGGGCCGTGCCGGACGGGGTCTCCCACATGGCGACGGTCGGGACCGGGCGGATCGCGGCATTGTTCACCCGCTACCGGGACGCAAGCGAGGTCGATTTGGAGTGCGTCGTGCGCGACGTGCCGTGGCGGCGCGTCAACATCGTGCAGTTCCGCATCGATGCCGCGCAAACCAATGCTGCACGCGGTGCACCCGGGGCCGGGCCGATGCGGCTGGCGCAGGAGCTTGGCATCCTGGCGCCCCCGCGGTGCGGCATCGAAGTGGCGGGCGTGGTGCGCGAGCGGGTCCGCTTGGGTCCGTTCGCAACCGCCCTGGTGTGGATCACGCCCTATGAAGCATCGCCCCCCGCCGCTCCGCATTGGCTGGAGGTCCGGCGAGAAGGCGGCAACATGATCCTACGCTGGACCGCCGAGACCGCGGCGTCGTTTTATTCCTACGAAGTCAGCCGAATCGAAGCCGCCGGCCCAGTCGGAATCTCACCAGACCCGCTACGCGCCGCGATGTGGATCGACACGGCCGCGCCGGACGGCCCGCTGCGCTATTCCGTCCGCGCCTTGACGGCATCCGGCGTGCCAGGGCAGCCGGCGCTGAGCGAGTCAGCTTAAGGACAGCCAGCGTCAAACCAGCAGCTTGCCCGCCACTAGGGTCAGCGTGGCGGCCAGCATGCCGCGCAGCACCACGGTCGGCACCCGGGTCGCGAGCAGGCTGCCGACGATGACGCCGGGCACGGAGCCGGACAGCAGCGACCCCAGCAGCATCCAATCGACCGCACCCAGATACCAATATCCGACCCCCGCCAGCAGCGTCAGCGGGATGGCGTGGGCGATGTCTGAGCCCACGATCCGCACCATCCGCAGCCGAGGATAGAGCAGCGACAGCACGCTCACGCCCAATGCGCCGGCGCCCACCGACGTGAGCGTTACCAGCACGCCGAGCACCACGCCCGAAGCCACCGTCAGGGCAGTGAGCCAGCGCGGCGAGAGGCCGGCGGCGCGCGGACCCAGCGCCTGCAGGAACTGGCCCTGGAACAGCAAGAGCAATACCGTCAGCAGAATCACCACCGCCAGCACGGGCGTGATGACCCGGGACACCGCCGCCGTTTGGACATCGAGCTGACTCAGCAGCAGCAGCATGAACGTCGCCGCTGGCAGGCTGCCCATCGCCAACTGGCCGGTTATTCGCCAATCGATCGTCTCCCGCCGCGCATGGACCAGCGTACCGACCGATTTGGTGCAGGCGGCATACAGCAGGTCCGTGCCCACCGCCGTCGCCGGGTGGATGCCGAACAGCACCACGAGGAGCGGCGTCATCAACGACCCGCCGCCTACCCCGGTCAGCCCCACCAGGGCGCCGACTACAAAACCCGACAGCGTATAGAGCGGATCGATCATGCCGCCCTATTCCTCCTACCCGAGCACGCCGCGACGGCGCAGCTCTGCGACGACGCGCTCGGCCAGTTCGTCCGGCGAGGCCTCCGCCGTACGCAAGTGCAACTCCGGCGCCTCCGGCGGCTCGTATGGGGCATCGACCCCGGTGAAGCCGCGGATCAGCCCGGCGTCGGCCTTCTGATACAGTCCTTTCGGGTCGCGCCGGCGGCACTCTGCGACCGGCGCATCGACGAACACCTCGATGAACTCGCCCTTCGGCACGCGCTGCCGTGCACGGTCCCGCTCGGCGCGATACGGTGAGATCAGGCTCGCGATCACGATCAGCCCGGCATCGGCGAACAGGGCCGCCGCCTCGGAGGCACGGCGCACGTTCTCCGCCCGGTCGGCCTCGGAGAAGCCCAGGTCCCGGTTCAGCCCATGGCGAAGGTTGTCCCCGTCCAGCACGTAGGTATGCCGGCCCAGCGCATGCAACCGGCGCTCCACCAGGTTGGCGATGGTGGACTTGCCCGCGCCGGACAGCCCGGTGAACCACAGCACCGCCGGGCGCTGGCCCTTGAGCCGCGCCCGCGCCGCACGGTCCACCTCCAGCTCCTGCCAAGTCAGGCTGGTCGCGCGGTGCAATGCGGCCTCGATCATGCCGACGCCGACGGTGGCGTTGGTCAGCCGGTCGATCAGGATGAAGCCGCCGAGGTCGCGGCTGTCCGCATACGGTTCGAAGGCCACCGGCGCCTGCAAGTGCAGCTCCACGCTGCCGAGGTCGTTCAGGCCCAGCGAGTCCGCATCCTCGGCCTTCCGCGTGTTCACGTCGACGCGGTGGCGGATGCGGCTGACGGTGCCGGGCACGCTGCGGGTGCCGAGCTTCACGAGGTAGTCCCGTCCCGCGGTCAACGGCGTGTCGTGCAGCCAGATCAGCTGTGCCGAGAGCGCGTCCGCCACCTCCAGCGGCGCGCCGGCCGTCGCCAGCACGTCCCCGCGGGATACGCTGATCTCCCGGTCGAGCACCAGGGTCACGGCGTCCCCGGCCTCTGCGGAGGGCTGGGTGCCATCCATGGTGACGATGCGCCGGATCTCGGCGCCGCCTCCGGAGGGCTGGACCGTCACAGGGTCGCCGGGCCGCACCCGCCCGCTCGCGACCGTGCCGGAGTAGCCGCGGAAATCGAGGTCGGGCCGGTTCACCCATTGCACCGGCATGCGGAACAGGCGGGACAGGGGTTCCTGCTCCACGACCACGCCCTCCAGGTAAGAGAGCAGGCTGGGGCCGGGGTACCAGGGCGTGCTGGCGCTGGGGGCGATGACGTTGTCGCCGTGCCGGGCCGAGATGGGGATGGCCTGCACGGTGCTGAAGCGCAGGCCCTCGGTGCAGGCGCGGAACTCGGCGGCGATGGCGTCGAACCGCTCCTGGCTGAACTCCACCAAGTCGATCTTGTTCACGGCCAAGACGACGTGGCGTATGCCCATCAGCCCGGCGATGAAGGCGTGCCGCCGCGTCTGGGTCAGCATGCCCTTGCGGGCATCGACCAGCATCACGGCGAGATCCGCGTTGGAGGCTCCAGTGGCCATGTTCCGAGTATACTGCTCATGGCCCGGCGTGTCCGCCACCATGAAGCGGCGGCGCGCAGTCGTGAAAAACCGGTAGGCCACATCGATGGTGATGCCCTGCTGCCGCTCCGCCTCCAGCCCATCCACCAGCAAGGCGAGGTCGACGCTGTCCCCCGTCGAGCCGTGGCGTTTGCTATCGCGCTCCAGGGTGGCGAGCTGATCGTCCAGGATGCCGCGCGTGTCATACAGCAGCCGGCCGATCAGGGTCGATTTGCCGTCATCGACGCTGCCGCAGGTGAGGAAGCGCAGTTGCCCGAGCGGCGCAGGGTCCTGATCCAAGACAGCGGTCGGAACGGAGGCCTGCACGAGCTGGTCCATCAGAAGTACCCCTCGCGCTTCTTATGCTCCATCGAGTCGGCCTCGTCTCTATCGATCAGCCGCGTGCCGCGCTCGGAGGTGCGGGCGGAGAGCATCTCGCCGACGATCTCCGGCAGCGACCGGGCGGTGCTCTCGATGGCCCCGGTCAGCGGATAACAGCCGAGCGAGCGGAAGCGGACCATACGCTCCTGCGGCGCCTCGTCCGGCCGCAGGCGCATGCGCTCGTCGTCGACCACGATCAAATTGCCGTCACGCTCCACCACCGGGCGGACAGCGGCGCGGTACAGCGGCACGATGGGGATGTCCTCGGCCTGCACATACTGCCAGATGTCTACCTCGGTCCAATTGGAGAGCGGGAAGACGCGGATCGACTCACCAGGGGCGACGCGCCCGTTATAAAGGCGCCAGAACTCCGGCCGCTGGTCCTTGGGGTTCCATTGCTGCGCTGCCGTGCGGAAGGAGAACACGCGCTCCTTGGCACGCGACTTCTCCTCGTCCCGCCGCGCGCCGCCAAAGGCCGCATCGAAGGCATGGTGGCGGAGTGCGGCCTTCAGCGCCTCGGTCTTCATGGCGTGGGTGTAGAACGAGCCGTGGTCGAACGGGTTGACGCCCTGGGCGCGCGCCTCCTCGTTCGTGTGCACGATGAGGTCCAGGCCATAGCGGCGCACCGTCTCGTCCCGGAACGCGATCATCTCGCGGAACTTCCAGCCGGTGTCGATGTGCAGCAGCGGAAAGGGCGGGCGCGATGGATAGAACGCCTTGCGGATCATGTGCAGCAGGACCGAGGAGTCCTTGCCGATCGAGTAGAGGAACACCGGGTTCCGGCATTCCGCCGCCACCTCGCGGATGATGTGGATGCTCTCCGCCTCCAGTTGCCGGAGGTGCGGGGCGGGAGCGGCCAAGGTGGCTGCAGCGAGGTCAGCGCGCTTCGACAGGGCGTTCATGCGTGGGTCCTCGTTTGGTCCGGGGCTGGGCTCGGGGCATGCGGCAGGTGGATGCCGCACTCGGTCTTGCCGCGTCCGGTCCAGCGGCCGGCGCGTGCTTCTTCGCCCGGCGCGGTCGGTAAGGTGCAAGGGGCGCAGCCGATGGAGCGGTAGCCCCGGGCCCACAACGGATGCTGGGGCAGGTCATGCTCGGCCATGTACCCGTTCAACTGCTCGGCGCTCCAGGATGCGAGCGGATTCACCTTCACCCGGCCGTCCGGCTCGTGCTCGATCAGCGGCAGCGCTGTGCGCATTCCGCCCTGGAAACGCTTGCGCCCGGTGATCCAGGCGGGGAAGCCGGCCAGCGCCTCATCCAAAGGCTCTACCTTGCGCCGCCAGCAGCACACGTCGGGGTCGCTTTCCCACAGCGTGCCCGCCGGGTCGGCGGCCAGCGCGCGCTCGTTCGGCCGAACCGAGCGCACGTCCTGCAGGCCGAGCCGCTCCACCAGCGTGTCGCGGTAGCGCAGCGTCTCCGGGAACAGCTTGCCGGTGTCGAGGAAGACGACGGGGGCCGCCCGGTCGATGCCGGCGACGAGGTGCAGCAGCACGGCGCTTTCCGTCCCGAACGACGAGACGAGCGCGATCCGCCGTGGGAAGACCCGGCACAGCAGGTCGCGCAGCACGTCCTGCGTGCCCCATCCCGCGTAGTCGGCCAGGTCCGTCCCACGCTGCGATCCGGCCGCATTGCCGCTGGGCATGTACTGGGTGTGTGTAAGTGTCATCGACGCTTGTCCGCCTGTATCCGCGCAGGGCTGGCTTTCCCCGCTCAATCCTAGGAATGAGGATTTCTTTTCCATGGATTGCAAGGAACATGGCACATAAAAGAAGAAGCCTCTATTACGGGCCCACTTTCAGGAAGGACGATCTCTCGCCGGCGATCCCAACATTGGCTTCACTCCCCCGTCTCACGCTGTGGCATGGCGCGGCGGAGATGATCAGCCCCTGATCGCGCAAGCCGCGCGCCAGACTGACAATCTCGACGACGAGCAGCCGCTCGAAAATTGTTGGCACAGAAACGAATCTATCTTCGGTAATATCAGGCATGCTACCATCCGCCTACATGAGCATTCAGCCGCCTGCCAAACCGCACTTTGCCTACATAGACTGTGCTCGGGGTTACGCCGTGCTCATGGTGATCGCGACCCACGTGACGCGCGAGTTTCCCGAACTGCCTTCTCCCGTCAAGCGCGCGGCCGAGTCTGGCTGGTTCGGCGTGCAATTGTTCTTTCTGGCAAGCTGCCTGACGTTGCTGGCGTCCTGGCATTCCGAAATCAAGCGCGCTGAAACAGTCAGCACTCGCGCCTTCTTCCTCCGGCGGTTCTTTCGTATTGCCCCCGCATACTATCTTGCCGGAGTGCTCTATTATTTCATAGCGCCTCCACAGGGCGGCTCCGATGCGCTTCAAGCCTTGACCTTTGCCACGTTCACCAATGCCTGGCACCCAATAACAACGCCGACGACGCTTGCGGCCTGGACGGTCGTGCCCGGTGGATGGAGCATCAGCGTGGAGTTCGCCTTCTATGCTTGTTTCCCGCTATTTGCCGCTATCGTCACAAACTTCCGTCGCGCGTTGGCGATGCTTGGCGCAGGCATCGCGTTCGGGGTCGTCGCTAACTCGACTGCGCTCCATATGCTCTCGGGATCGTATACACCTTCGACTGTCAGCAACTTTCTGTATTTCTGGTTCCCCAACCAGGCTTGCGTCTTTGCGTTCGGCGGACTTCTGTTCTTTGCTATGCGCGATGCCGCTCGCTATCGCCAACTCATTGCACGTTACAGCACATTATTGGCCTCAGTTTCTGTTGCTGCCTTTTTTCATCCTGACCTATCCGCCGCTCGGTCACTATCTGGGCGACTGGCCGATCATCTCAGAAGACCTTGTCGTCTGCCTGCCGCTTGCGGCTTTCATCGTGGCGCTCTCGGGCGGCTCAGGTGTCTTTGTCAATCCCATGATGGCCTCAATCGGCCGGGTCAGTTTCAGCGCGTACCTTCTGCAGTTCGCAGCATTGCAGTTGTTCAAAGCTTTTCCTGGCCTACTGCATACCCAAGCCACATCCTATGCGGCGATCCTCTTCTATGCGGTCGGCTTCGTAGTAGCGGCACTCTTGACCTATGCCGCAGCCTGGCTCTCCTATTGGCTGATCGAAAAGCCGATGATTGGTTTTGGTAAGCGGTTGATCGGGCAATTGCAGCAGCAAGGAAACCGGCCGGCGAACGCATCCCAGATGATTGGCTAGACCTGTTGGCGCGATGCCATGCTCAGCCTGTGATTCCTATAAGGGAGGTCCTACCCTTGCCGATCAGAACTGACGGCTAGCAGAAGCGGACCGTTTCGCAAACGGCCCAACCATCGCCCTCTTCAGGACGCCGGCACGGTGTGCCTGAACATGTGCCGGCGAGCCTCTTCGTCGAGCTCGGTCTTGAAGGCGTGCCGGTCCTTGATGGCGACCGCCCGCTCCGCCGCGGGCCGCGCGCTGATCTCGTCGAACAGCCGCTTGAGGTTCGGCAGCGTCGCCCAGGCAGCGTCGTCGCCCATGAGGAAGGGGATCATCCGCGCCCAGCCCCAGACCGCCATATCGACGATCCCGTAGGCCTCGCCGACCATGTAGCGGTGCTGCGCCAGATGCGCGTCGAGGATGCCGTAATGCCGCTTCGCCTCGAACGCGTAACGGGTGACGGCATACTCCTTCGGCTCGGGCGCGAAATGCCGGAAGTGCACCGCCTGGCCGGAATACGGCCCGACGCCGCTGGCCACGAACATCAGCCAGGACAGCAGCTGGCCGCGCGCCGCCGGGGTGTCCTCCGGTAGGAACTGTCCGGTCTTCTCGGCGAGGTAGAGCAGGATGGCGTTGCTGTCGAAGACGGTAGCGTCGCCGTCGACGATGCAGGGAACCTTGTTGTTCGGGTTCAGCGCCGCGAAGGCCGGGGCGAATTGGTCACCCTTGCGCGTGTCGACCGGGATGACCTCATAGGGCAGGCCGGCCTCTTCAAGGAACAAGGCCACCTTCATCGGATTGGGCGCCAGGCTGTAGTAGAACTTGATCACGCGTTTCTCCTTTGGGGGTATTGTGCTCCATCCCCGGGCGCAGCGCCACCACGTCCAGGCCGCGTCCACCGACCCTACCCCCTGAACGTGGCTTCTCCCGCCGCGGCCAAGGTGCTACCCGGCGCGGCATAGGAGCCCATCCATGCAGCCTGTCAGTCCCCGCGCTGAGCGTTATGACACCGCGACCATGTTCTTCCACTGGGCCACGGCCGTGCTGGTTGTTTTCCAGTGGGTGGGCGCCCAGACCATCGACCTGTTCCCACGGGGCCCGCTGCGGGTGGACGCGCGTTCAATGCACGTCACCTTCGGTCTGCTGCTGGCGGCGCAGCTGCTGTGGCGCGCCACCCGCGGGCGCCGCCTGCCGCTTGCCGACACCGGAGCGCTCAACGTGGTCGCCAAGGCCACGCATTGGGGCCTCTATGCCCTGCTGGCCGCGATGCTGCTGGTGGGCATGTTCCTCGAATGGACCCGGGGGGACAGCATCTTCAACCTGTTCACCATCCCAGCCTATGAACCCGGCAACCGCGCCCTCGCGGATCAGGTGCAGGAGGTCCATGGCACCATCGGCTGGATCATACTGGCGGTGGCGGGGCTGCACGCCTCGGCGGCACTGATCCACGGCTACTTGTGGCACGACGGCGTGCTCGGCCGCATGCTGCCGCGCGGAAAGCGGCTCCCAGCCGCGGAGTAGGCTAGGGCGTCGCGGCGCGGACCGCGGGAGCGCCGGGGAGCTTTTGCTCGCCCGGGCCAGGCAGGCCCACGCTATTATTGCTGGACGGACCCGGTGATGGCCCCGACATGCAGCCCGAAACAAGCACGGCGGCGACGGAGGCGATCACTGGAAGTTTCGGCATCTTGTCCCCGTGTTGCGGTTTCCTCGACGAGAGGACGATCAGGGCGATGCGGGTTCTAGCCCGGCACGCGCTCCGGGGCACCATGGTTTTCCTGCTGGCTCCCCTGCCCGCCCTTGCCCAGGCACCCTCCCGGACGCCGACCCTGCATGACGCCGTGCAGGCGGCGTGGGACCGGCTGCCGGACCGCGCCGGGGTGGAGGCACGCCGTCAGGCCGCCGCCGCCAGAGTCGAAGCCGGGAGCGCTTTCCTCCCGAACGCGCCCTACGTGACCGGCACCTACGTCAACGACAAGGCGGGCAGCAACCAGAACTACATCACGCATCAGGCCGAACTGGGCACTCCCGTCTGGCTGCCGGGCCAGGGGCGGGCGACGCAGGACGCCGCACGGGCGGAGATCACCAGCCTGGGGGCCGACGCCGAGGCCGCGCATCTGGCGCTGGCGCTTCAGGTGCTCGACGCGGCGACCCAGGCCTCGCTCGGCGCCAACAGCCGGGATGCGGCCCGGCGCCGCCTGCAATCCTCACAGGCGCTCGCCGCCGACCTGGCCCGCCGTTTCCGCATCGGTGAGGCCGCGCAGTCGGACGCCCTGGCCGCCGACGCCGACGCCGCCTCCGCCAGCATGACGCTGGCCGACGCCCAGGCGCAGCTGGCCGGTGCGCAGGCCTCGTTGACGGCGCTGACGGGGCAGGCGACCGTACCGAGCCTCAATGGACCCGAGCCGCCGGCGCTCCGGCTGGACACGGTCCGGACCACCCATCCGCGCCTCGTCGCGGCCCGGCGCGTGACAGAGGCGGCGCAGTCCACCATGCGCCTGACGCGGATCGAGAGCCGCGACAGCCCGGAGGTCGGCATCCAGGGCATCAACGAGAAGCAGGGCAACACCTCGCCCTGGAACACCCGGTTCGGCCTGGTCGTGCGGTTCCCGTTCGCCACGGAGGCGCGCAACGCCCCCCGTCTGGCGGAACCTGCCGGTCGGCAACGCCCAGGGCCGGACCGTGCCGCTGTCCGAAGTCGCCGACATCAGCGTCGGCACCGGCCCGGCGCAGATCAGCCGCGAGCGGCTGCAACGCCGCATCGCCGTGCAGGCCGACGTGCGCGGCCGCGACGCGCAGAGCTTCGTCACCGAGGCGCAAAAGGTGGTCGGCGACAAGGTGCATCTGCCGCCGCGCTACTCGATGGACTGGTCCGGCCGGTTCCAGAACCTGCAGGACGCGACGGCGCGGCTGACCATCGTGGTGCCGATCGCGTTGGCGGCGATTCTCCTGCTGCTCTATTTGCAGTTCGGCAGCGTGCGGCTGGCGCTGCTGATTTTCCTCAACGTGCCGATGGCGGCGACGGGCGGCATCGCGGCGCTGGTGCTGCGCGGGTTGCCGTTCAGCATCTCGGCCGCTATCGGCTTCATTGCCACATTCGGCATCGCCATCCTGAACGGACTGGTGCTGACCACGACCATCGAGGCGGAGCGCAAGGGCGGCAAGACCGCCCGCGACGCCGCTGCCAGCGCCGCCGAGAGCCGGTTGCGCCCCGTGCTGACCACGGCGCTGGTCGCCTCGCTCGGCTTCCTCCCAAGGGCGGTCTCCACCAGCGCGGGCGCGGAGGTGCAGCGGCCCTTGGCGACCGTGGTGATCGGCAGGCTGATCACGGCGACGCTGCTGACCCTCGTGGTGCTGCCGTCGCTCTACCCCGTGGTGACGGAGTTCAGCTGGTCCTCGCTGCGGCGGTTAGGCCGGCGCAAGCAGGCGGAGGTCAGCCACCATCCGGCGGAGTAGCGGCAACCCCCTACTCGGCCGCGGTCGAGAGCGGCGCTTCCCGTTCCGCATCGGCCGCGGGCCCGCCCGGCGCCTCACAGCCGGCGGCGCAGCACCGTCCCGGCTGCTTGGAAACGCGCCGGCCGTCGGCCACGACGCCGCGGCCGAGCAGGTCCTCCACCAGCGCCATCTTCTCCCCCACAGGGTAGTTGCGCCAGATCTCCCGCTTCATCGCCTCAGGCGAGCCGCCGCCGTGCAGCGAGATCACCGAGTACCAGCCGCCCTGGTGCGAAACCGTCAGGTCCTCGATCAGCCGCGACACCTCCAGCCGCTGCTCGGCCGGTATGTCGGGCCGCCCGGCCAGCACGGCGGACAACGACGCCTGCGTCTCCGGGTTGTGGTCCTCGTCGGGGCCGGGCAGCGCCACGATCAGGCCGCCCGAGACGTAGTGCGCCACCCGGTGCATGTCGTAGATCTTGGTAGCCAGCAGCAGCTTGCCGATGTTGGAGAACACGACGTCCGGCATCACCGACCCGGCCGGGTCCTGGGTGCAGTGGACGGACGCGGCGATCCCGCAGGCATAGAAGCTTTCCGTGATGGTGATCAGCTCGACCATCGCGTCGCGGATATGCCCGTGCCGGTCCGGATCGAGCCCGTTCGCCTCGATCATCAGCGCCCCGGCGCCGATCAGCAGGTCGCCGAACCCGGCCCGCGCGCCGATGCAGGAGTGGCGGTGGTGGGTGGCGTAGCTGGTGGTGAGGAAGCCGCCCTCCTCGTATTCGCCGGCCAGGAACACGCGGTCATGCGGCACAAACACGTCGTCGAAGATCACGACGCCGGTGGATTGGCCGTATTTGTTGGAGAACTTCGCCGCCCCCTCGCCGGGCCGTCCGGCCGGGCGTGCCACGATGGTGACGCCCGGCGCGTCGATGGGGACGGCGCAGCACACGGCGAAGGCGGCGTCCTCCTTGGTGTGGGTGCGGCAGGGCATGACCAGGAACTCGTGCATGTATGGCGCGCCGGTGACGATCGCCTTGGTGCCGCGGATCACGATCCCGTCCGGCCGCCGCTCGGTGATGTGCACGTAGGTGTCCGGGTTCGCCTGCTGGCCCGGTCGCTTCGACCGGTCGCCCTTCGCGTCCGTCATCGCGACGCCCAGCGTCAGGTCGCGGTCCTGGACGCCGTGCATGTAGGCCAGGAATCGCTGCGCGTAGTCGGTGCCGTGCGCGTCGTCGGTCCGCCGCGTCGCCTGGAAGATGCCGTTCAGCGCGTCGTGGGTCAGATAGCGCTGCGCGCAACCCGACACCCGGCACACCAGCCGCACGGCCTCGAGCTTGGCCAGCAGGTCGGCCTGCGTCTCGTCGATGTGCAGCATGCGGTTCACGGTCTTGCCGGACGTGCCCTGCCGCGCCGTCATGATGGCCTGGTGCCCGGGCGCGTGGGCGAAATCGTAGGTGACGCCGACCGCGTTCACCCCGGGCGCCAGCGATGGCTCGTCGGCAACGCTCTCGACGGCGCGCCCGTTGACGAACACCCGCGGCTTGTAGGCGCGCAGCGAGTCCCGATAGCCGGCGGCGGTCATCAGCATGGTGGGTTCCTAAACGTCGGTGCCCGGTCGTATCTTGGTTTGAAATTGGACGCCGCCGGGCAAGTCTGCAAGCGTGCCCGGCTGTGGAGGCTGCTGGCAAGGGGCGACCATGCGGACCATTGATCGTGCGACCTCGGCGCTGCTCGTCGTCGACTTCCAATCGCGGCTCATGCCGGCCATCGAGGATGGCACCGCCGTTGTCGCCAATGCGCGCCGCCTGCTCGCAGCCGCCGGGCTGCTGGACGTGCCCATGATGTTCACCGAGCAGAACGCCGGCGGCCTGGGCGCCACCGTGCCCGGGCTGGACCCGGCCGCCCACGGACCGGTCCTGCCCAAGATGACCTTCGACGCCTGCCGGGACGGTGGCCTGGCGAAGCTGCCAGACCGCCCGGACTTCGTCGTCGCGGGGTGTGAGGCCCATGTCTGCGTGCTGCAGACCGTGCTCGGCCTGTTGGACGCCGGCCGGCGGGTTTATGTCGTCCAGGACGCGCTCGGCGCCCGGCGTGCCGAGAGCAAGTCCGTCGCGCTCCAGCGCATGGAGCGCCATGGGGCCGAGATCGTGACTACGGAGATGGTCATCTTCGAATGGCTCGCCACCGCGGAGCACCCACGCTTCCGCGCGGCGCTGGCGCTGCTGAAATAGGGGGCACACGCATGGCCGACGACACGGGCGCCCCGGAAAGCGAGAGGCTGACCTGGTATTTCGACGTGATTTCCCCCTTCGCCTATCTCGCTTTGCCGGCGGTGGAGGCGCTCGCGCGCCGGCGCCCCGTATCGTTCCAGCCCATCGTGTTCGGCGCCGTGCTCACCCATTGGGGCCAGGTCGGCCCGGCCGAGATCGCGCCCAAGCGGACCCACACCTACCGCCTGTGCCAGTTCATGGCCGAGCGCGCCGGGATTCCCCTGCGCTTCCCGGACCGGCATCCCTTCCGCTCGCTCGATGCGCTGCGGCTGCTTGCGGCGCTGGACGGCGACCCCGGCGCGATCCGGACCGCCTTCGACTTCATCTGGGCCAAAGGACGCGACCCCGGCGAGCCCGCCGAACGCGACGCACTCTGCGCCCGGCTAGGGGTCAGCGACTACGACGCCCTGATTGCCGGGCGGGACGCCAAGGCCCGGCTCCGCGCCTGGACCGACGCGGCCATCGCGGCCGGCGTGTTCGGGGTGCCGACGCTGGCCGTGGGCGGCGCGCTGTTCTGGGGGGTGGACGCGATGCCGATGGCGGAGGCCGCGCTGGACGACCCCGGGATGCTGACGCGCGGCGAGATGGCGCGTGTCGCGACCCTCCCGTCCGGCGTCCAGCGAAGGGGCAGCTGACGGAACGCGGCGGCCCTTGAGCCGTTGGCCGTGCGAAGGTGCGGCCACCTCGGGCCGCAGCCATGGAGCGGCCCAGCATGAACGACACCGATCCCAAGGACTCCACCGCGCCCGCGCAGCCCGACAGCGCCCGCCTGCCGCACGTGTCGTATTACCCGGTGCTCACCGGGCAGCCCGCGCTGGTCACCGGCGCCAATTCCGGGATCGGCCGGGCGGTCGCGCTCGGCCTGGCCCGCGCCGGCGCGGACGTGGCGGTGAACTACATCACCCATCCGGAGACCGCCGAGGAGGTGGTCCACGAGATCGAGGGCATGGGCCGCCGCGCCATTGCGCTGAAGGCCGACGTCAGCAAGGAGGACGATGTCGAGCGCATGTTCGAGGACGCCATCGAGCAGTTCGGCACCTTGCACGTGGTGGTCAGCAACGCCGGGCTGCAGCGGGATTCGGCGTTCGACGCGATGACGCTGGAGCAGTGGAACACCGTCATCGGCGTGAACCTGACCGGGCAGTTCCTGTGCACGCGTGCCGCCACCCGCGAGTTCAAGCGGCGCGGCGTCGTCGACTCCGTCTCGCGCGCGGCCGGCAAGATCATCTGCATGAGCTCGGTGCACCAGCAGATTCCCTGGGCCGGGCATGCGAACTACGCGGCCTCCAAGGGCGGCATCATGATGATGATGAAAAGCATCGCGCAGGAGCTTGCGCCGCACTTCATCAGGGTCAACGCCATCGCGCCCGGCGCCATCCGCACGCCGATCAACACGTCCGCCTGGGACACCCCGGCCGCCTATGCCGACCTGATGACCCTGGTCCCCTATAAGCGCATCGGCGAGCCGGACGACATCGCGCAGGCCGCGGTTTGGCTGGCCTCCGACGCCGCCGACTATGTCACGGGCGCCACGCTGTTCGTCGATGGGGGCATGACGCTCTATCCCGGATTCGCCACGGGCGGCTGATCCACGGGGCTTGCCGGCCGGGTGGCCGGGACGGGCAGGCTGTACGTCCCGGCTCGCTGGCGCGCCTTCATTCCGCAAAAATCGCCTAAACGCGGCTGACCATATTGCAGCCGATTATAACCATGCTTATCTTCTTGGCATGCCGAATGATCCCGACCTGCTGATCTTGCTGAACGACGTCGGGCGGATGCTGCGCACCGAGGCCGACCGCCGGGCCCGGGCGCATGGCATGTCCCGCGCCCAATGGGTGATGCTGATCCGCCTCGACCGCCAGCCCGGCCTCTCGCAAAAGGAGTTGGCGGAGCTGCTGGAGGTCGAGCCCATCACCGTCGCCCGCCTGGTCGACCGGCTGGAGACGCGCGGCCTGCTGGAGCGTCGGCCCGACCCGTCCGACCGCCGCATCTGGCGCCTGCATTTGCTGCCGGCCGCGCAGCCCGTTCTGGACGAGCTGGTCAGCCATCGCGACGACCTGCTCGCCTTGCTTACGGCCCGCCTGGACCCCCAAACCATTGAGATCGTGACGACGGCCCTGCTGCGCATGCGCTGCGCGCTCTCCCGCCGTCCCGAGCTGGAGGACGCTGTCTAAATGTCTGACGCCACCTTGAACGCCCGTACCATCGCGGCCCGGGATGTCCCCGAGCAGGCGGTGGCCACCAAGCCCCGCCGCCGCTCGAAGCTGCTGCGCCCCCTTCTCATGCTGGGCGGCGTCGCCGTAGTGGCCGCGGCCTCCCTCACCTTCTGGATCAACGGCGGCCGCATCGTCTCAATCGACAACGCCTATGTCCGGGCCGACAAGCTGTCCCTGGCGACCGACGTGTCGGGCCTGGTGGCGACAATCCCCGTGCACGAGGGCGAGGCCGTGCAGCGCAACGACGTGCTGTTCCGCCTGGACGACCGTCAGTTCAGCATCGCGTTGACCGCGGCGCAGGCCAACCTGGCGCAAACCCGCCTGCAGCTCGACGCCATGAAGCGTGACTACGAGCGCATGCTGCGGGACGTGGGCGCCAAGCAGGCGCAGGTCGGCATGGACCAGGCCCGGTTCGACCGGGTCAATGGCCTGGTGGGCCGCGGCGACATCTCCCGCCAGAGCTTCGACGACGCCCGGTTCCAGTTGCTGGCGGACCAGCAGGGCTACGAGTCCGCCAAGGTCGCCGCCCAGGTGCAGCTCGCCAAGCTGGGGGGTGACGCCAACGCGGATGTCACGAGCCTGCCCGCCTATAAGCAAATGGAGGCGCAGGTCGCCGAGACGCAACGTCAGCTGGACCACACCGTCGTGCGTGCCCCGATGGCCGGCGTCGTCACCGGCGTCTCGGCCCTGCAGCCCGGCGTGTACTTGCCGAGCGGGACCGCCGCCTTCGGCCTGGTGTCGACCGAGAGCGTCTGGGTGGAGGCGAACCCGAAGGAAACCGAGCTGACCTGGGTCCGCCCCGGCGACGCCGTCAGCATGACCATCGACGCCTACCCCGGCCGCGCCTGGACCGGGGCCGTGGACAGCATTGCGCCCGCCAGCGGCAGCGAGTTTTCCATCCTCCCGGCGCAGAACAGCTCTGGGAACTGGGTGAAGGTGGTGCAGCGCATCTCGATGCGCGTCCGCGTGGACCATAATGCGGGCGACCCGCCGCTGCGCGCTGGCATGAGCGTGGTCGCCGACGTGGACACCGGCCACGCCCGCAGCTGGCACGACCTGTTCTGAGGCGACGATGGCAACCGCTGACGCCCCAGAAGGCACGGTTCCGCAATCTGTTGTCCCACACCGGAGCCTGATCACCGTATGCGCGATGGTCGCGACGCTGATGCAGGCGCTCGACAGCACCATCGCCAACGTGGCGCTGCCCTACATGCAGGGGAGCCTGTCCGCCACCAGCGACCAGATCACCTGGGTGCTGACCAGCTACATCGTGGCCGCCGCCATCATGACGGCGCCGGTCGGCTGGTTGTCCGCGCGGTTTGGCCGCAAGCCGCTGTTCATCACCTGCCTGATCGGCTTCACCGTCGCGTCCATGCTGTGCGGCGTCGCGCAGTCGCTGAATGAGATGGTGGTGTTCCGCGTGCTGCAGGGCGTGTTCGGCGCGGCGCTGGTTCCGCTCAGCCAATCGACCATGCTGGACATCTACCCGCCGGAGCAGCGCGGGTCCGCCATGGCGCTGTGGGGCGTCGGCGTGATGGTCGGCCCGATCCTGGGTCCGACCCTGGGCGGCTACCTGACCGACCTGTACAACTGGCGCTGGGTGTTCTACGTGAACCTGCCCTTCGGCGTGCTGGCGACGGCCGGCATCATACTCTTCCTGCCCAAGAGCGAACCCCGCGCCGGCATGAAGTTCGATGGCCTGGGCTTCGGCGTCCTGGCGCTCGGCATCGGAGCGTTCCAGCTCATGCTGGACCGCGGCCAGGACCAGGATTGGTTCGGCTCCCGCGAGATCATCATCGAGGCGGTGCTGGGCGGGCTGGGGCTCTATCTGTTCGTGGTCCACCTGATGACGGCCGAGAAGCCGTTCCTCTCGCCGCGGCTGTTCCGCGACAGGAACCTTTCGGCCAGCCTCGCCGTCATGTTCTCCGTCGGCATGATCCTGCTCGCCAGCTCCGCGCTGCTGGCGCCGTGGCTGCAGACCCTGGCCGGCTATCCCGTCGCCACCGCCGGCCTGGTGCTGGCGCCCCGCGGCTTCGGGACCATGGCGGCCATGATACTATCCGGCCGGCTGTCGGGGAGGGTCGATCCGCGCCTGCTCATGGCGCTGGGCATCGTGCTGCTCTCCTACAGCCTGTGGTCGATGACCGGGTGGACCCCGGACGTGTCCGTCTACACGATCGTGGTGAACACCATCGTCCAGGGCGCCGGCCTGGGGTTCGTGTTCATTCCGCTGCAGCTGGTCGCGTTCGCCACCCTGCCGGCCGACCTGCGGACGGATGGCACCTCCTTG
>JAABUT010001921.1_pt1 | contig 21750 bp, 22 predicted proteins | sample 5559281 | NCBI WGS metagenome assembly JAABUT01 (sample SAMN10711880, study PRJNA513359) | rock metagenome | isolation source: Antarctica rocks | place: Antarctica: Victoria Land, Ricker Hills nord | collected 2016-01-04
GGCTTTAGCCTGCCATAGCAAGGATCGGCAGGCTAAAGCCCGCCGCCACCAATACGATAATCGCTCTATTGTCTCGGCGCGGCGTTCGCTCTGCTCATTGCGCGATCCCGTTTCGCACATGATGCACGCTCTCACGCAACTGCGGGATGTCGAATGTGTCGTTGCACTCGAAACCGTACCAGCCCGCATAGCCCAGATCATGCAACATTCGCAGGCCCGGCGCGAAATCGATTCCACCGGCGCCGGGCAATTTCCGTTCCCGATCAGCGAGGTGGACCAGTTGCAGTTGATCGAACGCCTGTGTGATCTCCTTCTCCATCTCCTGGTTTTCAATGTCCATGTGATAGAAGTCAACCATCGTTGCCACCGATTCGTCCAGTTGCCTTGTCAGTTCCGCAGCCTGTACGGGAGAGGTCAGCAGGTGCGTCTGGTTCCGATTGAGTGGTTCCAGCACCACCGCGACCCCACGTTGCCGCGCCTCGATCGCGAGTTCGCTCAGCAGCACGAGCACGACCGCATACTCGATCTCCTCCACACCCCGACCGCGCTGGACATCGATGCGCGCCTCCCCGAAAATCGGCACCACGACCAACTGCCGCGCGCCGACCTGCTCCGCATCGCGCAACCGGCTGCGGAGAATTGCCATTGCCTCCGCGCGCTCCGCGAGCGATTTGGCGAGCAACGGGGGCTGGTACCTGCCGTACACGGTCGGGACTGCAAATCCCGTCTCCCGTACCAGTCGCTCCGCGTCGTCCACCTGGTCGTGGAGCAGATCGCCGCGCAGATCAATACCGTCGAAGCCCGCTTCACGGGCCATCTCGAACTTTTCCGCCAAAGGGCGATCACCGAGCATCATTTCGTGACAACTGAGTTTCACGTCACGGTTCCTCCTCGTGCGGGGTGTCGGGATTCCGGCGCCTCCATCAAATGTCAAACGTCATAGGAGACGGGCACGACCGCTCCCGTTTCGATCGCCCGGAAGATTGCCATCGTCAGTGCCAGCATTTCCTTCCCTGCCCGGAAGCTATACGGCGGTGCGGCGGCCGCCGTGACCGCGTCCGCGAAGAGCGATAACTCCTTTTGGTGCAGGTTCTCCGCAGGGATCGAAACCTGTTCGATCTGGTACCCCTGATAGCGCGTCAACCCATCGGCGCTTTTTTCCGCGCCACCGCTCGGTCCGAAAACGCGATCGGGACGCGGCCGCATCTTGAAGTGCTCCGCCAGGCCCCAGGAGAGGGTCAACGTGCCGATGTCCCCGGACTCGTATGCGACGGTGATGACGGCGGTATCAATCGCCAGCTCGGCGAAGTGCGCGATCTCCGGCCGGTCTTTGGCCAGGATGCGCCCCTGGGCCGAGACGGATGTGGGCCGTGACTGGAACACGGTCTGCCAGAGCAGGAAGAAATGGCAACCGGTATCCATAATCGGGCCATTGTTCCCGTTCCGGTCGTGCATCACGCGCTTTGGACGGACCTCCGCCAGCGCCTCGGAACTGAAGACCATCGGGCGACCCAGGCGCCCTTCTTGTGCCCACTGCGTGAGCACACCGACCCATTCGGCGAGATTGCGCTGGAAGCCGATGCCGAACTGGACGCCCGCCTTCGCGACCGCCTCCTCCATCGCCCGCGCCTCAGCGAAGGAGCGCGCCAGCGGCTTCTCGCAGAAAACATGCTTCCCGTGCTCGGCGGCGGCAATCGTGATCGGCGCATGCAGCGCGAGCGGCGTGCAGACGGAGATAATCTCCGCCTCGGTAGCATCGAGCAGCGCACGATAGTCGTCGCGCACGACGGGGACATCGTACTGCCGCGCTAATTCCCCGGCGCGCGCGGTATCAACGTCCGCAATGGCCACGACATCGTGGCCCGCCAGCGTCCATCCCTCGACGTGCCGCTCACCCATGTCGCCCGCGCCGATCACCGCCACCTTGTATCGTTTCGCCATGCCCCGGCCTCCTTGTCTCACCATGACGCGGACTGAATGTCACGCGACGCCGACCGCGCTTACGACGCCAGCCCCGCCGCATTGAGGGCGGCCTGCACGCCATCAAACTGCGCGACCGCCGTCTCCCGGGCTTCCGTCGCGCCATGCTCTTGCGCCGACTCCGATTCCACGACGAGCCACCCGCGATACTCCAACGCCGCCAATGTCCTGAGGATGGCAGGGAAATCAAGGATGCCCCGGCCCACCTCGGTCCATTGCCCCGTCGGCCCATGCGCCGTGACATCGCGCAGATGCAGATAGGTGGTGCGCGACGCGAAGCGCCGGAGAAACGCCCGTGCGTCCGTCCCGGTATGCGCGACCCAGCCCAGATCGGGGCCAAGCGACACCGCGTCCGGCGTGCATCGCTCGACGATCATCTGGAGCACGCGGGCGTCGTTGGCGAGTTCGCCGGCGTGATTGTGCAGGACGATCTCGACACCCCCCACCTCGCGGCAGGACTGCCCCAGGCGTTCGAGGGTATCCGTCATCCGCCGAAGTCGTGCATCCGTCGCGTCCGACGGCAAGGGGGTCATGCTCACGACCAGCCGCTGGCAGCCGAGCGCCGGTAAGCGCCGGGCCTGTGCGACGATCGCCGGAATCCGTTCCTCCCCCTCCGGCGCCCACCATGTGCCGCCGACATGCGCGCCACACAGGGCCAGCCCATTGGCCCGCGCCGACGCCGCAGCGAATCCGTCTGGATCGTCCAAGGGCAGGTGATCGAGGCGCGTCTCAAAGCCGGTGAAGCCGATCGCGGCAATCTCCGCCATGACTTCCGGCAAGCGCTTCGGGAACGTCTCCTGCCCCAGCGCGAGCATCCAGGGGCGGGCCTGACACCCGAGCGTCCACCGTCCATCGCCCACCGTCCGTTGTTGGTCTCCCATCCGGCTTCTTCTCCCCGGCTACTTCTTCAACGTGGCATAGTCCGCATCGGTGTAGTCCTTCATCGGGTCCCAGTTCGGGAAGGTCTGGTCATCGCGCGAGACCTTCGCGCCTTTGGCCTGCGCCGCTTTGATCGCGCGCTCGAGTTCCTTGTCGCTGCGATCCTTGAGGTCCTGCATCGCCTTCTTCGCGTCGCCCAGTTGGCCGGTGTAGATACCTTGCAACGTCGTGCCGAAGTCCGGCGTGAGCGGTTTCATTTCCAGGTCGACCTGTGACCAGTCGAGATTGCGGACGTTCGCGCTCGGCGCGAGATGCATCGTCTGGCCGAAGATTCCGAGCGCCTTCCTGGCACGCGGGTCAACCTGCGCCTGCTCGATCACCTGCGGGAAGTTCGGCGGGTCACTGCCACCGGTGATCGTCGCCCATTTCGTCTGCCCCTCCGCCGTGCCGAGGTAATGGAAGATGTCGCCGGCGATCGGCGTATTCTTCGTCTTGGCATAGACGTACAGCGGGTTGGCCCCACCCGGACCGAAGGAGAGCGGCAACGGCGTGCCCGTGTTCGGGACGGGCAGGTCCGCGATATCGAAGTTGTAGGTCGGGCTGTCGTGCGTCCACTGGGGGATATTCCAGATGCCCTGGAGCATCATCCCCGCCGATCCCTGCGGCATCTGCGCCCGCGCCTGCGGAGCATTCAGGTTGGACGAGCCGGGGAAGATGCTGCCGTCCGCTTTCATGCCGAGCAGGAGATCGATGGCGGCGAGGTATTGATCCGCCACGAAACTGTATTCGCCGGTCTTGAGATCGACGTCGTTCCCGTTGCTCGTTGCGCCCGCAACCTGGGCAAGAACACGAACGAACGCCGCCCACTGATTCGTCTGATTGCCGCCGATGATCGTGCCGTAGTACTTCCCCGCCCCCTGCTGCGTCAGCTTCTTCGCGACGGCGCGGAACTCGTCCCACGTCAGCCGCTTCGCCTGGGGATCGATACCCGCCTGCTTGAAGTAATCGACGTTGTAGAGCAGCAGGTCATGCCGCTTGTTGGTCGTGAAGGGGATCTGGTAGGTCTTGCCGTTGAAATCGGTGATGCCGTTCGCGAACGACCCCACCGGGAAGCCCTTCTTCCAGTTCGCGAAGTCCGGGATGATGTCGTCGAGCGGCTGCACCCACCCCTGGGAGACCGCCTGCCCGGCCGTGAGCCCGAGGGGAATCTGGAAGACATCGGGGGCGTTGCCGTTCTGCACACCGAGCGGCACCACCTTGGCGATCTCATTCCACGGCAGCGCATCGTACTGCACGGTGATATTGGGGTGTGCCTTCTGATAGGCGGGGAAGAAGGCGTTCCAGAAGAAGGCCTTCACATCGCCGCTGTCCACCCAGTGGAAGTTCACCTTCTCCGTCGGCAGTTTGGCGGCCGCCGCCGGGATGACGAAGTCCGCTGCGCCCGCCGGAGCGGTGGCTGCGGCGGGTGCGCTCCCCGCCGCGCTCGTCGCGGGCGCCCGCGCGCCGCTCGTTGCCTGCCCGGTTGGCGGCGTCGAGGTTGCACCCCCGCCGCCGCAGGCGGCGAGGAGCGCCGCCGCGCCTACGCCTGCCGCGAGGCGGAGCGCGTCCCGCCGGGAAAGCCCCACGTTCTCAGTCTGTCGCGTCATTGGTCGCTCCTTTCGCGAATCCAGCGGTCATGTGATCCAACCCGAATCAATTGTCCTCAGCTTGGTTTCCATCTCGCGGAGCGGGTTGCGGCCCCGGCGCGCTACTGCACGACGACGCGACTCGTGCGAAGTTCGTGCGAGCCGTCGGGGCGGGTGTATTCGTAGTAGTAGCGCACCCAGTCCGGCCCCTGCACCGCCTCGACGTACCGCACGCTCCCCGGGCCGCCGTTCGGGCCGATCGCGGGGCCGGTGATGCTGAGGCGCTCCCAGCGGCGGAGGTCGAGGCTACAGACGAGGCCGCACCGCTCCTCGTAGTTCTCCGCGACGGACTTGCTGCCGTCATAGAAGCCGAACCAGAACGGCGCGCGATACACGACCGTGTTCATTCGGGCGGCATAGGCGTCCCATCCCCCGTCGCGGGGTTCGAGCATTGCGCCTTGCCAACGCCACCGCACGCCGTCCGCGCTCGTGGCGAGGCCGGTGCAGGATTTCGTATGCCCGGTGTTGTAAATGTCCCGTGTACCGTGCAACGCGCGATGGTCGCCCGCGAGGTCCGGCGGGGTGGTGGCGAAGGAGGCGAGCATGTGCCAGACGCCGCCGACCTGGCAGACCCACGGGTCCTTGACGCCCTCCGCGCCGATCTGCTCCGCCGTCAGGATCGGGACGCGGCGCGCGGGGTCGAAGGCATCGGGGCTGTCCGCCTCCATCAAGTCGATCCGCCACTTGTCCGTCGCGCCGTCCACGTAGCTGATGTAGAGCCGCCAGCGCCCGTCGTCGGCGCGGACGAGGGCGCACCGCTCGATCGAGGGGGTGTCGAACTGCTCCTTCTTGCCCACCCAGATCGTCTCGAACCGCTCGCCGTCGCCGCTCGCCGCGATGCGCGTCTCGCCGCCGCGCTCCGGCTGCGGACGGCGGACGCGGTAGGAGAGGTAGTAGTGGTCGCCCGTCCAGAGGGCGCTCGGCGCGCCCGCCCACCAGCCGTTGCCGCTGCCCAACGGCTCGATCACCGTCGTCCCGCGCTCCGGGTCGAAGAGGGGCGGCGCACCGAACACGCGGTTCGTCTGCGCCAACTGGCCGACGCTCGTCGCCGTGCCGTTTGTCTCGACGCGCTGCATCGTCCGCTCCTCTCAGTAGCCGGTGCGAGTTTCGGTGCTCGCAGCGGTGAATGCCGGGCGATCGGTCGGCATGATCGGCGTGTCGGTGGGTGGGTGCGCGATGAAATCGTCCATCGTGACGATCTTGCCCGTGACGGCGGAGTAGTTCGCGGCGAGCGAGACGGCGACGCTCTTCATCGCCTCCCGCGCGGTCGCGCGGATCGCCGCGCGGTCGCCCCGCTGGATGAGCGGGATGATCGCCTGGTCAATATTCCACCCCGGCGGCTGGTCGCGCTGTTCCGGCTCTGCGCCGCGCCGGAAGATCGCGCTCTTGCCGAGATTGATCCGCAGCAAGAGCTCGCGCGCCGTCACGTCAATGCCGTTGCTATTCGGGATGCCGGGGAAGAGCGCGTAGGTGGTGTGGAGGCTGCCGACCGCCCCGCCCGCGAATTTCAGCGTCAGGGCGTTGGCGTCCCAGTTCGGCAACTCCGCCTCGGGGATCGCGTTGCGCGTGTAGGCGGCGTACACCTCGGAGACATCGCCCGCGAAGTAGCGCATCAGGTCGATCAGGTGCGTCGCCTGATCGAAAATCTGCCCGCCGCCGAGGCGCATGTCCTTGATCCAGTCCACCACCGGGATCGTCCAGTACCACCATCCCGCCAGCAGCGTCGGCGGGAGGTCCGCCAGCGCCGCACGCGCCGCGTCCGTCGCCGGGTTGTATCGCCACTGGTAGCCGACGGTGCAGAGGATGCCATGCTTCTCGACGGTGTCCGCCGCCGCCTTCGCCTCCGCGACGGTGGTGGCGAGCGGTTTCTCGACGAAGACATTGATGCCGCGCTCCGCCGCGAAGGTCACCTGCTCGGCGTGGTCGAAGGCGGGGGTGCAGAAGTAGACGAGATCCGGCTTAACCCGCTCCAGCATCTCGCGGTAGTCGCTGAAGACCGCCGCGTTGTGCGGCTCCGCGAGCGCGTCCGCCGCCTCGCGCACCACGTCCGCGACGGCGACGATCGCCGCGCCGGCCATCGCGCCGATATTCTTCGCGTGATTCTTCCCCATCCGCCCGGCGCCCGCAATTGCCACGGAAACGGTCATGCCTTGGCTCCTTCGTTTCGCTCCCACAGATCGCGCAGATACCGGACCGAGCGGTGCAGTCCTTCGATCGTCACGGTATCCGGGCGGCACTCGAAACCCATCCAGCCGTCGTACCCGCGCGCGTGGAGCGCCGCGAGGACAAGGCCGAAATCAATCTGTCCATCCCCCGGCAATTGCCGCGCGTCGTCCGAGAGGTGGATGAGGGCGAGCTGGTCGCCGACGGCCGCGATGGTCGCCGGGATGTCCTGCCCGTTCTTCGTGCAGTGATAGGTGTCAACCATTGTGGCGATCTGCGGTGAGCCGATGGCGGCGCACCAGCGCGCCGCCTCGGCGGCGTCCGTCAGCAGGTGTGTTTCGTCGTGATTGAGTGGTTCGAGCGTGACCATGATCGGCAGATTTGCCAGCCGATCCGCCACCTCACCGAGTGCGGCGAGGACGAGCGCGACCTCGACCGCGCGCGCATCCATAACCGGGTCGAATCCGCGCACGCTCGCCCCACCGAAGACGGGCACCGCGATGATCGCGCGTGCGCCGATCGCTGCGGCGAGCGTGGCACGCTCGACGAGAAGGTCAACCCCCTTCGTCCGGTCGGCGGCGGATCGGGAGAGCAAACCCGGCTCCCTGATTTGCGAGTACACCGCGCCGACCGGCAGTCCGCTCGCTCCGAGCGCGCGCCGGTTCTCGGCATCCACGAAGGTCGCGTATCGTCCGTCGACGCCGTCGAAACCGGCATCGCGAATGAGCGCCAATTTCTCTCCAAGCGGCCGTGCCCCAAGCATTTGCTCCGCGCATGAGAGACGCATCGCCCCTCCCTCACTTGTCTCGCTCGCGCATATCCGTCGACAGATTCTTGTTTATTTCGACAAACTGTGCGTCTATACTACCGGCAATAGCAGACTTGTCAAGAGCATGTGGGGGAAGGCTGGTGCAATCAATGCATCTGTACCATGGGGCGAATCACCGCATCGTCAGGCAGCGGAACCGCGCGATGATCTTCCAGGCAATCCGGGCGCTCGGTCCGATTGCACGGGCCGACCTAGCCCGCCGTACGGGACTGAATGCCGCTACCATCACAAATATTGTGGACGAACTGATCGCGGCCGGCCTCGTTTATGAAACCGGTCAGGGGCTTTCCCGTATCGGGCGCAAACCGATCTCCCTTGAGGTCAATCCCTCGGCGCGCTTCACGGTCGGTATCGACCTCGCCCGCGCGGCGATCATCGGGGCAATCGTTGATCTCTCCGGCACGATTGTTGATTCGATCAACGAATCCGCAGGGCCGTGGCTGTCGAGTGACATCGTCTATTCCACCGTCGTGCGGATGATTGAGCGGTTGCTTGACCGTCTCTCACCGGCGGAGCGCGCGGCGGTGATCGGCATCGGCATCGGCGCGCCGGGGCCGCTCAGTATTCGCTCCGGCCGCTTCTTGGGACCGCCGTCGTTTGGTGTGTGGGACGATCTCGCCCTCCAGGCGGCGGTGGAGGCCCGCTTCCATCTGCCGACACACGTCGACAACAACGGCAACACGAGCGCGCTGGCGGAACTCTGGTTTGGCGCGGGGCAGGGCATCGAAAATTTCGTCCTGCTCAACCTGGGGACCGGCGTCGGCGCGGGGCTCGTGCTGGACGGGGATCTCTACCGCGGGGAGCATGATCTGGCGGGCGAACTGGGCCACCTCAGCATCAACGCGGATGGGCCACGGTGCGCGTGCGGCAATTATGGTTGTCTGGAAATGTATGTCTCCGTGCCGCGCGTCCTCGCCGCCGTCCAGGCCGCGCTGGCGTCCGGGGAGCCGTCGGCGTTGCGCGCGATGCGTGGTGCGGGGGGCGACGTGAACGTCGCAATGCTGATCGCGGCGGCGCGGAGCGGCGATCCCCTCGCGACGCGGGTGTTTGCCGATACGGCACGGGCGCTCGCGGCGGGTATCGTTTCAATCGTCCATGCGTTCGATCCGCGTTTGATCCTGATCGGGCGTGAACTCGGCAATGCCGGTGACGTGCTCATTGCGCCAGTGCGCGCGGAGGTTCGCCGCCGTGTCTTCCCGGCCCTGCGCGATAGCATTCGCATCGAGGCGGCGACGCTCCCGGACGCGCCCGTGATCGGCGCCGCGACACTCGCCCTGCGCGAGTTCTTCCACGCCCCGCTCGCGGATCGCGCCGCAGTGGTCGCGTGATACCGTCGCGCGGATGTGTCGCGGACCCTCCCGTGGTGCTGAAAGCGACGAGAGAGCCGCGTGTGGGTACGCTGGCTTGGGCAGGGGTGACGGATGAAGTGGCGGCCGCCTCGTATGGCGCACAGTGGCGGCATCCCGTTGGCCCCGGCACTTCGATCGCCGGCAGGGCGCAGCACCTCGGCCTCCACGTCACCTACGAGGACGCCGAGGCATACGCGGCGTGGACGGGGAAGTCCCTGCTGACGGAGGCGGAGTGGGAGTACGCCGCGTGGCGGCCTGCCGGTGGGTCGTGTGCGGCACGAGAGCGATCTCGCTACTCCGCCGTCGGCGCAGTGCCTGCGCGGGGACATGTCTCATCGGAGACACGCATCGTGCCCTACGCGCGGTCGATCACGGCGGTACCGGCGGTGCACGGGACACCGGCGAGCCGGGCGAGATCGGTGCTGGTCACGGGGCACCGCCGAGTCACGAGCATCCCATGCGACTCGTGAGATAACTTGTATAATGCTTTACATACCACTATAAATCGCTGTCAAAGCACGCTTGGGGAGGGAAAAACATATCCCTATAGATAGACCCGATTGAACCCTCTCACTACCCCAACTCCCACACGGCCTTGACACCCCCGGTCGAACACCCCGATACTACGCCTAAGGGTGATTGGTTGTAGTCTACGGTGGTGGTGAGATTTTGTTTCCCTCGTCGGTATCAGACGCTGATGCGAACGATATATTCGATTCGACTTCTTCGATATTCGCTCGACAGCTGAACACATTGCGACAATGAAGGTGAACGAAACGATGGAGATGTCCGTAATGCTTAGACGTTACCATCGCAAAGAATCCCGGCAACAATGAACGCGCTCGCGATGTGGTTCGCCGTCGGGGATGATCGGAGCGCAGCGTGAGCACGTCATACTCGGTGCGATCGAGCGACCAGCCGGCACCGGACTGGTCGCTCGCCGTCGCCGTCGCGCACCATCCGCTCGACCTCGCCATCGCCGCCTGGCTCGACGCGAAGGCGAAGCGCACCGGCAGCGTTAAGACGGCGGGGGCCTATACCGCGACCCTCGCCTCCTTCCGCGCGACGCTGCGTGACCACGGCCTCGACCTCGACGGCGACCCGGCCCTCGTTGCCCTCGTCGCCCAGGGATGGGTGGGGCGCGGCGACCCCGCGCCCGCCACCTTCAACCAGAAGCTCGCTATCCTCTCCAGCTTCTTCTCCTATGCCCTCAGACGCGACCTATTAAAAGGTAGTAACCCGATCAGTCGCGTCGACCGGCGGCCGGTGCAGGGCTACGCCGGTGCGATCCCGCTCCCGTACCTCGAGGTCAGGGCGCGCCTCGCCGCGATCGACCGCACCACCCTGGTCGGTAAGCGGGATTACGCCCTGCTCGTCGTCGGGCTGCAGACCGGGCGCAGGCTCAGCGAGCTCGCAGGGGTGCGCCATGGGGATATGTCGATGAGTGGGGAGCGCCTGACCGTCGTCTGGCGGCGATGCAAGGGCGGCAAGACGATGACCGACGCCCTACCCACCGCCGTCACGCGCGCGGTGGGGGAGTATCTCGACGCGCTCTACGGCGACATCCGGTTAGAGGAAGGCGTGGCATCTGATGCGCCGGTCTGGGTCAGCTTCGCGCGGAACGCGAGCAAGGGACGGGCGCTCGGTATCCAGTCCATCGCCGACATCTGTGAGAAACGGCTCGGCACGAGCAAGGTCCACGCGCTCCGCCACACCTTCGCCCGCGCGATGGAGGATGCCGGCGCCAAGGTTTCGGAGATCCAGGCCCGATTGGGGCACGACAGCCTGGCGACCACCGGCCGCTACCTCGCCGCCCTCCATCGCGCCGACAACCCCCACGCTGAACGTTTGGTGACGCTCTTCGGGCTCGATACCCCAACGGGTGTATGAGCGGGCGAGACCATGACGACGAGCGATCTGCGCGGCACAAATATATGATGCGATCGTGCGGTCTCTCCAACGAGGAAGTGCCGCTCCCATCCGAACTACACGCATTCTCGCATCCGCCCACGCGATGCTCAGCCACTCGTCGCCGCGTGCCGCTCAAGGTACGCTTCGAGCGCCTCCTCCATCACCTCATAGAGATGGCGATCCTCCTCGAGCGCGAGCCGCTTGCACGCCTTGATCAGGTCCTCCCGCAGCTTGTAGCCCCGGTTCACCCGCACCGGTTCAATGTTCGCACTTGTGCGCTGGTGCGATAGTGCGTTTTCGTCTTCATGCGTTTGTGCGTCCTCCGCTCCGGCTCCGCCGTCTGCCCCGTCGGTGGAGAGGCGCATCCCCTGCCCCCGGCGCAGCGCGGGCTTTGCGGTGTCATTGCCCAACAGCCTCGTGAGATCCCGTTTACCGGTCATATCGCTCCTCCACTTCCCGCGCCAGCGCTTCGTATGCCCGCGCGCCCGTGCTCGTCGGCGCGTAGCGGCCGATCGACTCCCCCGCCGCCGGCGACTCCGCGAGCTTCGTGTTGACCGGGATCACCGTGGTGTACACAAGCGCGCCGTACCGCCGCCGGATCTCCCCCTCGACGCTCTGGCTCAGGCTCGTACGCCGGTCCACGAAGGTACAGACGATCCCGCCCAGCGCGAGCGCCGGGTTGAGCTCGCGCACCAGGTCGACCGTCGCCTCCAGCTGGGGCATCGCCTTGAGGGCGTACGCGTGCACCTGCAGCGGCACGAGCACCGACCGCGCCGCCGCGAGCGCGTTCAGGGTGAAGAGACCCAAGGACGGCGGCGCGTCGATCAGCACGTAATCGTACGCGCCCGCGACATTGCGCAGCGCCTTGCGCAGCAGCAACTCGCGCCCGACCTTGCCGGCGAGCTCGAGCTCCGCCCCGGCGAGGGCGAGGGTCGAGGGGACGAGGTCGACGCCTGCGGCCGTCGCCACGGTGGCGAAGGCGACCCCCTGCTCGGGGTTGAGGAGCACCTCGTAGATGCTGTACGCGCTCGCCTCCGGGTCGACGCCGAGCCCCTGCGTGAGGTTCGCCTGCGGGTCGGCGTCGATCAGCAGCACGCGCGAACCGCGCGCGCCGAGCGCCACGCCGAGGTTGAGCGCCGTCGTTGTCTTGCCCACCCCGCCCTTCTGCATCGCCACCGCCAGGATGTGGACCATGCTTTCCCCCTCGCACGAGTATACAGTTGCGTGAACGCATCAGTGCGGTATCGCACTCGCGCACCCCACGACATCCTACGCGATAGTCAGGTGTTCGTACAGGGTAACCACACCCCCCGCGACAGCGGTCATGCCGGCAGGCACCCTATTGACGCGGAGAGCCAAGCGGGATTGAGAGCATTGCATGTCACCCGTACCTTCGGTAAAATCAGAGGTATGGATGACATGCCTCTCAAACAGCCAGACCACGCCTGCCTCTTCGCCATCGCAGCGGGGCAAAACGGCTACTTCACGGCCTCCCAAGCGCGTATGTGCGGGTTCATGTGGAATGCTCTCACGTATCACACCCAGCATGGTCGCTTCCTGCGTATCCGCCGTGGGCTTTACCGGCTGCGCGACTATCCCTCCACACCGCGCGAGGAGGTCGTCGCCGCGTGGCTCGCTGTCGGCAAGGAGGTGGCGGTCGTCTCGCACGAGAGCGCTCTCGATCTCCTCGGGCTGAGCGACGTCATCCCCGATGCCGTCCACCTCACCGTCCCGCGCGCGAAACGCCACCTGCCGCATCTGCCGGGCGTGATCATCCACACCACGACCCGGCCGCTGCCTCTCAGCGACATCGCCGTCCGCGACGGCATGCGCCTCACCGCAGCGGCGCGGACGATCCTCGACGCGGCCGAGACGGGCACGGCACCGGAGCAGATCGAGAAGGCGGCGATCCAAGCGATCGAGCGAGGCCTCACCACGACGCAGCAGCTCATGCTGCACGCCAGCCAGCGGAATCGGCGGGTCGCCCGGCTCGTCACCGACGCGCTCGGCGCGGTGCGGCGATGAAGTACGCCACGCCGGGCGCGTTCCGCACCGCCCTCGAACAGCGGCTCCTCACGATGGCACACGAGGCGAACCTCCCGATCGTGCGGCTACGCAAACTGGTGGTCTTCGAGCGCCTCCTCGCCCGCCTCCTCATTGTCGCCCCCGACCGCTGGCTCCTCAAGGGTGCGCTCGCGCTCGACCTGCGGCTCGGTGCGCGATCGCGCACGACGAAGGACATGGACCTCGCCCGCCGGGACGACGAAGAGGCGGCGACCACCGATCTGCTCGCCGCGCAGGCGGTCGACATCGACGACTACTTCGCCTTCGCCATCGAGCGGACGGGCAGGCTGGATGCGACGCTCGAAGGCGCGACGGTGCGCTACCACGTCGCGGCCGCGCTCGATGGGCGCCCGTTCGAGGAGGTGATCGTCGATATCGGTTTCGCCGACCCCATCGCGATCAGCCCCGAGACGCTGCGGGGACCGGACCTGCTCCGTTTCGCGGCGATCGAACCGATCTGGGTGCCGACAGTGCCAATCGCGCAGCACGTCGCAGAGAAGGTACATGCCTACACGCGCATGTACGCTGGCGACCGCCGGAGCAGCCGGGTGAAGGATCTGATCGACCTCGTCCTGATCCGGTCCGCGATCGCTTTCGAGGCGGGGCGCGTACAAGGAGCACTGCATGCCACCTTCGCGGGGCGCGGCACGCACCCGCTCCCCGCTGCGCTCCCCCTGCCTCCCCCCGATTGGGGATCCGCGTACCGCCGCCTGGCACGCGAGGTCGGGATCGATCCTGATGTCCGCGCCGGTTTCGCGCTCGCCGCAGCGTTCCTCGATCCAATTCTTGCCGGGACTATCTCGGATCGTGCCTGCTGGGAGCCGCTGCATGGCACATGGGAAGAGCCAACCTAACCACTATGTCACGAAGAGGCAAGGTGGCGCATAAGGTTTCTTAACCGACATTCGCACGCGATTTTTCCGTTTTGTGAGGCGACCCATGTTATCACAGACAGTGTCTGGCGACGACGCCCGCATCACCGGCGGGGAAACGCGCCCCTGCCGGTCGCACGGATCAACGAGGCGAAACCGGGGACCAATCGTCCGTGGAGGCGCGGCTACCCGCAGCGGGGTGACAGAATCATTGGATCACGAGACTTGGAGGTTCGACCGACTCGACACGCGCACTGCGCTATTGCATACTCCATGCAATGCCGGTTCGGATTCGTACGTATGAGGTTGCGATGGACGATGCGCATATGCGGCTCACGCCACTAGTCGGCCACCGCACACTTGAGGAGCAGACCTACCAACATCTCCGCGAGGCGATCACCCGTGGCGCCCTCGTGCCAGGAATAAAACTCGTCGGCTCGCAACTTTCGGTCGAACTCGGCGTCAGCCGCATCACGGTCGCGAACGCCCTGAAACGACTGGCGAGCGAGGGATTCGTCATCGTCACGCCGCACAAAGAGGCGGTGGTCGCCACTCTCGACGCGACCAGTCTCCGCGAGGTGTACGCGATCCGGCACGCTCTGGAAGACCTCATCATGCGCGCGGTCGCCGAGCACGTCACCGATGACGCCGTCGATGCCCTGCGCGCGATTCAGACGCGATTGCTGCATTTCAGCGTTACGGGCGACCTCACCGAATACCGCAAGGCGGAGCGCGCCTTCCATATCGGCATCTATGACGCGGCGAATCTCCCGCTCACCGCGGCGATTCTCACCGATCTGTGGGACCGGGTGGAACCGTATCGCGGCCGTCGCTATGTCAGCACCGGCCTCATCAACGCCAATCACGACGAACATACGGCGATTCTCGATGCGCTCGCGCAGCACGACGCACAGCGCGCTGTTGACGCGATGCATCACCACGTCGCCACCGGATTTGCGCGGTTTCTTGCGGCGTTGCAGACAGCTGATTCTTGACACGCCACGCGCCCGTGTGTACGCTGCGCGCAGTGATTACATGCAACATGCAAGAGGAGTGAGATGGAAACGGTTCCCCTGCATCTGGATGTCCCCATCGTGGAGGAATGCGATGTGCTTGTCGTCGGTGGGGGCCCTGCCGGGATCGCCGCCGCGATAGCCGCCGCGCGCACTGGGGCGCGGACGACGCTCGTCGAGCGGTACGGCTTCCTCGGCGGCAACGCGACGGCCAGCCTCGTCGGGCCGTTCATGTCCTCCTTCTCCGATGACGGCGAAGAGCAACTGGTGGTCGGCATCTTCGATGAGATCGTGCGGCGCATGGAGGCGATGGGCGGCGCGATCCACCCGGAGCGCGTGCGGGCGGGCAGCGCCGAGGCGGGTTTCTATCTGCACGGCCACGATCACGTCACGCCGTTCGACCCCGAGGCGCTGAAAACCGTCGCGGCGGAGATGATCCAGGAGGCGGGTGGCACCCTGCTCCTGCACTCTTTCTTCGTGCAGCCGATCGTTGATGGTACCCGCGTGGACGGCATCATCGTCGCCAACAAGTCCGGCTTGCAGGCGCTCCGCGCCGAGGTGATTATCGACTGCTCGGCGGATGCCGATGTCGCGGCGCGGGCGGGCGTTCCCTTCACCGTCGGGCGGGAGCGCGACGGCCTGATGCAGCCGATGACGATGTTCTTCCGCGTCGCCAATGTGGACGACGCGGCAGTCGAGGAACATGTCACCGCCCACCCAGAGGAGCGCGGTGTCCTCTTCACGTCGCTCGTCGAAGCGGCGAAAGAGCGCGGCGAGTTCCCCATCCCCCGCGAGAAAGTCGGCATCTACCGCACGCCCCAACACGGCGTTTGGCGCGTCAACACGTCGCGCATTCAGGGTGTGGACGGCACGAATGTGCAGGACCTGACCCGCGCCGAGATCGAGGGGCGCAAGCAGGTTCATGTCCTGATGCGCTTCTTCCGCGAGCGGCTGCCCGGCTTCGCGAACGCGACACTGCTCGATACGGCGACGCAGATCGGTGTGCGCGAGACCCGCCACATGCAGGGCAAGTACACGCTGACCGCCGAGGACCTCTCCTCGGGCCGCCACTTCGCGGACGTGATCGCCCGCTACGCCTACCCAATGGACATTCATAGCCCGACCGAGGCGGGCGGCTACTTCTCCGAGGCGGGGCGGACGGCCAATTCGTACGAGATTCCCTTCGGGTCGCTCGTGCCGGTCAACGTGACGAACATGCTGATCGCGGGCCGCTGCCTCTCCGCCACGCACGAGGCGCACGCGGCCGTGCGGGTGATGCCGGCGGCGTTCGCGATGGGCCAGGCGGCGGGCACGGCGGCGGCGCTCGCCGTCGAGCATCGCGTCGCCCCCGGCGACGTGCCGGTTCCCCTCCTCCAGCGCACATTGCTGGCAGCGGGGGCGAATCTCGGAGCCGAGACCGCCGACGCGGTCGGAATCCGCTGACACGCGAAAGCGAGGGACAGATGGCGACCTGGATTCCTACTACCGGCGTACCAAGCAAGATGCGGCTGGACGACATCCCGATCGTCGATCTCGACGTGCATCTCCTCGAAGATGTGGACGAGATCGCGGCCTACTGCGAGGCACCATGGCGGCGCGTGATCGCGGAACGCCAGCCGGTACCGCCCTTCGGCGGCGGGCTGCGGATGTTCCCCAATTTCCCCGGCCAATGGGAGCCGCGCCGCCCCATCTCCACCTCGCCCGCGACGCTTCGCGCCGACTTGGACGCCCTCTCCATCGATCTCGCCGTGCTCTTCCCGGAGATGTGTCTCGCGCTCGCCCGGCAACCGGATCCACACTACGCGATGGCCGTCGCCCGCGCCTACAACCGCTGGATCGTCGACCGTTACCTGACGACGGAGCGCGGCTTCTACAGCGGCATCGTCGCCGCGCCGCAGGACCCGGAGGGAACCGCACGCGAGATCGAACGATACGCGATGCACGCGCGCGTCGTCGGCATCGCGCTGCCGACCTCGGGCGTCAACCCACTCTGGGGCGACCGGCGCTATGACCCGATCTACGAGGCGGCGCAGGCGCACGACATCGCCGTGATGTACCACGCGGGCGGCTCGCTCTTGATGCCCGTCCTCCCCTACAATCTCAGCCAGTTCGACACCTGGTTCTCGCAGCACACCTACAGCCACAATGTCGCGCTGATGGCCTCGCTGGCGAACCTGCTCAGCACGGGCGTGCCAGTGCGCTTCCCGCGCCTGCGGATGATCTTCATCGAGGCGGGCATTTCGTGGGTGCTCCACATGATGCACCGGCTCGATTGGGCATGGGAGCATTACCGCGATGACCTTTCATTGCTAACCGAGCCGCCGAGTGCGTACATCCGGCGGATGTTCTTCGCGACGCAACCAATCGAGGAGCCCGAATCGCTCGCGGATATGGCGGACGTCATCCGCCTGATCGGCGGCGAGGAGAGCGTACTCTTCGCATCCGATTACCCGCATCACGACTTCGACCACCCGAAGAAGGTCTACGACATTCCGGTCTCACCTGAGGTGAAGCGGCAGATCATGGGCGGCAACGCCCTGCGCGCCCTCAATATCTCGATGCCGGAGGCCGCACAGCGCGTGCCGCGTCCGGTCGCGGTGGAGCGATAGCGGATGGCAACGCCATATGAGGTCGGCAGGATGGACGAACTGACACCGGGCAGCGTGCGTGTCATCACGGCGCGGGGCGTGGAGATCGGCGTCTTCAATGTCGCGGGCGAATATTACGCCCTGCCGAACCTCTGCTTCCATCAATGGGGACCGCTCTGCACCGGTAAAGTGAGCGGCACGCTGGCGACCTCGCGCGACGCCGACTGGCAACCGCGCTGGGAGCACGAGGGGCGAATCGTCATCTGCCCGTGGCATTCACTGGAGTTCGACATCCCGACCGGGCAGTGCCTCGCCTATCCGTGCGTCAAACTACGCCGCTACCCGGTGAAGATCGAAGCGGGCATCGTCAAGGTGTATGTGTGAAATGAGCGACCCGATGCTGCGGATAATCGACGTAGACCTCCATCTCGCGGAACGACCCGAAGACCTCGCGCCGTACACCGATCTGCCCTGGCGGCGTGTCGTCGGGGAACCCGCGCCGAACCCTCCGTGGTCATTGAGTGGGTCGCTCCACCCGTGGCTTGGCAGCGCGCGGGAGACCACAGAACCAGCCTGGACGCCGCACGATCTGATCGGGCACATGGACGCGGTCGGTATCTCCGCCAGCATCGTGCTCCCCGGCCCGCTCCTGAAACTCGGCGCATTACCGACCGCCGCCTATGCCGCCGCGCTCACCCGTGCCTACAATCGCTGGCTCGACGCGAAATGGCTGGGCCACGAGGGGCGCATCCACGGCGCGATCATCGCCGCGCCGCAGGACCCGGAGGACGCAGCACGCGAGATTACGCGCGCGGCAGGGCATCCCTGGGTCGCAGGGGTGCTCCTGCCGATGGGCGGTGTTGACCCGCTCTGGGGCGACCGGCGCTACGACGCCGTCTATGCCGCCGCGACGGATGCGAACCTCCCGGTCATCCTCCACGCGGGCGGCGACTTGCTGCTGCCCGGCTCGCCGAACCGGGGGACGCAGTTCGCGAGCGTCTTCGAGCAGCAGGCGATGAGCCACCCGCTCGCCGCGATGGCGAATCTCGTCTCGATGACGGGCACGGGCGTCTTCGCGCGCTTCCCTATGCTCCGCGCGCTCTTCCTCGAAGCGGGCATCTCGTGGTTCGCGCATATCGTCTTGCGGATGGACAAGGAGTACAACGAAAACCGCCGCGACATCCCCTATTACACCGACCGCGTCAGCGCCTATCTGCGTCGGCAAGTCTGGCTCGGCACGCACCCCCTCGAAGCCGCAGCGCGACCGGCGGACGTGGGCAATGTCATCCGGCTCTCCGGCGGCGTTGAGCATATCGTCTTCGGCTCACACTGGCCGCTCGCGGACCACGACGCCGTGGAGCGCGTCGCGGCGGCGTTCCCGGACGCGGAGACGCGCTCCAGCGTCATGGGCGGCAATGCCGCCGCCCTGTTCGGCATCACGCCGACGGGCATCGAGCGAACCGGCGCTGTCGCGTCGCGTCGCGAGGTGTAAGATGCACGCCGCCCGACCGCCGATGACGGATGATGAAGTCGCATGGTGCTGCGACGAGTTCCGCAGCGCCGTCGATGTGACGTTCGTGATGCCGGTCAATAGCCCGACGGGCTGGCTGCTCTACGGGACGGACGCCGAGACGGTCGGCGCGGGGCTACCGGAGCTGCGCTATTGGGCGGTACGGTACTGCCCATTCTGCGGAGCGCGACTGCGGCCGTATCCCGACGACCTGCCACGCGGCCGGGCGTTCGGCTTCGACGAGGAAATGACGGATAATCGCCGACACCACGAGACGGGACACGAGACAGGGGAGAAACAGGGGCCTGGAAACTTGTAGCGCGGCGGGCGCCGGAGCAGCACACGCGACAGGGAGGTATTAATGCACGCACACGACCGGGTCCTGAAACGACGGGCATTCCTCGGACTGGCTGGGGCGAGCGCCGCCGCAGCCATCCTCGCCGCCTGCGGCGGGGGCAGCACGGCGACGGACACACCCGCCGCGAAGCCAACCACTGCGGCAGCAGGCGGGCCAACCACTGCAGCGCCGAGCGCCGTCGTGGGCACCGCTGCCCCTGCCGCACCGCAAGCCGCACCGACCACCGCCGCAGCGAGCGCGGCTGCACCGGCGGCGCGGGTGCCCTCCGGCACGCTCCGCGTCGCGCACCCGAACAAGGTGCTCTCGCTCGACCCGACCGGCCCGAACTCGCTCGAAGGGCCGACCCTGACGATTGGCAAGGCGATCTTCGATCAACTGGTCAGCAAGGACCCGGTGACGGGCGATTTCAAGCCATCGCTCGCGACGAAATGGGATACCCCGGACCCCTCAACCTGGGTCTTCACCCTCTGTTCCGACGCGAAGTTCCACGACGGCAGCCCCGTCACCGCCACCGACGTGAAGGCGACACTCGACCGTATTGCCGCGAAGAAGGGGCCGATTCAGCCACTCTGGGCGACGCTGACCAGCGTCGAGGCGACGAACCCGACCACTGCCACTATGAAGTTCTCGGCCCCAATCGGCACCGTGCTCGCCAGCGCGGCGCTCCTCAATATCCTCCCGGCGGCGAAGATGGAGGCGGCCGATTTCTTCAGCAAGCCGATCGGCTCCGGGCCGTTCAAAGTGACCTCGTACACGGCGGACTCCAATGTGACGCTCGAAGCGAACACGTCGTACTGGGGTGGCGCGCCTGGCCTGCAATCGCTCATCTTCCGCATCATCCCCGAGACGACGGCCCGCATCACCGCCATTGATACCGGCGAGGTTGACCTGACCTGGACGATCCCGCCGGACCAGTTGGCGAAACTGAAGCAGAACAGCAACCTCACCGTGACGCCGACGCCGACCTATACTTACTACTTCATCTGGATGAACGCCAAGCGCCCGCCATTCACGGACAAGCGCGTCCGGCAGGCGATGGCATATGCGGTGGACGTTGACGCCATCGTCAAGAATCTGCTCGCCGGTATCGGCAAGCGCGCGAATGCGCCCATTCCCTCCACCGTCTTCGGCTACGCGCCGCAGACGCCGTACGCCTACGACCCGAAGAAGGCGATGCAGTTGCTCGCCGATGCGGGCGTCAAGTCCGGCCTTGAGGTGGACATGATCTGGTCGCCGACCGGCGGCCCGCAGATCAAGGACATCGCGGACACCCTCGCCTCGTACTGGAATGCGGTCGGCATCAAGACGAAGAGCGACCAGCAGGAGCCGGGCGTCTGGCTCGATAACCTGATTAAGCTCAACTGGGATATGGACTTGCAAACCAACACCGTCCTGACCGGCGACGCGGACTTCACGCTGCGGCGCCTCTACGTCACGACGGCGAACCGCAACGGCTACGCCAACCCCGACCTCGACAAGCTGCTCACCGACGCGGCGGGGACGGTCGATCAGAAGAAGCGCGCCGATATGTATGCGCTGGCGGACAAGATCATCTGGGACGACGCGGTCGGCATCTTCCCCTTTGAACTGCTGGAGAACTTCGTCGCCAGCAAGAAGGTCTCCGGCTTTGTGCCGCCCGCGAATGGCATCCCATCGTTCGCCAATGTCACGGTGCAGAAGTAGTAATCGCGCATGAAATTGCTGGTAGTAGCAGGCTTATAGGAGAACGACCGAGATGACCGGGCGATGCATTCAACAATCAGGCGATGGCGCATGACGGCCTATATCCTCCGCCGCCTCATTTTCTCGGTCTTCGTCCTCTGGGGCGCACTGACGATTGTCTTCGTCGCGGTACGTATCATCCCCGGCGACCCGGCGCAACTGATGGCCGGGTCGCAGGCAACGAAGGAGGACGTCGCCGCCCACCGCCACACCCTCGGCCTCGACCGCGCCCTGCCGGTGCAGTATGTACAGTTCATCGGTCAGGTCGCGCGCCTTGACCTCGGCGAATCGCTCCGCTTGAACCAACCGGCCATTCAGGCAGTCGCGGGGCGATTCAAGGCGACGGCGACGCTCGCCTTGACGGCCATGCTCGTCGCGGCGCTGCTCAGTTTCCCGCTCGGCATCGTCGCGGCGCTCCGCCCGCGTTCGGTCATCGACGCCGTTGTGTCGGTTTTCTCGCTGCTCGGCCAGTCCGTGCCCAGTTTCTGGCTCGGCCTGATGTCCATCCTCATCTTCGCGCGCCGTCTCCGCTGGCTGCCCAGTTCGGGCATCGGCGGCCTGAATCATCTCGTGCTCCCCGCCCTGACGCTCGCGCTGCCGCTCGTCGGCGTGCTGACGCGGCTGATCCGCAGCGGCCTGCTGGAGGTGCTCAATGAGGAGTATATTCGCACGGCACAGGCGAAGGGATTAACGCAGCGCACGGTGTGGACTTAGCTGTATGAGTCACCCGGTATATGTGCAGTGAGCGTGGCAAGAAGACGTCCTCGCAGTGCCGTTAGCCGAAGAGCGCGGCTTGCTTAAGCACGTCGCGACGCGGTTTTCGTGGT
>JAABUT010001922.1_pt1 | contig 21748 bp, 25 predicted proteins | sample 5559281 | NCBI WGS metagenome assembly JAABUT01 (sample SAMN10711880, study PRJNA513359) | rock metagenome | isolation source: Antarctica rocks | place: Antarctica: Victoria Land, Ricker Hills nord | collected 2016-01-04
TGTAGCCGCCGGCGTAGCGGTAGGGGTTGCCGCCGGCGATGGCGGGGTTGGGTCCGCCCACACTGGTGGTTTGTCCGGCGGGGTCGTAGCTGTAGGTGGCTTGGACGGTGCCGGTGGTGTCCACGAGGGCGACGGTAGACCCGTTGCCGTCGGTGACGTAGTAGAACTCACCGCCGGCGCCGCGTTCGGCGATGAGACCACCGCTGGGGGTGCGTTCGTAATAAGTGGGCGCGGCGGTGCCGGTTTTAGTGGAGAGGATTCCGGTGATGCCGTTCGCGATGGTGGTGCCGGAGCGGCGGGCAGCGGAGGCATCCCCCCCGGGTAGCTCGGTCCCCCGCTCACACACCGTCCCCCTTCTTCCGGACGCCACCGTCAGCCCCGGTCGGCCAAACCTAGCCCACCCATCAGGCGGGCGCGGAGGTTGACGTACCCCGCCGCGTCGCGCGGTGCGCGCACTGCCCCGGAACCGGTCGAGGCGTGAAAGTGTGCCGGTCCCATAATGTTCGGGCTGGTCACGGGGTGCTCATGCACGGCGCGGCTCGTTGTGTGGGGCACTGTGTCCACGTACGGTCTGGGGCGATCCAGGCCGTACCGGCGGCCACGGGACCACCACCGCATCCAGGGAGCCACGATGACGACAACCCCCGAGCCGATGCCCCCACACGACCCTTACAACCGGGGCCCGGCCGGGTCGGCCGAGTACGCACCACCCGCGCACCCACACAACGGAATCGGGATCACCGCCCTGGTGCTCGGCATCGTGGCGGTCATCGCCTCGATCACCGTGATCGGTGGCATCCTGCTCGGGATCATCGCCATCGTGCTCGGCTTCATCGGCCGCTCCCGCGCCAAGAAAGGGCAAGCCACCAACGGCGGAGTCGCCCTCGCCGGGATCATCACCGGCGCCATCGGCCTCGTGTTGTCCATCGTGCTCGTCGTCGCCGGCGCCGCCCTGTTCTTCGGCAACGGCGGTAGCAACCTCGTGAACTGCATCAACAACGCCCACGGCGACCAAACCGCCATCAACCAGTGCAACACCCAATTCCAGAACCAAAAATGATCGGACAGATCCTCGACCCGACACCATCGACCTGGCTACATCTGTCCAGAGAGCTTCCATGTTCGCACTGATGGCCGAGTACGAGGCCGCGCTGATCCAAGAACGCACCCAAGCCGGTCTCGTCGCCGCCCGGGCCCGCGGCCGCCACGGCGGCCGCAAACCGAAGATGACCCCCGCGCTGGTCGACAAAGCCCAGCGGATGTACGACTCACACCGCTTAACCATGGCCGAGATAGCCCACTCCTGCGAAGTCAGCCCGATGACCATCTATCGCCACATCAGCACCGGCCAGACGACCGGGCAGTGAGCAGCGGGCCGCTTAGCGCTAACGGCTGTACAGATCCTCCTCGATCCCCAACAGTGACAACACCTTGGCGTCCATCGCGGACTCCACCGGCAACACCATGAATTTCGTCTACACCAGCGGGGTCATCACCGAACTCGATCGCGCCGCCACCGTGACCGATTACTACTCCTATGACTCCGCGGGCCGGCTCACCGGCGACGGCAACGACTACCAGCGGGTCTTAGGCGACTCGTCCACCAACTACCTCACCGACAACCAAGGCTCCGTCATCGGCCTCGTCGACGGCCAAGGCCAGAAGGTCGCCGGCTACTCCTACGACCCCTACGGCGCCACCCGCACCATCACCGCCACCGCCACCGCCACCGGCGACCTCACCCAAGCCACGCGAATCCCTACCGCTACACCAGCGGCTACCGCGACAACGACAGCGGCCTCTACAAGCTCGGCTACCGCTACTACGACACCCTCCAGGGCCGCTTCACCCAACAGGACCCCTCCGGCCAGGAGAGCAACCTGATCGCCTACACCGGTCGCGACCCAGTCAACTTCAAGGACCTCTCAGGCAAATCGTTTTTGAGCGTCGTCAACGGAATTTCAGCAGAGATTGTTGGTGAAGGGGTAAACATTGGCTGCCAAGTCAGGACACTTACCCTCGTCGAGGAGGGTTGTGCTGGTGTCGGTATTGTGAGTGGGGTCGCAGTCACCGAGGGTCTCACCGCGGTCGATTCCGCCATCGGAGCAAGCTAGGAGAGGTGATGGATAAAGCAGCAATTGCGTTGGAATATAGCGTGCCCGCGCTGCTCATCGTGGTAGGGGTGGTAGTGATTTTGAAACTCCGAACCGGGGGGCGGTACGGGAGAATCAGTACTCGCACAGCTAGCGTCTACCTCGCGACGCCAGCGATCGCTATCATTGTCCTCCTCGTTCTCACGGCTACTAGCACAACTTCCTCGGCCGTCCCATTTCTTATGGCTTATCCCGTTAGGGATGCTAACCATCCGAATCGGTCTTTCGAAGAGCACTTGAGGTGCCGCCCCCCCCCCGGTCTGGGTGAACACCGCTGGCACACCCTGACGCAGCAGTGCGCCGTCTGATCTCGAGACGGGGCCGATTCGAGAGCCGTATTGCGGGTCGTAAGCGCTTTTTATGACACGCGCACTGGTTAGCTCGTGAGACCCTTAACCGTCATGGTGATACCCGCAAGGATAAATACACCACCACCACCGAAAGCCTCAACGGCGGGAGTCTGACTACTGGCTTCGGACATTGGACTATCTCCCCACTGTGCGCGACGGGACCTTTTAGCAAAATCTGAGAACTGTCGTCGAAATATGATCAGTAGGACGCCTATCAGTACGAAAAAAGGCCCCACCACAACAAGTGGCCAGTAGCGCATTAGAGGGGGCTCCGACATTCCTCATGCTCAAGGCGCCCCGAACCGACAACACCCGCACCGTCTTGAGCTGCTGCGGGTTCATTGTTGTATAGCCACCGCTCAAGCAGGTCAAGTCGGGGGCCGCTATCAGGACGGCTGTCGGCAAGTTCGTCTCGCCACCGGCTCATCAGCTGCAGGTATCGGTCGTAGGTGTTGGCCGGCCATCCATGGTCGGGATGCAGTGACGTCCATCCGATCTGGATGAGTGAAGCCGCTACCCGACGATCCAGGATGAGGCAAGGATGCGTCGAGGCACCCCCGCCGGCGAAGTAGAGGAACTTGGTGAAAAACGCCGGACCGAGACTACTGATCGAGGTACGCCCGCCCGGATACAGTCGGTCATAGGCCTCCACCGGGTTGAAACCGCACACGTAGGCCGCCGCAGTAAGCACCGCACCGCTGCCAGCGGAATCGGCGGCAACAGCGTCCATGCGCTTGGTGTTGTTCCGGTTCCCCAAACCCGATCCCCACGCAAGGGAATGCCAAAGCAACCGTAGCGCTGCATCAGGGTCCTCGGAAGCCCCCACGGCCTGGTCAAAGACATGCCCACGCGTGATGATGCACTTCCCGCTCGTGACAACCTCACCATCGGTGTCGAACCCGGTCACGGGTCCCCCGGCGAGATTCCGCTCCCTCAGGGAGACGTTCCACCAATCGAGATCCACCCCGATCGCATGCCCCATGATCTCTACTACCGGGTCAGCGGCGGCGATCCAACGTTGCGCAGACTCGGGCAAAACCAGCGCAGAGAGATCTGAGGCGGTCACGTCCACATACTCGCACTCTCACCCAGACCATTGGCAGGACCATGGCCCCGGCCCGAGTTGATCATCTGCCGCGTATCCGGGCGATGAACTCGGCGCGGGCGGCGTTCTCCGTGCGAATCTTCTCGGCTTTGCCGGCGGCTGCGGTTTGGACGCGTTGGGTGAGGATGTCGTGCACCTGCTGGTGCGCCTCCCCGTGCAGGGCCGCCCGGCCGGCGTCGCGGGCGTGGGCGTCGGCAGTGAGCCGGTCGGGTGCCTCTGCCCGGTGTTGGGCGGCCAGCTCGGCTTCGTAGGCGGCGTAAACATCGTCCATGGCGCAGGGCCGGTTGGTGAGGTCGATCTGGTTGAGCAGCCAGGACAGGTAGGCGATGGGGTTGTTCGGGTGGGTGAGCACACGCCGTCCGCTGGCGGTGTGGTCGGCCAGCAGGCGGTGCAGGTCCCGCACGGTCCAGCTGTGCCGAGCCGGGAGCGCCAGCAGGGCTGCCCAGGTGGTGGGGGTCTTGTATCTGGCCCAGGGTGGGGAATCGGGGTCCTGGCACCACCTGGTGGCCAGCAACACCCCCCGAGCATCCGGCACCGCCCGCCGCCGCCCGCGCCGCCCCTTCGGTGTTGAGGCTGGGCGCGGAGCGCCTCGATCTTCCCGCTCTGCATCCGTAGTAACCATCTTCTCTTCGGAAGATGAGGGGGGAAAAGAACCACTACGTGGTGGGGTGCCATCTGGTGTCTGACCTGCGTCGATGCTCCCCAAGTTGTCCACAGGGTGGGTGGTGGTGTGGTGCAGGGCGTAGACGGCGGTCCACCCGCGGGCACGGTCGCCGCGTTCCCAGGAGTCCAGGCGCTCTGAGAGGGTGCGGTGGCGGCCGGGTTGGACTTCGGTGGCCATCCCGGCCAGGCGCAGGAAGGTGCGGGCCCGGGTGATGGTGCGGGCCCCCAGGCCGGTGGCGGCGGTGAGGCCCTGCTCTCCCCCGGTCTGTCCCAGTACGGGGCGACTGTCCCGCCCGGTCCCGAAGTCCGCCGCCCCGGCGTGCGCAGCGGCCACGGCCAGCACAGCTGGCAGGGAGATCCCTCCCCCACTGACCGCCACCAAGCGGGGACGCAGCAGCAGGTAATGCCGGCGGTATACCCGCTCGACGTGCTGAAGCCACCGCTGCCGCGACCACCAACACGGCACCGGGGCATAGACACCCGTCGGCACCGGCTGGCGCAGCGGCGGCCGGGACACCAAGGGGTGAGCGGCATCTCGCCGTTGCGGCGGCCGCGACCCCGCAGCGGGGCCGCGGCGTGGGCGTTGCCGCTGCTCAGCGACACGCGGGGGTAAACAGAAATCCAGGTATGGACCGGGTTCAGGGTAAGAGGTACCCTGAGAACTGCCCGTCACGGCAAGTTCCCTTCTGGGGGAGCACCTGGTCGTCGAGCTGCTAACTCGGCCGCCCTAGTCGAAAAGTCCGGACCCGCCCCTGCAAGGGCGGGTTTTCGGCGTTCTAGGGACTACCTGGTGCGATGTGGAGTTATTTCGCTGCGGCTAATGCCGCTCACATCAGGCAGAGTCGGGCAACACCTCCTGCTCGGGCGCCGGCAACAGCGGCAAGCCGCGGCGTAGCGCCTCTTCTACGACCCACCACTGATGCACACCGCGGGCAGCGGTCATCTGCCTGACAGTCTCGATCAGGTTTGGGTCGAGTTCCACGAACAGCGGTTCGCGCACCCTGGGGCGGCGCCTTGTTGCGGCCATAGATATATGGCTACACGGCGGCCGGCTGGTTTTTGGGAAGACACGCCGTAAGCCTTCACGCGCCGAGCGAACGAGACTGGGCTGGTCTGCGCTCGTTTCTTAAAACGACGTTATAACCTTGAACAGTTGCACCGTTGCAGCTCTGCAGCCCTTCAATGTTCCACCGTCACAACCGTGTAAAGAACCTTGCAACGGCGTGCCTTCCCGACGTTGTGGGGTTTAAAGGCCATAATTCGGCCCGTGTCCAAGATCATCACTGTTGCCGCCTACAAGGGTGGCGTGGGTAAGACCACGCTCGCCTTGGAGCTGGCCTACGTTCTGAACGCGCCGCTTGTTGACTTTGAGTGGGACAGCGGGGGAGCGAGCCGACGTTGGGGTTACCGTCATGAGCGCTCAACCACCCGACCGCTGCTCGATGCGCTGGACCATGCCCGCACGCCCAAGCCGCTGGTCGGTCACCGTAAGGCAGATCTCGTACCTGGGCATCCCGATCTAAGTCACGCTGACCTGACCGCCGAGAACGTCGCGACCGCTCTGGGTAAGTGGGCTGCCGAGTGGGGGAGGCCATGGGTGGTTGTCGACACTCATCCGGGCGGTTTCGCTCCTACGCTCGGCGCCATGGCGGCCGCCGACGTTGTTGTCGTACCTACGCCACTCAGATCCGGCGAGCTCGACGCACTCGACGGGATGCTAGACGAGGCCTCTGACTATCCGCTCCTCATTGTGCCGACCATGGTTCCGAGGTCGCCCTCAGCGTCGCTCAACCGACGCCTGTGGGAGATGGCGCAGCGCTACGACGTACCTCTCGGTCCTGTCTTGTCCTGGTATGCCGACCTCGGCGAGCGGCAGCAGCGAATCGCCTTGACCTCACTTGAACCCACGCCGGCCCGTTGGATTCGTTACGTCAACGAGTTGCGGGCCGTCGCTGAAGCGGTGAGGTCCTACGGTGCCGAGTGATCTAGCAAGCGCCGAGGCGCACCTTTCGGCCGGTCGAGTTCTGCCCCCACCCCAGAAGCCTAAAAAGCGGGGACACCAGCCGCCGGTCTCCGAAGAAGACCCCGTCGTCAACGTCCAAGAGGAACCCCCCGCTTCCTCTGCGAAGCCGCCTGTTTCTACGCCAAGCCGAGAAAACAGCAGTCCTTCGGCCAAGCGGTCTAGCACTGGAGCCTTGGACAAGGGGACGGCCAAGACGGTCTACAGCGATCCACAGATTGACGACTTTCTGCATGACGTACGAGTCGAGGCGACAGTCGCCCGCATCGACCTAACGCACAGCGCCGTCTGGCGCTTAGCCATGCACGAGTTCATGGAACGTCACCAGACCCCAGAAGTGGTTCAGCACTTCACCCGAACCGATTCCAAGTCAGGTCAGGTCGGACGCCCGAAGCGATAAAGGACTGGCGAGAGGTGACCCCGCCACAGAAGGCAGCGGCGGTGATCGGTGGCAAGCCAGCGCGCAGCGGTGGCGCGGCAGCAGGTGGTGCACCGGGCCGGACCCACCGGTGCGGCGCCGTGTTAGCGGCCGTAGCCGCGGTTCTGGTTTCGGGTGGGTTGCACGGTGGGGGCGGCGCTGGAGGCGCGGGGGCGTTTGGTGGGTGCCCGTCGTGGTGCCGGCGGCGGTGGGGTGGTGCGGCGTTGGTAGTCGCTCAGGGCGGTGAGGTTGTCGGTGAGGCGGTGGTGACGGGCGGCGTGCTGGTCGGGGTCGGCGAGGTGGGCCAGCAGCTGCGCCCCGACGGGGTCGGGTTCCCGTTCGGGGTAGGCCTTGGGCTGGGGGAGTGCGGTGAGGTGCTCGCGGTAGGCGCGGGCGGTGTCACCGATGGCGTGCATCGAGAACTTCTGGTGCCACTGCTGGTAGTCGCGTCGGGCTTGTTGCCCGGACTCGAAGTCCGCCTCGAGCTTGCTCCACTGGGTGAGCTGGGTTTCCGCGGTGCGCACCTCCTGGGTCCATCGGGCGTGGTCGGTCAGGAGCCCGCCGTGGCGGGCGGTGAGCACCTCACCCAGGACGGTGTCATAGGAGCGCATCGACCCGTGCTGGTCGGTGACCGCCACCCCCAACTGGTGGCCCACCTGTTCGGCCACCTGGTGGAAACGGTCCTGGGCGCGCCCGCGCCGCAACCGGCCCGCGGTGTCCGCCACCTGCCGCGCCTCGGCCAGCTGGTTGAGCGCCACCGAGACCTCGCCCCGGGCTTGGGCGGTGGTGGCTGTGACCGTGGGGGTCATGACGGCCAGGCGGGCCCGGTCCTGGCGCAGGGCCTCCTGGATGAAGTCCACGCGTGGGTTGCCTACCTTGATCCAGTCCTGCTCGAGCTCGGCTCGCCCCACCTGATACCAGTGCCGGTCATTGTCGGCTTCCCGGCGGGTGGTGAAGTCTTTCTCGGTGTCCACCACCGGCAACGGCTCCAACACCTGGGACAACACCCGCCAGGCAAGTTTCTTGTCCAGCTGGCTGGCTTTGAACCACACCTGCTCCCCGTTCTGGTCGGCGTGCGCGGCGACGGGGGCGGCGAACCGGTACCCGGACACCGTCCCCGTGCTCGCTTGGTTCACGGCGAAGTCGATGCCCCGATCGGCAAGTTCGGCGTCGAAGGCGTCGCGGCCGCGGCCGGCGGCGGTGTTCGCCGCCGCCAGCACCTGCCCCGCCAACACCGCCCGCGGTGCGTGCCGTCCGGCGTCGGTGAACATGCGGTACTCCCCGGCCCGCACCTGGGTGATGGGAGTGCGCTCCGACGCCACGCCCCGCCGCAAAGGCGCCTGCGTCAACCCGAGTTCGGTTTCCAGGGCGCGGCGGGCGTCCTGGGTGGCCCGGTAGTCGTGCCGCCCGAGCCACACCCGCCCGTCGTGGGCCACCCGGGACAGGGCGAGGTGGATGTGGTCATCGGCGTGGCGCACCGCCACCCAGGGGTGGTGGTCGAAGCCCAACCGCTCCGCAAACATTTGCGCGGCATCGGCCCACTCCGCATCCGACAACCTGCGGTCGTCGGGGGCGGTGCGCAGCGAGCACTGCCACACCGGGCGGGCCACATCATCACGCCCCTTGTAGGCGCGGCGCATGTTCGCCACCCACTGCCCCGGCTTCGTCGGGTCGGTCACCGGGACCGAGCCGGCGATCACCATGCCATGCACCCGGTTGTTGTAGGCGTGCTCGTTGTGCCGACCCGGCCCGTGCAGATACACCCCCAACGCCCCCGCGTCCTTGCCCCGGGTGATGGAGGCGATCACGACCCACTCATCGCCTCGAGCCGAGCATCCAGGGCGGCGATCGTGGCCCGCGTCTGGTCGATCACCGCCACCACCCGACCCAACCCCGCGCTGTCCAGGCCACTGCTGCGGGCCTCGATGTGCGCCAGCCGCGTCACCTGGTTCAGGTTCGACCCCACCCGCACCAACTGCTGGGACAACTCCCGCACCACCCCGTCGTTGAGCACGATCTGCGGACCCACACCTGCCGCAGCTGCCTCGTCACCACTGTCGGGAGGAACGTCCGCCCCTTGGCGGCGGGTCAGCTCCGCGGCCACCACCGACCGCACCCACGCTCCCACCTGGCCCCGTTTGTCCGAGGCCGCTGCCCGCCGCCACCCCAGGTGCTCCAGCTCCGTCAACCGCACCGCGACCACCCGGTGCCGCTTCGCCACCGCCGCATCGACCTCCGCCGCGGCCTCGCCGCGGGGGTCGTGTGCGCGGCGCCGGGCGCCGCGGGACCGGCGCTGTCCGCCGGGTGTGGGGGAGTCCTGGCCGGGCGCGTCCGCGCCCGGGTCCATCGGGCCCGGGGCGTCGGCACGTCCGCCGTCGGACGGGTCGGCGGCGGGCCCGTTCGCGAGCTCGTCGGGGTGCTCGGTCACGACGCACCTGCCTTTCCTGTCGGCGAGCCCCGCGAGCCCGTAGGGCTGTCCCTCCGCACCCGCAGCGCAGCGAGGACGGCGGCGAGGTTCGACTGGCCGTAACGCGCTAGCGTTACGCTAGTCATACCTCGCACTGGTTTCGGCGGGCGGGCGTGGCCCAGCGTAGCCGCGAGGAACGAGCGGCGGAAGGGGACACCACCACGCACGCACGACGACACCAGGTGGTGCGGGAATGGGAGGCAAGCTCGGCGCCGTTGACCCCCGGTGCGCCAGCACCTGGGTCAACCAGCCGGTGACGCCCCCATGCCCGCACCACAGCGACCCGCAGGGTCGTAGCGGGCGCCCCAGCGCCCGTTTGCCCGAGCCCGCACCATGTGGGCTCATGATGAGGAGGTGAGTACTCCAAACGCGCGTACCGGATTGCCGATCTACCTAGGTCCAGAGCTCCCTCGATGGCAGCCGCGGACGGTCGAGGACGTCCAGAAAGCCATCGACGACGGCACACTCGCAGAGTGCCATTGGCTCGACGTGAAGGCTGAGGTGGGCACCACCGACAGCACGAAGAAGGGGTTCGCAAAGGACCTGGCTGCCTTCGCGAACGACGGTGGTGTGCTGCTCATCGGTGTCCGGGAAGACAAGCCTTCCCAGACGCTCACGGTGGAGCCTGTGTTGCTCGACGGCCTCCCCGAGGCCGTCGACCAAATTGCACGCTCACGGTGCGACCCACCGCTGTACGTCATCTGCCATCCGCTCGCTGCACCCGCGCCAGCCGACGGAAAGGTACGTGGTGTCCTACTCGTCGAGATCCCACCCAGCCCTTCGGCTCCACACATGGTCGACCACCGCTACCACGGCCGCAGTGACACAACCAACATCAGCTCACCGACAATGACGTGGCACGCCTGCACGCGGTACGCACCGCGCGCCAAGCCACCGCCGAACAGATCATTGCCGCTGAAGTAGCCCGCGACCCAGTCCCCGCCAGCGTGCGACGACTGAGCCACCTCCACGTTGTCGCCCAACCCTTCGCCAGCCCTCCCGACCTACTCACCAGCTTGATCGGCACTCTCTCCTTGAACGAACTGGTCCAGGCAGTGCCCAACAACGTTCCCGGCGCGAACCACGCATCGCCGAACTGGCAGTACCTATCGAACTACGGCGAACCCCGCGCGGAGGGCAGCGGGTTCTGCTCCTATGCCCTCAGCGGTCGGCGGTTTCTCTCGGACCTCGACGGAGCGAAAGAGGGAAATCTGCTCGACGTTGAGGTCCAGGACAGCGGACGAGTCACCCTGTTCTGCGGTCGCGCCAGCGACAGTGCTTCAGGCAACCAGCACGTTGTCGAAGCAGGAATCGTGACGCTCACCCGAAGTCTCGTCACGCTCGCCGGCCAACTCGGGGCCACCATGGGATACGGCGGACGATGGCTTCTCGCGGTCGGCATCAGCGACCTCTCCGGCAAACTTTCGGCCGCGGCTGTCGGCTTCTCCCTCGGTCGCGACTACCCGCCGTTCAGCGCCGACGCCTACGTGCAGGGCACCGAAGCGGGAACCATCGAACTGCTCGAACAACCAGGGGCAGTCACCCGCCGCCTCGTCAGCCGGCTGCTCCGCGGCCTAGGGAACCAGCAGAACTACCTGCTTGGACACCTCCTCGCAGATACCGCCGCGACCTGACATGCCAGCCACGCGCTCGCCGCAGGGAGAAAGATGATGATGTGACGAGCAGGTGCAGCCTCTTACGCACGTACCTGGAAGCCTCGTTCCATTGAGACTGGCGTCTCGTTGCACTCCACCGTCTGGCGTGTCACTCTGGGGAACCTAGCTCCCCACCGTCCTCCGGGACTGGTGGGGCTTTTTTTGGGGAGATGCATGTCTGAACTGCGCGCCGTTGTCGTTATCGACTACCAGAACGTGCACCTCACCGGTCACGGCCTCTTCGCAATCAGCAAGGACGCCCCCGTGCACGAGTCGCTGATCGACCCGCTGCTGTTCGCTAACCAGCTTATCGCTGCCCGTAACCGTGCTCAGCGCCCCGGCATGGCCGCAGCGGTCCTTCATCGGGTGCTCGTTTACCGCGGTCAGCCATCGGCGGAGCACGACCCCAAGCCCTACGCCCGCAACCAAGCGCAGAAGGCCCAGTGGGAGCGTGACCGCCGCGTCACCGTCACGCTGAGACCGCTGAAATATCGCTACGAACGAGACGGAACCGGTCGACCAGTCGTCGACGCCGCTGGCAAGAAGATGGTTCAGGGTAAGGACGAGAAAGGTGTGGACGTTCTCTGCGCCCTTGCCCTAGTACGCGAAGCACGTCTAACCGACGTCGACCTGGTCATCCTCGCGTCCCAGGACAGCGACCTTGAACCGGCTCTCGATGAAACTTTGGCGCTTAACACCGCCAAGGTCGAGACGTTCTGCTGGTTCGACTCCACCCAGCCGCGGCGCACCCGCCAACTGCGACCAGGTGGCGATCGAAGGGTGTGGAACACCCGGCTTACTGAAAACGAGTTCCGCAGCTGCTGGGATCCGACCGACTACAACTGACCGGCCACCGACAATCACCGAAGCAGGTTCGACGCGCCTAACGGCGCCAGGAGCCACCGCGCCGAGGTACAACCGAATGCAGCGGCATAGTTACACGCTGACAGCTTGTCCAGGCCCGGGGCAGGCCAGAATGCAAGTGTGACTGCCAAGGCCGCGCGTAAGGCCGCCAAGCGCGCCAAAGAGCGCCGTCGATCCGAACGAGCCGCCCACAACAACCGGGGCCGGCTTTCGCGGCCGCTCCGGCTCATCGTGGAGTCGATGGACAGTCTGCAGGAGTATGTGTCCGCCGCCGATAGCGTCGCAGCGGCCGAGCGCCTGGCCCTCGTCCGGCTACGGCAGGCGAGCCAGGACCTCGCCAAACTGACAGCTCCCTACGACGTGTTCGACGTTCTGGAACTCGTCCGACTCCGTAACGGTTTTGCCAACCCGGAGGAGTACAAGGAATCCGAACACGAAGGCAGCGTCGCCGTCATCGAGTTGGCTGCGCTCGTCATGGCAGGGCGCGGCCAGCGCTCAGGATCCCTTCCCTCGCAGGACGGTCACAGACCCCGTGCTGACAGCATCGTCGACCAGGTGCAGCAACTGGCCCAGCAAGCCCTCGACGCCGGATCGATGATGATCATGTTTCAAGCCGGAGCAGATACGGCCTCCGACCCAATGGCCACGCTTCGCTTTGGCACCCTGCTCAGAGAGGTCGCCGTGCGCAACCTCTCGTACCCGCACATGGTCGAGCATTCCCTGACGGCGCTGTTCGACAACGCCACGATGAACGCGTTCTGCGCGTCGGTTCTCGGCGTGACGGTTCAGCAGATCCGTAAAGTCCTCCACGCCGTGCAGGCCTTACACGAAGCCGGATGGCAGGCACGCTTCGATGCAATCGGTAATCTGGGAGAGTTGGCGCGGCGTGAGATGCCCAAATACCGCGACGGTCAGGGCATCAGCGATGAGGTCCGCGACGAGGTCGGGCGCTTATGGTCCCAAACTTGGTCCGACCCGGCCGACAGCTCCGACTTCGCAGACGTCGCCGTCGCTGCTCACGCGGATGTCCCCGTCGAGATAGCTACCACCGTCCTGGACCTGTTCAGCACCGACATGGTCCCCGCCGCTCCCGAAGCCGCTGCCTTGACGTTCTTCCGGGGCGAGTCGTCGCTGCGCCTACGACCGGTGCTTCACGACCCCTCCGGAACGCGCGTCGCCGTCCATGGCGGATTGCTCCTCCCCTCCATACGACCGCGCGTCGAGCAGCTCCTACAACAGTCGCCGCCAGCCTGGAACTCCTACCAGAAGATTCGGGGTGCCTATGTGGAGGCAGAGGCGCTCGCACTGCTGCATCCCCACCTACCCCAGTCGACAGTTCACGCAGGCTTGAAGTACTTCGTCCCAGACGACACCGCAAGTAGTCCACAGACCACCCCTGCCGCGTTCACCAAGCTTGCCGAAGGTGACGGGCTGATCCTTCTCGACGACATCGCCGTCATCGTCGAAGCTAAGTCCAACGCGCTCAGCAACAACGCCCGCGCCGGCAGCAGTGGGCGGTTGAAACAGGATCTGGTCAAAATCGTGACCAAGGCCAGCGAGCAAGCGGACCGTATGCGCACCCGCATCGAGCAAGACCGGGGGCTGCGGTTGCGTGACGGCACATGGCTCGACCTGTCAGCCGTCCGAGAAGTTCACTCCATAGCCGTCAGCCTGGAAGACCTGTCCGGCATCGCCACGATCACCACCGACCTGGTGCAAGCCGGTGTGCTTTCGAGCTCGAACCTGCCCTGGGTTGTGTCCCTGCACGACCTGAGGATCATCAGCGAACTCATCGCCAGGCCGGCCGAGCTGCTCCTCTACCTGCGTCGCCGCACCGAACCAGCCGTCACCCTGCGCTACCACGCCGTCGACGAACTCGACTTCTTTCTCCACATGTACAGCGCGGGACTCTACGTCGAGCCCGACCCAGACCAGGTCGCCCGCGACCTTCCACAGTTCGGCGAGCCCCGCGTCGCTAACCGCCGACGCTACAAAGCGCAGAACATGCAGTTCCTCACCAGCCAAACCGACCAGCTCGACGCCTGGTACATGCATCGACTTGGCTACCGCTCAACCGCAGCGCCCAAGCCCACGCTCAACGCAGAACCTGATCTGCTCAACCTCGTCGATACCCTCGCGGAACGCAACGACCCCGGGTGGCTAGCAATGGGAACGACGATGCTCGAAGGCTCCCCTGCCGCACGCGGCCGCTGCGCCGACCATGGTCCTCATCTGACTGCACTGACTCAGCAGGACGGTAAACCCCACACCATCTGCGTCGTCGGCGGTACCCGTGCCAACAACAGCTTTCTCATTATCTGGAGTAGCCGCGGCCTGGCCGAGCCCCCGGCCACGGCCTACAAACGCCTCGTCGCCTACGTCACCGCCAAGAAACACCAGATGGAGGTCGCTAGAGCCATAGGGCTGCTCTTCGACCCGACCACTAACGCCATCATTTGCACCCACTTCGACAACCGTCCGCCCGACGTAGACCTGGCTCTCGACGAACTCGTGGCCGAAATGGGACTCATTCCGGCATCGCGCCTGCCGCGACGCATCCCGTTGCGCCGCAAAGCCGCTCGTCATCGGTAACGGCCCCCTACCGCTGCGTTCGCTAGCTCTGCATCCGTTTGGCTGTGAACTCCCGTGAGGATGCACCAGCTGCGATCGCTAGGTTGTCACCGCAGTATCCCGCCAGCCACGCTGGGTCACTTGGGGATCCAGTTGCGGGACGGCCTCTCACAGGTCGTAGGGGTGGTGCTCCTCCCACCCAAATGGGGTCCACAGCAGCACCCGGCGGCCCAGCGCCGGAGCGAGCCACAAGTGTGTCACCACCGCCGGCAGCGGGGGTGGCTCGGATGGAAGAACAGCGCCAGTCCAGAGTCCGTCGGCGACGGCGAAAGGAAGCGCACTGCGGTGTATCGAAACGAACAGGTGCCGCTCGTCCGCTTCGGCGCGGGCGACCTTCTCGAGGTGGCGCGGCATGGGTGGCTCTGCGAACGCCTCGAGCAGCGCCTGGTTCAGCCCGACCAGCGAGTGGTCGACTCCGCCACCCCGGCCGGCTGGAACAACCATGGTTTCACGGACCCTGTCGCCGTCGACCGCTGCTACTTCTGGGTGGCCCCACATGTCCGAGGTGGACTCCTCGACTAGCCACGCCGATGTCGGGGTCGACGTTCTTGTGGCGAATCCACAGCTGCTTCGGTCGAGTGACGTTGGCGGCCTCGCATAGGAGCGCAATGCGGCTGTAGGAGGCTTTCAGGCGCGGCAGATCCCGCGGTGAGCCCACTTGGATGGTCCACCACCACAGGCCCGGGGAGGGCCAGCCGAAGTCGTCACGGCCAAGCAGAGCGTCTGTCTGCAGAGCGTCTACTGCGGCCAGTGCGGTCACTTCGAAAGCCGCCTGCCGACCGTCGGACAGGGTCAGCATCGCGTCCACCACGCCCTGCCGGCCCTGTACGTCCCATGGGGTAGCGACCGCACCGAGCACTTTCTCGACGATCAAACACGCCGCCTTCTCCTGCCGGCTCAAGCCCTTCAGCCGGTTACCCATAGCCCAAGCCGATTACGTGCGGGGCCGCTGCCCACGGTCGAGGGCTGCTGTCCCCTACCCGACCCCCGACCGCGACGCCGATGGCAACAGCGACGTTCACTGCACCGCTTGCGACCATTTTGTCCCCCCTTCCAAGTAGGCAGCCAGTGCTGCGAAACCGAACACGATTACGAACAGCGTGCAGAACTCGATCTACTTGTTGAGGCGTACGCGGCCGGGTGCACCGGCACCAGTCCGAGGACCGGCAGTCGGGAATCGGGTAGCGGACAGCAGCCCTTGGCCGAAGGCTGTCACTCGCGGTCAACCAGAGCAAGGCGGTCACCAGTGACGCCTAGCCGCGATCGTGTCCGTTGAAGGAACGCGACCCGCCCGTGACTGCCCCACCCCCTCGGGTACGGCGTTGCCCTTAATCCCGGCGCTGGCGGCGTATGCTGCGCGTAATGTCGTCCGCAGTCGTTACCGTGTTCCTGCGGACGATGGCCGCAAATAGTCACGACCCTTCCTCCCCTGATCTTAGCCAGGAGAACCTCGGCGTGAGAGTTCCGACTGACGTTACTGTGACGCCCATCGGAACTGTCGGGGGCACGCGCAAGCCTGAGGGCATGAGCGTGTTCGACGAAGCCGACGCTATTCCGATTCACCATCGGCCTCGCGTGCTTGGCGGCCTGAGCGACCGACCGCTTTGGGAGCTACCGGCGGACACTGTCCAGCCGCCACTACAGTTCGCGAACACCCGCGGCGCGCACTGGGTCATCGCGCCGGCGCAGGTGATGGCGCTGCCCGACTACGTTGCGGCACTTGAGGCGACCGCGCCGGCCTGGTCGGTGTGGCATGCCTGACTCCGTGGCGGTATTGCCTGGGGCGCTGGACATCCTCGAACAGCGATTGGGTGAGGACGATCCTGCGGCCGTCATGCAGGTGTTGCGGGCGCTGCAGCGCCTCGGGCTAAGTCGACAGGACCTCCAGGTGCACCTGGAACGCATGCGAGCCGTCAATGAGACCGTCGGTCGGTCCACGCTTTTCGAACGCCACTGCTTGCTTGCCCTGGACGTGGTGCTCGGGTATGCCGGAAACGCATCCCTGCGCTGGGACGCGGCGCAAATGGCGCGGCTGCTCCTGCCCCGAGTGCTTGCCGTCAACACTCTCGAAGGCGCGGTCGAACCCGCCCTTAGTCGCAGCGACATGCTGCCCCCACGGATGCTGAAAGTGCCGGTAGACGAATTACGGCAGGAGTTGCTCCACGAGTTCTCGTTACGGCTCGAGCAGCGGCAGGTCGAGCCCCGGAAAGCTGATTTCTTCCGGGTACCGAAGAGCGGCTTCACTAGCAGACCTGCGGCGTTGCTTGCGCCGCAGGACCGGATCGCGTGGGAAGCGCTTGCGGAGCTCATCCTGCCGTCGCTTCGTGCGGCCGCGCCCGCAGAACTCGTCTGGCCTCGGGGTCGAGAGCTCGTCGAGTTCGACGTCTTCTCCCGGACGCCGCTCACGTGGCCGGCGCCTTATGTTGTTCGCACCGACGTAGAGAGCTTCTATGACAGCGTCGACCACGCCGTGCTCGCGATCGGCCTCGCGACCTCGCTGCGGCTGCGCAGCACATTCACTCAGGCTGTCGAAGCCTTCCTCGACGCTGTCATGGGAAGTTCTCAAGGCTTGCCGCAAGGCCCCCCCGCCAGCGAAGTGTTCGCCACTTGCTACCTACTGCCTATCGACGGTGCTCTCCGCGCCGCGGGAGTCCGATTCGCTAGATACGCCGACGACTACGTGTTCGAAGCGGATTCGCTGTTGAAGGGCCGTCGCACACTAGAGCTGCTGGAAGAGGAACTCCGGGCAGTTGGCCTGCGTCTCAACTCTGCTAAAACTCGGATTCTTAAGGCGTCGACCTACCGCGACAACGTCGGCGCGGCGGTGAGCCCCCGCGTTGTCGCGAAGCAAAACCGGTTGGGAGAACTCGCCGAGGCACGGTTGCGCAACTCCGACGACATGGATGCTGTCGACGAAGAGTTGCGCGAGCTTGGCGTGGAGGAAGAGCTCATCTGGGACCTGCTCTACCACCGGTCGATAACGCTGGACGAAGTCATCGACGGGTTACGTGACCGCCTGGATCCCACGCTCACCGACAGCTATGCCGAGTTTCTCCGTGAGGAAGCGGGGAAACTTCGCAACGGCGACTACCCGACGGACGTCAGGAGCAGCCAGGCAGATTTAGAGGAGTCGCTGCTGTACCTGGCGAGCGCTCGACGCTGGGTTGACCAGGCCGCACTCATGGTGCCGCTGACGTGGCATCCGACGTTGGCCCCGGCCGCATCTGCCTACTTGCGCAACGTGGCAAAGCGACATCTTGAAGATACCCGTCCGGCGGTCCTCGAGTGGCTGGCGGAGGCGGGAAACACGGATTGGGTACAAGCCTGGGGCTGCGCCGCGGCCGAGGGCGAGCCCACTCTTGTCGACCAAGCGCTTGCAGGCCACCTGCGCCTGCTCGCGACGTCATCGGCGACAGGCCCGCTGACGCGCGCTGGTTCAGCGCGGGCGCTCGCTGCCGCAGACCTGCTAGATCCGGCAACATGGAGAGACGTCCTTAGCGCGAGCACGCCCGCGATGCTGTCGGAGTTGTACCTCGACGCGCAGGCCGCCCCCGCCGCATACCCGCATACGGTCCCCTCGCAGCAGTCTGCGTTAGGCCCCGCCGAGCTACCCGGGGACGAGTACGAGTCCGGACTATCGCAGCTTCCGCCGCCGTGAGCGGTAAGGGGCGGCCGAAATCTCTGGCGACTTGTAGCTGTCCTGCAAGCGGAACCCCACCGCACACACCGGCCGCTCGTCACAGCTCGCCGTGACCTGGACCTGCGCAATCGCAATAGACCCGCCCGGCTAAATGCCCGCTGACGCGAACCGCAACACCGATCACCCTGGCGCTTCCTTATTTGACGGTCCCATAATGAGCGGGTGGGGGTGCGGTGGACTCAGGCCAGCCCCGTAAGCACCGCATCGGCCGGGCGCACGCCCGGCCAACAGGAACGCGGGGTTGCTCTGGATCGGCCCGGATGACCGGGGCGTCGAGCTGGAGGTCATCGCCGCCGACCCTGCCAGGCCGGTACCTGGTGATCCACGTGATGCCGACAGCGTTGAGGAGTGGACCAGCATGACCCAGAGAATCCGCATCAACGACACCGATGTCGTCGAGCTCGTCGATGGCGGTGATATTGATCTCGACGCCGAAGACGTCCGCGTGGCTGATGGCACCCGCCTGACCGAGGCCGGCGCCGCCGCCCTCGCCGAGGAAATACTGCACACCGTCGGGCGGGGACGCCCGTCGCTGACCGCACCGGGTGAGCATTCCCCACAACTGCGGCTCAGCGTGCCCGCCGACCTCCACCACCGGCTCAAAACCCGGGCCGCTACCGAGCACACCAGCATGTCCCGCGTGGCCCGGGAAGCCCTCGAGCGCTACCACGCCTCCTGAAACCAAGCCCAGGGGCGCCCGCATCGGGTGATCGCCGCCAATGCGGCGTCGAACTCGCACGGTGACGGCGGGTACGTCGCGGGCGTAGACGGCCTCGGGACTGGTTGCCGGGTGAGTGCGGCCAACAAACCCGGCCACTCCGGCCCTCTCGGTCTCAGCGGGGCCGCCGCCCGCGCCGCTGGCGCTGGCGCGGGCTCGCGCACGGCTCGGTGCGCGGGGACCTCGACGGTCACCCCGCTCGAGGACTTCCTGGCCAACCAGTCCCGAGGCCGCCGCCCGGCGTTGCTCCCCCGCCCGGCGCCCGGCACCCGCCCCCGCTCACCCACCGCGATCTGGGCACCACACCACCGCAGGACACCACCCCCCGGGCGGTGCAACTTTCCCCGCCCTGCTGCCGCGCCAACGGCTACCCCAGATGGCACACACCTCTTGCATTCAGGATGCCAGCAAGGGCTTCTTTTCGGGCGACGCAATGTTTACCCTGCTCAGCATGGACCCCAAACTGTGCCCGCGCTGCGGCGCCGAGACCACCGCCAAGGCCCGGGGACGGCCCCGAAAGTGGTGTTCGGATCGGTGCCGCAAACTGGCCTCCGAGGAACACCGCGCCGCCACCCGCGGCGCGATCGGCCTGGAAATCCGGGACCGGATCATCGAGCGGCGGATACCGGAAGTCGTGTACCGGGCGCCGTCGATCACCGCCTCCATCACGCTGCTGCTGGCCGATGTGGCGGCGACGAAGAAGGTGCTCAACACCCTGACCCGCCGCGTCAAACGCGACCAGCTCGACCGCGCCACGATCAAGCTGCTCTGGCCCCACATCCACGAGCTCTACACCGAGGCCCGCCCCCGAATGGGCCTGCCCGAACGCCCCACCCGAGTGCGGGCGATGACACCGGCCGAATGCGCCGAACGGGTCCTGGCCTGGCCACACACCGCCGTGCAGGTCATCAACGGACTAACCGTCAAAGCCCAGGCCGGGCACCTGAGTCCCAGCGAGCACCGCGACCTGTCCACCGCCACCGGCCACCTCTCCGACGCGCTCACCACCACCCCGCCGACCTGACGGTCAGCGGTGCAGAACGCCCGACTGCAGGGTGCCCAAGACAGTGGGAGGGCAAGCACCCCCCACCCCGGGTCAGCACCCACCACCCGCCTGACGTCCCATCCGAGGACAGTGGAGCCCGTGTTGATGACGGCCGCGGCCACCGACGAGGTGAGCAGAACAACCCCCACCGCCTGTTGTCGGCGCGCGGAAACCATCACCGTGCTCCGCTTCGCCGGAGCCGTGCACCACCAACACGGGCAGGTGCACATCGAGGTGGACCTGGACACCCCCCTGCTGGCCCGCCGCTTGGGGGACGCCATCCGGGCCCTCTACGGCTACCCCACCCAACTGCACGCCCTGCCCACCCCCGGGTCTCCCGCCGCCACCCGCTATCGGCTGCAGGTCACCACCCCCACCGACGCCGCCGCCTTGGCCCGGCGCACCGGACTCGCCGACCCGCGGGGCCGCCTCATCCGCGGACTGCCCGCCCCCCTCGTCGCCGGCGCAGTGTGCGACGCCGCCGCGATCTGGCGCGGGGCGTTCCTCGCCGCCGGGACGCTGACCGAACCCCACCGCTTCCCCGCCCTCGAGGTCACCTGCCCCAGCCTGGAAACCGCGATGGCCCTGACCGGTGCCGCTCGCCGCCTGGGCATCACCACCAAAACCAAACACCTCCGTGACACCGACCGGGTCACCGTCCGCGACCCCGACGCCATCACCGCACTGCTCACCACCATCGGCGCCCCCGACACCGCAGCCACCTGGGCGCAGCAGCGCACTCAGCGCCGTGAGCGCACCCCCGGGCCCCGACTGCCCAGCTTCGTCGACGCCAACCTGGACCGCGCCACCTTCGCTGCGGACGTCGCCGCCACCCGGGCGCAACGCGCCTTGGTCATTCTCGGCGACCAGGTACCCGACAACCTGGCGGCTGTGGCCGCGTTGCGGATCACCCATCGTGAGGTGTCCCTGGAAGCCCTCGGCCAGATGATGGACCCACCGATGACCAAAGACGCCGTCGCCGGACGCATCCGACGACTCCTCGCCCTCGCCGACACCACCGCCCACCGCACCGGGATACCCGACACCACCGCCATCCCCAGCCGCATCGGACAAACCTCGACCACCGGATGAGGTCAGAGCCGTCGCCTACTCGGGGTCCGGGCCTGCAGCTCCTTCGGCCCGAGCGAGGTGACGGTAGACACTGGCCCGGGACACCCCCAACGCTGCCGCGATCCGGGTGGGGCTCTCACCCTTGGTACGCCGGGCTTGGGCTGCGGCGAGCTTGTCGGCGTCCATGACCGTGGGCCGTCCCCCGGTACGGCCTTGGGCGCGGGCCGCGGCCAAGCCTGCCAGGGTGCGTTCGTGCAGGATGTCGCGTTCCAGCTCGGCGAACGCCGCCATCATCGTGAAGAAAAACTTCCCTTCCCCACTCGGGCTGTAGGTGCCCGACAACTTGCCGGTGAGGATGCGCACCCCGATCCCCCGCCCGTGGAGATCATCAGCGATGGTCAAGACGTCTTTGACGCTGCGCCCGAGCCGGTCGAGTTTCCACACCGCCAGGACATCACCGTTGTCCGGCCGCAGATAGTCCAAGGCGGCGGCCAGTCCCGGACGGGCGGCGCCACGGGTGGACACCTTCTCCTCGAAGATCCGACCACACCCGGCGGCGGTGAGCGCATCGCGTTGCAACTGCGCGTCCTGGGCGACGGTGGAAACCCGCGCCAAACCAACGAGGTTGTGATGAGTGCTCACCATGGCGCCCACCATCGCACAACTCATCTCAGAAGGAGAGCGCCTGCTCGGCGGTACTGCGACGCGTTGTGGACGCATTGAGGTCGGCGCGTCGCGGTCGCGGCCGACCGTCGCAGAATCGATCGAATCTGACGCAGCGTGCAGTCAACTACTGTGAGTAATTGTGGCTGCTTGAGTCGACCCGCGCGGTCCGGTCAGCCCCACGACGAACAGTCCAGCGTCATGGCCCGGCGGAACACTATGTGT
>JAABUT010001924.1_pt1 | contig 21731 bp, 25 predicted proteins | sample 5559281 | NCBI WGS metagenome assembly JAABUT01 (sample SAMN10711880, study PRJNA513359) | rock metagenome | isolation source: Antarctica rocks | place: Antarctica: Victoria Land, Ricker Hills nord | collected 2016-01-04
AGACAACCGCTAAAACCGGACAAAACGGATGTCAGCCAGATCTACCGGATCCGGCCCTAGTAAGTTACACCTGCGGTTGTGTTGACCAGGATAATGGAACATTATGCTAGTCAGGGTCGGCGAGTGGTGGACGCATTTCGGGCCAGTTCTCGGCTCCCCTTGCGCCTTGGAGAGGTCATCGGCGGCCCATGGCCCCTTGTTTCGTCACGTGACAGCAGTGGCCGCTCCGCGCGGCGCCACCTTTCTCAGCAGTCGGGTCGCGACTCGCCCCCTGCCCTCATTTGCCCCACCCGCCGATCTTTGCAGTTATGGTCATTGGGCTGATGGCAGCCGTTTGACTTCCACGGAGGCAACATGGTACGCACGGGTCCCCAGGTCCCCAGGTCGCCCCACTCCCCCGCTGGTCAGCCGAAGGGGCTGTACTCTTGGACGCCGGCGCTCGACCCGATCTCCTTCGTCGTCATCGCCGCTGCCTTCTTGAGGTCCAGACACAGCTGGCCGTTGCGGAACGTCCGGTGGGCCGACCAGTCTCCGCGGTCGTCGGACAGGTTGCCGATTAGGGCGGGTACGTCGGCGCCGTTGTCGAGCTCGTCCCACAGCTCCGTGTCGTCGTCGAGTACCTCGCCGTTCGCATCGAGCACCGCGGCCGGCACCAGGGCCCCGTGCCGCTGGTCCGAGTAGTCCATCTGCAGGTAGGCGGCGTCCGGCCACTGCCGCGGTAGACCGTCGGCTGCGATCTTCACCGACAGCAGCTCCATGCGGGCCTGAGCAGCCGATGCGGTGGCGACCTCGGCCTCCAGTTGGGCGCTCAGGGCCCGGTCGGCCGGGGTGGGACCTGCAAAGCTCCACGCTGGGGTCGGCTGGATGGTCGACGGTGCCGAAGCGTCCATCGATGCTTCTGTAGTGGGTCGGATTGCTCATGCTGCGGATATACGTGGGACGACCTGCACGCCGGTGATCCAGCCGATCTGCTCCGTCGTCATCGCAGCTGCTGACTGCAGGTCCAGACACGGCTGGCCGCGAAAGGATGTGAGGTTGACCGACCACCCGCCCCGTCGTCGGACAGGTTGCTGACCAGTTCATGCAGGTCAGCTCCGTTGTCGAGCTGGGTCCACGCCTCGAGGTGGTCGTCGAGCACCTCGCCGTCGCCATGGAGAATCGCTACGGCTCCACGCCGGTCGTACCGCAGGTCGGAGTAGTCCATTTGGACGTAGGCGGCGTCCGGCCACTGCCGCAGGACACCCTCAGCTGCGATCTTGACTGACAGCAGCTGTATGCGAGCTTCGGCGGCCAAGGCGATGGACGCTTCAGCAGCGAGATGCGCGATGAGGGCCTGGTCGGCGGCCGTGTGCTCATCGCGGCCCGCGGGCATGACCGGCTGGTGAGGTGGCCCTCGATCGCACCCCGTTTGCTCATACTGGGCATATGCGCGGGCGGTTCAGCGCAGAGCCAGCGATGCAGGCCGGTGTCTGCCATATGACGCCCCATACGCTGCGAAGCACCGCACCACAGGTAAGGGCCGGTATATGGATCAGACCATAACTGGTCGCACGGGCATACGGGCCGCTCGCTTCGTGCTCCATATAGCGTGCCGTATTGCCCGGTCCTCCCCTGCGCCATACCGTTGGGTTCACGGATCACAACAAACCGGGCGTCTATGCAGTCAAGCGGTCCCATACGCCGTGCCGTATAGCGGCCAAACCGCCACCCCATATGGACAACCGTCCGGCATGCCACACCGGCATGAACCTCCAGGACGGCACAGTCGGTTCGTATAGGATGCAATATGGCCGCGGGCTGTGAGTGCTATATGGCCCGCCAGTTAAGTCTCATTGGGTGGCAACAGGCGGCCCCATATACCGCGCTGTATTGCACTCCGTACCGCACCGCATTGCTAGCCACATATGGGTGTTAGCGCCTGGCAAGCGGCACCATACGGCCCGAGCGCTAGCAAGACCTATGGCGCGGGTGCCACGTGTGCCATATGGCATAACGTACGGTGCCCAAGCGTGCGCGTCGGCCGCGCTGCCATATGGCGACCTAGCACCGCAGCGATCTGTCCGGCTTGCGCCTGCCGCTGTATGGGGGCCCTGTACAGCAACCCGATGAGCGGGCCCCGGCCGTGCTGCGATATGGCTGGACGTCCCGGCAGCTCCTACGGCGTGGCTACCGCGGCTGTCATATGGCGGACCGTACTGTGGCCCGGTGCCAAACTCACGCGATGCGCCATATAGCCCGCCATATGAAAACGCGCGGACTGGTGGCTATCCCGCAGTGCCACGATCCGTCCTCGTCGCAAACCAGAAGGGGGGAGTGCTGAAGAGCTCGATCGCTGCGGCGCTGGCCTCGATGGTGGCCGGGCGCCGGCGGGTCCTCCTGGTCGATGCTGACCCTCAAGGAAATGTCTCCCGGAACGACCTCGGTGTGAACCCCGGCGACCGCGGTCGCGCGCTGGCCATGGCCATTCAGTACGGAGAGTCGATCGAGCCCGTCCGCGGGGTACGGCCGGGTCTCGACGTGGTGCCCGGCGGCGTGCTGCTGGGCACGCTGCCACAGGCCGCGGCCGTCACCTCGGCAGCAGGGCTCGATATGGCGGGGAACCTGTCAACGACACTGGGGGATCTGGTCCGCCAGGAGGAGTACGACCTCACCATCATCGACTCAGGCCCTGGCGACGTGGGGCTGCTCGATGTGTTGCTGCGCGTCTCTCGCCACCTTCTGGTGCCCACAGCCGACGACGACGCGTCGCTGGAGGGTGTGGACCTGATCGCCGGTCGATACCTCCGCGCGCGGAAGGACGGAGCTCAGATCGAACTGCTGGGCGTAGTCCTTGCCAACGTCAATCATCGAGCTACGAACCGCAACAACGCGGTCATGAAGTCGATCGCCACCAAGCTGGAAGGTTCCGGAGCGTCGGCATTCAATACGATCATCCGCACAGACAAAGCGGCGGCGGTGGACATGCGAGCCCGCCACCTCACGCCGGGGGAGCTGGTGGCTGTTGCCGGGGCGAGTCAGAAGGCCAGGTTCGCCAAGCTGCGCAGCATCTCAGGACACGGTGGCTCGCAGCCGACAGAAACATGGTCACGTGACGGCAGTGGTCTGGCGGGGGATTACCAACAGTTGACGAGAGAGGTGCTGGGACGCATTGCCGAGCAGGAGAGGCGGGCGGGATGACGACTAAGAAGGGGGCCTTCGACCCTCAGAGGCTCGATGACGAGCTGGACGAGTTACTTCCTCCCGCTCCACTCAAGTTGGTTCCGACGCCGGCCCCTGCTTCCGTAGAGACGCCGGCGAAACGGGAGCCAGCCGCTGCCAAGCCAGTTGCATCCGTTCGGCCCGCCGAAGGCATGGGGGAGGAGGGGGCAGCTCAGCGACCGGCCACGAAACCTTCGCGCGCCAAAGCCGTCGCTGCCGCCGCGGGGCCGCCGAAAGTAGCCGGGAACAACACCGCCCCAGTCCAGTCCACGGTCGTGGTCGCCGCCGCGCGACTACCGCAGGACCTGTACGAAGCTTTGACTACTTTTCTCAGTGCGTCACCCGAGCGGCCTTCGTACGCCCAGCTCATCAGCTGGACGTGTCAAGACCAGCCGGCCGCCGTAGTGGACGACCTTGCTCTCTCTGCGGCCAGCTTGGCCCGGGTACCGCGGGGGCGAGTGAAGGCCGCACCGTTCGCCTTGGTGACACCGCGCTTCCTACCCGACGAGATCGGCGCAGTCGATGCTGTTCAACAGCAGGCCGCCGCCAAGCTCGACCAGCCGATCACCCGGACACAGGTAATCTGCGCCGCCATACGGGTTGCCATACAGTGACCCATATAGTGCGCCGTGCCGGTCAAGGTATAGCGTGCTGCAGCGTCCACGCACGCCAGGTGGAATCCCAGTCAGCCGCGTCGCATGACCGCCCCGGAGCAGGGCGGTCCACCCGAGCGGTGATCTCTGCGAAGACCGCGTCGATCTCGGCGTCACTCTTGGGCGGGGCGTGCCGACTGTGCGACAGCGTCACTCCGACATGGCAGGTGTGGCAAAGCAGCCGCAGGTTGTCCGGGTCGGAGCTGTCGCCGTTGATGTGGTCGATTTCAGTGCCGGGGGAGGAGCACATCACGCAGAGGCCGCCATCGCGCTCGATGATGTGCTCGCGGGCGGCGCGGGACAGGTACCGGGCTACAGAGTCATATCCGCCGGCCAGCGCGTGCGCCATCTTGATACGCAGAGCCTGAGCGACGTCCTTGGGTAGCGACGCGCGGCCGTAGGTGGCGAAGGCGGCGCGAAACGCTCGCACCGTCTTCGCCTGCGCCTTGCAGGCCAAGGAGCAGTATGGCGTCGGCCGGCCCGGCTCGGAAGCGACTGTCGCAGTTCGCGCACAGGTAGCGCACCTCGGTGAGCGGCTTGTGATCGGTCCCGTTGGCGCCGATCCGCACGCGCGCTCACGTGAACGGTGAAGTGGCCGGAGCTGTGCAACTCGCCGGTCGGCCGGATCCCCCATCGGCCACGGCGGCTGCCTCCTGGGCGCGCTACACGGGCCGGCGGAGGGCCCTGGATGACGGTCAAGCGCCGGGGCGCGTTCGCGTGATCGAGCTTGTCTGCCATGAATGTTGTTCTCCGCAGTTGATAGTTGCTGGGTCCGAGAACGAGAATACCGGCAGTAACATGAATACACCATGAGAGAACTCTTACGGGTGACGGATAAGGCCGGTGCGACCCGCCCGCTTAGCGACCCACAGCGATAACCGCACGAGCTTGAGACGGCCGGCTAATGACAGGCCTCGATGGAGTGCGAACCGCCACGTTAGGCCTGGCCGGCGGCGGTTATCGTCGTCGCGAGTCAAGTCCATGTCATGACGGCATGGGTTCACCCGCCCGACCGCGCGCCCACCAGATGAAAGGCATGCAGTTCACCTCGGGTATTGGGTCTCCACAGTAGACGCGCGAAGCCAATTGCCAAAGCACGCCCAAGGTCCGATCGTTCAGGCCGTAGCGCTCTTTGACTTTGGCAGGTGACGCCCCACCCAGGACCTCCATGACGACCTTCGTCTGTGTGGCGCTCCGCTTGTCGGTCATCTGAAGGACCAATGTCATGGCGTACGCCGCCAAGACGAGTACGACGTTCACCACCGCTGACGTAAACTGCAGCTGGGGCGGTTCGATTGCCACCGGCACTGCCACGCTTACTGCGCAGCTCGCCACAACGGAGATTACATCGACAGACCACATTTTTTTACCCATGTCGTCACCGTACTTAGAGGCGCACGGCAAAGTCAACAATCTATTACGCTATCACGTCGACACACAACGTCAACATGTTTGCAGCGTAACACGCTCGTGAAAGTCGTCAAGTAATTCATGATCGCGTTATCCGCTCGTCGAGACCGACAGGTATCGCGTCATTGACCACCACCCGCAAGAAAGTTTTACCCGCGGGTCTTTTAGATTTTGTCTCTATTCTTCTCTGCCGTCACGGCTGACTGCGGTAGCTGGCCCGGTCGGCGGCCGATCGGATGACGTAAAAGGTGCGGCATGCATCCCCATGAACGCCCCGACTGCGCGTTCAGATGCCGGAGAGAGCCTGCTCGATCTGCTCGATCACTTGGGAAAATCCGTCGTGCATCTCGTCTACTTGCTCGCCCGCCTCTTGGATCTTCCGGGCGGCGAAAGAGTGCGCCCGGCGGATGTTGGCGCGGCGACCCAGAATGCGCCGGCCGTCCTCCAGCAGTGCCCGGACGTCGTCGACGTCGACTTGCTGATCGCCAGGCTGCGACTCGCGATCTTGATGTGGGCCCCGCGCATGGACTGATACCTGCCCGGCATGCACGCCGGGCGACATCACCGTGTGCAACGTCGAAGGCGACCACCAGGACTCCATCGACGAAGCGGTGCAATGGCTGCTCGACAACCTCGCCGCCGACGCACAAGCCCACCCCCAGCAGTTCCCATCGTCTAGGTCTCGTGGGTAGAGCAGCGAAGCCATGTTCAGCTCAGCGGGACTGAAATCCGTCCGGCCGCCACGCCTGGCCCCCATGGGCCTAGTCTGAAACGCACAGTTCAGCGCTCGCGTGAAAGCGCGAGGCTGCAGGCCATCCGCCCGGTGGGTGCGACGACAATCGATATTCAATTCGCGGGAGATTCAGGCTCAGCGGGTCTGTTCACCCACTTCAGAAGGGCGTTCTCGCCTTCAGACAGGCGCATCCCGTCGGTGGATCCAGGATTGACGCCGGGCGGTTCGGACTTGGAGGCTTGGAGGCCGGCTAGAAATCCACTGACGCGGAGTAGGTCGTCGGAGTCGAGCTCGCGGAGCCCATCGACGACGGCGGCCAGCATGGTGATGCGGTCTCCGGATTTGAAATGCCCGTCACGTGCGCTGCGGAGTTGAGTTTCGAGCAGACGCTCGAGCCGGCCCTCGATCACACTCTCCTGCATTTGGTGGTCAAGTTGACCCCAGTCGACGTCAAAGCCGGCGGGGGGAAATCGGACCTCGATCCAATTCTTGAGGTCTTCTGGCAGGTGCGCCATCTGAGCGGTGCGGTTCAGGTCCACCAGCTGCTCTGCGTCAAGTCCCAGAGCATCTCCGAGCTTGGCGAGGATGTCCTCGCTGGCGCGACGGCGCCCAGCCTCCAGATGCGACAACATGGCAGCGGACACGCCGATGCGGTCGGCCAGGGCCTGCTGGGTGAGTCCAGTCGCCTCCCTCAGTCGCCTGAGCTCACCGCCGAAGCGCTTGGAAGCGGCATCAGGAGGCCTGGTCACTTTGTCCAGCTCGTCGGGCAATCTTTGCTGGTTCATCACTCGACTCTACCACTCCGGTTATGCGTGTACCTCTTGACTATCCCAGTCTTGTAATGCTCTACTTCAGCGGTGCGGTTAATTAGAATCGATCCTACCGAAAGAGTTGAGACACGTGAGCCCCGACCAGAGCACCGACGTTGTGAGCCAGAGCCCCGGCAACCGCCGCACGGGCGGACTGTACGACCTGCCCGTCGTCGGAACCGCTGTCGGCGCCGTACGGGAACTTCTATGACGGGATGGCCCGGACCGATTCGGACAACTTCGGGGTGACGGTGGCGAAGGAAGTGTTCCGTCACGGTTCGGTCATCGTCGCCGCCGCCGGCGTTGCAGTGGTCATGTTGTGAGTACGACGCGGCGATTTCGACGTAGCTCGTGTCCCGTCAGCTATAAAAGGCGATTTCGTGACAGGCGGGAGGCGATTCGAGCGCTCCACGCTGCGTCAAACGCACGGCTGGTTTGCCAGTCCGAGGGCTCTACGTGCCGCCGGCAGGAGTGCCGGATGTATCAATGCGCGGACTGTCGCGGGTGGCATCTGACCAGCTCGCCTGGAACCAGGGCGGAACCGATTCTCGCACTGGCTGGTTGACGCACCGAGCGGACTTCCCCTCCGGAGATTCTGCTTCTGAACCTTCGCAGGATCCAGATACTGCGTCAAAGTTCCACGGACCTCGCCGAGCGCGCCGCGTCCCGCTGACCCGGCACAAGCTCAGCCGAGCTCGATACAGCCGCTCGTCGTCGCGGCCCTGGGAAGTGTCTACAGCGGTCGACCCCGGTCGGCGTCAAGCCGCGCGTAGTAGGACTTCGAATCGTGGAGGCCCTGGATTTGGCGGATTACCTGGTCAGACAGCTCGCCGTGCCCGAGGATCTGTTCCCACGGCACGGCAACCCAGGCCGCACCGGTCAGGTCGTGTCCGAGGTCCGCGGCCAGCTTCCGTTGCGCCTTCCATTGACCGCAGATCAGGGCGAAGCCGGCGTCCTTGAGTCGAGGACGGAGAGCTCGCACCCGCCGAAGTGGGTCGAACTTGTTGGCTCCGACGGTCAGCACGACTGCCCGCGGAACGACAACCGAGGGTAGGTACCTGAAGAGCCAGAAGAGGCGGTACTCCTGGCTTTCGCTCCCGAAGACTTCGGCCAGCTGACCTGTGCTCAGGAGCTTGAGCGGGTTGGGTCGTAATCGATGCCAGTCGTACAGCGGGACGGAGAACTCGTGCAGCGCATTGGATGCGACACCTCGTTTCCCGTCGTTGTTCGCACCGTCTCTGAGCCAGGCTCGATGAGTTCGCATCAGCGAGGACCGTTGATGTCCCGCCGCAGTGTCTATTTGGATCAGAAGGGTGACGCCGCACTGTCCTTCCTTGGGAATCGCCCAGTTGTCTCTGATCGTGCCTTTGATCTCCACCCCGACGTCTGCTATCCGGGTGTCGGGGTGGCGCATCTTCACGAGGTGCAAGTTCTCGATGACGTGGAACTGCAGTTTTGTGCCCAGGCTTCGACGTTCGTCGCTGTCGACCTTGTCGTCGTCGAAGTCGAACCGGTGGGTGCGCCACCCGTCCAGGATGTAGAAGATCGCATCCTCCACGGCATCGCCGATCAGTTCCGGCAGGTCGTCGTGCTCTTGCAACCACGACTGGACCCGTACCAGTTCCTCGTCGCGGGCAGGGGCGATCAACGGGTGCTCCTGGCCCCGGTCGTTGCGGCACACGGATCCCTCGCCCGGCACGGGGAACCCAGGGCGCTGCGGCTGTCGGTTCATGATCCGGGCCCGGTCGGTGGCCGGTTCTGGTCAAAGCCCACCGCGGCGGCTACGCACGGCGGCGTGCGAGGGGGCTCTTCGCCGAAGAATCGTGCTCCGTCGCTCATCCTGCGCGTCCGGGAAGTTCGCCTCGCCATTGGTAGGGGCGCAGGGCGGCATTGGTGCTGTCGGGTGGTTCGTCGAGTAGGTGGATGTCCACGGAAGCGCCGGTCGCCGGGTCGATGCCGGTGACCACGGCCAGAAGGTAGTCGGCCGGGTGAGCGGCCGCGAAGCGGCGTTCACCCTCGGTGAGGAAGAATCCGGGAGCGAGTCCTTGCGTTCCCTTCACCTCCACGTATAGGGGGCCGGTGGCGGTTGTCGCGCGGATATCGTAACCCGGATGGTTGTAGGGCATCTCGGAGACGTCGAGAACGTCGTCGCGCCGCCGGAGAAGTTCGAGCACCTCGCGACGCGAGATCTTCTCGATCTCCCTGCCCAGGACAGTCGGTACGTAGGCGGCGTGAGCGTTGTCAGGCAGCCGACCGGTAGGCGACGTCGCCGCCCACACGATTCCCTCCCACGTCTCGGGATCCACCCGCCGCACGCCCGGCTGGAAGTAACCCCGACGCGAGCCGCCCGGTTCCAGATGGCTGCCGTCCGCCTTCTTGAACGGGACGGGATCCAGGAACGGTGTGTAGGAGAGGATCTCGCATCGCATCCGATCCGGTTTTGATCCTGCTGACGTCGCTCCGATGGTGCCGCACCCCAGGTACACCTGAGGCTGTGTCCCGCCGACGTCGCGCCGCCGACCCCGGTAGTAGACGAAGACCTCTCCGGGTTGGATCAGGTTCCGGTAACGCCGCGGGTACTCGTAGACAAGGCCCAGCACGTCGGCGTAGGTGTGCCCGGACTCCGTCGCCGCGCCGGTAGCCAGCACTAGAGGCATTGTGCGACCGCCCGCACCAGGGGGCCGAAAGTGACCCGGCTGCAGTGTCCGGGCACGTTCCACATCACGCGTCCGACGAACGGCGCCGCAAACTGTGGTGTCGAGGCATACCGGTGAGTCTGACATCACCGATGCTCGCAACGTCGGCGAACGAGCGACAATCGAAGATTCGCCGCGCAAGCGGTCGCTTGGGCTGCAGCCGCCTGAGGGCGAGGCCGACGTTCGACCCGTCCGCCTCAGGCGATGGCGCGGTCGATCCCGGCCTCCACAAGGGCGAGGCGAGTGTCGGATTCGACTCGACAGTGACGGTGACGGCATCCCGCAGACGTCGTCGAGCGGGACCGTCACCAGATCACGACCGGCTAGCCGAGCTGATGGCCGCGTTCTGGCGGAGCTGCTTACGTGGGATCACCCGTGGGGTATGTCAGAGTCGCTGCATGGCTGGCGACGACGGCGATGGTCTGTTCGATCGTCTCACTCCGGGTGAGCGCCCTCCCAAGGGTCACTTTGTCCAAAGTAAACCCGACACGGCTGGGCTCACCGCATTGCCCCCACCCGCAGTGGACTCGCGGGCGAACGCGATCCGGCGGAGCAGAAACCGTTTCGAGGTTTATCCGGCGCCGACCGTGTTGATGTCGAGCCGGCGACCGTTCCCCGAGTCCTCCCTGGTGGAAGTCGCACATCCGGCTCAGGTCGAGGCGGTGGCGGCATGGTTCGAAAGCCGGCTCGATGGCAGAGATCGTTTTCGGTGGGCGTTGCGAGACTCTCTGGACGAGCTGATGGACGGGCAACGGACCGGGAGGTGGTGCTATCAGCATCTGTCGAAGACAGAGAAGACCTATCTCGGCACCGCTGTGGAGATCAATCTGACCAAGGAGTTCGCGATCGCGGCCGGCAACGACCTGGACTGGGAAGTGGCGGGCGCGGACCTGGACTGCAAATTCTCCAAAGACCTTGCCGGCTGGGAGATCCCGATGGAGATGTACCGGTGCTCCGATCACGGTGACCGGTCCGGCAAGGCCGATCACCCGGCCCTGTTCGTGTGGTTCGACGACGATCACGGCCGGTGGGCGGCGGGAGTTCTGCAGATCACCGACGACCTACTCAGGTGGAGAGAAGGCGTCGTCGGTCGGTCGCGGGTCAGGGCGTACAACCGCGACAACAAACGCAGGATCAGTGACGCTGCCCTGCCGCTGATCCGGTGGCTGTGGGGTGGCCTGCAGGACGACCTTCCGAGCAACCTGCTCTTGCATCTGGACCCGGCGGTCAGAGAACGCATCTTCTCGGCCGCGAGCCGCGCCCGGCAGAGCAGTGGCCAGCAGCGCATCAATCAGCTGTTCCGGGAAGTGACGGGGCGAATCGTCGGCCGGCAGACGGTTCTCACTGTCGGACAGCAGGACGACGCGCCCAAGCGGGTCCGGGAAGCACGTCTCCAACTGCGTAACGAGGGCTATCTGGTTCTGGGACACCAGGAGTCACACCCCGAGATCGCAGACCTGCTGCAACTCACGGTGCCCGTCAAGGGCGAATGGATCTCCGTCCGGGTGACGAAAGTCGACCCAGGAGACTCGAGGCCGATGGTTTTCATCCAAGGCCGATGGTGGGCCGTCGCCCATTCGGAGGCCCCCGCGACGGTTGCGCCGGTTCTCCGCGGGCTCTACCTGGAACCCCAGCCCTCTAGAGCCGGACCGACAGGCACAACTGCGGGCGCCGCCCCAGCGGGCTGAAAGGCTCGACCTCGACCCGAAGTCAGGACTCGTCCAAGCTCTTGCGCCGGGGCTGACCGGTCTTCCGCCGGGCAGGTCTGCCGAGTTGCTTGGCGATGAGGGGATGCAGGTGCCGGGCGATGGCTTCGGCCAGGACAGGTGGGACGGCGTTGCCGATCTGTCGGGCGACTTCGATCTTGGTTCCCTCGAATTCGAAGTGGTCGGGGAAGGTCTGCAAGCGGGTGGCTTCGCGGTGGGTGATGGGCCGGTCTGCGACCGGGTGCAGGTAGCGGCCCTTCTCCGGTTTGAAGAACTCCGTCCGCACCGTCAGCGCCGGTCGGTCCCACCACAGTCGCCCCATCACATCTGCCGTGCCGGTGGGCTTCTCCGCCCAGCAGCGTGGGAGCAGATCGGGTCTGTTTCGGGCGAGGTCGAAGCGGTTACCGCCCTCGGGGACCGCCCGGTACCGCTCCAGGGACATCGGTCGGGCCGTCCGCCCGAAGTGCAGGTCCTGCCCGCCGTCGGGGTCGGTGGTGATCTCCTTCGACTCCGGGTACAGCTCGAGTCCGTCGAACGCGTCGCGGACGGTGACGTACGGCTGGCCCGTTTCTGATTGCGGGCCGTGGGTCCGCTCGGGTGGCCACGGGACCTGGTCGACGCCGCGAACGGCCATGAAGATCCCCCGTCGTCGGCGTTGCGGGGCGCCATAGTCCGCGGCGTTCAGAACGCCGTAGTTGAAGGCGTACTCGCTCAACTCCGGGTCGGTGTCCATCAGTTCCAGCAGCCGGACGAACTGCGCCGATCGCTGAAACTCGGGCACGTTCTCGATGATGAAGGCGACCGGGCGGACCTGGCGCACCGCCCGCAGGTAGTGCTGCCAGAGTTCGTTCATCTCGGCGCGGCTGTCCTCGTCACGGTTTTTCCCCAGAGGGGAGAAGCCTTGGCAGGGCGGTCCGCCGATGATGACGTCTGCGGGTTCGAAGTCCTCGACGGCCTCGATCGGTCCGTCGTAGACGGGGCAGCCGAAGTTCCGTTTGAAAGTGCGGGCGGCGGCGGACTCGAACTCGATCGCCGACACCGGCTCGTATCCGAGGTTGCTCTGGGCGAACCCTAGCGAGAGTCCGCCGGCGCCGGCGAACAGGTCCAGAGTTCGCACCGTCTGGACTCGTGTCCCCGCCTTGGCGGAGGACGGTGTATGTGCTTGCTTGTACGGGCTCCCCATACAGGCAGGCTAGCGCATCGCTGAACGCGGCACCACGCGACACGCAGGAAGACAGATGTGCGTTCCAAATCCGGATGCTGCGGGCAGGATCGACTGCGGGCGACCTCTAGAGCCCTCCGATCACCACCGCATCGGGAAGGGACACCGGAGTGGACGTGACAGGCGGTGGGGCCCCGTTTGACGCAGGATCACGGCCGGACGAGTTCGTCGTCATGGCCTGTTCTGCCGGTGAACGACTGCACGTCATCTCCGCTGAGATCGCCGAGTGCAGCGCCCGGCGTCAGGCGGCGGTGCGAGCTCTGCGAGATCGATTCGGATGGTCTCACCAACAGGTCGCCGACGCTCTTGGAATCAGCCGCGGCCAGGCGCAGAGTATTTACGAAGGACGATCCTCCGGCGGCCGACCTGGACGCGCCCGCACACAAGAGATCGGTGGATGACTCGACCGCACGTGGCCGAGGCCGTGCCGTCAGGTATCAGCTCGCCACCCCCTGCGTCGGACTGGTCATCGATGTCGCAGTCCGGTGAGCACCTGGTGGATGAGGTCGTGGGTGCAGGTCAGGAGCACCTGGCGAGCGATGAACAGGACGCAGTGACGCGCGGCAGCACGTAGGCGAGCCGAGTAGGTGGAATGAGCGCGATGACGGTGACGCCGATTGGAGGTCATACCGGTCGATATGCGCGGGGTCGTGTTTGCTGTGGGGGAGGCGGCGAGTGGCGTCCCACGGAACCGGTTGTAATCTCTCGTGTTGGTTTGCCGGGCTGGTGAATGTGGATCCCTGCACGGCCGCATCGGCGGGCGGCGGGCTTTGATGATGGCCGATCAGCCGGCGCAGATTCTCGATCAGGGGATTCAGGTGTGAAGCCACCCAGCCAGGGATGACCTGCCGGCGGTGTCTGCACCCGGCTCAGCTGGGAGTCCCTTGCACCGCTGGTCCAATGATGGCCGGTTACGTTGGCCTGGTGGCTGACACTGCGTCCTGGGCCTCCTCTGCCGGGACAAGAGCCTCAATGCGGGCCAATCGAAGTCGCGACACCGGTCCGGAACTCGCGGTGCGGCGGGCGGTACACGCCTTGGGGTTGAGGTACCGAGTGTCGGTCCGTCCTGTCCCTTCTTTACGCAGGACGGCCGACCTGGTGTTCACTCGTGCCCGGGTCGTGGTATTCGTAGACGGCTGCTTCTGGCACGGTTGCCCCGAACATCACACCGTCGCGGTGACCAATGCCGACTTCTGGGCGGCCAAGGTCACCCTCAATCGTGACCGCGATATCCAGACGTCCCGGTTGCTGCGCGAAGCGGGATGGACGGTGCTGCGCTTCTGGGAACACGAGGACCCCGCCGAGGCGGCCCTCGTAATCCACCAGGCCTGGTCGCGCCGGCAGGGGTTTGCGCTGTAGCCGGGCGGGGCCCGCGTACTCCCGCCCGACCGCGTCTCAGGATGAAGCCGGCCTGAGTTTCTCGGGCCACCACGGCGATGAAGGTCGCGGCCGCCCCTCCCCAGGCGTCCCGGCCGGTTCGGGCCTTCGCCGGGTTACCGTCGGGCGGCGGGTTCCACCTCGAAGTACGCGTCGTCGGTGTCGGCGTAGACCAGGATCAAGTCCAGCAGGTAATCCGGGTTCTGCTCGATGTAGCGGGCGATGCCGGGCCCGGTGGGTCTTGGCTTCTTTTCGGTTGGTCCCGTTCTGGACAGCGGATCCCAGGTCGCGCGGCCGCCGACGATGGCGACGTAGGCGACCGGGCGCATCAGCACACCACCTCAGCCGCTGATAGAAGCTCGACACCGGGAGCCGTGCCCAAGCGAGCTGTCCATGCTGGAAGGTCCACGGCCGTCGAGCGGTGACATCCGTTGACCCTGTTGGAGTAATTCGGTCACGATAGGCCGCGCGGCGTCTAGCGTCGCCGATAGGCTCGTGGTTCGCTGCCCGAACGGGTCTGTGGTTGGTGCGGGAAACGGAAGCGGGCGGTCAAGGGTGGTAGGGGGCATCGAGGAGTTTGACGCGGTCGACATGCGGCACATCCCGCCGGATCCCGGGGTACTCCAGGCCATAGGCCTCAGCCACGATCTGAGCACTGCTGTCGCGGACATCATCGACAACAGCCTCGACGCACATGCGAGGCACATTCTTGTGCGTCTCGTACTCCGTGATGGGGCCGTCGTGCGGATCCAGTTCGTCGATGACGGCGACGGCATGGATGACGACGGTATCGACCGAGCCATGCAGCTCGGGCGGCCCAAGACGGAGTCGGTAGGCACCTTGGGGTTCTTCGGCGTAGGACTCAAGGCCGCATCCTTCAGCCACGCTGGAATCTTGACCGTCCTGTCACGCAGGAAATATGGACAGCCGCAGGGCCGTCGACTCCATCGGGAGAGCGCGAACAACGGATTCGATTGCGAAGTACTGAAAGGTGATCAGGTGGCGATCGCCCTTGATGCCCAGTGGCCCGGGTTCAGGACGTCGAGAAAGGGCACGATCGTCGTATGGGACACGATCCAGAGCTTCCCTCCGTCCCGGGACTCCGAGGCGGCGAAGAAGTTCGTCGATACGACGATTCAGAAGCTGCGAGTCCATTTGGGTCTGCACCTGCATCGTTTGCTGACCACTGGCAACGCCTGGGTGGGTATCGACGTCCAGGACAGCGTCTCCGGTGAAGTAGTTCCGTGCACGCGTGTGGAGCCGATCGATCCCTTCGACTACCGACGACCGGGTAACGTCGACTACCCGAAGACATTGATCGCGGCCGTCGGCACCGTGATGATTCCTATCAAGTGCTATATCTGGCCTGGCCGCTCGGATTCACTTTCGTTTCGGTTGCCAGGAAGGGCCCCTGAGACCTTTCAGGGTTTCTTTATATATCGAAATCAGCGGCTTTTATCAGCCGGCGGTTGGCTCGGTGTTCGTGATGAAGATCGACGACTCCGGCTAGCTCGAGTGGCCGTTGATATCGAAAAACATCTTAACTTGTTCACCATGAACGCCGAGAAGTCCTCGGTCCGGCTGACTGACGATGTCATCTATGCGATCCGCGCCGCCGTGTCTGACGATGGCACAACCTTCGACAGCTATCTGGAACGGTCAGAGGAGGTTTTCCGAGAAACGAACAAGCGGTCTCGTCAGCGACCTCCGGTGTTGCCGCCGGGCAGCGGCTTCCCGCCCGCAGTCAAGCGGACGATCGCGCACCAGCTGCCGATGCTAGATGGGGAGGACCCCATCAACATTAAATGGCAACCTTTCGAGAGCGCCGACTTCATACGAGTGGACCGGGAGACCAGAACACTGTGGCTGAACAGACGCTACCGTTCGGCCATCCTCAACGGTGACTATGGTTCCCTGAACGATGCGCCGCTGGTCAAGTCCCTGCTGTATCTCCTGTACGAGGACATTTTCCGCGGTCAGACCATCGGCCCGAAGGAGAAAGAGAACATCAACATCTGGCAGAACATCCTAAGGTCGGCGGCCCAAAAGCAGCTAGCGGACTACGACAAATGACGGCGCCCGAGCGGTATCCACCGTCTTCCACTATAAAGCAGTACATGGATGGCGGCGTTCAAGGGACGATCTCGGTCGCCGGGAATCCGCCGGCTGAGATCGTGGTCGACCCGGCCCACGGGACCTTGAGTATCCGCGTCCGGACGAACGGCGCAGCCCCGGACTTATCACGGTATGAAAACCTCGCATGCACGGCTGAGTGGCAGGACGGCGACTCGTGGCTCCACTTAACTGCGCATCTGCACGGCGACCCCGGCGAGATCTATTCGTTACTTTGCAACGTCTTGGACCGTCTGCAATTGCAAGGAGTGGGCTTTGGGGCCGCGGTCCAAGGTGCACTGGCGGCACTCAGCTCGTTGCTTGAAGAGCGAAGGCGAATGTCCGAGGACGCCCAGATCGGCCTGATTGCCGAATTGCTTGTCTTGCAGTCCATTGCATCTGAAATCGGAGCGAACGAGGCCTTGTCGGCATGGCGAGGGCCCCTTCGCGAGGAGCACGACTTCGGTTTATCGAAACTGGACATCGAGGTGAAGTGCACTCGAAGCGAGTTGCGGCACCACTGGATCTCGGGACTATCGCAGCTCGTGCCAACCTTTGATCGGGACTTGTTCATCCTTTCTGTACAGCTGACGTCGGCGGGCGCCGGACCGGGGGTGACGCTCCCCGATGTCGTGGGGTGTTTGCACGCGATCCCAGATATGAATCTGCAAAAACTTGATGCGGCGCTGAGATCGGTGGCCTACTACGACGAAGATGCCAACCTCTACCCTCACCGGTGGACGTTGCGATCTGACCCGCAGTTCTTCTGCGTGGATGACAGCTTCCCTCGCTTGACCCGGGACATGCTGACCGACGCCGTCCAACTTGGTCACCGGATCCTAGATCTGACGTACAAAGTCGATCTAGAGAATATTCCCGCTGCGCTGCCACCAATCACTTTGTCCATCGAAACGAGTATCGGAGAAGTGCTGTGACACTCGACTGGCGCGAAAGTCTGTTCCACGAAATTCTCGACTCCATTTCCAAAGGATCGCCACGAAATTTGATCGACCGTGCGCAGCCCGATGCCACTGAAAATCATAGTCGAGCTGTCACTGTCGAGGACCTGCTGGCGACGGTTCGAGACGCCTCACCCGAGAGCGGTTTTCTGAACGCCCTCGGCATCCAAGTGCACAAATGGGATGCCGCAGACGAGTCAGGCGACGACTGGACGAGCGGAACAGAGCGATTTACTTTCGAGCGCCGGGCCCTCGTCGCGAAACGGCTCGGTCTCGACACCGTCGGAGCAGCCGCCCTCCTGAAACGGCGTCCCATATTCAAGGGTGGGACCGTGGTCGTGACCGCACCTTGGCACCACTGGTACACGGATGCGCGAGCAGCTGAGCATGCCTTCTACTGGCCGCTTTACAAGTCATACCTGACTGAAGTTCGCAATTGGCCGCCTGAAAACGTCGCTGCGCTCGACTTGGCCACCAATGACGTCATCAAGCGGTTGGCCGAGCCCACACGAACTGAGGCCCATCAATCGAAAGGGTTGGTAGTGGGCTACGTTCAGAGCGGAAAGACTGCAAACTTCACCGGCGTGGTCGCTAAAGCGATCGACGCGGGTTACCGGTTGATCGTCGTCATGACCGGCACGATCGAGATGCTTCGAGGTCAGACGCAGCGTCGGCTGGACATGGAGATGATCGGACAGCAGAACATCCTTGGTGACTCAACCGAAGCCCAGGCTGCAGCTGCCAATGCCGACTACCGAGACGACGACGGCTGGCCCGACAAGTTCCTGAACTTGGGACAGGATGAGCCGCTCACCGAGATCCGCCGTCTCACCCAGCACCACCGTGACTATTCTCGCCAGTTCAAGACACTCAAGATCGATCGAGTCGAGAAGACCCTCCACCTCTACGATCCGCCAAACCTCTACCGGTCAGCGGCGCGGGTGGCCGTAGTGAAGAAGAATGCGTTCGTTCTCAAGAAGCTAGTCGAGGACATTCAACACAATAGTAAGGCCTTCGCGGAGATACCGGTACTGATCATTGACGATGAGTCAGATCAGGCGTCCGTCAATACAATTGACCCCGACAGGGCACGCAAGCCGGAATCAAGCAGTACCGCCGCGGTGGACGAATCTGATGACGGTGCAAGAAGCGCTCCTGATGTCGTCCGGCGCAAGGTCAACGGCCACATAGCAGCGATGCTGAAGCTGATGCCCCGCGCCCAGTATGTTGGCTACACCGCGACGCCGTTCGCCAACGTCTTCGTCGACCCGTCCGATCCGGTGGGGATCTTCCCGAAAGACTTCGTCATCGGCCTCGATCGCCCGCCCGGATACATGGGAGTAGACGACTTTCATGATCTAAATATGGATCCAGAATTAACGGGTCCGCCAACTGTTGCCAATTCCAATCGACTGGCACGGGTGCGCTCGCTTGATGCATTAGACGGCGATGAGCTCCGACAGCGGGAGGAAACAGCCAGTGCGATAGACATGTTCGTGCTGACGGGGGCGGTCAAACTGTATCGACGTTCGATAGACTCGTCGCTTGATTTCCGCCATCACACCATGCTCATCCACGAGTCAATGAAGACCATAATGCAGAAGGCTGCGGCTCTAAGGGTCGCGTCCATCTGGGCAGATGCCGGCTTCAACACGCCTGACGGTCAAACGCGATTGCGCTCCCTGTACAACTCGGACGTGCTACCGGTGTCAAAGGTTCGCGTGGAGCTCGGCGTGCCCGAAGCTCCCGATTTCGACTTAGTCGCGTCGTTCATTCCGACGGTATTGGCCAAGGTCAATGAAAACGGTAACGATCCGCTCATTGTCGTCAACAGCGATGCGGCTGCTCAGGCCGAGCACAAACGACTGGATTTTGACAAGGAAGAGGTCTGGAAAATCCTCATAGGCGGCGCGAAGCTCAGTCGGGGCTTTACCGTTGAGGGCTTGACGGTCAGCTACTTCCGTCGAGCGACAAACATGAGCGACTCACTTACGCAGATGGGCCGGTGGTTTGGCTTCCGCCATGGCTACTTGGACCTCGTACGCCTCTATATAGCTCGGAATGCCAAGTTCCAAACGGGAACAGTCGACCTGTACGAGGCTTTTGAGGGAATTGCAGTAGACGAGATCGCTTTCCGAGACCAGCTGGTTCGCTACGCCCAGTGGGATGGTGATAATCCTAAACTGTTGCCGTCACAGATACCGCCATTGGTAACACAACACCTGCCCTGGCTCAGGCCAACGGCAAGAGATAAGATGTTCAACGCGCGCCTCGTGCGACAGTCCGAGCAGCCAGTGCGGCCGGTGGCATATCCGGACACGACGCCGGCGCTACTTGCCAATCTTGAGTTGTGGACACCGATAATTGCAGGGGCGTCGACCAAGGTAGTAGTGAGTCCAGGAGCTCAAAGTTTCGACGCCTACGTCGGAGTCCTGGAAGCCAACACGATAATCGACGCCATCGAGAACGCCAAGTATCTGGACCTTTACCGTGAGCGCTACATCCTTCCTCGCATGGAGTTCTATAAGAGCCTCGTCAAGAGTGGCCATCTGACGTCATTCGTAGTTGTGATGCCTCAACTCCAGGCAGGTCAATTGCTCGATATAGGGGGAGCCCCAAGGAGGGTTGCCGAACGAAGCCGCCGGCCCTTCCGTGGTGGGCTGTTCAGTGAGATTACCGAGCCTGATCACCGCGCGGCCGCGGAGCGGTTCGTCGGCGAGAAGCCGTATCATGCTGGAGTGCTTGAGCAGTTCGCTGCCCCAGAGCGCGGTGTCGTGCTTTTGTATCTCATTCGTGAAATCAAGAACAAGAACGACACGCTAGCGAAACCGATCGCAGACGGACATATTGTCGGATTCTCGTCATACGTACCGAAGTTGGCGTTGCCCGTCATCGATGATCTAGTCTTCCAGGTTCGCAATAAGGAGAAGAGTGGCGACGCAACGACGGATGTCATATGAATGCTGATACTTCCGGGCCGCGGCGGTCAACGGCACTAACCGGGTGTGCACCACCACCCTGTCCCGCGCAGTATCAGTCAAATACGTGGAGATCAGCCGGTAGGCCTTGCTCGCTCAGTCTCTACCGCAGCTTCTACCTCGCCCGGCTACGGCCTGGGCCACCGCTCAAACCCTCCTCGCTAAGAGTATTCCTCGGCGGTGGGCTCACACCCAGGGTGTGGCCGCGGCCGCCTGGCCTGGTCGGGACGTTCACTGCCCAGCAAAGCGTCACCCTGGTCGCGGCGGCGTGGCTGCACGATATCGGGGCTACGCCCCGGATCTAAATGTCACCGGATTCCATCCGGTGGATGGGGCCGTTCACCTCCGCGGCCAGGGATTCCCTGCGCAGGTGGTATCGTTGGTGGCGTTTCACAGCGGCGCCTGCTTCGAGGCAGACCGCCGCGGTCTGACCGCGGAGTTGAACCAGTTCCCCGATCCGGACTCCGTCCTGCTGGACGCGGTGACGTGCGCCGACATGCTCACCAGCCCGGACGGCGACCCGGTCACCGCCGAAGCGCGACTGGCCGACATCTTCAGCCGGTACAGCCCCGGTACCCCCGTCTCCGACGCGGTCAACGCCTGCGCCCCCGAACTCCTGGCCTGCGTCGACCGATGCCGCCACCGGTTCGGGTCACGGCCCGCCGGTGATTCACCTCGAGCCAGGCGAGATCGCGGCGACAAACCCCGCCCGGGCCCTGATGAGTACGTAGCCAGCGTCGCGGTGCAGGAACTGGTGCGCTAGCAGTTCGTCCTGTTCGGATGCCAGATCCGTCTTCCGGTCGCTGGTAGTTCACCACGGCGGCCCTGCGGCCGTGAATCGGAGCGACCTTCAGCCGCGCTGTGGTTTTCCCTGGCAAACCCGGCCAGGGCCAACGCCTTTCGGCTGCCCGACCTGCGGTCGATTGTATCGACCCTCTGAAAGGGCTGCGGGCCCAATGAACCCGTCCCAGCCGGTCGGGTGAACCTTCCTCCCGCTTCGCTCCTTTGAAGGTTCACTGCGCTGCGGCCGCCCGTCCGAGCCGGAACCCCCGCGCCGGCCTGCGGCCCCCTTCCGACCGTCAACCGAACACACGTGTTCGGGCAGCCGAAAAACGGAGGCCCACCACAGGAAGGCAGACACTCGTGAGCATCAGCCAGTTGATCGGGGTCTGAGCAACAGTGGTACGGGATCCGGCGGTAAGCCGAGCGGCAGTGTCGAAATACCCAACTGCCCCAGGAAGTCGACGTTGAATGTCGACACGAGTTATCGACCCGCCTGACCTGCGGGTTTGCAATCAACTGGCCTTTGCCGACAAACCCGTTTTCCGACGTGGCGCTGCCCCGTGACAGGGAATTCACCCCTGAGATCCACGTCGTACGTGTGGCTGCCGACTCTGCCGGGCCGCGCCCTCAATGCCCCTCGGACCTGCACCGTTTCGCTTACCGCCGGATCCTGTACCGCTGTTGCTCAGACCTCGAGCAGTCCGATGACGGCGAAGATGGCGAGATTCTTACTGCGTTGACTGATGGACTGCTCGAGCCGATCCTCAGTCACGCCGACCGCCGCCGCGCGGATCGCCGGGTCATCAGGAACTGGGCCGCGGCGGCTCGCCCGCACTGCCAGCGTTCGCCGTTCAGCAGTGAGTCCGGCAGTGAAGGCGGCGGTGCGCTGTTCCCGGGCGACCTGCTGCCGGCGGGTACCCCGGCCCATCGCCTGAACCCACCACAGCTTCAGCAGCTTGCCCCGCTCCACCTCGACAGTATGGGGTCTGAGCAACAGTGGTACGGGATCCGGCGGTAAGCCGAGCGGCAGTGTCGAAATACCCAACTGCCCCAGGAAGTCGACGTTGAATGTCGACACGAGTTATCGACCCGCCT